>TARA_R110002003_G_scaffold534_20_pt1 | contig 28809 bp, 25 predicted proteins | sample TARA_R110002003 | Tara Oceans TARA_R110002003 (sample SAMEA4396441) | marine metagenome | biome: Westerlies Biome; feature: [SRF] surface water layer (ENVO:00010504); material: water (ENVO:00002006), including particulate matter (ENVO:01000060) such as... | depth 5 m | reverse complement strand
TTTTTTGTTGGCGGTGACGATGTAGAGGGGCTGGGTGGAGGCGTGGGTGAGTTTGCGGCAGTGCAGGATTTTGTAGGCAATGCCTTTGGGGAGGAAGGCGTAGCCTTTGGGCATGGGTGTGTTTGGGCACACGGGGATATCAGTGGGCATTTTCGGGGTTGATAAGGGTGTTTGTTGGGAATGTAGTTGTTGGTGGGCGATTGATTTTGGACAAGATAGGTGTGCTGTTTGCTGGATTTCAAGGCGCAGGTTCAAGTGGAGTCAGGTGATGGTGAAGATGTTGGTGAGCTGTTGGACTACCTTTTCTCAAGGTGATGCCGGGCGGTGCGGAGGAGACAACACCATTGTGGTGGTGTCTTGCAAGGTCTTTGTGTCTTGTGCACTTCGAAGCTGTCGCGATAAAGGCGTTGTCAGGGTCTTTGTTCGCGGTTGATGGTTTGGGGACTGGCGACGCGATTGCGCTATGTCTTTTCCAGACTAGCTTGAGCAAGGAAACCACGCGCGGGCACGTGAGCAACTCCTTCTCCGGCCTGGACTCGAAACATACTTTCATCTCAGTCCATCGCACATTAGCTCATTACAGGGTTATTAAATTGGCCTAAGCTTTTCAGTCACGGAGTGTCGAAGCGCATGCATTTACGATACAGTTTTGACCTTGTTGAGCCTACACCGCTCACCTCGAACTATCTACAGGAAGCTCTGGTTGAAACCATTCCGAATTTATGCCAACGCAGCCAACACCTGGTCGTACGCTGCCTTGGGCTTGTAGTTAGAGTCGAACAGCAGTGGGTTGCCCGAAGGCCTCCACGAGTCGCTATCACGGACTCCCCAAACAGTGATACCCACGCAATTCGCCTGGTTCAAGCAGGCCTTGACAACATTGGTCCAGTCAGATCCCGATGCATTCTGGATATCGACCTCGGTGAGAGCACACTCGGGAGCAGCGGCGCAAAGTGTCGCCATGGCGGCTGGAGCATTGGCACCTTGACCAGATGTCAAGTGACCCTGCGAGCCGATGCCGTCGATGGGAATCCCTTGGGAGATCCATTGCTTGACGTTGCGGGCCATGCCTTGCGTCTTTGCGTTTGAGGACTGGTCGAGGCTATATTGTGTCAGTAGGATTACTCATCGATGGGCAGATATCATTGTGGCCTTACTTGTAGTCATTGATGTACAATTTCGCATTCGGGTCGGCCTTCCTCGCAGCCTCGAACGCAATGCGCACGAAGTCCTGACCAAGCACGTTGTAAAACACGCTGGAACGGAAGCTTCCGTCTTCATTGAAGATCTCGTTTAACACATCCCAGGCATAGATCTGGCCCTTCCAGCGTCCCATCAGGGCGTTGATGTGGTTTTGGATGACGGTTGTTAAAGTTGCCTTGTCATTGATCTGCGACACCCATCCGGCAAGCTGAGAGTGCCAGACAGTAGTGTGGCCGCGCAAAAGTAGCTTGTTATCCGTGGCGAACTTCACCGTCTGGTCGGCTGTGCCGAAGGTGAATGAACCACGTGTGTTCTCGGTCTGGTCCCATTTCATGCTGTGCTTTGTCAGACTTTAACACCCCACGTATCCATGGCGCGAAATCTTACCTGTTCTCCGGAGTAATTTGACCAAAGTTGGCCTTGATGATCGCGCCGTTGGAGCCAGTGTTGAAGCGATTGGGATCCGTCGCAGTACCGAAGTACTTCCTTCCCTTGGCCACCATAGCAGCATGGATGCTCTGAGCTGCCTGACGCTCATCGAGAATTGGTTCTGGCTCTGCGACTGGGACGGCAGAGACCAGCGCGCTGGCGGACAGGATTGTCACGAGAGAGAGCTTCATAGTGATTGATCTACTCGATGTTGCGACTGGTATGAACGGCTACTACCACATCTCGATTCTCCATCGAGACGGCTCTTTATACCCTTCGCAACCCGTCACTCCCACGCCCACATCAACATTGGCCACTTTAACTCCACGGCAATCTGTATATAATATGCCTGCTCCATCGCGGCCCAGTACCGTGTGGGGAGCGTAAGCGATAGGGCGGTACCCTAGCAATGCTCATTAAGGGCCACGGAAGCCACTCGCGGATTAAAAGCTAAACGAGGACGATCCATGTGAGCAATGAGGATGCTACCCGGCAATCTAGGAGAAGCTTCTGGGATCGGGTCTTATACTGCTTGGCGTGTATGGGGTAATGGAGAGCGGCTAAATGGGTGGTGCGTTTCATAGCCGATCCTAGTTGCATCGGGTGGATGACACGACTCTACGACTTGCCGCATCACTAATAGTTGTAGATTGAAAGAGTGTGGTCTTAGTACGTGACAGTGCCAAGGTTGTAGGTGACATTGGGAGGAGCGGGTAAGCAGTGGCATTGGTGGAGAAATCCCCGCTGTCCTACATAGTGAATAGATCTCGCAGAAGCATTACAGCCGCTTCGAAAGTGTCTGCGGAGTGGAATCCGGGGCGAAATAGGAATACTGACATTCTATCCTGGTACAATGTGTTCTTCACAGTCAGACGATGCCATGTAAGCCGAGGCATGAAGACTTTTTCTCAAGCTCCTTGCACAGATTGCACGACGACAAGGCTGACTCTGTTTTGCGCTCAGTTGAAGTGCCATTATGGCGGCAGTGAAAGTGGGGAAAGACACACAACGGGCTTGTGACTTTTTGTTGATGTTACCTTCTTTCACATTGATGAGCTAGCCTATTCAGCTGGAAGTAACATCTCCAGCTTTATAGCTCATGCTAAACGAGCGTCCATGCGAGCAAGTAACCTTTCCCACAATATACGTACAAAGGAGCCGTCTCGAACCTCTACTATACCGCTACTACACTGTCCAATCTTCTCAACATCTTAACCACGGATGAGAACAGCGCGACGCTCGCCCGTGATCGAGCCTCCAACACTCTCCCCACCACAAACCGTGGTCTGTACACCATTATCGCCACAGTCACCTGTGAAGTATCCTTCAACACATCTATACCAACGTTAGCAGATCCTTTCACTCATTCTAGCACTGCATAACTTACGTAATGTACGGAATAAACACAACATAACCCCTCTCTCCAGGGCCAAAAGTCCACGTGCCCGAAAATGTCTGGGTCACCGACTCTGAAAACTCGAAACCAACGCTGGCAGACACGATGCCCAAAGGATCGCCGACAGACACTTCAGTGCTGAATGTCGTGGTCTCAGTGACTTCTTTGCCGAGGGTGGCTTCGCAGCTTTCCGTTGGGGAGCAAGTGACGACGTCGGAGATGATGTGGTTCGTTCCGCCGCTCTGAAATGGGCCGCGTGTAGCTGTGAAGCCGTCACAGTCGCGCTTCATCAGTGTGTTCCGGGCCACGGGCGGAGCTTGCAGCAACGCAGCGGTCTTAGGTTCGATGATGCTACCGTCTTTGTTGTGTAAGACGAGCACGCCTCCGGACCCGGCCGCGCTGCCAAACACATCGCGCTTGGCTGACATATCGCGCTTGCCTGGTGCGCCGGCGGCGGTGCAGTCACCAATGCCGCAGCAGAAGGACGCGATGAAGGTGTTGTCGATGACAATGGGAGCGCATGTTGCGCCCTCGGCGACGATGACGTTACCGCCGCAATTCTGGTCATTTGGCCTCACGGGCGTGCGGATTAGGACCTTACAATCGGGGCCTTGGGGCGGCACGTTGATGAAGATCTGTATTTGGCCGTTCTCTTGCGTGGGGAAACCGCTTTCGGTAAGTTGGTCGCCGGTGTAGTAGGGACAATCTGGCCAGCCCTGCGATTTGATTAGCTGTTGGACAATTTGAAGGAGCAGCGAAGGCTTACGGTACCGGGACCGAAGTAGAGCGGACAGTCCGTGCAGCTGTTTTCGCGACAAGTGTACAAGCTGCTGTCAGAAGGTTGCCGGATAGACAGCGTGTTGGGGCTCGTGGGCATGGCAGAAACGACGCCGAGAGCTGCAAGGCTTGCGAGGAGTTGGATCATGATGATGGACTGCGGTGAGAAGGTCGTACGCAGAATTTACAAAGTGATGATGTTGAAACGACGGAGAAGGTGCAGTGCTATATTGAGATGCCATACCATTTGAGCCTCTGGTGGTTTATATAGACATTCCGGACTCCAGGATATCTTCGCTCTTGCCCTCTCTTCGTATACTGCAAGCCTGAGAAAGACGCTCAACAAGCCACTGTCAGAGACGGATCCATTTCGTGCCGTCTTTCGGTCAGCAATAGTTTCACTTCATCGACGCCAAGGGTGGTTGAATGTTGGAAGAATTGCTCTAATGCGCGATGACCGTATGTTTTGGCCCCAAGGTTCCATCGCGAGGGATTTGGTGAGGACGAAAATGGTGAATGGGCATTTACGATGCCGATGCTCCGTGCGATGATCGTCTTGCCATGCAAAACGGAGGAGCTTTGCAACTCTGTTCCTCCCGTTTCTCGATAGCGGCATGATTCTTTTGGGAAGGTCGCAACTTTACGAATGCCATATGCCCACAAATGATCGTCTGGTGCAGTGTTGGAGGTTCAATGGGTTGGGCCATAGCCAGTTGGTACAGTACCTGATTGGTAGACTCGGGCTATAGCCGGCTTGTAATAAGTGCCTATATACATTTAGTTGTTTTACAACCCTATTAACTAGAGAATTTAAGCTAACAGGATATGGGACGTTTCAAAAAGATCAACTAGAAAGTTCCTAGATCCACATCTAGGGCTTACCAGTGCCAAGAAGGTCGACCAGACGTTGCTCCGCAATTATCCGTTGCCTTGCAAGCATGGGGCCAGTGTGCGCATCCTATCCCAATGAGGGATATGTTGTAGGCATGGCGCCGGAAAAGGCAACACTCCTTCCACACTACTTCCAAAATAAGGTCGGAGTCGGAGTGAAATCGTGATTTCTCATGTGCTAAGACGTAGAAAATTTGCCGTACCCCAGACTTGGCATGTTGGACGCGGGCCGCTACCGCCAATGGCGTTCCGTAGCCTCAAAACATGGGAGCAACAAAAGATGTTCTCGGAAACGGACCAACTGAGACGTGAAGTTGAGCTTTTGATGTTGCGTCGTTGTCCTCCTTCTTGTCCTTGAGATCATCCGCTGACCACGACTTGGCAGCGTGATCAAACAGAGGCTCCGCGGCGGATGCACATTTGCTTGGCTTTTCTCTGGCTGCCAGCGTTGCCCCTACCAATTCGCCTGCTTGACTACGCCTTCGATTTTACATTAACCATCTTCATACTCCTGCGTCCTTCACAGCTGACATCACCACCATATCTTCTGCCGATGTCTTCACTCGTCTCGGTTACCGCAAGCGGCGTCATCCCTACTCCATCCACCTGCTTCGCGAATATTGCGCCTAATCTCCGCAATGTGCGTGGGCTATCAGGCAAAGTCTGTCAGATCAACATCTCTCCAGATCTCGTCGATATCAAATCGTGCTGCAACAGTGGCGCGGAAGCTCGAGTGCAAGACAACTGCACACAGTACTGCGAGACCGACAACAGCGACTTCTTTGGCTGTGTCATGGATAAGCTTGAAGACGGGCGTTTGACGCAGGCGGGGGTCTTTTGCCAGGTCCTGGATGGCGGATTTGCATCTCAATCTTCCACTCCGTCTGCCTCGAAGTCCGCGGTTGGATCTACAGTGGCCTCTGGAACTGGAGCTCAAGAGACTGGTGGCACTCAGGGCAAGCAGATTGACCATCATTCTTGCGCCCTCGCTTGCTAATTCTAGTGTGATAGGAGCCGCAGGCGGCAATACGGGACGGTACTCGTTCGCGTTTACTGTAATGGCAGTCGCCGTGTCAGTCGGTAGCCTTTCCATACTATAGACCGAGCAATACAATGAGGCAGCTTGCGGTCCCTTTCGTGTTCGTGGCGGTTATGAGCGTGAGAACTCTCAGCTTTCCTTCGAGTTGCTCAAATAGTCAACGGCGCCTCCACATAGATGTAGTATAGCACAGCCCTTAGGATAATAGAATTCTCATCAGCTGACCGGAATGTCTCTTCCTCATTGTGCGCAGTCGGAGATTGTGAAGCGGGGCTAAGTAGTATTTCCAGGAGGAGCAGTTCCCTCAAATTTCCAAGCCGTCGAGTCTCTTTCATTTCGGGCTGTTTGGAAGCGCGCCAGAAGGTTATCGAAGGACGAATGACTGTGAAGTTTCGTATCGTCCTGGGGTCATACTTCACCTATCAATGCCAGTAGAGCTCTTGATGTCGGCGATGAATCTTCGTTCCTCGTTGCCGTGCTTAGCTTGCCGGCAGCAAAACACGAGTCCAAAAAAAAGCGTACTTTGGTGCTATGGGTGGGATGTTGCCACCGAAGAACTGAGTGCACTTGGGGCGATCGTGTGATTTCAAATTTATCTTGCATTGCGCGCTGATAATCATGTCGAAGATGGCGTTGATGGATGAGAGGTCCTGTTCTTCAGCTGAGGCTGAGGCTTCATCGAAAAGGAATTGAGCCAGAACTAGGCAGCCACGTTCGGACGGGGCAAGGCGATTCAGCCTGCTGTAAACCTCGTTCTCGTGGCTTCTTCTGATGCCCAAAATGGTGGAAACCTGCATTCGACACTGCTAGCTCCTGAGAAGTTCGATGAGACTTCATGTATCCCATAGAGCCCTCTGAATCTCTTCCTCCTCAGCCTCAAACTCATCTTGTTCGATGCCTCTCAAGCCTTTTTCGACCCTCTTTCCCAGCCCTTGGCTTGAAATATATTCCAGATCTTTTGTCGCCCCGTTGAGAAGCTCGCTGGAGCGCCAGTCTTCTAATGGTGACCAGCAATGTCTGCTTTGGATGCACATCTCGCCAACTAAGCGCTGCGAATCACGCAGGTGGTAGAACAACATGTTCTTGTAGTCTGCCAACCCGATTGAAGGGAGATCTCTTCCCTTTTCTTCCTTGGCGAGAAACGCTTTGATAGCGTTGGTCGGGACAGCAAGGGGTCCAAGTAGGCCGCTTGGTTCCCTCGAATGATTGCCACTCTTTAGGCCTAGGTGGTGCATCCTCCCGTTGAGTACGATAGGACGTTCAGGATTTGTCGTGTCGCGAAGATCCCAAGAGAGAGATATCCGGCGCGCATTTACGTGTGTTGTGGGGTACTGCTCCACTTTTCTTCCGTGTTCATATCCAAAAATCTGGTCGAGCATCAACGCGCTATTCGAATGCCAATCTGGTGGGTTGCGATTCACTCGCTCAATCATGTATGCAATGTCGCGCAACAGGCTGTGAATGGTGACTTCAAAACGACCACGGTCGGAGAGGCTCTCGTGTTCCGGCCAAGTTTGCGTGTCCGGATCGGCAGAAATGTGTATTCGGACCTTGTCAAAATGCTGCGCGAGCAATGGGTGCAAACCAGTCATGACTTCTCGTTTCCACATGACCCGGATCCCTTCACCATCCCATCCACGGCCGCTGAATGCTTTGAATGGGAGATGAATTGTTACGCTCTTCAGCTCGCCTATGGTGCTGCTCAGCCTGATCTCGATGCCTGTCGAACGTTTGAAGCTTTCGATGAACCGTTTGAGCGCTTTAGACGCCATCTCCTCCAGTTCCTGCTTTGCTTGTCGGCAAGAGAACATGAAGCCCCCGCTCTCACCAGCATTTGAAAGCGGGGGAACGTTTTGAGGCTCCAGGTAGGAATAGATGATTGCGCGGATGTCGTACGGTAAATCAAAGAAACATCGAGTGCGAGACGCCATGATCACGACAATATACGCCAGGTGAACTCAAGTTGCAGTAGGTCTCCTGAGATGGTGGAATGGGGTTGCGATGGCTGCGGGATGATATCCTGATGTTGACTTTCAGCTAGTGCGGCTGTGCCGACGCCGGTGAAAGTAGGGCTAGCTTATGTAATTTAAAGTGGGGTTTCTCCACGCGCCTTCTCAGCTGTTCCAATGTTCTCCACCTTTACCGGAGCCATCATGCACCCTATTTCCCGTAGACGCATGAAATGTCCCACACACCTACACACCGCCGATATGTCCTATCCGACTATCCTATCATCTAGCACTTCACCATACGGCACCATTCATTGGACGCTTGCAGAGTTAAGTGAATGAATGGGCGTGTCAACTCACCAGCAGGCAAATGATGATGGGAAATACAGGCAGTCGAAATGACACATGAACACCGGTCTCAGAAGTAGATCGAAACCCATTCACATTCGCTATATACGCTGCAAATCGCGACCTTGAACTAAGCGCCGCCCAAACGTGAAATCGTATGATTGTCGTGGTCATGGCGAGGGCATTCATGAATTTCATGACCGTCTGTTAGGTGTGGGTTGTCTGCCCTGACCATGTAATTAGTATTCTAGTCCACTATCAATAGCAAGGCTCACGTACTGGTAGTTGTGTGTTACATAGTCGTCATCCGCTGCTGCACGTGCATCCCTTCCTCAGTGCTGGGTCCGTCGAAGGCCACGGGACGCAAAGACTTCTGCATTGTAGACCGTTGACGCCGCAATTGTCTTTTGAGCAGGGTCCGGTGTAGCCCTGAGGCAGAGGGTCTGGCATCGCAGTGACGATGGTAGCGAGGAGGGTTGCGATGACGATTGAGAAACGCATGATGGTTGTGCGAGGTTCAGCGATGGTGCTGTAAGTTGAAAAGGACGAAGTGGTTATGCGCTGTATTGGGGAATGAAATTGGTATTTTGATGTCGAATCCGGGGCTGCAGCAAACAGCTTTATATGTCTTGACAGTTGCATGTGACGTCCACAGTTACGCTACCAACAGCCTCCACAACGCCTTGACGCACCCAAATATGGCGGTAAGGCACTCTATTCGGCTGCAGCCACCGCACCAAGCAAGCAATACCCAGGTAGCACAAGGCTCGAGAGACGGGTTGTCCTCCGGCTCTTCAATGCTTCGCCCTGCGATGACGCAGCACCAGTCGCCGAGTGGTGGAGAATGCTACCGTAGGAGTTGCGACCGGCATATGCGCCCCAAAACGTTGTGTTTCTTTGGTCGGCTGCTCTGCGGACATGCTAAGTGCGAAACAAGATCGCGACTTTTCCATATGGTTGGGCTGTTCTGAGATGTTCTTCAGACTCCAAGATGTTTGTATTGCCGCGCCATGCAACTTGGCTTCTTGGCTGCTCGCAAATCTTGAAAGGCCCGAACGCTAGACTGAGAAATGGTAGATCATGTAGCGATTGTGCTTCAGGCATTGCCCCGGATCCCTGAGATCTGGCATGGGACGCGGCGTGATCAGACTAGAGCTTGGTAGAAAGAAGCGCGGTGACGGAAGCTAAGAAGGTGAGGCTTGCCCAGACGAAACAGCGAGATGGCCAAGACTATGCATATGCGTTATATGCAGGCACTATGTGCATATCAATGGGAATGTCGATCTTGTTAACCTTGATCCTACGGGTGGTTCGTTTCGTTGACACCAGCAGATTGTCGTGCCTGCCGTCTCAAACGGGACAAGACTTGTAGGTGTCGGGTGTCTTTACGAGATGACTGCGTTGTCACCGTTGTATCGAATCTTGACTCGAACACTCAGTCACAGTGTGTGACAACCGTCCTCGGAAGGGACTGCTTCACGGACGCTCCTTTGCAATGTCGTCTCTAGAATCAGGGGCAGGCTAAAACATAAGACGACATCCGGAACAACTTCGGACTTCCAAGGCGGCAAGGGCACGACAGTTGCCAGTACTCCAGTCGTCGAGCTTACCCGAAGGCAGGACGCGCACTGGATAGCTGTAGAGATTCGAATGGTTCATGGAGATGGTGCCTGCATGTTTGGTGTTTCGAGACGCGGTGGTGGAGACGAGATGGTTGGCCAGCACGTGTCAATCCACGCATCGCTAATGTTAAGTCCGACGCTAGTGGAGCTATCCAGGCTACATTCACCGGCCGGCCCCGCAGGCATCATCGATACAACGCACCATCATAACACGACGCAACATGGCGAATAACGACGACAATTCGAGACGCAATCGCGAACGACCCGAAGATAATCCCTTCATCGCCTTCCGCCGCTTTGCCGACTCCCAAGTCTCCTCGCTGCTGAATACCGTGTTCACACTTCCCGCCACCATCGCCAATTACAGCAACGTACATCAAGCGCGAGAGGCATGTCTGTTCAAGAAGGCGGATAAGGCACAATGCGAGAAGCTCAAGGAGATTGAGAATGATATCGCCGATCTGCGACATGAAGGACGAGAGCTGTACCGTGTGGGCGACCTGCAGGAGGTGTTGAAGAAGAGCGAGGAGCTCATGAGACTAGACATTGTTAGCCAAAGCAGTGATGGACAAGAAAACCATGCTGAGAAGGAGCTGATCCAGAGAGTGGCAAACAAGAAAGGCCAGGAATGGGGATGGGACTGGAGTTGGGGCTTTCCCAAGCCTTTCGACGACGACGGCACCAGGCCCTCTCATGAGGACGCTGAGTGGTGGCGGAGCATGGAAGACGTACAAACTCGGTACCGAAAGCGGGAGCAGGACTTGGTGGAAGAATTGAAGGCGGAAGCAAGGGCGCTCCTGGGCGAGAACGGCTTCGATGACGCTATGCGAGCAACTGTGGAGGCTGTCGACTCGAGTCCGGTCTTGCGCGGTATAATGGGCGAGCAAGCTTGGGCAGAATATAAGCAAGCTCTAGGTTACGATGATACCAAGAGGGACCAAGACCTGAATGCTGCTGGGTATTCTCCACGAGCACTTGATGCAAATGCAGATATGCGAACAACTGGCGTTAATTGGCGCGAAGCTTACGAGGACCTAGTGCGGGCGGAGGAGAAGGAGGCTGAGACGACCACCTGCCCATGGCGCGGCCGGAGACGAGTAGCGAATGGCTATCCCAAGCGTGTGCCGTGGGCGGATGAAGAGACAAACGATGACCCGAGCTACGAGTACAGTCACGACCACGAAGACCAACACGATGACCCGCCTACTCCGAGAGTCAAGCAAGGCCATTTCAAGACGACGTACGAGGAGGCGCCAGAGTATGGAGGCAGTCGGCAAGCCTCAGACGACCTGCACATCCACAGGTTCCTCTTAGAACAACAGGAAAAGGAAGGACGATATCTAGGTCTGGTCAATCCTTTCGACACCAGACCCTGTGAGCGCTCCGGTGCGAACACATCTGCGCAAGCCGATACGGAGCTCGATGTCTACGAGCAGATGTGGGAGAAGCCCACAATTTCCGGGCCGGCTCGAGACAACGCGGCGCCTGCAACACAAGAGTCTGCAGTGGAAGTCAAGCCTTCAATTTTGTCGACTCTCACAACGACTGAACGGACGGTTGCACCCGACGGGTCAGTCACGACCAAAGTCGTGCTTAAGAAGCGGTTTGCAGACGGTCGAGAAGAGAGCTCAGAGACAGTGCACACGCAACGCGGGCAAGAGTCGAACCAGTCGCCGCGTGACCCTTGGGAGGCGATGCATGAGGCTGCGAAGCCAGCAAGTGAGAAGAAAGTGGAGCTGAAAGAGAATCCCAAGAGGGGAGGTTGGTTTTGGTCATCGTGAAACCGTAAGATATGTTAAACAAGGTAGCGCCGCTGTCACATACTCGCGCATGTTGTTTTGCTTGTGGATTTTGGGTAAGCTGTTGGCGTTTACGGAACCCCCCATATATAGGTGCGAATACCCCTCTCAATCGACATGTTTCCCCTTTCAGCATTTCAGTCGCACAACTTCTACCGCTTGTGACGTTGTACTAGGTCTGTGGTTGGGTGCCTATTACGTTTATCTGGGCGCCCACGGTGAAGGCAGAAGCACGTGCGCACGCGATAAAGTGGGTCACCACGCTCACCTCTTTCCGACCTTTTGTCCCGCACTCGCAACAGATCCTCTCAACCGGTACACCACCTCGCACCTGGACAGCCAACATGGACACTCAGAACACAGATACTGGCATGGAATTGTCCGCCAATTCTGCGCATGAGCAAATGCAAATCCATCGGGCAGCTGTCGCCTTGTACGATCTGTCAAGTCGTCGGTCCGCACTGCAAGCTAAGCACTGAACAGTCACCTAAACCACAGCATACAGTCTGGTGCTGAATGGCAGGCGAACTGGAAGTGCCGCCGGAAAATACAAGCCCAGATCAACGCACTAGAACTGCAGACCAGCGTACTAAAGCAGGTGCGAGACCAGCTCAGCGTCACTGGTCGCGTTCTTATGACAGACAAACGCACCAAGTGCCACCGCGCCGACGAGCATCTCATCGCCATTGGTCAAGCTGAATGTCGGGTGTTGTGCCAGGCGATTCACGCTTCGCTGCCTCGGGAGTTGCGCGACATCATATACAAATGTGTACTGCGGTGCCCGCGCTCGCGGTTCGCACCAAGTGTGGAACTAACCAGCGATCCGAAATTATGCCAGGAGCCGGGCTTGATGCCACGATTCCACTGGGAGCCACACAAGTGTGGTGGCAACGTCTGTGCAAAGCACTACCTAAGCTCAGATTACATGGGTCCACAAGTCCAGCGCGAGTTTGTCGAAGCGTGGCTGTCAACTATCGTGTTCGATCTCGGCACAGATTGGCAGCATCTTGCAGCCTTTCTGGACAGCGACCGATGGACGATTGGTTGTCGTGTGAAGAACTTCATTTCCCACCTCCAGATCAGCGTGCTCGACGACGTGAAGAGAGACCGCGTACGAGACCGCAAAAATCAACTCGAGGGCCTGAAAGCTCTTTCGATGCTTCCGCCCGGCGCAGAGCTTACAGTCGTTGTGGATGTGTCGCGCATATACCCGTTCACCAAGCAAAACGTTGCCCTCGAATTCGAAGAGCATCTTCACCATATGTGGGACTATATCTCATGTCTTCTCCCATCACGTTTGAACCTCTTGATCTGGGTTAATTACTACATCAAGAGCTTCGTGCTTTCGGAATGTGGGATGTCTCCCTCGCTGTGGGTTGACAAGCTGAAGCAGGCAAGTTCAAGCCGGACTGGACCATACTATCCATCATGGCTGACATTCACCAAGCACGAAAAGTTCCAAGAGATAGGCGCGCCGGCTCCGTCTAGGACTGGACGCTGGATGGGCGGTGGACAGCAAATTTAGTCAAGGAGGTGGTAACAGGCTTGGGCTGCTCTCGAGTATTGGATCTGGGAAACGGCGTTGGACGCAGGAAAGAAGGAACGACCCTCTCACCGGCAGGTCGTGTCACGGCTGCCAAGGAACTGCTTGTCTTTTATCATATTTTCATTGATTGGAACGGTGTTTGAAGCGACACAGACTATTAAAAGGCTCATTCCCTTTTCGGAATACTACGATAGTTTGCTTGGTATGCCAATGATTTTCTGCAATGCCTTGACAATACGCGCTATAAATGTTTGTGATACATCGTTCGGAGTGAATTCTCTTCACTACGAATCCTGCCCGACCATACAAGCCCTTGAGTTGCCTAGCACAGACGCAATCTTTGATATCAAGTATATATATCTTTTAATACTCAACGTTCATGTACAACCGGTAGCCGGACAGTCCCCCGGCGCGCCTGAGTCGTCCCCTCCGCCGGTTGTACATTTTTTTTGTTGCTGTTGCCACCGTTCCGATGAGGGCCCATGTTCGAGTTACGCATCAATCATTTCCTATGAGGAGCGACATTTTCGACCTTTTTGGTTCGGACAAATCTGTCTACATTAGTAAACACTCCGTGTTTCTGCGGCCGCGGAATGCTACAGGTTGCGCCTATGCCTTACCAAGAGGCACAAGCTAAGCATATCATTCTTCAATTCCGCCGGCAAAAGCGAAAGCTGTAGCATATGCCATCACTTCAAGTAACATGCTTCACCAACACGCGAATGTACGCATCACACATATTCAGCTTCCAATTATTGCCTTTCTACTTCTGTCTTCGTCCAAGGCGCATAGAAGCTAGAGCCGTTGGACCTTTTTTGTAGTGACATGTCCGCGCGGGTGACCATTGAGTTGGACCATAAGACTTTGCACTCGCAAGACCGAACTTCACTGGAAAGGCATTGAGACGGACCGTTGAGCTTTGATTCGCCCAGCACCGTGTTGAGGAAATCTTCCATTCCATAGCATCGTGCCCTGCCAGTTACTCTATAGAACCAGCGTCATGAACAAAATCGAATGCGAACATGCGAACAATACATAATACACGCAACGCCAGAACACCTCGCTAAGCCCATCAAGATCCATCGTCAATTACGAAGGAGCTCGTACTTCTTATCGCACCAACGTTGGTGCACTGACCACCAAGTTTGGTGCGATAAAAAGTACGAGCTCCTTCGTAGACCTCACCGTCCAATCGACCTGCTCATGCATTACGAAGGAGCTAGTTTTTAGCGATGGGCCGATGCTAGTGCACTGGCCACCGAGGTCGGTCCATCACTAAAAATCAGCTCCTTCGTACATGCGCGAGCCGCCCTCCTTGTCGTCGTCACCACTGTCGGGAAACAAGATCAAGGTCCATGTATGCGGCGTGCGCGGATTCTTGAACTTGAAGCGGCTTGACTTCTGCTTGCGTGGTATGTGACTCAACGGTCGCCGCTTTTCAATCCGCCCGTGTGCGACTCGCGTGTCGCTGTGCTTCAGACGCACATGTCGCTGGAGGTTCCTTCCCCAATATTGCCCCTTAAACCCGTGTCCAGTATAGAAAACTATGAAAAGATTCTGTTCTTGAGGCCCGTCCCCACACCTTTTGCAGTCCCAGACCCTAGGACTTTGCTTGTCGATTATGCTTCGATAAGTATGATCGCACTCGTCGAGTGCGTCAATTATAAGAATGCAGTCTCTGGATCGGAAGTCGGTGTACCATTCCAAGTCACCGGAATTTCGATGGGAGAAGAGACCTGGTAGGCCAAATGAGTACCCGAGAACCTTTCCTAATTCCCGCTGAATATTAGATCTTTCCTGCTGCTGTGCGGATGAAGACTGAGACCATTGAAAGATATGCTTCGCTTGCGGTGAGCGGAGGACGTGCCCAAAGCACTGCCGCATGATATCCTTGACCATGTAAGCGCCCATGGATGCCCTTTCAGCAAACCAAAAGCACTGCGAAGAAGGGGTGCGATCGGTCGAGCATGCAAGGTCTTGTGCTATTGCACGTACGAAAGTCGACTTCCCTGAACCGGTTAATCCTTGGACCAAAACGACGCAATTCGTTGAGCTTTCTACCGAGGACGTATGTGAAGAAGAACTCCGGGGTGTACCATGTAAGTCGTGATTCGCTCCTGTGAATGTCTTGAAGGAGGAGAGGGAAGCCTCTGAGGCTCTGGAAGAGTCCGATATGAGTACGCGCGAGCGCATCAAATCTGGAAGTATCGATTGTCGGAAGATTCCATGAGCGTCGAATGTATATGCATCTGCAGGTTGTGTATAGCCTGACACAGCATTGAAGTACCATGGAAGCAGAGGATCAATCGCCTCCGGAAGCTCGACGTCGTTTGTTTTTTCATGACAATCCGTCCAGCGCTCAAGGCAGTGATCGCATTGTACTGCTCTAAATATGCGCGTAATAGCGTCGACTTGCATCCTGGCGCTGCGATGGCTATGTCGGCAGCCGGGACACTGCCAATGGATTGGCATCGACAAGTCCTGGGGGCTCGATGAGTCGAGGTTCTCAATATCCCAGTCGGCCTTTTGTAGGCCACCAACCGAGGCCAGCATGTCTAGGCAAGCTTTCAAGTCTCCGCGCCGTAATCTCGGCGTCGCATCTGCTGATAAAAAGCAGTGCTTGATCACCCTCAATATGTTGGGCGTGATCTTGTCTTCGCCGTATCCCCGGAAATTGAGACGCCAGATCCAATGGCGAAAAGCTTCCGATCTACTTCTCTCATTGTGAGAGCATGATCTCGAACATGTGCTTGAACAAGGTAATGACTGTCGACGTGTGTGTTCGTCGAACTCTTGCAGTTCATCGACGCCATGTCGCATCCATGTGGCTACTTCTAGGAAGATGCGGCCTAGAGAGGAGATATCGCTCGCCTGTCTCGGCCTTTCACCAGGCTGGTCTCTGCAACAGCGTATATTGTATGCAGCTGCTTCAGTGTTAGTAGTTTCACGCGCATCAATAACAAGTGTTCACTTACCATGGGATTGTGAGCGGACGCCTTGAGGCACGCCACTAGTACGAGGGTGAACGTGCGCGCGTCGCAAGTGGGCAGCAGCATTGTAGTACGCTCCGTAGGTCTTCTTGCTACGGCTGACTCTGCAATGAGTAAGGGGTTTCGTGTCATGGTAGCTGGCGGGAATCTTCTTCTCGGACGAGCTATCAGTGCAGACATAACCCCTATAACTTAGTCCATGGGCGCGACCAACGTGGCGATCGAGCTCATGAATACCCAGGAACCCATCGGGATTGTCGTTGCAGTACTGACACTTGATCTTCGGTTTTTGAGGGCGGACATATGGCGTTCCAGTGATAACACCAACAGACTTAGAGCGTCTGCTCTCAAAAGAGATATGATGGTCCGGACAGTCTACTGAACCATCCGCCTCGATATTGTCCGTGAAGCTACCGGCAGAAAGCTTGAAAGTGCCGTCCACATAGAAAATATTGCCGGGATTTATGTTGCCATGCCTACCATGTAACGCTCGACCATTGGGCAATCGAACGTCATGAACATTGCCCAAGGCCTCAGCTAAGCTGAAGGTATGTGTCCAGAAACCGATGACTTCCTCAATCGTCCGTGGCCGTTTGTAGCCAGTGAAATAATCGTCGAGGCTGCATTTGATATATTGCAGAACCATGTTGTAATGTGTATGGCCAACTTCGTCGACGTATTCAAATGTGCCGTAGCAGCGGATAATGCTCGACAGATCACAGCCCTGATCTTTCAGGAGTGTGTAGATCTCTACCTCTCGCTCGTACAAGTGACGTTGATGGCCGTGATAGTGCTTCACCGTGTATAGTTTGTTTTCGGTCGCTTCAAAAGTGTCCAAGTCTACTGGTAGGTCCACCCTGAAGAGCGAAGCCGTGCCACACGCCGTGTTAACACCTCCCAACCAGCGAATAGGGTGTACGCATTGATCCGAGCGCTCGCTCTTGATGCTTGTAGGGAGACAGTGGATGGCCACTGTTGTTGGTAGTTTCCAGGCCTCCGATGACAACCACTCTTCAAAGTCGACACTGTTGAATGGGTCTTCTTCGGGACGAGAGTCGCTGTCACTGTTCTTGTCGGGCCCATCGTCAAAGCGGTCGGCTGGTGAGTCATCCCCTGACGATGCACTAGGCCCTTGGCCGTTGTTTTCATCATCTTGACCTTCTGCATCATCGTCTTCGTTCTGGTCGTCACCACTATCGTCATTTTCGTCGTCGTCGTCGTCGTCGCCTCCTTGGCCGATATTTGCGACTTGCCGGTCGTCATGACTTGTACGTCGGCGGGGCGCATGACGCCGGAACTCGCCTCTCTTGCAGTGCTCAACAATGTGTTTGCAACGATCCTTCCAGTTCGGATGGCGATGATGCAAGCATAGCTCACACTTGTTTGGGAATGGCGGTATTATACCATGAACTTTGTTCTGGGTGGTGTTACCTTGACCTGAATGAAGTTTTGAGATGTGATCGCGCATCTTGTCTTTCCTGGTGAACAGATGCTTCCAGGAAGGATGTTCCAGATCACCACAATCGAAGCAGAAATAGAACTGCTGGGGAAAGATGATCTCCTCGTGTCGGAACAGATCGGCCGCCGTTCTGAAAAGACGACCGCAAAAGCTGCACGGGTATGAGCCCACCTGTCGCTCATTTTGTCGAATCGGACCACATCCGCTTGCCAGTTTGTTGCGACTGATTCGGGAGATGAGTCTGCGAAGTGGATCCAGTGAGTTCGAAGAGTGGGGATTGGCGGGGAACGCCGAATGGTGCTGCATACTATCGTAATCGTGCTGCTGGTGGGACCTTGAGCCATTCGCTAAGCTGCTGTCCTTCGTTATGCGCGGGTTGAGAGCGCCTGCCATGCGAGTTTTAAGCGCCTTGTCAACGTGAGAAGCATTCCAATCGTCACCCTCGGGACTGACAAAGGCAGTGAATACCGGCTGAAGTCCGGACACTTGTCCGTTCTCAGCATAATTGGAAAGGTTCTGGACCTGAAGGCTGTACCCAGAACCATCGATACTTCGGTTCTTGACGGAATCTCCCACTGCAAGCTCTTTGGCATATGCTTGGACAACATCAGGCAGTTTCTGGCGGCCGCTGAGGTCTTGAGCAGGATTGGAGCGACCAGCTTGCTCGGCAGGATTCGTGTTTGGATGGGTACGGTCTTCCTCTAAAAGCTGCAAGAGTCGGAACTTGATGCACTCCTCCGGGACTTGCATGAGGCCGCGGAAAAAGACGATCTCCGTGTCACTCGGCACGCGGCGATGGTAAGCATACCAAATGCCCAAAATCTGGTCCTGCCAATCGGCAAGCTGCGACATCCTCGGCATAACGCCATCCACGTATTTTCCACGGGATTTGAAGGTATTCAGCTGGTAGTCCTCAGCATTGAGCTGTTATACTGTGAGCTCCTGCGGATTGGGGTGTCAATCGGTCGGATGCTTTAGCTTACAGGATCACGGATCGAGGCAGCAGCCACAGGCTTTGAGAACTGCGGCATGAGTTTGCGAGAAGAATCCTTCAAGATACCCGTGGGGTACATCTGAGATGTCTGATTACCGTTGTCGAGTTCCATTGCAGCTAATGATATCGATTCGGAGTCGGTCGTGATGTGCTATTAGGGTAGTGTAAGGGTTTAGTTCTACGTTATGAAGGAGGGCAGGTGCGTTGCGCATACGCGAGGCGCTGGGCAGATTTACACGCCTTAGTATGGAGGCCGCCGTAAGAACGCCATGCCCTCGAGGGCGAGGGCACGCCAAGAAATCCTGAGGTCCTTCTCGCCCTCGCCCTCTGCCACGTTGTTCCCCGCCCTCGCTTGTTGTCCAATGAGCAAGTGCATAGGATGAGGCTCAAAACCGGGGTTCGTACTGGATTTGAACTGTCGCGCTTGAGATGTTTCCTCGCAATGATCGTAATGACGCTTCAATCACTCAACCCAAGTTATTACCTTATTGTTCTCGTGTTTCTCGACCATGTCGAACATCGGCCGCTGCAAGCCATTGAGATCTTCCCGAAAGGTGAATAACGCGATACGCTCGTAAGCAGTTCCAGGGCATGTCGAGCGTCCCTCTGTCTTCTCCTGCAAGATGAGCCATCGATAAGTACACTGATGTGGTTCGTTGAGATATCGCTCAGTAAGTAGAAGCACTGCGATGCCGTGTTGTGTGACCCCGGGTTGGTTCTTGTGCAAGTCGAAGCGAGCGTTATGACTGCTCAAGTTATACCACCGCAATTTTTCCAGTGTGAATCTGCATCTGAACTTGAGCCCTTTCTTTCGATTGGACCGTGTGTCGGCTAGTTGAGTCCAGGTGAAGTCAGATCGCACAGAGGTAATCAGCAAACACGGAGTCAGTGTCTGTACTACCTTGTGATTTCTGTTATCCTCGAGATAGTCACCGATGCCTAGCACTCTTCCTGACTCGAACAGGACAGCAATTTCGGCCACGTAACAGGTCGGGTCAAGTGGAGCAGTCACGCATGCGAGGCCAAGGCCGTTGCGCTCTGAAGACAACAAAGGATTTAGCGACGATAGACGTGGCCAGGTGTACATACGAGAGAGCCACGACCATGTTGGAACTGACGGACGTCGCCTAGCAGACTGGCCACGGCGATCAACCTCCCATAAGAGGCCATGAGCGAATCCGACACCTCTGCGCCATGCTGGCCTGACACTCAACTCCAGCTGCGAAAATGGGGTGTCAAACACGACAACTCCAAAGTACGATTGGTTTTCAACCATTGAGAGGATGCCTTGAAAAGCAGGGAGAGCATCGTCGTCCACGGTGAACTTTCGCTGAAGATAGTGTTGCATGTAGTCAAAAAACTTGAGCTTTCCTTGGATTCCATTGAACCACCGAAGTTCTGCATCCAGGATAGTGCTGAAAATGGTCGCTGTCGTACCCCAGGTAAGCTGATCCGAACCCTCGCCGCACCGAGTCGCTTGCAGGAGGCCCTCATGCTGAGTAGAGGCGCAACAGACAAGGTGGGCTTGTTCTGGGGTGAAAAATATACATCTTCGAGATAGGAGTGCCTCCTGAAAAGTCCTGAGCGAGAAGCACGATATCAGCACGAGTCATTTTCCAGGACGATGAAATTGCACTCACCAGCCACGAGTAAACCACCTTGACATCGATATGTGATTAACCAATAGAATGGGCGCTGGGCACACCGAGAAGGCCGCTGTGCCATTTGACCCCAGGCTTGGAAAAGCGCATCGCGAGCTTGACACTCCTGGCAGGCCGACTTCATCGTCTGATCCAAGTGCGCATATTGTGGCAACAGCTCGGTTGTATATGCTAGCCATCTGGTTGATCTGGTGGCTTTTGTCGGCGGAATGAAATTGCTCAATGCAATAGCGATCACACCAGAGGAACCGCAAGCGGAGCTTGATGGTGGCAGAGATGGCATCTTCGATTGTGCGAGGAAGTGACGCAGGGAGGTCCGTACTTGCTAGGTCACTAGGATTTGGTATGTTGACAGCGCTTTGAATTCCCCATACATAGCTCAAGGCCAGGTACCTATAGTGTTCCCTCAACTTAACCACTTTCCGAGCGTGACAGTCGATAACTCTCGCATTGATTGGGAACTTATGTGTGGGCGTCTGGCAGATGCGATGGTCGTGCGCACAGATCGACAGCATGCTGCGGAGCCTCGGAAATCCGACAAACGTCTGTAACTTTAGACCATGACAAAGAGCAGTCTTGGTAACGGCAGGCTGAAATATAGGAAGAATCAAACCCTGGAGTTCTGTAGTACAGCCTGCCACAGCATCCCATCGTATTGGGTTGCGTTCGAGTGAGATGCCCACTACCACGTGATTGGGCATCCCTTCTCTCTTGCCTGACAGATGGGATGCCGGAAGCGCCCGTATCTTGCCATCTGCAAGTGTGTATGCTGTCTGCGCACTCGTTGTTCCTGTCGAGAGAAGAGATGCGAACGCGCGACAAACCATGCATGATGAATAAGACATAGATTGGTGAAGCCCAACGAAAGAACATAGCTCAGAGCCTTCATTTGTCAGAACGGAGCCATCCATCATGGCGATTCCCCAGAGATTTAGCGATTTGCAAACAGTGCAGATCTTGCCCTCGAATGTATGCTCGTTCATGACGGAACTTGGCTCGGCGAGCGCTGTCATGATATCTGCGCGATGTAAGAATTTCCATGTGGGCGCATCGTCATTGTATGTCCAGCTGCGAACGGCCTGGAGATGTGTTGGAAGTAGCCGTCTGCTTCGCTGTGAGGAGTCTCCAGAGACTAAAAGAGCCCTGGCAAGCTCGCGATCCGAACTTTGTTGCGATAGTCGTGGTATCTGTAGATTTGGGCCTATTGTCTTCCACATGGCTAGACCGGGGTCTGATACCTCTTCCGTCCCATCAAGTGATGCCCATCCGAGGTCATCGACTTCATTGTGCAAACCCTCCTTCATGTCATTCATATCACTTAAGCTTGTGCTTAGCCGATCATTCAGCGTGTTCGCATGTTCATTCCAACCGTGTGAGCCATCCTTTACACTCGGACTACTTGGCACGCTTTCCGCCGATTGCAGCCTGAGTTCCTCAAACGAAGCTACGAGTGCCGAGGAGAGTGAGTTGGTAGTGGGGCTCGCAGTATCGAATCCACTCCAGCTGCGCGAACCGCGTAGTGTACCTACGTGATCTGGCAAGTCGAGGTCCGGTACTCGCAAAGCATCCATGGTACAATTTGAATCGTCGACAACGGTGTCGAACGACATTAGCTGTTCATATCCAATGGCCATAGGTAAGGAAATCAGGCGCCCACATTGCGGCTGAGTCGTGAAGCGAGACGCGATGCGGGGCTGACGCAAAACGGCAGTTGGAGCATAAAGTGACGAGCATACTGCCACCTGAAGGCCGCAGAACCGAGCTTCATTGAGTTCGAGATAAAATGGCTGGTCTATAAGGGCATGGCGTCTGAACAGATTGTTTTGTAGGAATTAACGTGGTCTCGCAGACAAAGCGGTACTTTGTCTTCTCTGCGGATTTTGCAACATACAGCGGGCCCAAAAATGGCGACGGTGGTTAGATTAGCTCTGTCGGCGCGGCTTTGTATAATCTGGAGCAGGATTGCGGATGTGCTTGACAGGGTTGAGATGGAAGATGTGACGGCCAAAAGATTGGGTGGCAAGCGCGCCGTACAGAATTCGGGACAGGCTAGGCTCGGCGCGTCCCACGCGTACCAAACTTTTCTCCAAGACTAACACGCATGTTGCAACCTCCTGCCCATGTTGTTTGGAAGCACTGGGAAATGCATCGCGTCGACCTGCAACAAATTGTGAACCATTTACTGACCTGAATGTCATATGCCGGGGATTCAACTGTCGCCTCGCAGGGCATCTGCTTTCAGGTCAAGTTCTTTGGATCTGGTAGTAAAGTGGTATCATGAAATTTGTCTATAAGAAGGTAAGGTGACTAAAAGTACAAGTCTACCTAGAAGAGAAGGGCTACGCCGCGGATGCTAGAGACTTTATCGCTAATAGTACAACAACGTTCATCGCAAGCAATCAGGTGCTCTGGCGTTTAGTCGCAAGTGAAACCGCAGTCCATCTGTCGCTTTCCGTTGTCGTAGGCCCCTACGGAGCAACGACCCTTATCGTTCGAGTCCCACGACTGGCTGCCATAGGCAAAGCGTACTGGATCAGCGTCGACACCACCAGTCTTGATCTCGAGTGTCAAAGGAAGCTTGCTAGTGACTGAAGCAGTTGGTCCACCCTTCTTGAACTCTCCAATCTTGTTCTCGTTGGCGTCGTTGAGGGCTGTAACTTCGAGCGAGTATTGGTCCTTAGACGGGTCGGGCTTCTGGTACTGGATGACATGAACGCCGCACCAGCCGGGTCGGTAACCCTTGTCGTCTAAAATCGCAATGTCAGTCTCTGTCTCGATCGTTCTCGTGGATGTACTCACTGTTGGGTGCATTGCTATCGAGGTTGCCGCCGCCTTTACCGATCTTAGGAACACCACACTCCCACTTCTTTGTGCGAGAAGTGGAAATGTAGTTGTTGCCCATATCTCCGTGGTGACAGATGTATGGGCCCTTGTCGCAATCCCTGAACGGGGAACCTCCTAGGCCATCATCCTCGCAGCGGGTGTGTGTATTCCACTCTTCTGCCAGGTCGTTCACCGGGATCTCTTGCCAATCACCGACATACTTGAGCTGAAGCTTGGGTGTGGTGAGTCCTTCACCCTGACCGGCACCGTCTTTTTCTTGGAAGGTGATGCTGAAGTCACCAATGCGTGGGTCCGTGAAGTACTGTCTTCCTCCAACAAAGCAGACGTTCCAGCCGGCACCTTCAACGTATTAGTATTCGTCCTATGTGCAATTCGCTCATGACTTGGTTTACCATTGGGGTTATATTCCTTCTTGCCGTCATCGCACTCCACCGTTGCCTTGCAGTTCGCTCCGTCTTTGGTCTCCATGTATACTGAGCACATCTGAGGAAACTTCTTGAAGTCCCTAGTCAGGTTAGTCTGGTTTCAAGGCCTCGATGAAATCAGTGTGAAAACTCACCATGTCGTCTCTGCTTCCGCGTCTGGGAAGATTACTCCGAAGGTCTTGAGGATGGCAAGGATAATATCCGCTTTCCCGCGAGCCAGGAGGCTCGTGATAGGACTGGCTTGCACCTGCTGGCTCTGGAGAAGAATGGCTGCTGCCGCGACGATACCGGAAGTCTTCATTGTGGGTAGAAGGAAGAAATCGTGGGAAGATTGATTGGCTTGCTGGAGTGCGGATGAGAGGATGTTGTGCTGTGATACTCTGCTTCCTCCACGGGACATATCTTCTTATATGCCATCTGGTGCGCTTCATCACCTGAATGCTCAAACACTGCACACTCCATGCACATCACGCAGCCTTGCGGGCCTGACATCTTGGACGGTTATTCTTAGCAGAGCACGTTCGTCTCCTGAGTATGCCATGATACCATTGGGTAAATATGCTCTAAGATGACAGGCCAGGGACCGCGTTTACCAAGTGGGGTCGCTAGTGTTGCACAATTTGAGCTCGAGTACACAAGTGGGCTTATACTCCCGTGTGAACGCTATTCCAGGCACTTTCCGCCCCAACCTAGTGTTTCGAAACACTCCAGACTGAGTTGGACCAGTGAGAACACTTACCACCTACTGGACGACTGGTGGAGCGGAGGAACACCAAGCTTTTCTTGGCCGGGTACTTCAATGAACATATTGCCCGTTCGGACTATATGCCAAGTCCGATCATTTCTCTAGAAGCCAGAGATGCCCGCACTCATGTGCTTGTTATTCAGAACCAGACGACGTACAGCCAATGTCAGATTTTCTGAGAGAACAACAATGGTATTGCCGGTTCCGTTGTACGTCGCGGTAAACATGAATTGGATCAGATGAGTGTGTTGTCTTCGGTGTGAAGATCGAAATAGGGACGATCGGCAGTACCGCCGACTGCGCCATCCGGTTGCTCGCCTTAAACTTGGCAGGCCAATCGTACAAGGGCCGTCGCATTGCGAGTTGCGTAGGATCAGCGCACGCACTCGTTCGCGAGATTAACCATCGTGCGCCAAGGTTGTATGTCAGAATCATAATCCTTTTCCCGGTGCACCTAACTGCACGTGGCAAAATGTGAAGCAGTTGTAGGAGCAGCCGAAAGCGCCGAACGTGCATAGGGCTGCGCAGGCGGCTACGGCTATAGCCCGATAGGTATGCACATCAGCCGCACAACAGATCGGATGCAGAGACAGCTCTTGGTTGGTCAGGAATAATCCATGAGACATTCCAGAGCAAAGTAGACGCCATTGGTAGTTGGCTTCGTTGTCCAGATGTTATCCTGGTCGAACTTGCGAGGACTTTTGGCAGGCCGCGATCAATCTGATAGTAGCATTGTGGCAGCGACCGGAAAACTGACTAGAGAATGCGGCCTCGGTGAAATGACCCATGCTGCACGGTCTTTCCAGCTTGTTCCCATGTAGAGAGATCACCTTTCCACCAACATGGGATAAGGGCCAAGTTTAGTGGAGAATACGAGCATCGTTGGCATTTGCAAGGCAGACTTCGTGACCTGCGACGAGCATTGCCAGGCTCTACCTTGTTCAGAAATAATGGAACTTCATCTGGCTTGGCGTCCTCACAGCCTCAGCCTCCACCCCGCTCTGCCAAGTGTCGAGTCCGGGGTGCTAGGGGCGGTTACAGCCGTACAATGATGATCGTGACTCCTGCGGCCCCTTAGGCCTCCCCCATATCCTTGGTAATGAAGACCTAGTTGACGTCAATTGTGTTGGCCTCCTTGCTCTCGGATTCCGACAGTGCTGAAGGAGTGAGCAAGTGATGCGCTATGAGCAGAGCAGTGGATGCCTAAGGAATGATGCGGCTTCTGCATAGTTTACATGCGACAGTGGCCCGGTGAGTCGACGTCATGTCGATTATGAGCGGCAAAAGCGCCCTGAGTCTGTGCGACAAATGTAATGATGAGGCTGTGGGATGGCCTGAGTGGAGGCCTGAAAACGGGAGGTCCTAACATAGAATGGGCTAGTCCATATTGAGTTGGCACGTGGTGGCGAAGTTCACAACACCCGCCTTTTGCTCAACTCCGCTCCACGCATATGCGCTGCTACCACACCCATCTATCACAACAAGCTGACGGACCGGACACCTTGACCTTAAGATCTTTGAGCCCACACGTAGTCTACGCATCCAGCGCGCTCCAGCTCACTGCGTCGTATGCTGAAAGCCAACTCATGTAGCGGCAGATCGAAGTGCAAAAACGTTTGCAGAACGATGTGAAGTCGAAACTTGTCTTAATTCAGCTGTATCTAGGCGGAGTTCCTCCGGGCTACCTGATCCTTCCTGCCCCGAGACACTTGAGTCCATTCTAGCAGTATGTATTGGATTCGATGACATATCGCCAATAACGCCCTGCCGAGGAAGCTTTCAGTGCTGCCAGACACCCGAAGATTGTGTTGCATAAAGCACAGCAGGTACCTACCTCGTATCAGTTTTCGAGCATTGCTTGACCAGCTAGCATTGCAGTCACGCCCTTGGGCGTATGGTTGCCGATACTGTGGCGACACATCTTCAGCACCGGTGCGAGCCGTCAGTCGTTAGACCGACATGCTCACGTCTGTGAGGTCAACGCCGAACCATCGCATCCCCATCAGAAATATGGCTGCCATCCAGTCCTACTAGTCGACTTCATCAAGGACGGTAGACAGGGGAATTTGCACAGACTAGGGTAGGCTGGTCATTCAACTCTGTAGGCAGCACGAGATCGGGAGTAATGCCATCGCTACCCCATGTTCATGACGCTAACTGCGATCGAAGGAGAAGTCAGACGTCGTGCTAAAGGCCGCCCTATCAGAATGGCATGATAGCACTCGAGTGATTGATGTTCTATGCTCCCTTGATGCGAATCGTGCTGCCTCAAGAGACACCGTGCGATTGCTGAGTTGTTTTCATATTGCAGGTCAGAATGAAGAGATGAGTACCTCGTATTGGAAATGCTAGGACCAGCATCGTTGCGCTCCTCAAATCGTGCTTCGACCGCGAAAGACTTCCGCCCACCACTTGCGAACATCGCATGGCAAGCCCTCGAAGGCCCGGCATATCTACACAAACAAGGGATCGGTCAGGGAGGTGGGATCGGATTCCACTTAGCCTTGACACATTTCCATTGACAATCATGAGATTCACACATTGATAATCTGGGGTTCTTTATCCCCTACTTATAGACAGCCACCGTAGCAGAGGTCTTCTGAAAGCTGCGGAGCTCAGAGATGGGATGTGTCTAAGGGAGCGACCATAGGGCCTTGCAACTCCCAACTAGAGCAACGCGAGAGACCGTTCTAGTATGCCATAACATGTTGCTAGCCCGATGCACTGCGGGAGCGGCCCTGATACTCACATCTTCCGTTCCTCGATCGAAACCAGGTGTGCTACGATAGTCAAATGCCGTCTCAATGTATGTTATAGCCTCTTACCAATCGCGACTACCATCCTGCAAGCCGTTGAAGGTCTTCCGAATTGAAAACCAGCCGTTCTAGATGTGAGCAGTCGTCTCGTGACCAAGCTAGTCCAAATTCGGCCAGCGCATCGCTCACACCGCGATCAATTGAGCAGACCGTGAGTTACGACAGCTCATGAGCTTACCCCTTATCAAGACGACTTTGTCGCCAGTACGCCAGTACGAAGAGTAGTCATCGGCTTTGCCTGCCGGACATGCACATAAGCGCCGGCCAGTTGGCCGGGGCTGGGGGCGGCGCGTCGAAAATGCTGCGCCGCAGTCTCGACGTCTCTCGTGGCCCCGCGAAGTCTGGACAATTTTGACTTTTCGCACCACTAAGCAAGCTATGAAAGGCATCACTATGCGACGACTGATGAACCAAGTGTCTCGATGGAAAAGCCAGACAAGCTCGGCTCAGCCGGACCCAGTCAACACCGATGTACGACCACAACCCTACAGCTTGGCCGGCCCCGCCCATGAGCAAAGTCAATGCGCTCTAATCCGTCGTCTCTCAGCGGAAATTCGGCTTCTGATCTACGAAGCTGTACTCTCTGGACCCAACCAGCTTCTTCATATCGTGCCGTATCGCGGAAAACAGAAACGAAAATGCATGGGCCACTGGCATTGCATAGATGAAGAGAGTCCATATCCAACCTGGCAACATAAATGCTTCGGTACGTGGGCTGAAGACAAAGGCGGCCGGCGCCACCGCATTGAACCTCGCTCGAACAGCAATTTGGTAGCATGGTTGTTAGCATGTCGATTGATGTAATTGAACCGAGCTTCCTGGTATTTCTTCGCGCTCTGACTCGGCATAGTTACTGTGAGGCCATCGGCGTCCTATACAACGCCAACACGTTCAGTTTCAAGGGTGCAGTTGGCGTCACCAGGTTCCAATCCCTAGTGACGGTACACAATTGGAATCTGATCCGAAGCATGAATCTATCCACCGTATTCAAAGTGCCCATGGGAATATCTCCGGCGTTAAAATGCATTCCTCCCGAGAATTACGCTGAGTGGGAGAAAGCTTGCGGAGTCATTGGGACTTTAGGCGGGCTGAGAAGACTTACTGTCGACATGACGATCTGGAACTACTACGACTACAGAACTACGAACACCGTTGAGGACAAAGCCTTGATCTTTATACTTAGCCCTTTGAAAGCTCTACGCGTCAATACCATGGAAGTAGAGTTGAACGTTGCGTTGCCGGAGGTGGTGAGATCGGGGCTGGAGCCTCTAAATTTCATCATTGTAGAACGCCAAAGGCCTTACAATGCGAGGGTATTTCGCCAAGCATAGCTTCTTAGAAATATGAAGACCATTCCCAGGACATCATTTCGGGACGATCTCTATCGGATGTCGTTCGGCATCGCATTTAGCACCTATCGCATATGGACCTATACTAGCGGAATGATACGCCCTTTGTCGTCCACTGTTCTTGGATTGTTCCGATCGTCCATCAGCTTGCAAACTGCCATAGAAACTGTCAGTCTATCTTTCAAGCGGAACGACAAGGATTTATACGTACTACTCCCAAATAGAGCCAGAGTGTCTGCGTTGTTATCGGCTGCATTTATGCCGCCCAAACGGTCGCCGCGCTTTGCCAAGCTCAGACAATTGTGCCAACCATATGCAGACGCTTTGAGGATGCCGAGACCAAGCCAGCCTCCCGACGTTGTTGCATCAATCAGGCCTTCTTGGTCGACTTCTTCGTCCTGGTCCGGTGTCATGTACACAGAACGGCCATGAGTCATCTCGTGTAGCAAAACTTTGTCTAGCAAAGCGAAAGCATCTTCAGCTGTCAGCACCTACTCAGGTTTCAAGTTTGCTCACCTACCTATCTG
>TARA_R110002003_G_scaffold109_11_pt1 | contig 28939 bp, 35 predicted proteins | sample TARA_R110002003 | Tara Oceans TARA_R110002003 (sample SAMEA4396441) | marine metagenome | biome: Westerlies Biome; feature: [SRF] surface water layer (ENVO:00010504); material: water (ENVO:00002006), including particulate matter (ENVO:01000060) such as... | depth 5 m | reverse complement strand
TGTCCAGGTTGTCAACGGAGCAGACTCTGAAGATGAATACGAGACAAATGCCATTTGTATTACCGTGTGCAACATAAGGTTTCAACACGCTGGGCATATCAGCCTACTCACGCCGAAATACCTCCCCTTCACTGCATCAATCACCGGCTAAACTGCAGTTGGCATGAGCAGGACTCACAAACAAATCGCGCAATTGCAGTGATTGAAGAAACCGAGGGACGTGACTAGTTCACCTTGGTAATCACATAATATAAACCAAGAAGCTTTACTCCAGACCAGTAACGCATCCAAGGTCCTATTTGAAGCGGAACTCCATCCCCACTGCGAGTGGTATACCTCAAGCAGATGTGTCACAAAGGTCGAAGTGGTGTCGTGCCCGGAATCGGGTCTGGATGCATCCATTTCCGGTACAGCCTTGCGGTTTTCGGCAACCTGGAGAGTAGAGTCGGCTGCGCGTGGCGTCAGATACGGAGAGAGCAATACTCACGTACAAAGCGCCAGGCAAAGCTTGGCTGCTCTACTCCATCGATCAGCCATCATTCTTCGTCAGAGATGAGGCCCATCCCGAAGGCGATATACATTGGCGACTTCTGCCCCGACTCGACGTACCTAGATAGCTCAGGAAGTATCTGACCGAAGCGGCATGAGTGCAGCCTTGTCCTTGCCAAAGCACCTATTACTTTCGGACTATAACGGTTCTGGATGATTTGCGATGTAGGATTCTTCTGCAAATAAGCGTGCGTTAAAGTAATACTTGGTCTATTGGGTCACTTCGTTCGCTACAGCTCGCATATGCTTGACCTTCTCGGCTACTTTATGCCGAAGCGTTTTGAGCGCTACGCCATGGTTATTGCCTTCCGCATATTCGATGAGACGCTCGCCGTCCTCTAGGTACAAAGTAGCTTCAGACCCACCGTTGCACTTCGTAAGAAGGATGAAGAACCGTTTTTCTTTCTTATATCCAGCAAGAGCGGTACCTGTCTTTTATCAGATCATGATCCATGCTCCAACGGGGGACGTACTCACGGACTATTTTCTTGGCCAAGAAAACGTACAACTCTTCGTCGACTCCTGCAGGATCTCGGAGAAACTGGCCAAGTGCTGCGAGCCTTGAGTGCGATGCTTCTTTCGGCTTCTGGATGTGCGTAAAGAACTCAGTCTGGTAGAAGCTGTGTGATAGCACTACGAGATCTATGCGGTAGTTCATGATGATAGCACGGTCGTGAGAGAAAGGCAAAACTCCACAAAAGAGTCTGGAAGAGGTTTTGTGCTGTGCGACAAGCATACATGCACACTAGTGAAGGCTGCTTCACTTGAACGGTGAGTGTCTTACGTGTCAATGCAGTTGACGTGCGCCCTTCACGATCTCTCTCGGTGCTTCTGACGAAGGGCAACATCGCCAATTTTCGTACGAAAGAGTGACTTGCTATGCTGACATACCAGGAGGTACGTGGTGCCGATATGATAGATTTTTAGGGCTTTCAAACGGTGAATCGATATGCTGGTACCGCTATCTCGTGCTCGCTGTGGAATCTTCTCGGGTTTGCCATGACACTGCATGATCTCCTACTCGTACAACTAGCCATACTCTTTTCTCTCATTTGTTCTCCCTAACACCGACCTCTTTCTGTAGATCCTCCAGAGTCTCAAAGTGTTTCGAACCACCACCTTTCGCAATCACCTTCTCCTTTTCTTCAACATACAACGAAGCTTCATAGCCCGACATGCTCGCCCGCGAGACGATGACGAAGTGCTTCTCGCCCCGAACACCAAAGCGATCCCAGTAGTGGACAAGAACTGTCCCTCGTCAACACAACCACAACATTCCTTCCTCTCACTTACACACAGCACTCTGCGCAGGTATGAGCAGCCTCGCCATCGCTAGGGCTTCCTTTCTGTCCGGCACTCGCATACCCTTCTGGGCAGCGATATTCCGCATCTCTCGCTGCGTCTCATTCCACCCGGGCTCTAGATCCAGCATCAGCCGGGTCGCAAATTGTAGTCACGGTCAGTCTCCGAGTTCCACGTGAAGTGTTCGTGCATGAAGCCGCTGACTGCGGAACCGACTGATCAATGTTGTCGCGAAGGAGGCTCCGCAGCGTCCACGGCGTGGATGTTTGCGGACATGGTGTTGTCGTTGAGCTTTTTGATGATGATTTGGTAGGTTGAGGCGATTAGGGCAGCGCCATCGGCTTGTGGAACTTAGCTGGCATGATCTGCTTGTCACATATTATGATATATGACTGCTGCTGTGAGTGGACAGCTTTCTGAATGAGTCTGGACCCGAGGGTATTTGATGATGTTATTGTCACGATGCATGACCCGTGCGGTCTTGACGTTGCGAAGCTGCACATGTGGTGAAGCAGATGAGTCTGCTCAAAAGTGATGCCGTCGTGTGTGTCAATGTGAAGTAAGAACTCCTCGCCATTGTGACATGTGTCAATCACACTCTTTACGTGATTAACTTTTGGTGAGGGTATGCCTTTAGTCACATGAGGCTACCGTTCACATCTTACCTAGTGTATCCGCGCCTAGGAATGTCGCAATCAATCAAGCCCAAGCGAAGCGCTCAAAATCCCAAGTCGACTGTCGCAGTAGCTGTTGTGGAGGCAGACAAAGACCCCTTTTCGCCTCTCGGTCTGTGCCATCTTGGCATTGGCAGCTGAACAACGGCTAACTCTTGCTAACCGCTTTCATCACATGCACCAATCAAAGTGCGCACGAAGCGAAATGCTCAGCTCTTTGCGATCATCGCCACCATGCGTCGACAGCGGGATATTTTTGATCCGCTGCAGGGGCTAGTATGGATCCAATGAGCCCGCGTGTTCTAGCCACCGACCAACTTTTGAAGAGTTGTGGAGCGGAAGGCTGAGGCGGTGCGGAGTTGGCAACTTGGCGGCTGAAAAGACACGGGATAGTTATAGACGACGCGTCAAGTAGCATGTTGTAGGTCTATTGCTTCTTTACTGTCTGTGCAAGCTGCGTCGTACTAGATTCCTCATATTTTCGTGTTGTATTTTGCAGTAAAGGGACAAAAGCATAAGCGAAGAAACGCCAAAATGCCAGCAGCAGCACCTCATATGAGGCCGCGTTTTCCGCAAGCACCATACCCCATGTCAAGTAAGCGGGGCGATCTTTCCTGCTTGTATGTCGAGATCATGGACTGACGGGACGATCAGACGGGACGAACGCGTCACCAACGACAACGACAACAACATCACGAAATGCGCCTGCAGCTACGAAACCCAACGCGAACCCACAAGTTACCTCAGAAGAACCTACACCCTCATACATCCCAGCCGCATCGCTCGCACCTGTCACAGTCGTCCCGGTTGGACAACTTCCGCCTACAACCACCACCTACTCTAGTATTCCACAGTACACCACCTCAAGCGCGAAGATCTTGCAAGGTCATTGCGCCGAGCCCAACTACACGATTCTTGATGGACCCACGGCGCTGTGGGTACCGGTAGTAGGGTGTATATCGTCCAAAGCAGAATGTTGTCCAACTCCAATGACAGCGGGCGAAGCTCCGGCACCGACAGACACGAAGCCAGAGGGTCAGAACAATAAGAAGCCAAATGGTGGAGCTGGCGGTGGACGAGCAGCGTTCCCAATAAGCTCGTTGCCTAGTCAAGGCGAAATTCGGGGATGCCCACAGGACTATCACACAGTTACAGCAAGTAACGGCACCGCGTGTTGTCCTTCGTAAGTCGCGCATCGCCCTTTCCAGATGAGCCTGAATGCTAACGTAGCAATGCAGATCGTATTGGCTGTGGAGCACCCAGTTGGGTGGGCAGGTCCCATGCTACTCTTCACTGAACAAGCAGCTTGTCCCGCCGCCGATGCCTGACACGCTTGCATTTAATGCGTTTCTGACGAGTTCATCCCGCGATCCAATGATCAGTGGCACCATCACTCCGGCAGCCGTTCCTCTACCTACAGCTCCGATGAACCCGACGAAACCAACCTCGGCGATTGTCAACATCGCGTATGCCATGCAATATCAGCTCGCGGCAGAAGATGATCCAGCAGTGTTGAAGACGGAAGCAAAGATTGGTATCGGTGTCGGCGCTGCGGCAGGCGGATTATTGTTGCTGGGAATTATTGCATTTTTGGTACGGAGATGTATGAAGCGCAAAAGAACCAAGGTCGGTGGCTACGAAGAGACAAGCGCGTCACAGCGCTTTGGCAGCGGTGTTGATATGAGTCGGGTCGCGCACGAGCCAGCAGGGGTAGCGAGAACGCATGGCGGAGTGAAGTATGCCGGTGTATCGACGAGAGCCTTGGATAATTGAGGGCCTGGAAATTTAGCATATTGAGTGCGAGCTGGTTGTAATGCGTAATGCTACTCGGATGCATGGTTATATACCCAAATTTGCGAATGCAGACTTTCTATCGAGGGACAATATCATATGATTGAGATAGCGTGTGCAGGCTGGTGAGCAACCAATTGCTCGTAGCCTTCAAATGGGGTGATGTAGCAATCACCAACGATCGTGAAAGTACCTGGTATCTAGATGGCACAAGATCAGATTTGAGTTGAGATGAGGTTGGCGCGTAGACTTACACCAGGGGCAGATGGTCGCAATACGAGAGGATATTGGCAACCTGGTAGAGCGACGATGTGATCGCCAGAGAGCATTGATGCTGGTCCGACACCCCAATCACCTCTCTTGGTCACGAAGGCGCAGCGACCTTCCATCACCCGCTCGATCCTCTGCAGTATGTTGAGGACATTGAGATGATTGCGAGGATAAGCGCAGAATGAAACATCGTAGGCATCACAGCAAGTGATCGTGGCTCCAGACTGCACCTCCTGAAAACCATCGGCTTGATCAGCAGAACGAAGCCAGGTCTCTAGGTTCGTGCCATCTTGAACTCCACCTGCGGTGAGGGTCTTCACCAGCTGGTCTAGTGAATGTGCCCTAGTGCACGAGCTGGTTGATTCTTCAATGCGCACAAAGAACCTATGGAGCTGTTCAATCGAGCGCCATGGCTGCGTATGCCACGTGTCGCACAGTTGCGGACCCCTTGTGGCAACGAAGGTGTATGGTATTGCATTCACCACCATGATTCTCGACTCGATCACAATTGGCCGGTGAGGAGGAAGATTAGGTCGACGTGGGTTTTCGGAAAGGAGCTGGTGGCTCGGAGATCGTCCTTCGAACGACTTGATTGGTACCCATTGCCGAGTAGAGCGCCAGTCCGGTACCCAGCTTGGCAAAGTTTGGGAGGGAAATGCCCCGCAACAGTACAGCGTCTCTAGGCTATACGTACTTTCCTCCACGGCAAAGCGGATGTATACCTCATCAGTAGTATCATGATAGTCGACTGTTGTTGGCCGCCCTCCCAAGCTATTGAGAGCGTATATACGGTCTCGGTCGTCCGAGCACTGCGCAGCGTACATACTGACAAGTATCTGGATGAAGTCTGCCGGTCCATTGGTTTTGGGATGATGATGATAGTACCGAAGGAATAAATCATGCTTAACCTGCGTGAAAAGACTGCTACCTCGGAAGCTGTTTCGACGCTGAAGGCTCGTCAATGACTCCAGCATATGCAGCGAGTCAGCCACCCTCGGGTGGTTGCGTTGCTTGTTGCGTCGAATTCCGAGCTGATCGATAAAGTACGTCATGTCTTCGAAAGACATTGTATCATGACCAAACACTACGCGCGGACGCGGAGAGAGTGCGACCTCTTGGATAACCCATCGCCGTTGGAACCAAGGAAGCGCCAGAATATGGCGAAAGTCTAAGCTCTGTGAGAGTGTCTCCTCAAGCTGCGTCTCGACTTGATCGCCATGTTCTCCAAATTTGCTCTGGTCGTCGCCACGCCAGAATTTCGCTTTGCGCTCGCGTACCGCATCTTCCAAAGCAGACAATGGACGCGGAAATGTCTTCGAACTTCCCAGCCAGATTAAGGTTCTTCCCGACTTTCGATAGATATCTCCCATCTGATTGACCTGCTGGCCCTTCTCCAACACATCTCCCTGATTGATGCAAAGGGCATCGAGCCACAAATATCGCGGAAGCCATTTGTAACGAAGGTAGCGCAACAACGTCGTCACGTTGGACCTGACGTGCAAAGTAGCGTTGGCCTGGTTGCGGACCTGATAATACCGTAGTAATCGAGTAGCGATAGTCTGATCGTGCAGGTGTAAAGTGGCGAACTCCTCGTCTTGTACGAGCACAGGTTCAGTCTGCTCTTCTGTGCCCCACGAATAGCTGATGGCCTCGTAGAACTTATCATCAGGTCGCTTTCGAGTCTGAAGATGCACGACGATGTCATCATTGAAGTTTCGCGCCGGATGAAGAACAAGGACGCGAAACTCATCCGCAGCGATGCTTTGATAGTTGTAAGCTGGGAAATCCCTCGGTGAGATCAAGGGCAATGTGTCCGTCGCCTGAACCTCGTCGTCCTCGCATGCTGGCCAACAACACAGAGAAACCAAGTGATCCATGGGAAGATGGTAGATGGTAGATGTTTGCGACAGGTCACAGCGCGATGCTGTGCTGGGTGAGCGTAAGGTTGGGATGCCTGCCAAGGATGATAGAGCGACTGCGCCTCAGGCAAGCATAACCGCATGAACCCACAGGGATGTTGAAACAACACCGCCACCCTCATCACATACGAGAGCTATGAGCAGGCAAGACCTTGATCTTTCGAATGCTTGCTCAGTTCTTGTCGGATGAATGATGGTGACCATCGTCGAGCCGGTCCGGATCATCGTAGATCGATCGACATCGATTTGTAGGATAATCTTCCTGACGCTTGGTCGCGGAGCGTAGCCTACTCCGATCGACAGGGCTCTGTGCCATGATTGGGTAGGCTCCATATAGCCCTCGAATAACCTCTTTTGAGATGTGAATCTTGTCATGATTCTTCGCCCTGCTCGCCTTTCTTCGCTGCGTCAACCATGGCGAGCAATCTTATTCATCTCTCATCTTGCCTTGTCTTTGCACCCGGATGCAAACAAATAAAATCCGAATGGCCCAATGCTGTTGCCTGATATATGTTTCTGATGGCGGCGCACTTCGGGGCGAAAGCTTCTCGCGAATTGGTAGCGCACAATCAGCGCCCGTCGGATCCTCAAAACGCCTCAGATGCAGGTGATGCGCTGCCTTGAAATACCGCCTGGGAGGTCCCAGCCAGTAGTGTTCGATATAGACCTTGCCACAAAGGGCTCCCCTTACTTGAGGAATTCAGACATTCGCCAAGCGCTGCCACGTGTGAAATCACGCCTTGGGCGTGACTTCGGTTTCCACATCTCCGAGTTTCGATCGAAGCGCGACATGATGCACACCACCCCAGGAAATATCCTTTTCGTGCAGTCGGAAGTGGCGTTCTCGGCGTCCAGATTTCCACGTGTGAGAAGGTTGTGCGCCATGATTACGCCTGTCGAGCGAAACTTTCTTTCTGTAATGTTGAGGTGAACTTTCGCATAGTCAAGGGCCGCGATTATGACCAATGGTTGCCTGACCGTCAGCTTTGTACCTAGCACCTTCAGGCCCCCCTTTAGTAGCAGCTCGAGGGAGCTAGTGTGACTGAAGGGACTGAGAATGACAGGTTGATGTCCTCGCGTGAGCGCCTTGGGTGCCATAATAAGGTTCCGTGGCTTGCTTGCCACGTGGTGAGCGGTACCGCCCGTCCGGTTCGCGCGTTTCACGGCGCGCAGACCAGCTTGTCTTGAATCGTGACGTGCCGCCCATCCTGGCCCATTGTACATGAGAGCAGAGTTGTGCACAGTGTGATAGACGATCTGGCAAGGGTGCGCTGTGCCGGGTTATCAGCTTCTCCGTCAAGTGAAAACAGAAGCATTAAAGCAAATATTGCCCTGTGACGTAGAATTACAAAACGTGCGTGAAAGACGTTCGGAGCGCCTGTCAGTTTTCAAGTGTTTTAGCGAGGGAAAAGGACCGAATATTGTTTGGGGAAGGGTCTCGTTTACCTAGGTACGGATCATTTGGATCCACCGGTATCTAACTCAATGTCGCACCGACTGTCAAAGCTTTTAATCGCACCCACTTCAATGCGATGGAGTACCTCTCATCTGAGAAGGAAGGGGTTGATAGAGTCCTCGTTCGCTCCAGCGAAGACAGAGAATGAATGGCGGTAAATTTGTTCTACTGGTACGGTAGTCGAAGTCAGCCGCAGAAGGAAAAGAACAATGTCGTCTTTATGGACCAAACAATCTTCATGAGACCCTTTGCCCAGGGGAGCTATCGGTTTGGTTAGTGAGCCTGTCGTACCAATGGGTGCGATATCGACTGACGGGGGCTGCATCTGAAATTCCCCTTACGGCAGGATTACCGATTCGGCCCATCGGAAGTACGACCGGCCCCGCTGATCTTATCAGCTACCACCTGCAGGCGGAACCGCATAGCACAACGAAAGCATCCCATGCATCTCATGCATGCCATATCGTGGCCTGAAACTCATCTCATATCGAACGATCCTGGTGGAAAGCCCCCACCACCATGCTACCTGCCGGGCCAGTCATATTACTTGTACCTAGGTACCTCTAACAATTTTCCCTTCCATTTCTCAACCTCACGACGTCTGCGAATCTTGGCTGAACGCCGGCCCAAATAACCTTCGAAGATCCAAAGCCTAACGCTAAGCGCTCCGCGGGCTCTCTACTTGAATGTCGCCGCAATTCTTCCTGCTTCATGTTTCAGCGGCCTACTTGGGCGCACCATAAGCTACGCGGTGCGGACAACGCGATGGCACCCCCACCTTACTCATACCGACCACTTCAGGACGAAGGCAGTACACGTGTGTTGCTTCTTGAGCCTGCGTCTGAGCATAGCGCACCCCTCGTTGCTAGCTTGCAGCATGTTCGAATCGCACAAGACAATGGCGCCTCCAAGGAAACACACTATCCTGGCGATGTACCACAATCCAACCGATTTCCGTATGAGGCCGTCTCATATGCATGGGGTGAGGAGGCACCTTCTGCGACCCTAGAGATCTACGGGAACAGCGAGCCTGCGTTCATCCCAATCAAGCCAAACGTGGACATGATGTTGCGCTACCTCCGTTCAACATCTCGGCAAAGGTTTCTTTGGATAGACGCTCTTTGCATCAACCAATCGGACCTGAAGGAGAAGGGCGAACAGGTCAAGTTCATGGGCGAGATATATCGGCAAGCCAAAGGCGTGGTCATTTGGCTGGGTCCTCCGCCGAGCTCGCGTCCTGGATTTGATCGACTCTTTGCAGATCTTGTGAAGTACGCCGAAAGTAATGACAACAAGGAGCGAGAGGCTACATGGAAGACCTTGCGGGTTTTGTTGGAGCGGACCTGGTTTCAACGGCGATGGACTATTCAAGAAGTAATACTTGCCAAACAAGCAACTATACTGTGCGGACGATACAGCGTCGATTTCATGGCCTTTGCGAAGAATGCCTGGCTGATCGCACAAGGGCAACCATTCTTCAAGGCACTCTTCTCTGGCATTCTTCGAAAGCTTTGGATGATGTACAAGCTAAGGCTTGCACTTGGAACGGAGGCACACACGGATGCGTTGAGCTTGTTGGTAGAGTTCGCGCCCGCAGAATGCTCGAATGAGCACGATCGAATCTACGCCCTGAACGGCCTAACGGATGTGAGGGCGCCAGTCTCGTATTTGGATCCCGTCGAAGATGTGTTCATACGCTACGCAGATATGCACATCAGGCGTGGTAATCTTGCCATCATCAACTGTGGTGGAGCTTTCCGATCAAGCGACTCATCTGTACCCTCGTGGGTGCCAGACTGGCGCAACCTCCCTGGCTACACACCGCTCGCCACTGAGGTCGTGCCTCAAAACTGCGATAACGTCAAACTAAGAGGCCTGGCAGCTCCACAAATCCACTTATTAGACGGAAAAGCCACACTTAAAATCAGTGGTGTGAAGCTCGGAACAGTCTCTCGCATAGGGGATGGGGCGAACAATCCAACCTGGGGTGGGGACCTTCTCCCCTTGCTGCAGGAGTGGTATGCCATATTCGAACATGGTGTCCGCAAAGCTAGCCGTCGACCCGGGTCACGAGAACACATCGCCGATCATTTCATCCCCACAATGACCTTGGGCACTGTAACGAAGCGTACGAACGCCCTGAGTCCAGACCATCCTTGGCTCTACGATCCTCATGCCGAACACTCGCCAGGTCTTACATCTATCTTGGCTGAACTTATCCGTGAGGAGCGAGACCTTAATTCAGACGCCGCATGGACAAGCAAGGACGAGGCTGATCTCAAGGCCAAAGCGTCGAGGATACCCGAAGGACTCAAGGCAGCCCTCCAGAACTTGACCTACGGACCATCGTCGCTGCAATTTGATCTACGAACCGACACAAACTCCGTCTTCAGCTCTGGAGACCAGCGTTCGACCAGCGATGGTTCACATGGAAGGAAGGTGCAAGCGAAAGAGTTCGTCGAAATCCTATGCCGCACAGTTGCGGGACGAACATGCTTCTGGACAAACGAAGGATCGTTCGGCCTCGGTCCAGCTAATATGGAGCCCGGGGACCTCATTGTCGCTATCCCGACATGTCCCACCCCATACGTGCTGCGGCCCAAAGGAGGCAAGCCCCTGGCATCTCTGTTGCGCGGCCTCAGCGTGTCATCTGAGGGGTCAGCAACCAAGCGAAGCGGACTAATCGGAGATTGTTATGTACACGACTTCGAGTCCGATGAGACTTTTGTGGGCAAGGCAGATATACGTACATTCCATATTGTCTGAATGACGTGCGAGTTTTAGAAGCGAGGTAATGACGGCAGCGGTGCGACTGCTGTGGCGGAAGCACTTTTGGTTGCACTCCGCCATGGCATTTTGCAAAGAGTTGGATCGTGAATAGAGGATTACTTGCATATGTGGGGTCAATAGTATGTAATCATGAAGCTGTCGGGTTTGTGGAGGGTGTTGTAGCGAGTCGGCTTTAATTCGGTCATAACTTCATGCCGGCTTCCCCAGGTTCTGCTTGCACTTTCGCTTTCGCTTTCTTGCCTCCCCACCGCAACACAATTGGATGGACCTCCACCGGTACTGTAAATGTCTGCTTGATGTCTTCTATCATCGAGTGCATTTCGCGCTCGCTTTTGCGCGAATTTTGCGCCCATTCCTTGCCCGTCTTGCTCTTCACCAGTGTCTACTTATGATGCTCAACACGCTCCTGCGTCGTCACTAGCAATGTTACACCTTCGCCCTGTTCATCTTCCTCATCGAGAGAACTCTTTCAATAGGTGGAACATCGATGAGTCTATCATATGAAACTCCTCACGGGTCGCAATGGCGGACAGCGACCCCGCCACCGAAACACCTGAGATCCCGACTGTTGCGTTGGGCGCACCCAGCGCCTGTCACTCCACACAACCTTCACGTCGTACCACACCGAATGACGAAAGAGACGGAGAATTATCGTATCGTGTACGACAGGGGAAACCTGCGGCTTCATCTACGGCGAGCCTCAAGTACCCATGCTTTTTTACTATGTCGTTCGAGACTTGGCCGCAATGGGGAAGCGAAGTTGCAACAGGCCATCCAATACACCATCGCGACGCTTGGAGATCCACCCACCTGACGAAGGAAATGCACAGTCGCGATGCTGTTATTCGCCCAGCTTGTTTCTTTCTACTCGCTAGCGGCACTTCATCAAAGAGTTCCGGGGAAAGTAAATTAAACCCCACTGGGATAACCAGGTCGTGATCAGCCGAACTGCAGCCGACGAAGCATCTCCACAATCCGCGACCGTGCTTCTGAGGCCGCTTTAATATCGACACAATATGTTTGCCTTTGCCCCCAGCATCTTGTACCCGGCGGTAGCACCATGACTGCTGGCGTGCGTCGTCGAATGCCATACCCAAGGACGACAAGCATGGCTGCGCTGTCCTGACCTTTCCACATGCCGGCTCATGTCCGATGGAAGTAGGCTTGTGGTCATTTGTAGAACTTTGCCTGCCTGGGCGACGAGTTGAAGCAGTACGGAAGAAAGCGTCCGTGTCCTTAATCTTGTTTGAGTAAGACTGCCACGATGCTTGGGAAATGTCGTGGAAGCGTATAAATGTAGGTGATACTCGCCTTCCAGGTCTTTATTCGACATCAGCCATCACAAGTCCTCCACATCAATCCTCATCGGCTCGAACCGCAACGATGCATTCCTCCATTCTCCTCCTGAGCGCCGCCGCGGCCCTGCTGGACGTTGCATCCGCTCACGGCTTCGTCAAAACTGTCACTGTCAACGGCAAGGTCACCAACGGCTCTGATCCCGTCTGGTACTACTACCCCGCCAACAGCAGGCCTCAGACCGCTGGCTGGGACGCTTTGAACCAGGACATTGGCTTCGTTGAGCCTGCGAGTGTAGGAAGCACTGATGTCAACTGCCACAAGAGCGCAACAGCCGGCAAACTCTATGCCAGTGCCAACGCCGGCGACACTCTCAACCTCGCGTGGAGCACCTGGCCCGACTCGCATAAGGGCCCAATTATCAACTACATCGCTCCCTGCAATGGTACGCGATGTTCATGGTCAAAGCAATGATGGCACTAACATAAAGAAATAGGCGATTGCACGACCTTGACCCCTGGCGCACTCAAGTGGTCCAAGATCTCCCAGGACGCCATCGTCTCCCAAGGCACCTGGGTCACCGACACACTCATCAAGAACAACTTCGTTTCTTCAGTCAAGCTTCCCGCAAAACTTGCGCCAGGCAACTACGTCCTCCGTCATGAGATTATTGCCCTGCACGGCGGCCAGAACGACAATGGCGCGCAGCTGTACCCTCAGGTATGAACCATTTTTACATCAATTCCTGTAGCTTTCCTGACCAGCAACTGTAGTGCCTCAACTTGAAGGTCGGCGGAAGCGGAAGCGTTGCGCCAACAGGTGGTGTTGCAGGAACCAGCTTGTACACCAGGAGCATGCCGGGTATAGTGTTCAACATCTACACCAACCCGACTACGTACACCTTCCCTGGCCCCGCGCTTTGGACTGCAGCGAACTAGGCGGCGAGTCTAACGCCGACCTTGGGGGAGGAGGAACTGAAGGCTTGGATGTTGATGTTCACTTCATGTCAATACTTTACAAAATGCATGCGCAATCCGCTGTACATACTTGACTGCAACACAATTCACATGACCAAATGAATATCGCATTCACAGCGTATAATACCACTTCACTTCCCCCCTCCAAACCCCCTCTCCAACGCCGCCAACCACACCCCCGCCGCATACGCGCCCGGATCCGGAATCCGACTCCTCTCCCCCCCATCATCACCCACATACGTCGCGCGGCCAAACTTCGCCTTCATCTCACTCGTCTTCTGCGCACTCTGTTCCGCAACCTGTACCGCCCTGGCCAAATCCCTACTCTCATTCAACGTCTTGATAAACGGGATCAACACATCCATAACCGTGCGATCGCCCTCGCGCGCCGACGTGTAATTCTTCAAATTCTCGAGCGCGCTGGCCGCCGCGGCAGCAACGGTGCCGATCTCCAGCGGCGCGTCGTTCTTCGACGTCGACGTCGTCAACGCGTTGGTAAACGCCGTCACGAGAATGGACAATATTGCTCCGAGCGACCCGCCGACGTCTTCGACGTTCTCGCCGATGCTTTCGAGTAGGGCGAGAAGGCTCGGTGGATCCGACTCCACGGCGTCGATGTTGGTTAGGATAGCTTTGCACACGCCCGCGACGGCTTCGCCGCAGTCGCCGTCGCCCATTTGGAGGTCGTATTGGGTGATTTTGGGCTCGGCTTCGAGGCCGGCTTTGCACGCTGTTCGGAGCGCTGGGATGAGTGACGGCGGTGTAGCGGGGCCTTTGTGTGCTGTGGACGACGTGTTGAAGGCGGCGTTTGCTTGGTCACGGAGTTGTGCAGTCTCCTGGGAGACGGTGGTTGGTTTGTAGCCGTTCTTGGGCCAGGCGGGCGCGGTGGTGGGCGCGTCGAGGAGGGCGATGATTTCATCCACTGGGATACTCATGTCTTTGGCCATGCCGCTCATGTTGCCGAGAGTGATGCTGAAGCCTTGGCCGTTGAGACTGCCCTCGAGGATCCCTGCGTATATGCGTGTGGGGACGATTTGCCAGTCTGATTTGAGGGTTTCGAGGGTGATGTTGACCATGGCGTCGAATTCGAGCCCGGAGAGGCCGCCGAAGTTGTTGGCAAGGAGAACGACATTGTCGTTTGGTGAAAATGGGACGAATGCGCGGTCTTTGTCGGATGGGTCGAGGAGGTAGCGGAGCATTTCTTTGACGATGTCCTGTGGACTCGGCATGGGCGAGATTGTGCGTAGACCCTGTCCATCAGTTAGCCACAACCACATCCGAATAGACTATGCATAGACATGAATCTGCGCGACTTACAGGCTCATTATGTATTCCCATTCCCAACACACAGGCTCCGTCCTTGACACTCTCAAAGGCATCTCGCCCAGGAACATGGCAATGATCCAAACTCGTCCCAATCGTAACCAACTGCCCATTCCCCAGCTCTCCAATCTTTCTACACCTCTCAAATGCCCAGCCCTTCGCACTCGCTGCCCCAATCAACTTAATCACAAGCAAATTTCCCGCCAATCCTCTCCGTCCAACCTTTTGACTCTTCTCGCGCCCCAGCGCAGCATCCTCCGCCATGCACACGACATCGACTTTATATCCTAACGCTTGCCCCTTCTCCCTCGCCAGCCCAAAATGCAACATGTCGCCTGTGTAATTGGTAATACACAATATCACGCCTTCATTGGATGGAACGTTCCGGATCCCGGCCATGACCTGCTTGGTAGAAGGCGAAGCGAAGATGTCGCCGCATACCGCGGCGGATAACATGCCGTCGCCAACGAAGCCGGACCATGCGGGCTCATGGCCTGAGCCGCCGCCGCTAATGACAGTGACTTGATTTGGTGGGTGGGCTAAATTGTAGACAACGCGGTTTTCGGTGTCAAGGGCCATGTGCGCATTTCGGGCGACGAGGGAGTTGAGCATGTGGACAACCACGCCTTCGGGGCTGGGGAAGAAGTGTTTTCCGGACATTTTGGCGGATGTGTTGGGAGTTTGTGTGGGAGATCAAAATGTTTGTGCTGCAACAGATTCGATATCTGCTTATTTGGTGGAATTGATACTTCTTAAGGATCTGGTAGCGTGCCAAAGTTAATTGCATGTATGGCATGGACGTGGGAATGGTACTCACAATCCACGTCGCAACTTGGTGTTTAGTAGTTACAAGGTATTACTACTAATTGCCTGCCGACGTAGATGCACAATCAAGCAAAGGCAAACAGCAGAAATTAAGTCTCGTGGAACTTCAACCCGTCTCGACTTCAGGCGGATGTCGCTCCCTTTAAACCTCCCCGCAACGCGCCCCGCCACGACTATCATCTACCGCCAACCCCGCTTCAGTCGTTACCCAAACATCAGTTCCCGATTATTAGCCACGATGACACAAGTCTCGCCCGTCACGCACGTACCATCGGTCATGCCATAGGGAAGCCGTAAGGGAGGCTTAAAAAAGATTTACTGTATGTAGACAAGTGATTCGCCTGCTGTTGTGGGTGATGGTCAATTTGCGCCGGGACTGCCTCTTTGGGACATCCGGAAAGCTTAGCTGGCTGTAGGCGAAGTGATTGCGCTCGCATCGGCGCCGATACCGATACTGCTCGGCTCGGTTCGAGGCGCAATTGTACCTCGAGTATCCGTCTACTTCTGTACACGCAAGCGACGGAGGGAAGTACGGTGGTTAGGTATGGTGCACGCTTGACGGAATGATTCTGGTTGAAGTACGTGCTTTGTGTCATGATCGACACCTCGTCTCGAGGCACGACTAGTGTATATGTCGTTTGTGATACAGATATTCAGGTACCCGTGCTGCGACACTGCACACGTTCTTGATGTCGATAATGTATGGGTCGTCCAAATTTTACAATAGCGTACCAAATTGCTATTCTTATCTGCATCTTCCGCCGCTGGAAGCACATGGTTGCGCTTCCACCTCAGCCATCCCCTAACTCTGGCGAGTGTCGAACTTGTGCGATTCATGATCCTACTAGGCATTTTCCCAAGCGTTCCAATCCACACTCGCGTCTGCCGGAGCCTCCGCGTTCGCAATATGCCCAATGTCGAAATTGCACTAGGCGAGTGACCATCTTCCATGATGTCTTCTTGGGTAGCCTCTGGAAATACAGCGGCCACGTAACCCGAGTTTGCATCATCTCCAACGTCTCCGACGACGTGCTTGTTGATGGCTCGTTCCGCACCAACTAAGCCATCGTAGAAGCTGAAACAGCCTGGACTGTTGTGACATATCGGAAGTCATGGTTGAAGTGCAAAGTGGTAGCTGAACCGAAGCAGCACACGGTGGGGCAACCGACCTGAAGCACACTCAAATTGGGGACGTGGCGTCTAGACAGATTCAGGCTCCAGCTTTGAAGTGTCTGCTTCATAATCCATGCATAATTGATCAGTGCAACATAGGCTACCGGAATATCGCCATTTGCTTTGCTGAACATCCGCTTCAACAAGAGTCGTGATGTGAAACCGCGCGGTGTCCGGATGCGGCTCCATCATCAACTCTAATAGTTTGTGGTCGCTTACTCGGTCGATTAGCTCAAGAAATGGTGAAAAGAAAAGACGGTGTATAAAGAAGGAGGGTGTGATGATGTTTGCAGTGCAGTAAGTCAGGGTTGCTTATCGATAACGTGAGTTAACGTTAGAGAAACCTAAGAACTTTGCAACGCACGCCCGGCTGCTCATCCCTCGCCAACATCACCACCACACTCCAGGCGGTCAAGAGATGGGACGCCCGTGTCAGCGACGGCGCGAAAGCGCAGCGGCACAGCGCAAGTCGAAGCCGAACCCAAAGCCCTCGGGCCCGCCGCCAATCCGCCATAAAGCGCGACAAAAGGCAATTCACAATGCCCGTCATGGACGCGGTCGCGGCGGCCGGCCGTCTCGGAACCAGCGCAGCGGCAACGAACTCGAGGCGAACCAGGACTTCGTCTCTTTCGCGTCATCTGGGAACAACTTCGGTGTATTGAACGGCACGGGCAGTCAGCAGCACCCAATTGCGCTTGACGACGACGACTCCCTTGAGGATGGGGAGATTACGGACGGCGGAAGCGAAGACGACGACGACAGCGACTCGGACATGGACGACGCGGAGGCGCTCACGATCAATGTGCAGGTGCAACAGGGATACAAGGAAACAGCGGCGAGGGCGACGGTTATGTACTCACTACGTGAAGCTATGGCGGTCTACAAGGAATTGCATGCAGCAGGCTTTCCACTATTCAGGCCAAATGTGAAGAGATATGGTCTGAAAGAAGAAGAAACCCGCTCAGAGACTGGACCGCCACAGCCTGTGTCGCTGCCAACCTCCGCCAATATCGCGCTGTCACAATACTCCCGCGTATCATTCAGGTCTGATGCGATAGTCGAGCCCCAATTCACCGACAAGACCCGCTCGAATGGATCCTCCAACATCTCGCCCGCATCTGCATCAATGTCCCGTCAGCCGAGTTCAAGCACCGCCACAAGCCGCGCATCTGCTAGTGGGCCGCGAACCCAAGACGCTGCCCGCGACTATACCTTTGACTGGGGCGTGCACACTGGCCAGACGTTCAACGATGTGCCGGAAAACTATCTACGGACCATAGCCGGCAACCCGGTTCTTCTCGACAAGCACCCGGACATCAAAGCGGCGTTTGACTTCCACCGACCCGGCATGCGGCGCACAGGACCCACACCGCGGCAGCGAGCGCAGCAGCAACAGCTACCCGTGCAGGCTCCAGCACGACAGGGCCGGGTCCAGGGCAGCCGCGGTCCGCCCAAAGTATCCTGGACGAATTTCTGGCTGCCCTCTGGTGCGCACGCGGGCAAGAAGTTGAACGAAGTACCCGAGAACTACCTGCGGACGATCGAGGGCATGGATCACGTCATGAACAAATGGGCTGGTCTGAAAGAAGCGCTGCAGGACTATAATGTCAGCACAGGCCGACAAGGCAAGGTTGGAGGATGAGCTACAAAAAATGGCGGCGAGGACGCGGTTGCGCCTGCCCCGTTGTTTGTGTTTACATTTGTGTGCCAAGCGGACTCCGTGAGGCTTTCATGCACCACTTCCCCCGCGGCGTCCGTCGATACGATATTGAGATCTACCCGCTCGAGTGAGCGTCGTACAAGGGCTGGCTGCTGCGCGATGTGCCCAGGCAGTATCGAAAGCAGCTGGAGCGAGATGTTGCGACTTTGGAGAAGTATGAGATGCTGGAACTTACACTGCGGCATGAGAACTGCAAGGAGGTGGAGAGGAAGGGTGCTTGAGGTTGGAGAAGTTATCAGGCTTGTGGCTTGGGCCAGTTGAGAGCTACATGGAGTTTCGCCCACCTCGAGGTAAAGCTTCTGGGCCACCTTGGGTTTGGCACACCAGCTCGGTCTTTGTTAGTCAAGCGTGACTACGCTCAGTTCTCGTACGAGATCCTGTCAATACAGACAGCCACTACCAGGCACGTCCTCAGTATGGTGTGTCAATGAAAAGTTTTGATATTTAATATCTTGGAGTCTGCCTGAAGGTCATATAGTGCCAGCATTGGTCCGGCAGCATCTTTACTAACATTACTCGGCTCTGTTTCTGACCATGCTCCAGCTGACCAGACTCGGAGCGCCACCATTCCTATGCCGCTCAGACACACGAAAGCCACTGAAAGCTACCAGAACGACGCCGCAAACACCAAACCATGCTTAAAACCCCGTCAAAAGAGCCAAAGCTATGCCAAAAAAGGTCGTGTGAAGGATGGAATCAGGTATAGACTCAATGGCCAACAGCGGAGTAGTGCGACGATCGGTGGTTGTATGGTTGCTGGTACAGCGATGGCGCATACTCGGACTCCTGGTAGATGGTACCACGCTTATCCTCCTCTGGCAGAAGTTCTTTGACTTCCCAGTTGTGCTGCTTGACACCGACCGAGAACTCGAGATCTTCGCGGGTGATGGAATCCCAGTACTATTTTTAGCATCGTTAGCGCGGTCCAAGGTATTGCGGATTTGTGGGTCGAACTAACCTTGTAGACCATCATGACTGCGAGCAGATTGCAGATGGTCGCAAAGAAGAGGCCGTCCAGATAGTGCTGGACGTTGTCGCAGATGGTGTCGCTGAAGACGTACAGGATGACCTGGCCGATGACGAAGAAGAAGATGCCGAACGAGATGTCGCCCAATGGCCAGCGGTCTTCCAGAGTGCCAACAACAAGAATGATTTGGCTCACGACGTAGACGAAGAGGAAGATGGCGTTGACGATGTACGTGACGACGAAGATGCCGATGGGGTTGTTGGAGCTCAAGCCGGCCCAGTTCTTGAAAGTGAGCAGCGAGACGGCGCCGCTAACGATGAACATGGCGAGCGAAGAGAGTCGTAGCAGCCAGACAGAGAGGGTCGTGCCATCCTCGTATAGCTGAAATCCAACGAAGCCGTTAATCAGCAGACATGTACAGAGCGCCGAAGCGAGGCCATTCTGGGCGGCGGCAAAGTATGGGTATGGAGCAGATCCCGGCGCGGTGACGCCGGCGTCTAGAATGAGCGATACAACGGTAAGAAGGAGGTAGATGTAGAAGAACGAGGTGATTTCCTTGCGCCCTGTTCCGTGTCAGTCGTGCGCTGCGAGACTGGTGTTTGCGCCACTCACCAACAGCCGTAAACTTTGAGCGCACATGTATAATCATGACCACCGTCATTATCAGGGCCAGGATATGCATGAAGTCGTTCGCCGCCTGGAAGATGAGCGTGTTTGCAATCTCAATCGTCCGCGAGTAGCACTTTGTTTGTATCCCGGCGCCGCCATTGATCTGCTGCTCGCCCACCAGCGCGCACAGCGGTATCGCCGCCTTTGTACATAACGTCGTGAAGTCGCCAAAGCCCATGGTTGTGAGCGCTCTATGTCGTGCGGTGGCGCTCGGAGTGCGGGCGGACTGAGGCTGTGTGCGGGTGAAAGGAGCCCAACAAGGGCGGGGAGGGCCTTGCGATGTGCGATCAGACGGTCGGGAAGGAAGCGATCGTGGTAGTGAGTGGATGTGCGGTGGTAGCGATAGCGAGAGAAGGCGCGGTGGGGTGCGGGCGTGGGGACCGGGATTGTGCGCAGGCGGTTGTTAGGGAGTGAATTGTTGTTTCAGGAGCAACGGGGCAACGCGCCAAGCCGCTAAAGCAGACCCGCCGGTCCAACATTTGCCTGTGTTCCTGATCTTCACCTTCACCCTCATCCATCATGTCAAGCAAATGTTCCCATTCGGCCGATTGTGCAATGCATGTGACCTGAGAGTTCCCAATTTGTGGCTCCATGGCCAGCTGCTGAACAACCTCATCCATATTCGACGACAGGTGTGCTGTTATGATCAAAGTAGATATACGCTTAGATGGAGTGTATTCGGCCGTTTCGGCTGCTTAACAACAATGCTGACCACAATCAAGTTATTCTATGCTAATGTTGAGCTGAGAACTGGGCATGTACAAATCTCCGACCGGACACTCCCAAGGTGAATGGGATAGGCTCACTGGACTTCCATGCTCTTTTCTTCCTCATTCCCCGTCAACTTCCGGTACAACCAAACTTAACCCTTGCCACACCGTCTCTTCTTCAACCCACGTCAACATGGCCGAAGCAGGCGCGTATGCGATGACCCACGCCCCTCCCAACGATACGGACCTTGCGCTTCTAATCGCCTTCATCGACCAACGCGTCTCCGCCGAGCTCCTCAAGCACAGGGACCGTATGTTCGATCTTCTCTCCTCCAATGGACTGATCGCACGTTCCATCACCGAGCACCGCTTCCTTTCCCGTGAGCTGTCACCATTGTCTTCACCTCAGGCTACCTCTAACACGTCTTAGGCGTTCTGTCCATGTTTGCCCAGACTAAGGCTTCAACAGGTGCAGTCGGCGTCGATGGCCAGCTCGATAGCGCGACTCTCGATATCCGCGACGGCAAACTCAACGGCAAGCCCTACGTCGCCATCGTCAGTCTCGCTTCCAAAGATGTCGTGCTCCGAGGACAGACGCGCGATACTGCGACTGAAGCTATGGAGTCGTTCATTGACGAGGTGCTGCTGACTGCGAAAAGGTTCAAGATCAAGATCGAGAGGCAGCGAGAGGAGTTCCTTCAGGCTACGGAGCCCACGGAGCAGGAGGAGCGACCGTCGACTGCCTAGGCTACGCTAGTTGCTAATGCTTTGCGTGCACTTTCGGGTTTCTTCTGGTCGGGCGTGGAAGGAGCGTTCTTCACTCAAGAAGGAAGTCACTGGGCTCAGCGATCCAACCTCGCTCTGCTCACCGGAAGTAGCAGTGCCTCGTGCAACATAGCTTCCTTCTCGCGCTCACACGTGACAATAGTTCTTCAATACTATGGTGGTTCGAATCGCCCAAATATTCATCACAGACTTCACGTGCACTCCGACTTTTGGTTATCGTTACCGCCCAATCGCTATGGATATATATCTCTTGCTAGATTCTTCCTCCCCTCCTTCCCCCAATAAACCAGTCCAGTCAATCGAGCGGCAGGACTCACCTCAAACCCGCAATGTAGAGCGCATACCCTACGATGTCGCGCTCGAGCGCTTCGTATCCTGTCTCGATGCCGCACCCGCCGTCAGCCTGCAACATGAAACCATCATCGGGGAGGCGCTTGCAGAGTTCGACATCGCTCGCTCGGCATACGAGCATCATTTCCTGTCTAGTCAGTCCAAGGCCCGATCTTATTCAGCTACACCTTTGTGACTTCCACTAACGACTTCGATCAGAAGCCTTCTCCATTATCATCCAACCACCCTTCAAGCCCCGCTTCTGGAGGTCGCGAAAAGCAAGCATCCAGTTCGAACAGGCTCCTCGCGAAAAGCGCTTCGCCGTGCTTCTTCATGCTACGCTCCCGCAGACATGGAACTCAACGAAGGCCAAGGCACTGTAGAGAGGAGCTGCGTGTGATTATCGGGAGCTTGCGCTGCTGTCCCTGCAAAGAAGGTGCTGGGCATTTGCAACACGCGCGATACTTGAGTTGGCGAGGCTGGAGCTGCGTCCTGGCGAGTGGGAGGACGAGATTGCTGAGGTGTTGATTAGTGTTGCGCAGGATATGGCGGAGGGATATCCGGCTCGGTATTGAATGGTCGATCGAGGCTGCAGGGGAGGGCTCTTGGTGAGTGTTATCGAGACTTATCTCGGAGCAGCGTGGCTACAATGGAATAGGTTATTCAAACAGATGTACCGCATGCCAGTTGCATCTTGCTGCTACGATTCGCTAACGCTAGTATAGTTCTCAGCTCACACTCTTTGACCTACAACTCGAAATCAATTTGCCAGCCCTTGCCCGACACCGATTCGGCCTTACGCTGTCTGTGTCGTTGCACCACATTCTGAAACTACACTGTCACGTGTTTCGTTATTCTGTCCAGGAGAGCGTTTCCCCATCGTATGACTTCTGGTATGCGGGAGAGGAGTCCAGCTGATACGGTCACGACAAAACCTGTGGCTGTCAGGAGGCTCAGTCGGCATATTCCGCAGCTAATAAAGACTGAAAGCCAAAGTCACTCCCTCAAGTGAAGTAACACGAAATGCCTCCTCTTCACCATGGGAAAACTGTTTGCTCTTTCCATTTGAGACCACGATAAGCGGCCAAGCCCTACATATATAGACATGATTCATCCCCACGATCCAACAGCCTTGACTATCACTCTCACGTCTCACACAGTCAACCTCATCATCTTTGCCCACCGTATGCATGTCGCAGCCACAAAATCCGTACGATCAAGCTGAAGGTACACAGCCCACTCTATCAGCCTTGCAAGACTATCACCAGCTCAGTGCCGCGGGCACTTTCAGGCCTTCAACTTGGACAACCGACTATCCTCCAGTCGCAACTACGACGTCTGCACGGTTCCCTACGCCGCCGCCGCCGCCACCGCCTGCAAACACTGCCATGTCTCAGCCACCGCGCGCAGCGACCGCCTCTCCAACTTCAATAACATCACTGCATGCGTCTGGCCCTCCCACGCCACAAATGGCATTTAGTCAACCAGGACCCCCAATGTTACGACAATCGTCGGTCTATGGTCCATTTCCTGGCGCCCCGGTTGCCCAACCGGCACCACCAATGATAGCTGGCCCGTCGCAACACATATTACCTCCTCCTGACTGCATCACCCCATCCCACGTCTCCGCACGCATCCAGAGCCTTCTCGAAACGACGCTGCTCGGTTGGCAACCCCAAGACATCGTCATGCTCAGCACACAACTTGTCAACCACGTCGTCTCACTCAGTACAAACGGTTACCTAGGCCCAAAAGGGCTCTTGTCTGTCAAGGATATCTTTATGACGATCGGGCACCAGGGGCCGAAACGGTATATGGCGCTTGCGCTGAATGCGCAGGACGGGGTGAGGGTGTTGTTGCGGGGGGGTGCGAGTGATGTTGGGATTGGGGATTTGGTATATGATGTGGTTGAGGGGAGGATGGGGACGGCGAGGCTGGAGTGGTTGAGGCAGGCGTTTCATAATGCTGCGGTGAATGAGTGGATTAGGGTTAGGGAGGCGATGGAGAGAAGTGTGAGAGGAATGTGAGCGGGACGCTCAGGGCTGTAGCGTTGAAGAGAGGAGATGATAGAAGGAAGGGGATCGGTGCGGGTACGATGAGAAGCTCCTGGGTAAGCTATCACATACTTAGAATCGAGATGCAAGAACAGCTACGAACACCCAATAATGAGCGATCAGAAGGGGAGTCACCTAGATGCTGTACGCACGTTACAATCACTGCTCATGAGATCCCGTGACTAGTCTGATTGACAAACGAGTTCTTCCACAACGTTGACAAGCCGATACAATCGCAAAATTAGTCCTTAACTTCGACATTAATCGCGCCACTCAGGATATGACAACTCAACCTCTCATGGGCACTAATGCGGAGCTCGAAAACGGCCTCTACGACCTCCTGTCTTCTATCTCCGCCACCCTGTCAGGGGACTCCACCACTGCGACCGTCTCACCCCACGACCTTCTCACTACTGCCGCCACACTCGCAACCTACCTCACGCACATCGCTGCCCGCCGGTCTGATTTTCTGCTCTCGGCGGCTACGCTCTCCTTCCACGTCCTGCGTGCTCGCAACGAGGCCGAAACTGTCTTCGACCACAGATTTCGACCGCACAAGGTGCTCAGCAAGGGCGAGAAGGAGTGGTACTATCTGGCTCTCAGCGAGAGCGGCGAGGGAGGGACAATGCAAATCTTGGTGGAAGGAGGGTTGAGGAAGGAGAAGTCCGAGGTGTTAGAGGGGTTCAAAGAGGTTATTGAGGCGCGGGTCAGGAAGTGGGAGCAGAGGAAGAAAGTGGAGAAGGGGAAGGAGATGGTGGGGAAGCAAAAGGGGAAGGATGACGAGGAAAAGAAGATGAGAACGCAAGCACAATGGGACGAGAAGATCAAGGCACTGGAGAAGAGTGTTGGGTTCAATGATTGGAAAGGGAAGGGGAAGGAAAAAGATAGTGGGAAGGCGGACAAAAAGATGGGACAGGGTGGGAAGAAGGTATCGTTGGAGGATTTCGAGGAGACTGACGATGAATTATGAGGACTTTTCACCTCTGTTCTCGGGGAAAGGCGGGAAGTGTAATGTCAGGTTCATAAATGTTCGGCTAAGTCATTTCTAGGGAACTGTCTAACATTCGTCATCAACCATCGCTTAGATCTCTCTGCGCCAACAGAGTCGGTTGCCAAGGACCCTGGTGCTTACCGAAGTCTCGAGCTGACTTATTTTTGTAAATATGCGCCTAGGCGTGAAAGCAAGGGCAGCGGAGGCGCCTCCTCTGGATGCGGAAATTGTGGATCGGCAGCGACGCCGTGATTGGCCCGCTCGTAAAAGCACGTGATGCATAATAGCGCTATCTTAACCGGGTCTAGCACGCCCTTCTGGATGTTCTGGCAAGGTTGATTCCTTCCGACCATCGAATCCTCACCGGAGTCCCAATGTTCTCCTTACTCGCCATGAGTGGCTGTTTACCAATAATATGGCAGCCTATCATGCTTTATGTATGATCACCGTCCACAAGTTGCTTCTCCACAGGCAAGATGTACACGAAGCCGCGCCGAAGTAGTCCCAAGGTCAAGACAGGCTGCAAGACATGCAAGTACGTCAAGTCCCGAGATCGTCCATCTAAGATCTTGCAAGACCAAGGTCTCTCAACGCGCGTTGATTATTGACACAAGCCTAGGCTTCGACGCATCAAATGTGATGAACTCAAACCCGACTGCTTGAGGTATGTGAGCCCCTGAATGTGTGACGCGCGTCATCAAGGCACAAGTTCACCAAAGCACATAGATGCACCAGCACGGGCCGCCAATGTGATGGCTACTCTGTCCCAGTGGAAGACTACCAAGTGCAAGTATGGACGTCGAACCAATCGGGCAACCTGCAGAAAACTGTCTCGACATATTCCGCATTCGGCAATGGCATCCATTACCTTGAATTCTACCACCACTGTGTCCGGCAGCGCTTATCTAGTGCCTTCGACAATAAATTCTGGTCACGTATAACGCTACAAATGGCGCACTCTGAGCCATCTGTTCGTCATGCTCTGATTGCTCTCGGCTATCTTCATAGTACGGAAACCGGAAGCATGAGACACGCTCGCTCACGTTTCGCGGGTCATCATGAAAGCAAGACTTTGTTGTACCATTACAACAAGTCTGTGAGAAGTCTCGTTGATCGAATCAACGAGACTACCTATTCTCCTGAGATCGGCCTGGTTACCTGTCTACTCTTTGTTTGCATGGAATATCTTCGCGGCAACTACCACACTGCCTTTCAGGTATCAGATCATGTGATGGGACTCCTAGTGTGACTACTAACAGTTTCAGCATTTGACGAACGGGTATAAGATCATCTCTGAATACCAAAGGAGGCAGCAGATCGGTCGCATAGCCTCGGAGCCGTCGGGGACATCCAAGGGATTAATCACATCGGCCTCATGCTCCAGTGCACTTATTGACGACGAACTTCGGCCCATCTTTGTCCGCGCAATATCTTCTGCGTTAATGTATGGTGTAGAAGTAGATGCGACGCTTGACATACCGAAGGCTTCTCTAGAGTACTATCAGCAACTCCGCATTGCAAGCATCCGAGAGGCCCAGTTATCTTTTCATGAGCTCCGCAACCAGGCTATTTTGTTGATTCGAAATCTGAGTCGCAGGCTCATCGACGAGAACGAGAAACCCCTCAAGCCGGAAGAGTTTGCAGAGCAAGCCCATGTCCTTCTATGCCAGCGCACTTGGTTTGCAGCATTAGAAACGTATCGACAGACTTACCACCTGTCCGATGCCGACGAGCTAGTCGTGAGCGGCTTGATCACCCATTATCATGCTATCCATATTCTGGTAGCATGCGCTCATGAAACCCAACAGACTCTATTTGACGACCACCTGCAAAGCTTTCGGGAAGTCCTCAAGCATGCGAAGCTAATCCTCGACTCTATGGACCTCACTACGGACCAGCCCACCGCGAGGTTTACCTTTGAGATCTCTCTAATACCCGTCGTGTTCGTTGTTGCGACTCGATGCCGATGCCCAAGCACACGTCGCGAAGCTATGGATTTGCTCGCCCGCAAACCACCGCGTGAGGGTCTGTTCGACGCAGAGCAGCACGTTGTTGTCACTAGACGTGTCATTGAGATTGAGGAAGAGGAGCTTGACCCCAGAACGGGGTGGCCAGTCGAGAGGACTAGGCTCTGGAGCAGCGTTATCGACGCGAACATGGATTGTAACGGTGGCTTCTGGGCGTACTTCGTGCCAAGTTGCTCGGTCCATGAGAAAACATCAGACGGAAAGCAGAAGCTTCGCCAGGAGTTCTTCGTCCTGTAAGTCAACAAGACGAGAATAGAGGGAAGCAATGAATTACATAGAGGGCTAATGAGAATAGTGATGAGTCGCCGCCACCGACTACACCGACTCCTCCAGCTTCACCATTCGACAAGATCTCTCGACGTATGCTTGGGCCTTGTGTGTAGTGACGAGTCCCACCCGACGTCTCGCGACTGATTGCTCAACACCGAGGGAAGGTGCTAGACGTCCCAACAAACAGAAAGAATGGGCGAGGGTCAGGCAAGCGCGCAGCACGCACGCACTGCAACCGAGCCCATGATCACTCTGATTGCCATGAGGACGATCCGACGCAACGTACATCACCCGAATTGTGCTTATCGCTCGCTACTATTTTGCACATCTCATCTCTTCCGCGCCATGACTCAACCCACATACATCCCTATTATGCGAGACCACGTTTCCAAGCTTCTGGTCAACCTCCCTACCGTCGGACCGCTCGAGACGCAATATTTCCTGGGTACGGGTCACCCGCAAACTCTCATCCAGCGTTGCTGACCCTGAAGTTGCAGACAACCTCGATCATTTACTCCTAAACACCGATTTTCTCTACGAGCATGAGTGGCGAGCCAGAGATGGATTTCCTGTCCCCATCCCGCGGTTCGATGCCGCAATTGCAGCAGATCACCACTTAATCACGATTGAAATGGAGGATATGTCGAAGAGCAATGCGGTTGCCGATGTGTCAGGATATCGCGCGCGGCTTTGCATCGAGGATCGCGTCATGGCTGAGGGCCGAATCGTCGCTACGGAGGCCAAAGCTTTGTTTGAGCTGTACGAGGCTGTCAATGAGATTGCGGAGAAGTATGGGCGAGGTCGGAGGCGGTACATAATGGAGGAGGGAGCAATCTAGATCAACAGTGGGACTGGTGGTCGGGAGGTAAGCGTCGTGGTTGTCGTTGATAGTGCACCTGCTGGGAACGGCACATTATTTGATCGCAACACATTGCTCCCGTCCCACCCAAGGAAAATCTTCATTTTGATGCTAGACGCATCGTTGCGCCAAAGGTGAACCTCTAGGCCCAAACGACCATAACGGGCATCGTTCACAATGATAGACTAAGCTCATACACAATGTCCAAGATCGCGTGAGTATAACATTATCGAAAACAGAAGTACATGTACGTAGATCAGCTACTCTGTGAATCTACTGACAATCCCTGGAAGCAACGCGAACACGTATGCCTCCGCTAAGGGAACGATATTGTCTGAGGATGCCAAAAGGCAATACTCAAGGCAAAATAAATCACAATTGCCAGTACCACAAGGGGCCCGCTTGGCTTGCAGCGCAACAAATTGCTATCAATCGCACTACATCCTTACACAGGACCTGCAAGCGGAAGGCAAGCTTTTGCTGCACAACTATTGTCTGTACATTGCAATCCGCAGTCCCTCTTAAGTGGACCGTCCGCACGTTAGATGTTGTCCCTCTACATCCAATCCCTTTCCACAGCCCTTGACCTATCAAAATGAGCTCAGACGATGACTACGAGCTGGACCTGCTCTGGGAAGCCATAGACCATCTCCTGGAACCCTTTCGCGAACTCACAAGCGCCCAGATTCTGCCCTTCAAGCGTGCGTTCGTCTGCATTTCCTCCGCCCCTCTCTCTCGCTGACAGCCATTCTAGAAAGCCTCGACTACCTCTTCAACCAAGTAACCTTTTTCTCTGAACACACATGGGGCGTCGACGCAACACGGAACAGCTCTCGGGAGTCGTCCTGGCCGAAGGACTTTGACGCACGGCATGAGGGCGACTGCGAAGCGAAGCTGATTATTGTGGCTGAGAACACCATTGAGAGATCTCCAAGGGGTGTGGTCACGCGCGAGGGCTTTGTAGCGCAGTTGATTGTGTGTGGTCGTTGGGTTCTGGCGAAGGGCGTGTCGATGAATTCGAGGAAGGAGGCGCTGGTGGAGATGTTGGCTGAGGTGAATGATGTAGCGGGGAAGTGGAGGGCAAAGTATTCTGAGTAACAAGGTGAGTGGGAGGAGATATAGGAGGAGATAAGGAATTGGAATGCGTGCTGCTATCTCGCAGCGGTCGTCAAGCTCACATCATAGCACACGAGTATGATGGACTACGAAGA
>TARA_R110002003_G_scaffold198_23_pt1 | contig 29181 bp, 28 predicted proteins | sample TARA_R110002003 | Tara Oceans TARA_R110002003 (sample SAMEA4396441) | marine metagenome | biome: Westerlies Biome; feature: [SRF] surface water layer (ENVO:00010504); material: water (ENVO:00002006), including particulate matter (ENVO:01000060) such as... | depth 5 m | reverse complement strand
GTCTTTTTCGTTCCTCGGACTGGCGGTAGATCATTTGAGATCAATGGAACAAATCTGATGATCTGGGAGGACGAAAGCGATGCCGACATCTCCGACCATGTTGATGGGCAGGACACAGAATGGAAGCGCATGGATGATGGGTCAATAGCGAAGAATCCGAACTCGAACAATCGAAGGCCCCAGCGACAGCCTGCAGTTCAGCGCTGGGCGCCATACGGTCACAAGAGGAAAGATACTGACGAAGGAGGACCTGTTGTACGGGTTGAGGTGGATCAGGAGGGACACGATAAGAAGCCCATCAGCGAGGCTGTTGAGGCAAAAATATTGACACAGGACGAGCTGCCCCAGGTCACCGAAAACAACAAGGCAGCAACAGACCAGGACATGTTGTAAGCCGTATACTGGTGTTCGTGGGGAAAAGGGACGCGCATTTATGGCAGTAGCATCTAGCATTGGCGTTCTGGATATCATTGCATTCTTAGTCGGCGTACAATTCTGCTCTTGTACATGAAGCATACATCATATGGGTTGAACTGGTCATGTATGTAGTAATCTCTCATGAGTCAAGTTCAAGATGGCAGACCATGTCGAATGCTCGTAGTAAGCTAGTCCACTTCGCGCTAGCCTAGCTTGCTCGCTTGACAGTGCGAGCTAGTGCGCAGTGAATCTTGGCGTCTCATTTTCCAGGTCTGGTCTCCAACATCACCGTCGACGCCCAACTTCTCTGCCCCGCACGCACCCAGTACGCTCCTGCCTACTCACGACAACATGGCGGACCCTCTCAAAGACGTGCCGTTCAAGACGGTCTCGGTCGATGCGCTTGTACGTGCCAAAATTTGAATTCAAGCCCCGCCGAGAAGCCCCTCCATTGTGCTCTGCGCACTTCCCGTAGAAAGTGATACGGAACGTTGCAGGCTAATGGCCATGTCTAGGTCGCTATCAAGATCGCTACCGCAAGCGGCAAATCGTTCCCGTCTCTAGCCACTGGCAGCCTCGTTGGCATGGAGAAGAACGGCGTCCTGGAAATCACAAATTCGTTCCCCTTCCCCGAGGTCTCTGCGGCGCAAACAGAGGGCCAGAACGAGTCCGCCGCGAACCTTGCCGCCGGCGCGCCCCGCCTGAAGCAGAACATCGCATATGGCAACGAGATGATCAAGTTCCTCCGCGAAGTAAACGTTGACGCGAACAACGTTGGCTGGTACACAAGCACAAGCATGGGCAATTTTGTCAACCTCAACACCATCGAGAACCAATACTATTACCAGAGCCAGCTCAATGAGAGGACAGTCGCTTTGGTGTACGACGTGAGCAGAAGCTCACAGGGGACTCTGAATCTGCGCGCATACCGGTTGTCACCGTCTTTCGTGACTGCGTACAAGGAGGGCAAGTTCACAACGGAAAGGTACGCCTCAATAACCACAACCCTAATGCACTGGTACTAATATACGCAGCCTCCAAAAGAGCAGCCTCAGATATCAAGACATCCTTGTCGAGCTTCCCGTCACGGTTCGCAACTCACACCTTCTTACCTCGCTGCTCCATCAGCTGCCGTCAGAAGCGCCAAAAGAGGAGCTCACCTTCCCGCCAAACCTAGCCGCTTTGCAACAAGACCCCAACACTCCCCTGCCGCCTCTCTTCCCGAACTACGATGCGCTCGACCTTTCCATCGATCCTTTCCTTGAGAAGACGTGCGATCTGCTGCTCGAGAGCATCGAGAACCACCACACTGAGCTCAACAACTACCAATACTACCAGCGATCGCTTGCTCGCGAACAAACAAAGATAACGGCATGGCAATCGAAGCGCAAGGCAGAGAATGCGGCCCGCACAGCCTCGAAGCAACCGCTGCTTCCAGAGGATGAATGGCAGAGGCTGTTCAAGCTGCCCCAGGAGCCGAGCCGGCTGGAGACTCTGCTCAACTCAAGACAGGTCGAGCAGTACTCACGACAGGTGGACGGCTTTGCCGCTGGCGTTACTTCCAAGATGTTTGCCGTGAAAAGCAACTTGCTGCCTGGGGAGTAGAGATTCACGTTGGTTCATTTGTGGTACTTTGTCAATGGCATAGGCAAGGCGTTGGGGAATACCGGCTTTACCTGCACGTACAGGCTCAGATGAATAGTTACAGAAGGCTGGAATGCTTCGCAGGGCTGGGACGGGACCGCGGTGCGACGTGGAAAAGTGGTCAGAGATCATGCTCGCTGGAGTCATGGTGGTCTTTGGCGGCTGAATCGCTTGGTCTGTCCCAAGCGAGGGAGCAGGTATCGCCACATAGCGCTGAATCAGACAAAGAAGTAATCAACACGCTTTTGCGGCATGACGGAAGTGACGCAGATAGACGTAACTTGGGGATTGCAAGAGTGACGCCTTCTACGATCGGGCATCGCGGGGCCTTTCCCGCCTGTGATCTCTCCAAACTCGATTCGGTACTTTGCAGTACGCCAGCGCCCACGTTATGCAGCAGTCTTCGCCTGTGCTCCAGCAGCTTCGCACGCTGCATCACCCTGGGACGCTCCAACACCTCCAGCAGTCGCCCGACGGGGCCCTGTATCCCCACCCCCACCCCCAGGCCATCCCCCTCTACCAGCAGCAGTATGCGCTGAGCGGGGACCCACAGCCGTCGCCGCATGCACTGCAGTATCAGCAGCATGGCCTGCCGCCTTCCTCAGCGCAATATCCTGCCGCCTTTCCTACGACGTATCAACATGCCTCGAGCCCGCGCTTTGCGGTAGCAAACCCGCCGCCGCTCCCAATACAGCACTTCCAGCAACAGGTGCCTTTACCACCGGCGCCACCACTGCGCGCCGCACCACAAGCCTCACCACAACGGGAAGCACCAGTCCGCCCTCTGCAGCCGCTGCCACAGGCACAGGCACAGCCACTCCCAGAGCCTCAGGCGCATGGCAGGGAAACCGACGATGCGCCCTCATCCAACCACGGCCAGTTTCAAGGGCTGAAGCTGATCGCGGATCCACCGGACCTGGAAGCATGGAGGCAGAGGCTGTTTGACGTCGATGATACCATGACTCTGAGCGAGGAAGAGTAGGTATCCGTTGCCATGGCCGTCGAAGTGGAAGCCATGCTGATTTGCTCTTCTGTTCACAGGTTGAAGACCTACTTTCCCCACATCGACAACGTCTACTCACACCGATCGACCCAGCGCCATAAGCGCAAACGCTTTGTATCCCACTACTGGGACTGTCGCTTGAAAGGACGACCACCTGGTACTAAGAAGTCTACAGACCCAGACAAGAAGAAGCGGAAACGAGTCGCGCGCGAGAGGGACCTTTGCGATGTCAAGATCAAGATCACAGAGTACTTCGACCAGCAGGAATATGAGGAGCAAGTAGGCCAGCGACCGCCCGGAGCAGACGATTCGACGAGTCCGACAGCGACCAATGTACTCAACACTTCGACCACTCCTCTAGCCCAGACCCAGCAGTTCTACGGACAGGCCCAGATGTTACCACAACGACAGCCCTGGGACATGTCGCAGAATATCTCGCAGCCCGCGACGGCGATGCCTCAGTTCATAGCTGGGCCTGGTCCTCCACCATTACCCCGCCCTCCTCCGAAGAAGTACTATACCCTCCAGCGCGTGAATGGGAACGGTGGCAATGGCAAAGGCGATGGGGTAGCTGGTCCACACAAGCATACACTCGAGGAGAGCGATCGCGTCAAGAAGAATAGCGTTATCAGATGGCTAGCGAAGCGTGAGAAGGACGATCGGAAGAAGTCACTAGTGAGTTCTAAATTCTCCTCTCTACCTGATTCTGTTTACTTTTGATCGATACCCCCTTAATTCGTTTATATGGTCCCGGTGGTGTGAAGGCCCATAAGCTCCACTATGCTGGCAAGTGCTCAGTCGGAAAGCCGAGCTGGGGATACGTTCTGGCTTGCCGATCTGCTGCAAGAGCTCCTAGTGCCCGCGCATAACGTCATTTTGATGTTTCTGGGGGTTTACCAGAGCATCCACTCATATTCAAGTCCTACTTTTTTCACTTCACGTCTCACATGTATACATTTCCTACAGCTTTGCACACTACTTGTCGTAGTGTCATTTCCCTTCGTACATTTTCGCAAGCCTTTCCAAAGACCATTACGCCAGGTCGATACCTTTCGAGTTCCTCACTACGCTTCCCATCTATACCAGTTCTTGTCAGATTCAAAATGACTGATACGAATCAGGGTGGAGATTCGACCAAGAAGACATATCACAAGAGAGCCACTGGCAATGCTTTGACGACTGTCAAAAACCACTCAAAAGAAGATGACTTGAAGCTGTACGGCAGTGCCTTCTGGTAAGCACTCCAGCTATCCAAACCACCCCAACTTCACAACCCTTACCATCTTCCGTTCCCACCTATGACGTCACCAGCACCTACCTAACCACCTTACAGCCCCTTTGTCCAACGCGTCTGGATCTCCCTTGAACACAAGCAGATCCCCTACCAGTACATCGAAGTCGACCCATACAAGAAACCCCAATCCCTCCTCGACGTCAACCCCCACGGCCTTGTTCCCGCCCTGCGCCACGGCCCAACATGGTCCACCCACGAATCCACCGTCATCATGGAGTACCTCGAGGACCTAGCCACAGGGCCCGCACTCCTCCCGCCAGACCCGCAAACGCGAGCGACGAGTCGCCTTTGGAGCGATCATATCAACCGCCATATCATACCAGTGTTCTACAAGCTGTTACAGGCGCAAGACGCGAATGATCAGATCTCCCACGCTACCGAGTTGAGGAGCCAGATTGCGAAGCTGGTCGATGCTGCTCATCCCACGGGGCCGTTCTTCCTGGGTCCGCACATCAGTTTCGTGGACGTGCAGCTTGCGCCGTGGATGATTCGGCTTCGCAGGGTTTTGAAGCCGTATCGGGGGTGGCCGGACGCCGAGGAGGGGACGAGGTGGGCAACGTGGTTGCAGGCGGTTGAGGAGGAGAAGAGTGTGAGGATGACGACGAGTGGGGATGAACTGTATTTGGATTCGTATGAGAGATATGCTGAGAATCGTCCGGGGACAAGTCAATTGGCCGATGCTGTGAATTCGGGAAGGGGGTTGCCTTGAATAAGAGCGTTGTAGTCGATTATTATATCGCTATTCTTCTGAAATGAGCTACAACCAGTGATTGTCCTACAACATGCAAATTACTCGTCATCGTCGCCTCCAAATATGGCTTTGAATACATCCTCCGGCGCACGCTCACTAGCTAGCGCTTCATTCTTCTCCACGTCCACAGTGGCATGTTCCACCGCTTTCTGCGTTTCTGGCGCCGTAGTCTCCGCCGCTTGACCCATCCACGCCGGCCGCTGCATCGCAGGTCCATTCGTCAGGACTTCGTGCAACATCTTGTCCATCGCGGCTTTGGACACTACGTCCTCCGTCTGAGTCTTGAAGCCATCGGCGTCGTGATCAATGTTGGAAGGCATGTCAGGCGGAGGCGGGACGTTGAAGCGCTTGCATAGTAAGCGCGAAGGGTGGAATGGGAAACTGCTGCGCGTCATGGGCCCATACATGCCCAGCTTAGCGGCTTGTTCGGCTGGGTCTTCCGGCTTTACCACTGGTTGTCGAAGGTTGCTTGTTTGTGCATCGCCTCCGCTGCCGAGGATGGTGGAGGATGAGGATGATGTGAAGCGCGATGCCATGATGCCTGTTGTAGGTTTGAACACTTCAGCAGCATGTGCAAATTCCTGGAGTTCTTTGGTCCAATCAGATACTGAGACGCCGACCGCTCGTTCAGGAAGATCGTCTTTGAGTTCAGCGCGGAGTTCGAGGAAACCGACGTAGCGAGCTCGTTTCTTGAGGTCTTCGGCATATGGCATCCAGCCTGTTGCGCCCTTTGCAAGTGCGCCAGCGGCTATGGCTTTGTCGAGCGATGGGACCAGGCTCCATAGGTTTTTGGGTGACTCATTCGCAGCGGGCAAGTGTCCCTCAGGACCTGACTGTCCTAGGCCTTGGGGAAGGTCAACTTTGCCAGATAAATTTGCCAGCCGATCTCTCGCTTCCTTGGAGATGTAATCAAAGATGGATTTCCCAGGTAATGGTTTTTCTCCCAAGATGGCAGACCGTCCCTTCGAGTCTAGCATAGATGCCTTCGCAGCATCCGCGACTGATTCGTACCTTGCTTCGGTGGCTGGAGTAGTGGCCTTTAAAGATCGCCAACCTGGTGGTATCTTGGGTGCTGGATATTTTGGCTTGCTCTTGAGTTCAGCGACATCAGATGGCAGCATAAAACCTGTCAAAGGAGGTTTGCCATCCATCGAATTCTTCGATAGTATGGTCAAAGATTTCGAAGCATCCTTTTTCCTCGAGACGAAGACAGGCTTGTCTGGTACTCCTACCTTGGCAAACTTGCTTGGTTTTTTGACCTTCTTGTCTTTGCCCAGTGTCTTGTTGAATGTAATCTTCGGACCGAGTTCGTACGGATCCTCGTCATCGGATCCTGTATCGTTGAGGATGCCGACGCCGAAGGACGACTTCTTGACTGTAGGGTTCTTGACCGTTGACGCCTTCTTCGAGCTTTCAAGGAAGTGCAAATCTGGTATAGAGCTGCGCTCGGCTTCCTTGTCCACAGCAACACCCAATCGTGCCTCAGACTGATATCCAAGTCCTTTACGACGCACTTCCTCGCGAGAAACAGACATGGCTCGAGCGTCTTCAGGAGCAAACATGTACACGGTGGAGTTTCCTGTAGCCCCGTCACCCTCATGGGCTCTGCGGCGCACCTTGCGACCGATGCCTTGATCTCGCCGCCAGCCCATCTTTTGTGCAATCTTCACGCCCATTGTGTCTTCTTGAGTCATGAAAAGCCCAAACATGCCATCATCCTTCGCAGCACCAGCTTCGCCTATCCCCGCGAAGGCCTGTGCAGTCTCGAGCTGACGGGTTTCTGCAGCTTGAGCTAGATCTTCCTCGTCCATAAAATCTTCGGCGCGTTGAGTTTGGCCATTGGTGTTGTCTTTGACGCGGTTCGCCCTGGAGGATACGAACGTCTTCGGGGCCCAACCTTCCTTAGATCCAACTGTATTAAAATATCTTAGCATAGTCAAGAAGTCTTCAGCTCGTATAGGGTTGGCTCAGAAGCTTACCCTGCACTGAAGCCTCCAGTGAAGGCGCCGTGGAGCCTTCTACGTCCTCGCTCGTCCGTCACGGTCTGTTTCCATACTGGCACGAAGGCGCCGTCATCGCCATCCTCGTCGGGGAGCTCGGTGCCAAGGGATATGTATTTGGAGGGCCCGCGGGTCCGCTTCTGGGAAGATGCAGGCGAAGACGCCCGTGGTCTTTTGTATGCCATAGTCCGGTGTAGGGTCGAATTGAAGCCGGTAATGTGAGGCCGAAGATCTCCTAGCTCATCCTAGGTAATAGGAAGCTGCGGGAAACAATTCACGCTAGGATCCTTCGACGATGAGGGCTTGGCAGGCTAGTGACCGAGCTAGCCCAATTGAGGATACTCGACAGCCGCAAGCAACCCAAGAGCTATTGCACCTCAAAAAGTGCATCACTCGTTCTTGATAAGCCACCAAAGGTCAAGAGCGTGTTATCTATCCGCGACTGCAAGTCAACGTCACTGTGTGGGTGTATGAAAACTAGTTGGTGTCCGGCTTGGAGCACGCATGTCCTAGTTGGCCTATGATGTAGCTACACAACAGGGTCCCGACAGCCAAGTTGATACGATGTTAGACCCTGAGGCTTTGTAGCTGTGGTACCTTGCTGCTAGGCACAGGCCGTATGTCTCGCACCACGGCCTCATAAGAAGACTGAGGCACCGCTAGACATGACGCAGGCCACCAGATAGCATTATGCGCGTGCATGCACTTGTACACCAACACCCCGCCATATGCGGCCTGATGCTGTGGGCGGTCGGCATTGGTGGACAGTAGGCTTGACTTAGCTCGCGAAGCCCGCCTGCTCCCAGCCATGGTCATAATCAACTCACTTCCCTCTGCCTTGGACCATTGAGCCGCCTGCTGCTGTGTTGCTGTACCGGATTGCTCCCCTGCGCGCTGCATCGACCCTGATCTGCGGTGATGCAAGGCCGCTAACTGCCAACGCGCCCTCGTCTCGTCCTCGTCCTCGTCTCCGTCTGTTCGTAACGGTGCCAAGTCGCAGCAGCTCCCACTCCAGCGGACGGCCCCCTTCTTGCAGCGCACCCTCACATTGCCAGCCGCCCGCTCCACAGCGACGACTCCCCGCGTTGCCTGGGTGCACTGTGCGCTGATCGCATCGCCGCTCGCTCAGGACACCACGTGCGCCCGGTTCTGCTCCCTGCGCCCAACCTCACCATGTCATCCACGGCCGCGCCCACGACCACGCCCGTTCGAAACCCCTCCACGCGGCGAGCGCACCCGCATGCCAGTCCCGCTGACCGTCCCCACCGTTCGCAGAGCACCACGTCGCGGCCGAGTACTCACTCGCACAGCCACCAGCAGCAGGGCCTAAGCAACGTCGCAGCCCGTAACTGGGAGCAGAGCAACGTCGCAAACGAGGGCGTGCGCCGCAGCGAATCGAGGGACCGGGCCGCTCCTGCACCGACACGCACCGAATCCAGCAGGAGAGCACACACACGGTATGCGTCTGACGCGTCGACAACATCTGCAATGCCTACCAATGGAGTAGCCACTGATGGACGAATGGGCCAGGTGCAGGCCAACACCAAGCGGAGGACGACCATCACCGCACCGAGCACGGGAACATGGGCGCTGGGCAAGACAATTGGCGCGGGCAGCATGGGCAAGGTCAAGCTGGCGAAGCACTCCGAGACTGGCGAGCAGGTACGTACATGGTGCTTTTTATTCGACAGAGACATGCTGCAATGTGTCGCCACTTGACTGTGCGTCGCCAATGGTGCTGATACAAGCAGGTGGCCGTCAAGATAGTACCTCGACTGTCGCAGGACCAGCACCAGAGCGCCGCCGACCGCGAGCGAGCCGACCACTCCAAAGAGGTTCGAACCGCCAGAGAGGCCGCCATCGTCAGCCTGCTCAATCACCCCTACATCTGCGGCATGCGCGATGTCGTGCGGACAAACTACCATTGGTATATGCTGTTCGAGTTTGTAAACGGTGGACAGATGCTGGACTACATCATCTCCCATGGCCGCCTTAAGGAGAAGCAAGCTCGCAAGTTCGCCCGCCAGATTGCCAGCGCGCTGGACTACTGCCACCGCAACAGCATCGTGCATCGCGATCTGAAGATTGAGAATATCCTGATAAGCAAGACCGGCGACATCAAGATAATCGACTTTGGGCTTAGCAATCTCTTCTCACCACGCAGCCAGCTGAAGACATTTTGTGGGAGCTTGTACTTTGCTGCTCCCGAGTTGCTGCAAGCCAAGCAATACACTGGGCCCGAAGTTGACGTATGGAGCTTCGGTATCGTTCTCTATGTCTTGGTGTGCGGTAAGGTGCCCTTTGACGACCAGAGCATGCCACAGTTGCACGCGAAAATCAAGAAGGGGCACGTGGATTATCCGCCATGGCTGTCAGCAGGTGAATTTTCCGAGCTCGGACACTATTCGATAGCTGACCGTTGCAGAATGCAAGAATCTGATCCACAGGATGCTGCAGACGGATCCCACCCAGCGCCTCACAATGTCCGAGATTATGAACCATCCCTGGATCACGAAGGGATTCAATAGCCCTCCCGAGAATTACTTAGCTCACCGGGAGCCACTTCAGTTGCCTCTAGATAAGGAGATTGTTGAGAAGATGACAGGCTTCGATTTCGGCACGGCCGAGTACATCACTACTCAGCTGACCAATGTCATCCAATCCGATGAGTACCAACGAGCTGTCCGCATAGCAGGTCGACGGAACACAGCTCAGACACCAGAGACGGAAAAGAAAAGAGGCATGTTCGACTTCTACAAGAGACGCAACTCGATCTCGAGTAGGGAACAATTGACAGCTTCGTCGTCAGAGGATGTTCAACGCGGTCTTGACCCTGTCAATGCATACAGTCCCCTGCTTTCTGTCTATTTCCTTGTCAAGGAGAAGAGGGAACGCGAGATGCAAGAGGCGAACCCTGGAGCTGTGGCCATGCCACAGAGTCCGGGCGAGAAGCCCTTGAAGATGCCCGATCTTCCAGCACCGCCGGCAGCATACACCAACACCGCCACCTACGAAATGGCAGGGGAAAAGCCGACCGGCGGACGCTCTCGACCTCGAGCACGAACACATGGCGAAGATGAAGTGACAGATAGCTTGAAGAAGATCGATCTCAACAAGCCACCGGGTGCCGCCAGCCCAGCTGTGCTCTCGCCACCTGTAGAGCCGCCGAAGAAGGAAGGCGCTGCTGCCGGCCTGTTGCGACGCTTTAGTACTAGGAAGTACCGAGGTCATGACCGCGAGCGGGCTGAGCAACCACCTACACCAGCTGTGGCGGTTTCCGGGCCGCCAGAGACAGCAAGCGTCCCAAGGAAAAGCTTCAGCATTCGGAGACCACGCGAGAAGGATGTTGGTTCATCTTCGCACCTCCAACCAAGCACCGCCACTCAACCAGAACTTCTTTCACCCCCAAACAGCGGCAACAGCGCTGCTCGGAAGTTCAAGGCTCTTGGTCGTTCCACAAGTGTCAATTCAGCGGATTTACGAAGACGTCTCAGTCGAAGAGGAAGGTCGTCGGAGGATCCTGGACATCCTCCACCCACTAGTGGATCTGACAGGTCCGACGTCAGTGCGCAGAAAGGAAGAACACTCAACGACGCTGCATCTGAAGACCTCGCGACAAGCTCGCGGCCGGCAACGGCTTCCCGAGCGAAGTCGCTCGGACATGCACGTAGAGAGAGCATCCAAGCACGGAGGGCTCGCAGGGAGCAGACAAAAGAGGCAAATGTGCCAGAAGAGACGGACGCGGAACTTGCACAAGCTCAGGCTGAAGCCAGTCGAAGCACAGAGGTCAAGCCGGTCTTCCTGAAAGGCCTCTTCAGTGTCTCTACTACTAGCAGCAAACCGTTGTCATACATCCAGGCCGACATCATTCGAGTCTTGGACCGGCTTGGTGTGCAGTGGGAAGAGACCAAGGGCGGTTTCAGTTGTAGGCACTCACCCAGCATCGACCTCAAGCACGTTGTCGACTCGCCAGTTTCCCCACCCAGTGGGGGCCACAGAAGGAGGATTAGCTTTGGAGGCTTCATGGGAGGCGACAGAGATCGCGATGACTTCAGGGATCAAAATCGTGTACCCCATACGCCCAAATCGAGGCAGCGTCCTTCCGCCGCGGATCACAGCTACACGAACACAGACGAATCCGATGGCAGCGAAGACAGGGACCCCCGACGGCCGCGATCCGGACGCCCAGTCCCCGCTGGCGAAACCTCAACCCACGTGCAGAATGACATGGGTGAGAGCATGGTTTTAGACTTTGATATCTTGATAGTCAAGGTGCCGCTGTTCTCTCTGCATGGAATTCAGTTCAAGAAGGTGGACGGTGGAACATGGCAGTACAAAAATATGGCTCAGACCATTTTGTCTGAGCTCCGCCTGTAGGATGTTGGAAACAAGCATGGAGTTACTGGTGTTCTGGGGCTATCAACGAGCGGCATTCAGGAAGGAATTCTATACTGTGGATTCTAATTGTGGAATAAGGGGTTCCTGTACGGTAGAAACCCGTGGTCTACAGTCACACTGCACGAATTTGATTAGTATCATCCCCGGCTGCCACCTTAAATGATGGCGAAGGCGAACATGGGATGAAGAGCTCATACACCAGTTTTTGGAGTACTCGACATTTTGCGTGGAGAACTATCTAGAAGATGAAATCAATGTGGCTACCTGATAACCTTAACTTAACAACCACTACCCTGGTACTGCAGTTCGAGCTCAGACTTACCGTGATACTGCCTTATCGTCTACTTGAGTGGTGCCGTGCAGATCTCCGCGAGCTCGAGCTCCCGCAAACGCCAAGGCGCTCCACCAGTGGGGTCCGTTCGCGAACCTCACCTCTCGTGTGTTACAAGAGCAACTCACTCGATACCGCGCCTTCACCCAAACGTCTCCGCTCACCGCTAGCGCCTTCTCCAAGCAACTACTTAGTGTTCGCGACACAAACATCGCTCCCTCGTTGCTCCTTTAACACCTCACTTTCTCACAGAACCCGCCAGTATTAGCAGCAAATGCAACATATCTTCACGCACCAGCAGCAGTATCCGGGCGAGTGGTCCCAGGGACACCACCAGCAGCCACACCATCATGTAGCCCAGCACGGTCAACTCCAGGCACAGGCGCAGGCGCAGGCGCAGGCACAGGCACAAGCTCAGGCAGCCGCCGCAGCCGCCGCCGCGGCCCAACAGCAGCACTACAATCGCATCGCTGGCAACAATGGGACTACGCTTCCTGGCAACAACTTAATACCGCGCGGACCTGCCAACGACATTCAAGCCAACACAGACGTCGGCATGACGGAAGAGAACAAGCGCGTTTTGGACTGGATTGCACAGCTTATGAAGCCGCAGACCCGTGAATCCGCGCTCCTCGAGTTGAGCAAAAAGCGCGAACAGGTGCCTGAGCTGGCGTTGATACTATGGCATTCTTTCGGTACAAGCATTGGCATACTGGTCCATTGAGATCCAGGCTAATCAACGCAGGCGTCATGGCTTCGCTCCTGCAAGAGATTATCTCGGTCTATCCGCTCCTCAACCCGTCGCAGCTGACTGCTGCTGCTTCAAATCGCGTCTGCAACGCTCTCGCTTTGCTGCAGTGCGTCGCGTCCCACACTGAGACCCGTGGCCTCTTTCTGAGCGGTACGTAACACATCTGTAATTGCTCTCCAGTGGTAGCTGACAGTGTCGTAGCGCACATCCCGCTCTTTCTCTATCCATTTCTCAACACCACTTCCAAGTCGCGACCGTTCGAGTACCTTCGTCTGACCTCGTTGGGCGTCATCGGCGCCCTCGTCAAGAACGATTCGTCTGAGGTGATCAACTTTCTGTTGACGACCGAGATTATTCCGCTCTGCCTTCGTATCATGGAGACTGGCTCAGAACTCAGCAAGACCGTCGCCATTTTCATCGTACAAAAGATCCTTCTGGACGATATAGGGCTTGCGTACATCTGTCAGACCTACGAACGCTTCTATGCAGTCGGCACTGTCCTCAGTAATATGGTCAACCAGCTCGTAGAGCAACAGACCGTCCGCCTGCTCAAGCACGTTGTGAGGTGCTTCCTTCGGTATGATCACACTAGATTTAATATATGCCAAATCGCTAACAAGGGCAGCCTGAGTGATAACGCTCGCGCACGCGAGGCTCTGCGCCAGTGCCTCCCTGAGCCTCTCCGAGATGCTACCTTCTCGTCGGTTCTTCGAGACGATGCAGCCACCAAGCGCTGTCTCGCCCAGCTTCTGATCAACCTCTCCGACAATGTCGATGCTGCCAACAACCAGCAGCTTATGCACTGAGATGGGCTCGTCTCGCGGCAGTTCGTTTGACAATACCCGACAACTCTGCTTGAGCTTCGCAAGATCATCTGCGAACAGCGTTTCCAACTTTTGTATTTTACAGGCTTCAGTTCCTACTTCATTCGGGGTAGTGGCATTCACGGTGCGATCTGGCTACATACCCTTTCGGCTTACTTCGATTCGATTCTGGCTTACGAAAATGATGCGGCATTGGCGTTAGGGTCTCCGGATGCGATACCCGTAGAAACAGTGTGCTGCATGTCTCCTTTCTATTTGCATCTTACTTACATCTATTGGCCAGATTGCGGCAGGAGTTCGGGGCATTGCATGGAATGGTGCACACGAGTGGACTGGTCATGAGGGAAAAGCGAACTGTATAGTACTGCAATTGTTAGGCGGCATAGTGAGCAATGTAGAATACGTGCTCTTTGCTTGACGACATTTCCGCAGCCCCTTGTGACCTTGCTATACCTTTATTTTGATGCCGGTTTATATTTATTCCCTAGCCTCAGTTACATGTGTTGGTCTGAACCAAGCAGAGTCGACCCAGAAAGGCTAGCCGGCTAAGATAAGATAAGCGACTTCCGCACCCGCCGCACCACGAAAAATCCATCGCCACTGCCACTTGTTTCCTTCCTCAACCACCAACGCACCAGAGCCACCAAAGGAAACCGAAATCCCTTGGGAGACACAGTCAAAATGTCGAAAATCTCTGTTGCCGGCGTTCGTACCAACGTCAAGGAGCTCCTTGAGTACTCCAACGAGACCAAGAAGCGCAACTTCCTCGAGACCGTCGAGCTCCAGATCGGCCTCAAGAATTATGACCCTCAGCGTGACAAGCGTTTCAGCGGAACCGTCAAGCTGCCTACCGTCCCCAGGCCCCGTACGTCGGACTGCGATCAGGCCCGTCGAGAGCGCATTGCTAATTGAAATATCTAGGCATGGCCATCTGCGTCCTCGGTGACCAGCACGATATCGATCGTGCCAAGCACCACGGTGTCGATGCCATGAGCACTGACGTGAGTTGCCTGTCAGCAGAGCAACACGCGATCATATACTGACTCCTTTACAGGACTTGAAGAAGCTGAACAAGAACAAGAAGCTCATCAAGAAGCTTGCTCGCAAGTACGACGCCTTCGTGTCCTCGGACGCCCTCATCAAGCAGATTCCTCGTCTCCTCGGACCCGGTCTCTCCAAGGCCGGAAAGTTCCCTACCCCGGTCTCGCACAACGAGGATCTTGCCAACAAGATGACCGAGGTCAAGTCCACCATCAAGTTCCAGCTGAAGAAGGTGCTCTGCATGGGTGTCGCTGTCGGAAACGTCGGCATGACCGAGGACGAGTTGATTGGTAACATCATGTTGGCCATCAACTACCTCGTCTCCCTGCTGAAGAAGGGCTGGCAGAACGTGGGCTCATTGACCATCAAGGCCACCATGAGCCCTCCCAAGCGTCTCTACTAGAGGGTTGTGGAAGGTGTCTGCTGGGTTGTGTCGTGGTGAGCTGTCGAAAGACGGCATACTATGACTGACGATCTCACGGAATTGACGGAGGGATGGGCAGTAGTGTAGACCGAAATGCATACATGAAGCCCACCACTTAATTGTTTTCTCGTACTAGTGACTTCAATATGTTATGCCCCATCTGCACAAATTCACCAAATTGCTCGATCCACACCTCGAAAATACTCTGCCGAACTGTCGCCGCCAAACCGCTGAGTCGCTGACTAACTAGCGCTGCACGTCCCCCCTCGCCGCGGTACAAAACCTTTCGTCGCTCCGGCCCTCTCTTGCTTTCTCCATCATCAGTTGGTATACTACATGTACCGTAACATCGTGGCTCCGCGCAAGCGGCTTGCTGAGGGTTATTCCACTTCCCTGTGAATAGTCTTCCGTTCCCGGCCCCGTAGAAGGAAATCCGCCCGTCTTTCCTACCAATTGCACATCCGTGAAAAGATGGATTGGAGTTGTGGGATGGTGTGGGACATGCCCTCGCTTTTGTTGTGAGCTTTGGGGGCTGTTGTTTGTGAGGTGGAGTGCTCTGAATGCGCTGCGATATGGGATGTCTCGTGGTTGTCTCGCGACCTTTTGGGTTTGCAGACTTGAGGCTCAAAAGATCCTTTTTTGTGGGGCGTCACAGAAAAGTTCGACGAGATGGGACGAGATCTGCTGGGCCTTATGAGAGTGCACAGCATCAACATGCATCCAACATTGCAATGTCGCTCTGGTCGCTCTGATCGCACAATGCTCGCCGTCGAGTGCATGTGCACTGCTTGCAAGTTGACGGGAAAGTATCGGCTCGGGACGAGCTTAGTTGATGTTCAGAGTCGACTCTTATGAGTGCTACAACCAAAGCGCAATGCTACCCAACAACACCTTCGCCATGCTTCCAAAAGGCTCGTATGGAGGCCAATATGCCACTTCGTCATCGCCGCTGTGTCGCCCTCCACGCATCAAACGCCTGCTCTGCCGAATCATGACTAATCCCACATCGCTCCCCAAGCAGGCTCCAAGTCCTCATTCTTATGATCTTCTCTACCGCCCGCTCGTTCCGCATCAGCATCGCCAGACTCTCTGTCCTTGCCTCCCGCGGAAAATATCGACCCGAGTACGGATCCAGGCGCTCGTCTATTGTCCTATCTCTCGCCTTGGAGTCTTCAATCTGTCGCAAGATGCTGTCCGGATCGTCTGGATCGGGCGATGTTGCGACGCCAGCGCAGTAGTCCAGTACATCTGATCGAACAGCCCAGCTGGGATAGAGGACCTTTTCTTTGAATTGCTCGCATTGCCCCGGCTGTAATGTGCGACCCGGCGGGTCCAGCTGTCGTGTACTTGTGGACGTTGGGTCGAACCCTCGTTGGGCAGGTGTAAGAAGTGCATTGAGGTTCTGTGCTATCGAATCGTCGATTGTACCGCGCGAAATGCGCAGGAAATCTGTCAGCCGTCTTGTGATTAGTTAGTGAGCTGGCATGTAGGTAAAAGTCTCCACGGACCTCGTAGTGCAGTCTGGTTGAAGCAGAATTGTGGCGTGAGGCGCGGAGCAGCAGAAGGTTGAGACATGGCGGGCGGCGAAACCGGTGGAGTGGAGGTGGCAGTGGGCGAATGAGGGGAAGGCGTAGACCAGAAGTAGGACGCCAGATTGAATGTTGTTTCGGATGCTTCGTTGTGTGATTTTGGTATGTTTGGGCGTAATAATGTTGCAAGGCAACTGTCTGAAAGTGATGATGCTTGAGCCGAGAAGAGGCACTCGTGCTCATGTCTGGCTAATGATGTCAGCACGACTAGCGCACTTTGACGCGAGGCAGGCGCGTCTCCGCGTCGAGGGTGCCTGAAAGTGTTTCCACTTCACAGGCAGCGGAGCATGCCATTACGCTTCAGTTCGCTCTACTCGACTGCTATAAGACCGCTTTGTGTCACGGATCACTTCTTTCCGCGATATACCTTCTCCATTGCTCTGCGTCGCACTTACCAAACCACGCCGCCGCTGCATTGGAGTAGTGCACGCGAACTACACAGCTCATTGACCATGGCGCCTAAGCAGGCTACTCTTGGGTACGTCAAGTCTTCTCAGACTACTCTAGGGTGCGGTGATACGACCAAATGGCACGTGAGGTGTTGATTCCATGACTGATAGTTGCTGCACAGCAAATTCTTCGGCAAACCGAATGGCACCGCCACCAAACAGCAGTCCAAACTGGCCTTCTCCACCAAGCCCAGGGGTGAGAAGAAAGACGGCGAGCCGAAAGACGAGCCCGAGTCATCGCCCGAAGAGGTCAAGGCCGAGCCGAAGTCTTCAGCGGAGGATGTGGACATAAATGGCAATGGCGATATCGAGTCTAATGCAGAGATCAAGAAGGAAGAGGACGGAGACGCAATGGAGGTCGATAGCACATCTTCCGAGACTGGCAAAAAGAGGCCCGCCAAAGAGGAGGAAGATCAATCAGAAGATGAGCCTCCCATGAAGCGACAACGAAGGAAGCCCACGAAGACGTCTGAGCCCTCGACGAAACCAAATTCTGCACCCAAGAAGTCGGAGAAAACGCCTGTGAAGTCGAAAAAGTCAACTGCGAAAACCAAGGTGGTCGAATCCGAAGACGATGATGCGGACGTCGCTGCGCCAGGCAAAACTACAAACGGCAAGAAGGAGACTAACAAAACGCCCACGCCAGTAGCAGACGATGATGAAACTAGTACGAAGGAGGACGAAGACGTGTTGAGTGACGACGAGCCAGAGGAGGTCAAGAAGAAGGCGAGAGAAAAGATACAGACCACTCTCAAATCCACAACGAAGGATCTGTATCCAGATTGGAAAGCAGGAGATCCGGTACCATATGCCGCGCTCTGCACAACTTACTCGAAGATCGAAATGACATCGAAGCGATTGGAGATACTGGCACATTGTTCGCTCTTCTTGCGACAAGTCTTGCGACTAACGCCCGCCGACCTATTACCCACCACTCTGCTCATGGTCAACAAGCTGGCTGCAGACTATACGGGTGTCGAGCTAGGGATTGGAGAGTCTCTGATTAAGAAAGCTATCTCTGAGAGCACGGGACGAAGCCTGCAGCACATCAACAGTGATCACAATGAGACTGGTGACCTGGGACTGGTTGCTGCGAAGAGTCGATCGAAACAGCCAACCATGTTCAAGCCCAAGGCTCTGACTGTCCAAGGCGTCCACAAAGGTTTGCTGACAATTGCCACCATCGAAGGACATGGTGCGCAAGGTCGCAAGATTGATGGCATCAAAAAGCTTCTGTCGGCCGCAGATGCTCATAATGCTGGAAAGCACGTCGATATCGAGAAGGACAAGGGTGGCCCCAGTGAGTCGAAGTTCATCGTACGCACGCTCGAAGGCAAGCTACGGTTGGGTCTCGCGGAGAAGACAGTCGTTCCCGCACTGGCCCAGGCCATGATCTTCCACGAGATGTCACAGAAGGGGCAAACACCATCAACGACCGATCTCGCTGGCGCTGAGTCAACTTTGAAGACTGTTTACAGGCAAGTAAATCCGCTATGCCTTTGGCTGCATGCTAATTATGTCTAGTGAGCTTCCGAGTTATGAGGTCATTATCCCGGCCATGCTTGAGCATGGCATAATGCACTTGCACGACAACGTTCGATTGCAGCCCGGCGTGCCGCTCAAACCTATGCTTGCTAAGCCGACAAAGTCAATTACCGAAGTGCTCGACCGCTTTGAAGGCAAAGACTTCACCTGCGAATACAAGTACGACGGCGAACGTGCCCAGATTCACTTCGTCGCGCACGATGCTGACATGGAAATGGCCACAGCAGCACCCTCTGCGGGCAAGAGCGACCGTGGCGTCTCCAATATATTTTCTAGGAATTCCGAAGACCTCTCGAAGAAGTACCCTGATATCCTTGCTAAGCTACCAAGTTGGGTCAAGGAAGGAACGAAAAGCTTCGTGTTGGATTGCGAGACGGTTGCATGGGATATGGTGGAGAAAAAGGTGCTACCTTTCCAGCAACTCATGACACGAAAGAGAAAAGACGTCAAGGTGGAGGATGTGAAAGTCAAGGTCTGCGTCTTCGCCTTCGATATCCTCTATTTCAACGGCGAGGCTCTCGTCAACAAGTCCTTTCGAAAACGTCGCGAGCATCTACACGATGCCTTCATACCTGTCGAGGGCGAGTTCGCGTTTGCGAAGTTTGGCAACACCAATGAACTGGAGGAGATTCAAATACTCCTCGAAGATTCTGTAAAAGCATCCTGCGAAGGACTTATGGTTAAGATGTTGGACGGTCCAGAATCATCGTACGAGCCGTCGAAACGATCCCAGAACTGGCTTAAGGTCAAGAAAGATTACCTTGCAGGTGTTGGCGATTCCCTCGATCTCGTTGTTCTCGGCGCCTACTACGGTAAGGGCAAGCGGACGAGTTGGTATGGGGCTTTCCTGCTTGCATGCTACAACCCCAACACTCAAAATTATGAAACTGTATGCAACATCGGAACCGGTTTCTCAGAGGCCATTCTGGAGACACTGCACCAGCAGCTATCGGAAATTGTCATCGATCGGCCCAAACCATTCTATACACACTCGGTTGGGAACAAGGACCAGCCTGACGTATGGTTTGAACCACGATATGTTTGGGAAGTCAAGACAGCCGACCTCACATTATCACCGCGATATCGCGCAGCTGCCGATGATGTCTCTGGCGGCGGTAAGGGCGTTAGTCTGAGGTTTCCACGCTTCATCAAAGAGAGAGACGACAAGAAGCCAGATCAGGCGTCGTCGTCAAGAATGATTGCCGAGATGTACCAGAGACAGGAGAGCGTTTCGAAAACGAAGGGACCGAGCGTCGACGACGATTTCGAGTACTGAAGACAGTGCCGAGGTATCCCTAATCGTAACACGGATGGAGAGATCTGTACCAGAGTCATTTTATCCAGGCACCCAGGCACGGTCAGACAAGTTGCAATCTGGCGCGGTATTATTCAGTGCTTTCAAGTCCTCGGGTACTGCAGGCGAAGTCGAAACGAGTAGATGTGGGATGTAACTCGACACTTGCGTGCGGCTTCAAGCGACCGTGACGGACACTAGTCGCCGACGGAGCAAACGATGGCTTTATAACGCAAATCCATGTTGTGAATGGCAGTTGGAACTGAATCAAAATAACAAGACAATGTGATGTTGTATAAACTCAATTCTGCGCTCGCGTCTGTCCTTGATGTTGATAGGACGGGATACATGTTCCGCCGCTGCAGTGAAAGGGAAGACCAAGTGTAGCGTGTCCCACTTCGCCCATTGACTTTGCGGGGATGCCTCAACGAAGTTGATTGACACTTTGCAAAGCCACGGTCAAGTATTCGTGCAACGTTTCGCATACGTTGCACGAGGCACGAGCCAAGGTTGGTGCTCAGAACCGAGCCCATCGGTGTGACCTGCATGAGGCCGAGTATCAGCGACCTACTGTGTATCGACCACTATGGGCAAGGTCCATTGCAGACACCAAGTTACTCAGAGTATGTGCGTTACTTTTCCGCTGGCACTGCAGCTCGATTCGAAGTAGCCATACTTTCGAAACGAGTTGCCACTCGCTACGGCGATCATCAGTATCGAGGCTTTCCCGTACCTCGGAAGTCTACCAATTTTCAAATCCCACGCACTGCTTACAGTTATGATCGGCTTGTTCCGGGCATTTCGGCGCGGCGAAACCAACGCAGGGTCCAGGTTAAACGATACCTCGCAGCCTCTGATTGGGCGGGCTCATACTCCGTGCGACCATTTTTTACCTCCGGAAACGCTTGGATCTTCTTCTCAGTTCCCGCACATCTGCAGCTTTTAGCGGCTACGCGCCAAACACCTGACGAATACCGTGCAAAATGGAATCGCCACCGTGCAATAAATCACGGCTCACGGATCCGGACAAGGATATCGGCCCATATGTTCTGAGCTTCTTGCCACTGTCCTACCTGGCGGCCGCATTTGAACTTATAAGATGTGCTGATCTTCGGTGTGGCTGTTTCTTAGCCAAGTAGCAGATCGGCTCTAGGCATGAGAAGTCGCATGTACTCAAGAGCGCCCTCCCCAGGTGTACCCTCACGCTGCACGGTCAAGTCAGGGACCACCGGGGCCGTCGAGATGGACTCTACGTTAGAGAAATCGACCGTATCATCAAGACCTATGCGAGTTCTTCTGCCAGCAACGTCACCGCGCGAGCTTACTGTGTCGCCGCCCAAAAGACACCGCATCACAATGGCCTGCGCTGCATGTCGAAGTCGCAAGACCAAGGTATCCTCCTGAGTACCCATGTCACCCACCTTCCCTTCATCATGATCTGATCGACCATCAGTGTGACGGCGAACGACCCCAGTGTCATGAGTGTCTTGCCCGAGACAGCGAATGCCACTACACAGAGACCGAGACGGCACTTCTGAAACGAAAGCACGAGGACTTGGAAGCTCTGTTCAACATGTTCAAGCACTTCCCGGAGCAAGAAGCGAACGACTTGCTCACAAGAATCCATGCCTGCACGGACCCCAGTATGCTAGTCGAGCAAGTACGGCATGGGAGCGTGCTTATGCAGCTGTCTTCGTCGTCGAGTTCAGGGAGTGGAGATGGGAGCCTGGGAAGCCGAGACTCAGGATCGCAGTCATCTTGATGACGAGTGGATGGAAAAGGAAGTCACTCTGCTTATGGCATACCAGTCACAAGGAAGGAGTCCTTCCCATGACCCCAAAAAGAGTTTTCATTATCCTTTCTCTGGCGTTATTTTGCCGAATGGCGAGTTCCTTTGAAGCCTTACTAGAGGCTTGATGGTCGACAGACGGAGATTTCCGGTCTATCTCGCATTTCTCAAACCCAAAGCGCAGGAGATTCGTTTTACAAGAAACGACCAGGAACGCTCGTATCAAGATAACACCTTGAAATCCATCCTAGATTCCCAACCAGAATTGATACGAGCATTGTGTTTCCCAATTGTCCACTCCACTGTTCCCGCTTTCGAGTTCAGCCGCAGTTACCGCGACACGTCGTCAAATGTGGCACAAAACTCCCTAAGCCAGGGATCAGACCGTCTCACCCTGGAGCACTTGCGCAGGGCTCCATGGACACGAGGTTCGACGTTCCGAACCAATGAGAGCCGGTACGAGCCGAGGGCCAATGCACTGTGGCTCTGCCCAGCCTCGTGTCCTCCATGCACCACTAACGTGTACAAATTTTCCAGACTCTTCCCTTTGTGCTCTCCGTTGCGTCGCTCACAAGCTTGACTCAAGCCGCCGAGTGCTGACTCAAGTAGTTGCAGAGGCCTCCCGGCAGAGCTGGCCAATGAGAGCTCAACATCGCCACCAGCCTCATGGTCATCATACTGTGGATCACAGCACTGCTGAAGCTAAAGCATGCGGCACAAGATCAATCAGCTTATAGGACGTGTACTCTTTGGTCTCACACACCGAGCTTGACCATTGCTCCCTTCATCATCATGTCCTTTCCGGATTCTTGGATCACTTCCGAACCGCGATAAAAGAGAATGTGTACCTGCTCAAACCCTCGCGGTCTGTGAGTTGGATGTCAACATCCTGTTCGCTACACTTGTCGTTATGTGTCCCGCTTTTTAGGCAGTTTACCATGCCATAATACCGCTATGTACCCGCAAGGTGCGGAGGCCTTCCATTACCAGTGACCAGATCAAGTTCGGGATGACAAAGTTCGGCGATGCAAGAGGCGGCACAATAAGTGGACGGGGGAAACGTACATCCTCATACCACACAGTTCAGCTCATTGGAAACTGTGAAGGAGCCTAAAGGTGATGTCTTAGACACCGTTACCAAAGAGAAGAGAAACAGAGATATATTGAGACACACAACGCAGTCTCACCGTGGTCGAGCGCCTCCAAGAAATCGAATCGCCTACATTGGCTTCTTTGCGCTATTGATTGTGGACGCTACAAATGTGCTTTGGTATCATGTCCGTCTCTCGTCTAAGAACTCCAGCCATTATCTCCCCAAACCGGACCACCAGGCGGCGTATACGGATTGCTCGCCGAGACGTCCCTATACTCCAAAAAGATGCTCTTCTTGTCATCAGGCTGGTATGCACCTGGCAACGCAATGCCAGCCGGCAATGCCGTCGTGCCACTCCCAGTGACTGTGATCTGATGACATCCCGGATAGAACTGTGCCAGGCTTCCGTTCGTGTTTGTGCGCTGGAGACCGAGAATTTCATGGCTGTAAGGCTCGTCAGTACCAGGACTGACGTCGCACGAAGGGAAGGTGGCTTACCGCAGAATGTACTCTCCGGGCTTGATGCTTTTCGGCAACTGCACTGTCCAGGTGCTGTTCATCGTCGGCAATCTCTTGCTCGCCCATGGGACGCTCTGGCTTGCATCGTATCCCGCTTGATCGATCTTCACCCATACATTGCCGCTGCTGCCGCTGAATGCACTGCACGCCCCCTTGCAATCCGCAAGGTATGTTAATATTGGACCGGGATGATCGCTCTGCCAATCCGTCCACAGGAACTTGACCGTACTGCCAGCTGCGACACTCGCGGTAGCTGAGACGGGAATGTTGTTCTTGCCATCGCGCCCGATGTTGCAGGTGATGGCATCGGTGGTGAAGAGGCCGTCCGTGACGGGACCGTTGTCCTTGAAGATACGGGTGATTTTGTTGACAGGTGGGTTCTTCTGTGGGTCTTTGTACGGGTTCCAAGTGTCGACGAGGGAGGAGCCGAGTTGGATTTGTTGGACGTAGCCGTGGGCGGAGACGGTGAGGGGGAGGAGGGTGGTTAGGAGGAGGGTCTTCATAACGTCGTTTCAAAAATGTATGTTGAGTTCTGCACTGGATGAGATTACAGCTTTCAACATGAAGGTGCCTGTTGATGTTGATATATGTCGCGAACCAAGATGGCGCTCTTGCTGCGCCATCCCGACCGGACAATATGTGATGAAGAAAGCACATCTCAATTAACCCCGCAATAACGTCAAGTTGAACCCATCAACGGACACCATGAAGCCGCCAATACGGAATTGAGCTCTTGCAACATTCAGCAGGATGTGATTTTGTTGGTAGTGATACTGGCCATGATTGGTGGGTTTCGTGTTTCCCGATGTTGTCGGTAATATATGAAGTCTCTCAAGATCTCGCACCCGATCAAACAGTCGCTGTTCCAGCACAACCATCTCGTATCCAGTTGATCATATGAGACTTTGGTGCAATTTGTTCCGTCATCAGACTGGCTCACCACATGTACCGCTAAACCATTGTGCTCTTGAAACTATCAATAACGGACCTCTCCTTGTATGGTCTTTCTGATGCAATAGGACAAGCACTGTCGGTGCGAGCAACGTGGTCTCGAGACACAGACTGTGGTATTGCCGATGTGAATCAAGTCGTAGCAAGCTACTTGTGACTTGAATTACACTTCACACAAACTCAAGTATCCCAATTCTTCGCTTGGCGCATTCAGTATTTCCCGCGGGAACCGAGCCGAGCGCGTTTCGATCGTGGTCCCATCAGTATCATGCTTGACAAAATTCGCATTCAGACACATTACGGACTCTTCTCCTGCACCCTCACTTAGTCGCTTGATGATGGTTTCAGGCACTAGTGATGTAAGAATTTCTCATGATGGTCTTACACTCGGAATTATACTACTTACGTTCCATTGTGACTACTGTGTCTAGCGATACACTTCGCAAGATCAGGCGATGCAGTCTAGTTTCTGGGTCCAGTACAACAAGCGCTGATGGAGCGCTCAGATACATCTCATCGAGGAGTATGTCGGGACAGAATCTGTATGTCAATGTTCAGTGGCTGCCTCAACATCGCAAGCATCGGCTCACCTCTCCGCTATGACGATTTCTCCCAACCGTACATGCTGCAGGTAGTGGATCTGCAGTTGCTTCTTCGCTGATACAAGCGACTCTAAAAGGTCTCCAGCGACTAAAAAGTCAATAATGTCTGTCACTTTGCGCCATGAGTTTGCTCACCATTTGCAGCCACACAAATGAGCTCTACATGATTACAGGTGATATCATCTGTCGAGCCGTCCACATTCTCCGATCGGCAAGGCACGTCGTACAACATGATAGTTGATGATCCATGATCCAAATGGCATCTAGTTCTTCTATCCACTGAGTATATGTTAGCTAATCCGCACTGCGTCCTAGGTCACTCCCAAAAAGGCTGACATCGGAAACTCAGCTTGACGCTCCCTGTTACTACTGGCTGAACTTGCAAAACTAATTCGCAGTGAGGCTGATGAAGTAAGTTTGGCGTAGCAATTTCTTCGAATTCATCATCGGTCCTATAGTGAAGGATCTGCACCGTTTCGATGGAATTCTGAACGAACAGATTACCGTTGCACTGTAATACGGCGGAAGAGATAATGCCATCGGCCTCCAGCATTTCACTTTTGGTTGCCTCAGCTGGGTACGTCTTTGTTAGATTAGAAGATGTACTGACCTCTTCACATCCAGCACTGAAACTGTAACACTTTCTCCTGATGATGTATGACAAATAAGCGAGGTGCTTGTACCGTTCTTCAAAGATTGACGAGCTTGAATTTTAGCCAGGAGATCAACCTGTTGCTGGAATAGTCCAAGGGCTTTCACAGTGTCGTCAGCATCACATGACTCGACTATACTCTGAAACATACCTTGAGGGTCAACGTTCGCAATGACGAAGGATGTGACCTCATTGGCACAAGCAAACATCTGCCACTTGCGCTGTGGGCCTGTAGTCTGCACTAAAAGACTACAATGAATTACTGCATCCAAGTTAGGTAACTTAACGCGGCATGAGTTCAGAGCAGCTGCCTTACACGAGCAATGAATGGCTTGAGTGTGAGACGCGAACTCTCGGCACCTATCATATCGGGCACAACAGCATTCGAAAATTCCGACGCGCCCCTGCGCAGTACCTGTGAAAGCGTCGGTCCAGCCATCTCGAAATCTCACACGACGACATAAAAGGACAGATTCTTGTTCTGAAGAAAGTACGGCGGACAGTTCAAAGATGAGTTGGCCTAGCCCTCCGTCCATGAACGCATCTGCGGTCGGAGTTGGTACATTGGCTGGACCGAAAACGGCTTCGCGACCCTTCAAGTTGTCTTTAAACCATCGGTGAACGTCTGTCATCATGGTATGCACATCTTCGACAGAATTCTGGATAGATTGCGATCGCGAACTGGCTAGACATTAGCAAACTCCGCAGGGTGCAAGCCACATTGTGCACACACACCTGTTCTGCCCGTTGACGAACAAGGCCAAGGCTGTAATGTGCACGTGAAGATCTTTTTTGAGAGCGTCCAGCTTCTCGCCTTCCATTGTCCATTTCAGTTTCTTCCAATTTGCCCGCAGGCTTGCCTTCCATCTTCTGCTTGCGGGATCCTCGGTCGCACTCAGCCCCAGACCTGCCGATTCGCTATCATATTTTGCTGTAAAAGTTGTTACTTCATTGAGCGTGCGGCGACAATTATCTATCACCCTCGCTAGCGCGTGCACCTGGTCGTCCGCAGCTTCCGTGTCTTCGCTCTGCGGTTGACACGACAACAAATCCGGCGTCTTGAGGATCGTAGTTCGAGTGACAGAGTGTAATGCATTGCTGAGAGAGTATAGCTGATTCTGCACCTCCAATATACCCGCCGGCGCTTGTTTTCGGCCCACAAATAACGTGTGACCCAGGCGGTACGCCAATTTGGACAGGAGTATGGCGTCGCCGATCGACACTGGCAGAGCCATTCTACCGGGTTGTAGAGCGTAGTGTCTTTAGTAGTGTGAGGTAGCCACCGCTGATAGCATTCTGAGGTTCAAGGAAACTCGACGAGGTTGCTGAGAAACTTGGTGCGATATTGTACCGGTATAAGAGGCTCAAGGCCTGCCAAGTGGCATCATTTGAGCCTCGTGCATACAGACCGGTGAGTTTAGTACCCCGCGATCAGCCACTCGGTCATCTACATAGGCTGGAAGTACACAGCTTTCCACAAGGCTGAATGGTCCACGCCTCAGCCCCACCTGCACGCAGCTCTTCGGCGATCGGGCTGTGCAGACCGGTGAGAAGCTCGCTCTACAGTCAGACCTCCCGTGTTCTACAATCGCGAACGTATGGCAAGCGCCTCAATCTTTCCAGGATCGCACTCCGAGTACGGCAATATGGAGACCATACGAGCTGGAGTTTACTTCGAACGAGATCCTGTCCATCACGTGCACAATCCGGACGGAGTAGAAACATACCATACTCAATCAGCCAACAACCATGACACGAGACAGTATCTGCCTTATGTAGAAACAACCGCCAATGTCACCGTCATCAACACCACGTCTCACACGGTCATGACACAAACGTTCATAAACAACACGGACCGTGTAATCGAACGAGTAGCGTACTGTTTCCCGCTGTACCATTTTTCCGTCATAACGGCTTTTCGTTATTGGCACGGAGCGGATCTTGTAGAAGGTATCTTGAAGCCCAAGCAGACTGGCCGACACGAATTCGAAAAGGCGATCCGGCAGGAGACCGTTGGGTCTCTTCTGGAGCAACATACATCCGAGGTCTTCGAAACGGCAATTGGCAACATACAGCCAAATCACGACGTTAAGATCGAACTCCACTACGTGACCGAGCTCAAAGCTGATCTCAGTGGGCACGGACTAGTGCTTACCATCCCATCTTCGGTGGCTCCTCGTTATGGAACGCCGCCGGCAAGCATTTCGAGTAGCCTCAACTCGTCAACTCGGACGCATATCGATGGCGGCATCAAGATTGAAGTCAACGTGTCCATGCCGGTTTCGGTTCGAAGTATGAAATGTCGCGCTCACCCAGTAGAGGTGGAGATGGGCTATAATGACTTGACGACATCGACATCATTCTTTCGCGACCTGAATAGACCCCCAGCTGCATTGAAATACGACGCCACGAAAGCAAAAGCCCGTTCAACTATACAAGAGACGGCTTTGAAGGCGGACTATGTTCTTGTAATCATAACCTCGCCATCTGAGCACAGTGATATCCCGGGTCTTCTTGCTCCACGAGCATTGATGGAAACTGCTCTCCCGGTCCGCGGTGTAACCGCTCTTCAGGTAGCCTTTACTCCAAGAGACCTCTTCCCTCTACGAGATGAACCGCCACGGACCAATTCGGAGATTGTGCTGCTCGTTGATCTCTCAGGCTCTATGGTACCAAAAATGGAGTCTTTGCAACGAGCGCTTGCGTTATTCCTGCTTAACCTACATGCAGACTCTCTCTTCAACATTTGCGTGTTTGGGACGAACTTCGAATCCATGTGGAACCAGTCGAAACCAATCAATCAGCAAAATTCGGCTGAAGCTCAGGGATACATTTCCCAGTTCAAAGCTAATAAAGGACGTACTAATTTACGCAACGCGTTGCAAAAAGCCGCAAATAAAACTCGACAGCACTTTGCAACCCAGGTCGTTGTGTTTACTGATGGTGAGCTCTGGGATGTGGAAGGAGTTCACAACTATGTACGACAGGCGAAAGATACATATGGCGATGCCCTTCGATTCTTTGCCCTGGGAATTGGCGATAATGTCTCACATGAACTTGTCGAGGGAATCGGCAAGTTCGGCGGCGGTTTTGCAGAAGTCGTCCCTGTCGACTCTTCCGAACAATGGAACGATCGAATCGAGCGTATGCTGAATGGTGTCCGAACCTGTTCCGATTGGAAGATCAATCTGAAACTGAAAGACACGGACGGTAATCTACACTCAAGGTCCGGTTTCTCGATGCAGAAAAATAAAGATATGGGCAATTCTGGAAGATTCATCCAAGCCCCCCACTATCTTCCGGTTGTGCACGGATTTTCTCGAACGTCTGTGTACCTGCTCATTGACGCTTATCCGGCGCACTATACCGCTCTCAAGGTTGAGGCTATAGCCAACGATGGTCAGGAGTTCTCCACCGAGATCGAATTCGAACATGTCTCTGCCGACAAACCGGTATTTCATCAATTTGCTGCGAGGGCTCTTCTGTACGACATAGAGATGGGCTACAGCTGGTTACATGACCGCGAACTAATATTCTCAAAACGCACACTCGGGTCGACAGCATCGCAGCATATCGATGAAGAAGCCGAGCACATTGCCATGCTCTGGAATTTGGTAAGTAAGTGGACAACCTTTGTTGGTATACATGGAGTCGATCAATCGCCACGACAGAGTACAATGCATCGTTACGGTCCCAGCCGACGAAATCAAAATCAACGAGAGCTGAAAACGCTTATGAAGCCGCGAAAGGGAGGCCCAGTCTTTCACGCTGGACGTCATAAATCGAAAGACAAGGATGACGGCCCGCCTCCGCCGGGCGG
>TARA_R110002003_G_scaffold3_30_pt1 | contig 29225 bp, 37 predicted proteins | sample TARA_R110002003 | Tara Oceans TARA_R110002003 (sample SAMEA4396441) | marine metagenome | biome: Westerlies Biome; feature: [SRF] surface water layer (ENVO:00010504); material: water (ENVO:00002006), including particulate matter (ENVO:01000060) such as... | depth 5 m | reverse complement strand
ATCGACAAAGTTATCCAAAAGTTGGCGTGTGAACACAGGAGACGTGCTCAAATCCCCGAAAGGCAAGAACCCTTGGCGGAACGACTATTGGAAAGCCACCCCACGTGCGACAACACACAGGACGTCCGCTCTTTCTCGAATCGAACCTCAATTATCCCCAGCCAGCTTCTTCTCATCCCATGCCATTTTCCCGTCGTCCTTACCTTTCTTGCGCTTACAGCACATGGCCCATAAGTCTCGCCATGGTGCTAATAGTCTCCTGAGCCTTTCTTGCCTCGCGGCCTTTCGCGCGGCGGCCGCTCTTTCTCGCTCGAGGCGGATTTGTCGTCGCTGGGCGGGGCTGCAGATAGGGCCGAGAAAGATTGCCATGCTTGAGGGCAAGGATGAGCGAGGGTGACGGCGCTGGGGCGTTGTCGGATTGTGGCTGTCGTCGTAAAGCGCGGGTCCTGGATTCCTCCGCGGAAACTTGTTCTATGTTTGAAAGCTGATCGTGTCTAGGGCTTTGTTCATCGAGCGGTACAGTCATGGTGTATGTGCGGCACAGCAATGAGGCGTAGCCTTATGGTCGCTCGTCCGCCCGATCTCGACGACCTTGTTTTGATACCCTTGACGCCCGAAGCATGCGGCTTTGGGTGCATTGCCCATAAGTACCTTTTGCAACATCAGGACGTATCGATAGGAGGGTCGGCGAGCTTCGATCATGGTTCTCGACGCCGTTTTTCACATTGGAAGTTCCAAGCCTCATGCTGACAAAAGGATCCCGTCTTGCCCGCATGCGGACTCGCAGCGACCAGCTACCAAGACTATACTTACACAGTAGTGGGATGCCTGTGGCTATGCGATTTGGCATAGACCTGCTGCAGGATAAGTACCGACCAGCATCGCGAATGTGTAATCTAGCAGCATCGAGCCCTGTCGAAACCTTACAAATACCATCCTCACCAGCAGCATGACACTCAACACCACACCCTCGGATCCAGTCGCACACACCAATGTTGCGAACAACCATTCCATGGACGTCGAAGGAGGCGGCAACAAACGCTATGCTGACCAAAAACTACCTCTTTCGTCTTTGACAAATGTGCGGCAGGAGTGGGAGCACGGCTCGAAGTCGAGAGTCATGAAATACATCTGCATTTCTATCGTCTTTGTGCTTGCGATTGGAGTAGCTATTGGTCTTCTCATCGCATTGGTATAGGTGTAGTCATATCGACTCGTGGTGGAGTGCGGAGCTGCAGGGATGCATGTCATGACGCCATTCCAAATGTCCATCCTCGTCCAAGCTCAAGCTCTCCGCCACCACGGCCTCATCATCTCGACTCCGCCGCGCATATCGCTCCTTCCAAATACCACAACGCACACACAGCATATAACCACACCATATGCGCTTCCCTTCCTTCCCTACACTCCTGCGCACCTTCCACACGGTTACAAACACCACCGGCGCCTTCTTCCGCTCGCATCCCGCATACCTCGGCCGCACCCTCTACAACACTCCCCAACGCGCCCTGCTGTATCGCTCTATGCCCAATATCCCCTTCCTCGGCGCGCTATTTGGATCTTCGAGCAACATGGCCGACAACACGAATTACCCCGTGCAGAAGACAGAGGGCGAGTGGCAAGCGCAGCTCTCTCCTGGTGTGCCTCCTCTCACCGCACACCCACCGGACATTCACTAACAGCACGCCAGAACAATTCCGTATCCTCCGCAAGAAAGGCACCGAGTATCCCGGCTCGGGCGAATATGACAAGCACTACCCCTCCGCCGGCGTGTACAGCTGCACCGCCTGCTCCACACCTCTGTACAAAGCAAACCACAAATTCGACTCAGGATGCGGCTGGCCTGCATTCTGGGATGCTGTTCCCGGTGCTGTCGGACAGAGACCAGATGGCGGCAGGACGGAGATTGTGTGCAATAACTGTGGCGGTCATTTGGGGCATATTTTCAAGGGAGAGAGGTTTGGCAATCCTAAGGATGAGAGGCACTGTGTGAATAGTGTCAGTATCAATTTTAGCCCGAACGACAAGTCGAAGTGACTAGGTGGGGTTGGCGAAGGTGTGAGGAGGAAGGGGAATGAGAGGGAGAGGTTGTAGATTTATGTGTATTTGTGATGATGAGATGAGTTATGAGGAATGATGATTGCTGGTGGTGTATCGCTCGCTGCTCGATGCTTCAGATTTGATAGTTCCGAACTTGGTACGGTAACTCTCGCTGTACTAGTCTTGACTGTTCGCTATGTGCATGTCGCGGTTGCATCACTTACGAGACCAAGTCCTCTCATCATCCAAGTATTATTCTACACATTGATGATTGCTATCGCTACACTTCCCATACGCGTCATGTCGTTCTGGATATTCCTTTACCCCACGCTCGCGATTTGCCCCTCATCGAGCATCGGCGCCAAGTGAACCCCGACGCCTGCACGCGACAGCCCTCAACGCCCATCCGAACACCAATCACACCGCACAGTGTCAGCCGCAGCCTGCGATCTAGTCCGCCATGACCAAAACTCCGGTCAAACTCCGGACAAGATCTTTTCAAACGCCTTAGTCGCATGTATTCCTTCTCCACACCGTGCCTCATGCTAATCAGCGGGCTTCTAGTGGTTTTCGTTGATCGCGGGGTATCTCAGTGCTCATGAGCAGGAACATCGGGGCTGGCAATGGATCCTCCACGTCCAACCGTGCGTACGAGGATATTTCCGAACAACCCTGGCTCGGAAATAATGCAGCAATCGACACTTCACGGAAGACGGCACCGTTGACCGCTGAACATGCCACATTCGTAGGACAAGAGCCCGTGGAAAGGGTACACAGGGCGTACGCAAGCGACAGCGAAGAAGGACATGGTCGGCGACACAGCGAAGGTACCAGGTCACGCGACCTGCTTATCGACCCGAATGTACAGGCTGGAACTGCGCTGCCACACGTGGACGATACCGAAACTGCAGATGCCGCCAAAGGGAAGCCCATCTCGTGGCGCTCGCTGCCCAGGAAAGACCAGCTTTTCGTGCTGACCCTGGCGCGTCTCTCTGAACCTTTAACGCAGACATCGCTAGGATCGTACCTCTTTTATCAGCTGCAGTCCTTCGATCCTTCGCTTCCGGACTCCACCATCTCGTATCAGGCTGGTATCATCCAGGCTGCGTTTCCGTTCGCGCAGTTCCTGACTGCCATGCTCTGGGGCCGTTTTGCGGACTCGGAGCATGGGGGACGAAAGAATGCGATTTGCATTGGGCTTCTCGGCACAATGTGCAGCATTATCGGCTTTGGCTTCTCGCACAGCTTCGGGATGGCCGTGGCGTTCCGGTTATTGGGCGGGGTGCTGAATGGCAACATAGGAGTCATGAGGACGATGATATCAGAGATCATCAAGGAGAAGAAGTATCAGAGCAGAGCATTCCTGATATTACCGATGACATTTAATGTTGGAGTAATCATTGGACCTATACTTGGTACGCCACCAGCACATCCAGAGTGGAAAGTCAATGCTAACAATCGCAGGCGGTCTTCTTGCCGATCCAGTGGGAAGCTATCCCTCCCTCTTTGGACCTGGATCCACCATCGGAGGCAAAGACGGTGTGCAATGGATGAAGCACTGGCCATACGCCCTTCCCAACTTGATGAGCGCCATCTTCCTCCTCTACTCCGCCCTGGCCGTGCTTCTCTTCCTCGAAGAAACCAGCGAGCTCTGCAAAGACAAGCCCGACCGCGGCCTCCGTATCGGGCGCTGGGTACGCCGACACATGTTCCGTCAAAACACCACCGAGTCCGGCTACAGCGCCCTCGCCGCCTCCGAAGAAGCAGCCTCGAGTTTCGAACTCCAACCCACACCCACCTCCGCCATCTCAGACAAGCCCAAACGCCCCCCGCGCCAAGTCCTCCCCTTCCGCCGCATCTTCACCCGCAACCTGATCACCACCCTCTGCGCACACGGCCTCCTGGCCATGCACGTCGGCGGCTTCAACTCCCTGTGGTTCATCTACCTGTCCACGCCGCGCTACAACCCCGCGCACCCGCACCCGCCCGGCTTCACGCCCCACGGCCTCGTCCACTTCACCGGCGGCCTTGCCCTCCCGCCCGCGCGCATCGGCCTCGCCCTCGCCATCCTCGGCGTCATCGGCATAGCCCTGCAGCTGTTCGTCTACCCGAACCTGTCGCACCGCCTCGGCACGGCGCGCAGCTATCGCATCTTCCTCGCCCTGTTCCCGCTCACGTACGCGCTGGCACCGTTTCTAAGCAGAGTCCCCAGCTGGGCGGACCCGCCGGCCGGCGTGTCGGGCCCGTGGATCTGGCTGGCGATTATCGCCGTCTTGGCGATACAGGTCCTGGCGCGCACGTTTGCGCTGCCGTGTACGACCATCTTGATCAATAACGTCTCGCCGCATCCGAGCGTGCTGGGCACGGTGCATGGCGTCGGGCAGTCGGTATCCAGCTTAACGCGCACGTTCGGCCCGATCATATTTTCGTGGGTGTTTGGCAAGGGGCTGGATAGGGGCGTTGTGGGGCTGAGTTGGTGGCTTATGAGCGCGGTGGCGGTGGTGGGGTGGATTGTTGCGCAGGGCGTTAGGGAGGGGGATGGGCATGAGGTTTTGCTGGAGGGGGAGGTCAGAGATAAAGATGGGACGGTGAGGATGGGGGAGTAGGGAGGTTCAAGGTGGATGTTTAGATGGTTGAGGCTGATGTCTGCTTGCGGATTTAGAAGGGAACTTGTGAGACTGCCATATTGTTGCGCAGCCTACCTTTACAAACTCTTCCAGGGTCAATCAACACTCATACTTCGTGTCGCATTTGCTTCAGCACTATTTCCACGTCATGTTAGAAGTCTCGACACCCTGGCAGCAACTCGATTCGGTTCAGACCCCTGCCTATTCTCTCCGCCCCGTCCCTGCTGCCTACCACAGCCGCGCCACGAAATCTCCATCACCTCACCACTTATCCTCAACCCGCACCACAGGCGTGGTGAGTATGAGAGGCGGCCAATGCGAGGGGAAGGAGGAGGCGGAAGTTTGGCGGATGGTAAAGTTGCAGGGAAGGGGTATGTGGGATGGGATGGCATGGGGCCTCCGAGGACTGTGAATGGTGGTTAGTGTCCGGATCTGCGAGGAAAGGTGGAGTGTTAAGGGGAGTATTTTGCGGAATTGCGCTGTTCAGGCGTTGGGAATTTGAACATGCTGGTGCGGAGATACGAGGGTGGGATTTGAGAGGTAGAAATTGTAAGGCGGTGGCTATCCAGCTAGGGCGTTGTGGAAGAAGGTATGATCTGCGACAGTCTTTGAGATGATGATTCTTTCTGAAGTTTTGGTCGCACTTTTGGCGCGGGAGTTTGGCGAGGACGATGACTGCAGGGCTCTCTTGCGTTGGCTCGGTGGCGTGCGTGGCGTTGGAAAGTTGTGGGCTGTTTGTGAATGGAGCGCGATGGACGTGCAGAAGGACTGTATCCTTCGCGCACCGATTTGTATTCGTATCACAAGTATTGACTCCGTGTCTCTTTGCCTTTCATTTGCGTCACGTGGCGTCGTGCTTGACGGTTGAAGATGTCCGGATTTCCTAATTCTTCGCATCTGTTGGAGTTGAATCGTGGATATGGCCATATCCGATCTGGCAGAGCATTCTACTATCGCTACTCTATATTTCGGCATTGTGGCAATATGTGCCAGAAAGTGTCGACGAAGACATGTTCGAATATCTGAAACGTGACGAGTCGCTCGACTCCGTGTGCATCGCCACTCCTGGGAAACTGACCGGAGCTGAGGTTTGCAGGACATCCGGTGACGAAGAACGCACAAATGTGCCTGAGGCCGTCGTGGTTACGATGTATGGAGTTTATACCTTGAAGGTTGGGGGCCTGACATGTGGCTGAGTACCGCTGTGCTGTGCCGCAATTAGCCTGAAGCAATATAATAACAACACTCCAGTCCCTAGTCCCACCCAGCCGTACACGCAAACCTCCATTCCTGAGCCACACCCTCTCCTTGATAATAGAAGGGTACAACTAGAGACTACACCAAGAAGCAAAATAGTAAGCGCACCCTCAATGCTATTGCCACTGTGTCCTCACCTCTTTTCTCAGCATCTACTCATTTCCAACTACCAGAACGATGGAAGAAGAAAATCGTCTCAGGCGAGAAGCAGCCGCCCGCCGCGCGGCGCAAGAAGCAGCTGCGCGCACACCAAAAGCGAAGATGGACGCGTCGCTGGCGTCGTGGGGGAGTTGGTTCAAGGGGATGCTCGGGCGAGATGAGAAGAAGGGAAATGTACCTGGGACTGGGCAAGGAGGACGAGTCGAGGGTGGAGGAGGCGTAGAGCAAGGGGGGAGTTTGCATGATGTGAAATAGCGGGGAGGGGGTCTCGAGGTATCCTGTACGCATCATTCTTCGAGCCACGGCCAGGTAGTATTTACGCTGTTCTCATCGATAAATATTACTGCACTATCTGAGAATCGTTGACGGGCGGTTGACGATGCATGTGTCCTGCGCCGTTGAGAGGTGATGTGATGGTCAGAGCGCAGCCTTGCGCCTGCTTGCGGGGTCGGTGGTGCGGCTGTGACGAAGTGCGCCGCGCGCTGTTACCGACAACAACCTTGGTGGCAGCGCATCCTATGTTCGACTCCCCTCTCTCCATACTCCATACATTAAAGGCGAACGTAGGGACTACGTAGGGCAGAATTATATGGGTCATATACGACTGCTGCATCTGGAGGGTCGAAACAGGGGACATCTCCCGAGGGTCGCCTGGAACTGCAAACTTGTCCGTGCATCTGATCAGGTCGATCATTTTGGATTCCATTGTTTCAGATTCATCGATTCTCAAATACCAACCGCACTACTCTGGCACGGGGGAATGGACATGATGCCGAAGTCCAGGGCGAAGCCACCGCCGGGCATTTGTAGGGGCGCCCAGTTAGACTTGGACCGCCACAGATGCGTCTGTGAGATGTCGAATGTTGGCGGAGCTTGCTCTTTACTAACTCTCTTGATTATATTATGGATTATACTACAGTCTGGTCACACTACGTGAGACCGGTACAAGAGGCTCCTACGTTCGGGCGGCTCTTGCACGCTTTCCTAACCATCCTCGCGCCTCTCGCGAACGTACAATGGACCAAGTCCAATCCAGCTTACTAGTTTGGACACAGAAATGTGCCTTTCCAATGCCTGAAATAGGAAATCTGGACACCGAAGTCACTATTGAAACCCACTTGGACAGTCAGGACGATCGGCGTGACCTCAAACAAGGCACTTACTCCGTACCCATTGCTGGGTTCGACGACTTTTGAGTCGTCTAAGGCCTGGTTGTGCGTCCCATCACACGCTCCGAAACTAGATTCAAGGACCCGAAAGCAATCATAACTTCTGGAGATGCCAACGCCAGGGTACTGAGTTATATGAGAATGAGTGCCGCTAGCATCAGGGGCGCATAGTATATGAGAGCGATGAAGGCTATTGCGACACAAGAGTTACACTTTGTGGATGATGTTGAGATGCTCATAGCCGGTCTAGCTGTCATCGGCAAGGATACTATATGGGAACGACTGTGTATATTGCTATACTGAATCGAACCTAGCAGCTGCCCCGTGTTTTGATTGAAAACACGTTCTAAAGAGAACATGATTGCTTGTACACAGGCGAAGGAATCTCGAACATATCTTACAGTTACAATGTCTGGCTACTGAAGAAGACAGATTCTGACAATGTGGAATCGTACCCGAAGGTAACATAGACACCCATCGCGCAACACCGTACCACAAATTCTTCCCACGTACCCCCACGGGCCCCAACTACTACTGCCTTCAGCTCTCTCCCAGCATATTCGCGACCTCACCCAATACCACCAAGGTTCACATCAGAATCCAAAGATCCTTCCTCGGATATCGATCTTCGCCAGCTGCGCAATCGTAAACGACCCACCCAACACGTTCTCTACCACATACTCGAATATCTCCAACTTAATCTCCGCCGGTAATTTCAGTAACTCAAACTTCTTCCCATTCTTGCACCACCAATTATGCGTGATCTCGTGCGGCGGTCTCGTTGCCACGAGGTTCGGGTTTGCGATCTCGAGGAGCCAGGACGTGATCGTGATCCAACGCGTATTCCATGCAACATGCAGAGTGTTCACTGTAGGGTCGCCGCGAGGCATGATGCGTACGGGCATTGTGGCGGGGAACTCGACGCCGTCTTGGCTGAATGTGTACATCTTGACGTGGTTATCGTCCTTTGAGTCTGGCGGCCAAATGGACGGTGCGGTTGTTGATGGCACGACGGAGAAGTCCTGGTTACACATCAACAGATGGAGTTGTGGGTGGATTTCCAGTTCATGGATGGCGCGACGAAGGAAGATGAGTACGTCGTCATTGTCTTGTCGTTCAGGGGGTTGGAAAGCATAACTGTAGATCGAATCATCGTCGCTGAAGTGGCGCTGGTCGGCAGGTTGAAGACTCAACGTGAACATCTGCGCTGTGGTGCGGTCATCGCCGCATTGAGCTTCGCTGAGGCGTCGACCGAGCGGGAGGCCGTACTTGCGCGGCTGGAGACGCATTATGGTGGCTCGGGTTGAAAGATTCAAACGAATGGTTGTCGGGGTTGGTTAGGATGGTGTTTCTTAAGTGGATATCGTGACTCAGGAGAATGTATGGGCACCCCTGAACACCTACATCAAGAGTAACAAGCGATATATTGCAACTCCAGGCTCCATCCCCTGTGTTTACACGCTGCAACTTTGGAATTCACGGATGACAAACGCACTCACAGCTGACTCGGACTCCCATTCGCCCCACTGCGTACTAAAAGTAACTCAAACACTTCTCCTGGGGCTTGAAAGTTGAGCACAATCAAAAAATTCGATCAAGCGTGCTTGCTACTTCTTTGTCTAGCCTGAATACTACTATAGAAGTTGAAGATATCCATCGACTACCAATACTAGTTGCCTAGCCAACTCGGCCTTCCTGGAGAGTGAAAGATATATCACGCGTGGCTACAAGCTTACCAGATTGGGGCTAGGTCACTGGGACCCCATGCGTTATATATCTTCTAGATTCCACAGCAGACCATAAAATCCCACAAACAGCCCGCAACATCATCCACACACTAATCTATCAACCGCTCCACCACTCAACTGCTCGACCTGTCTCAAAATCGCTTGACATCCGGTCACCTCTTCATCTCGACGCTCAAGTGCCACCAATTTGCCCCAAGGTCAAAGATGCCACGACGGCAAGAAAAGCCAGACAGGCTGGAGGAACGCCTATTCCGCGCTAGGCATGGTGAGGGTGGTCTACCTCGCCGCCTCACGCTGTGTCTCCAGCCAGCGGACGAAAGCAACCCAAGAGCCAAATATGGATACAAGTACGAGTTCCAGGCCGCACGGTCCCAGAAGGATCCTGTTGCAAATTGTATCCGAGCCGGAATTCGCGAGCTCAATGCCCATCCCGAACACTTTGTTCTCATGAGCAACGTTAATATCCGGCTTGCGCCTTCCACGTCCAAGCCCCCTATCTGGCCGCCCAACGCCACGGACGACAACAAAGTCAAACTCTACACCTTCTTTCAGGACGAGCACGAGTTTCCGGCCACCGTGGCAGTACGCATTAGTCCCCGGCAAGGTCCGCTAACCATGGAGAAGGTCCAGGTGCGGGAACATCGGCGATGGACTCCAATCAAGGAGTGGCTCGTCAAGCTCGCGGACTCCTCTATACTGTGGAAGCGAAACACTTCGTCAATCACATATTTTGTGAACAAGCGCAGTGGCAGAACATTTCGGCTCATGGATCTACCTACGGAGCTGCGCTTGATGGTTTTGGAGCGTGCGCTCGTCGCTGGCACTGAAGTGTACCCCTTGAGCATGGTGCACCAGCGCAAGTGGGGCTCAGACATCCCGATGCAGGAGCGTCAAGCGAGTCACTTGACCTTGGGACTTGGATATGATAGTAAGTTGTCTAACCAGAGCAGACTCGGCTACACCATACCGCAAAATGGGGGCAACTCTTTCGAGGTTCCTTACACTGTCCCCGCACCTGAACTAGCTCTTTTGTATGTGAGCAAGCAGGTTAAGGATGAAACTCTGAAAGCAGGTTGGGAAGGCTTGAAGCGCTGCTTTATTGATCATGAGATCTTCGCCGCCGTCGCAGACTCGAAGATTGGCGTTGCAACTCGATTCAACATTCTCGGTCGGATCCAGCTCAGCTTCACGATGAAATCGTGGTTCAAGTTCTTTGGTCTCGAAGTGGATCCAATCTTCTTTCATGACCCATCAAACTCAATCGGTCGCTATCTCGGAAGCTTGGAGAAGACCTGCCGTCTTGAGCTGCGTTTTCGCGACCCCGATGATGGGTACCTCGGTCATCCATGGGGAAAATCTCACGAGCGCACGGCATGCCAGACCGTTATGATCGACTGGATCATGACTTTTGCATTTGAGCACATCAAACATATCGTACCCATAGATCTCGTTGGATACGTTAAGAAACCACAGAAGGATATGTGGCTCAATAGGCTTGCCCGTCAACGCACGGACAAGGATTACAACTTCGACCACGCATTGGCTGTCAATGCAATCCTCGCCACACCAGTCCATATGTTGTAAGGAGGCTCTTTCATATAGCCAACTCGTTGCTGACATGTATCATAGACCACCTAGCTGCTCCTGCCGCAAGAGCTGCATTTACAGGCGCAAGGACCGCTATTGGACATCGCCAGATCATTATGGTCGTTACAATAGTGCTTGGAGTATGTCACTCGAGCAGCTGCCGCGACCTCAAACTGATCATGTTGCAGGTCGAACTTACATCAGTAAAAACACGAACTTTGATTTCGAGGATGGACGTGATGAGGATGGCGAGCGGCGAACTGCCTGACGGCTCGGATGACTATGGTGCATGGCTCGAGATAAGCTCGCACTTGGCCTTGTTATTGGTTGGGCACGCGTGGTTCAATTGCGATAGTTGTCCTCGGCTTCGGGTCTCCATTGCTATCTGCTCTGGTCCTAAGGCCATGTGCCAAACTGGGGCACAAGAAGAGCATGGCCCATGAAGTTGAACAATCGGTAAAAATTAACAGTGAGCTTCAAGGATTGTTTTAGACCAACACAATAACAAGTGCCGTTTACAAGGCAAGGGCATGCCCAATCATCTGAATGACATAGAGTGTCTCGGATTGAACACCATGGCTTCTTGTAGCGTACTCGATGATGCGCTCCCGATGCGCAAGTGACGTACCGGTGCCAGCCCCAACTCTACAGCGCCTACCCACTTAGCCAGCAGTACTGAGTAAGTTAACAGGGCATCACACAACGCGCGGACCTCGATATGTCAAAGCAGCGAAAAACAAACCGGTGAAGCATGTCCCAACCACAGAAGCAGGGTTGATATGCAGCTACAGCTACGATGGTCGCTTCGGAATTACCGGACTTAGCTAACACGGTGTTCGAGTCGGAGGAACTATGCGCCTCGACAGGGAGTTTGAATGCGAGCGCGGGTTAGCGTGAGAACGGAATCGGGGCTGCGAGATCCGACGTACGATCTGGGGTAATGGAAGATATAAATGGAGGTGAGCATGCTTCAATCACAGCATTCACGCGCTTCCCGACCCGTCTCACCACATTCAGCTCAGTGTCGGAACCAACACGTCCTTCATCATCCACACAAAGATTCCACTGCTACAACCCATCGAAGCATACTCGTAGGTGAAAATGTCGGACAGGCAACCAACCCATATTCGCAAGGTCGCACTCATCGGCGTAAGTTATCCACTCTCCTTGAACGCCACAACCTTGCTGACCACCTCTAGGGCTCCGGCAGCATCGGTTCACACATGCTCAAATCCCTCCTCGCGACTGGCAAGCACGATGTTACCGTTCTGACCCGATCCGAAAGCACTGCAACATTTCCCTCCGGCGCCACCATCACCAAAGTCGATTACACCTCCCCAGCCAACATCACTTCCGCTCTCCGCGGGCACGACTTCCTCATCATCACTCTCTCTGTTTCATCTCCACCAGACCTGCACTCGCGCATTGTAAATGCGGCTGCAGAGGCAGGCGTGAAGTACATCATGCCAAATTACTACGGCTACGCACTGTCTGAGCGTACAGGATCGGTTCCGAGCGACCCTATCTTGGGCGGTTTCGAGAAGTACATCAATGATGTTAGAGAAGTTCAGCAGAAAGGTCATGATGTGAAGTATGTGGCTATGTCATGTGGATTCTGGTATGAATTCAGTTTAGGCATGGGAGAGCCATGGTTCGGATTTGATGTGCAAAATCGGAAGGTAAGTCATTACAACCACCTGAGCCTGTTTAGAACGTGGTGATGTAAGGGAGGGCAGTGACTAATACTTCGCCAAGGTCACATTCTACGACAACGGCGAAAGAAAGGTGAATGTCAGCACGTGGGAGTTGTGCGGCAAGGCCACCGCCGCCCTCCTCTCCCTTCCGATTGAGAAGACCGCCGAAGATAAGCTTGCGCTATCCGACTGGGCCAACTCTGCGCTCTATGTCTCCAGCTTTCTCATCTCCCAGCGGGACATGCTCGCTTCTCTGGATCGCGTCCTTGGCACCACAGAAGCTGACTGGACCATCGCCTATCAGCCGGTGGAAGAGCGCTACGAAGAAGGACTGAAGGAGTTGAAAGAAGGTGACAGGACGGGATTTGCGAAGGCTATGTATGCGAAGGTGTTCTATCCGAACGGTAGGGGCGATTATGAGACTGGCTGGGGATTGGACAATGCGAAGTTGGGTCTGGATGCAGAGAGCTTGGATGTGGCAACGAAGAGGGCTGTAGACATGGTTGACGGCGGGTTTGGGTACCATAAGTACATGCCGGGCGCAAAGTAAATAGTGACGGGTGTATTTCTGAGTAGTTTATGGAGCTAAGTATGCTTTTGAATGTCACCCGTGCATGATCGCCTGATTATAGAACTTGCTGCTATCTTCAAACTTGGCCTCCTCGTGAGTTGAGAGACATGGTCTCCAACTACGAGCCAGACCACGAAGTGAATCATTCTTAGTAGAGCTTGCCTGTCTCAGACCTTGACCTGGAGGACAGGGCATGTTGACCGAATCCTCGGTTATGATGCCGAAGAATGTGGATTCGAGTCATGCTTCTGCAGATTTAGAGACGCTTCTTCTATGGATCTCCAAACCCGTCAAGAGCTCATTGAACACTGGTTCCAAACCACACTATTCGAGATCTCCAACGTTCATTACCAGGAGGTCCTTGATAGCTTCCTCGATAGCGACAGGTAGGCACTCGTATACCTGCTCGTCGTGTGGCTTTTGGAATTGATGTCTGAACTGATTTGGACGCAATGAAGAGCGAACTTTCCCAATTCTTGGATTCCCTGGAGGCCTTACCCACATAAGCCTTTTGAGCACAAACATCAATCTGAGGGTTGTGAACTTCTCGTTGAAGCGACCTGTGATTCCACAGGAAGGAAGGAGTGATCAGAGGTGCCAGTGTTAAAGAATGCTCACTCGTGCTAGCTTCGCGTTACAGATGCTACGGCCCGTGATTAGGAGTCTTGCTCGATGCAAACTTACTTTCAGCTTCCACGGCTATAGCGTACCCATCAGAGCTAAAAGGGCAGGAATAGAAGCTAGATGAGCTAGTCAGATGAATAACAGTTGCTAAGGAATTGGGCGGTGCGACGGGAATTCTCAATCTGACACGGCCCAGGTTCTAAACATACTCAAGCATCCTGATGGCTTGATAATTGCCACGATTCCGCTCGCGTGGCTAGTGTGGAACTCCTACCAAAGTCATTCCGATGATTCTTCTCACTGACTCAGGCGTGTAGATTAATCCAATCTGCTGTTGAGGCTAATCTGTTCCGGGATTGACGATCGGTAAGAGTCGGAGATCGGCTGAGGCCAGGTGCTTCGTTCACCTCGCCCAAGTTGCAAGGCACGCCTGATTGCGTTTTCGTTCTCTCACCTGGAGTGATATCGCTGTCTTACTGAACAAGAAATACGCAACCTGTACCTTTCTATAACCAGTCATCCGCGCCAACCTCAACCTCGTACCCTTTTCCATACAATCTCAATCTGCTCGTAGAACCCAGCTCGACAATATGTCGGGCCCCAATAACAGCAACGGCGAACACGAGCGACTCAAAGAGCAGGTCAAGACGTATGTTTGCGATCCATGATTTCTGGGCGTGACTGACAGTCACCAGGGTGCTCAAAGAGGCGTCCGATATCGATGCTCAATTGGAGAAACTGCGCGAGGAGATGCAAAAGCTGCGTGTTCACGACGGCAAGTTACATCGATTCGAGAGGAATAATCAGTTCGCCGTCACCGTGGCTCTCGAGGCTTTCGCGAAGGTCGACTGTCGCAAGTTTTGTGACGACGTCTACCGATACTTTCCGCGCGAGATACGCGACAACATCTATGGCCATATCCATACCACAGACAAAGTGTCCATCACAACCATCCTTTACGAAGAGGACAATTGGGGACCGTCCGAGTCGGTAACGTACTTCGATTTCACATCGGAGGCGCGCTGGCGTACTGGCTTACCGGGAGACCGCTCAGAAGCCCATCTTTGGAATGCAGAGTGCATCGGCGACCGCATGCTCCGAGAGCTGATTGAGTACTACTATCGGTCCACCTGCTTCTGTTTTGGCTCCGAGTTCCATCTCATACCTCGATATCAGTTCACGGATCAATGGAAGATTGGAGCACCGCCGATGGATTTCGTCACCAACGTGGGCGTGTCAGTTATTTGCGATGGCAGCAACTTCGACGCTACCCCTAGCAAGAAGGAATTTTGCTGCAAAAATACAGACATTGTTTGGGTTGCAGCTAGCTGCCATCTACATGATCACAAACCGACAAACACCCGCCAGGACGAGCTGCTTGCCAACCTCCAAACCTTGTTCGGGTTCCAGGTCGGCACCAAGATTTCCATCAAGATCCATGCTCGCAGAGCATGTGACGGAATCCTTGGGGAACTGGCCTATGCCCGCAATACGGTCGTTCCCATCATATTCCCGACTTTGCAGCGCCTTAGCAAGCGAGGATACTTGGTCAAAGTCACCCTCGCAGAGGTTGTTGACTCACCATTTGGCTTACAAGTACCAAAATTCGTGGTTGATGGTGCCATTCCAACACTCGATGCATGGGCTGAGGAAGTGCACAAGGTGGGTAATAAGAACAATATTGCGAGCCGATACACATGCTGACAAGTGTAGCTCGAGGCCATCGAACGTAAAAGAAGGGATGACCCTGAAGACTTTGAATGGGCCCATGAAGGAGAGACAGATGAATCCCTCGTTCCGTTCGATGATTTCAACTTTGGTGGAGCCGATCTCGAGTAGTTGCGAGTTCCAGCTGGGTAAGCAACACCTGTACTGTGCTGAGCATATCGCTTCTCGCAAGTACTTCGTGGCTGCGGCCGACGACACTCCGAACACTGCAGAATTACGATGCAAAGATGTGGAGCGGTTTTCAGCGTCTTGATTTTGAAAAGTAAAAGTGGTTTACTCGCTGGCGTCATCTGAGCGCGTCTTACGAGCTGAGGCTGACAAGTGCTGAGTGTCGCGCTTCAGCCGAGCCATATCCGACTTCCCCGCTTACGGAACTGGTCTGCCCATATGAATGCCATCAGCACCTAGATGAGTGAATGGAATACCTTCATGTCCACATATATCACTAAGTCTCGTTTTTGCACTTCTCATATCGTTCTGCTCTCCTTCTCAAATTCTGCGAGTATTAATGCGTTTAGAAGAGTAGGCGGTTGGGATAAGATGCTGACACAAGACTTACTGCGCGATCACGCGCTGCGGTATGCGATTACTGCGTATTGCGAAGAGGGAAACAGGTGCTGATATGAAGACAATAGAACGAATGCAGAGTTGCGGAAACAACGGTCGCGCGTAGCATCACTACAATACGAGCTTCGAACTCTTGAAGCAAACCTCGCTACATCGATTTCTGAAGAACACGATGCATGCGAGTCGCTGGCGAAAGCAGAATGTCTGCAGCTCTGCAATCGGGTTATGACTCAACTGCCGCGGGAAATCCGTGATATGGTGCACCGGCACCTTAGTACAAGTTCCGAAGAACGCATCGACCGCGAGTACTTTCGCTCAACCATGGATCCGACGACGCGACTGCACACATACAATGCGGATCGCTGGAAAGCAAAGTTCCACCCGGAGCACTTTTGGGACGTGCAGTATGTTGGAGCGGACTTCATTCGGGAGCTGATCGAGAACCACTATCGCACCTCAACGTTCATCTTCGGTGATGACGGTGGACTCATTGAGAGATTTCTGGAAACGGACCAGATGAAAGCGGATTACCAACCAAAGGACCTTGTGTCGAGAATTGAAGTTCACCTGACCGCGATCACGTTCGATCGTACATCCTGCATCGGATACATGTTTGGATGTCCGACAAAGCCAGAACGACTGGCGGCGGCGCTGAAGGGGATTGAGAAGCTGAAACCTGGCGCAAGCGTTATTGTGCACTTCTCAACTCAAGCACCAGCTGAGAAGCAGAAAGGGGATCAGGCCCTAATGGCGTGTACAGTAATGTGCCCAAGCCTAAGGGAAGCAAAAATAACGGGGAAGCGAGCGAGACTGATCATAGATAGAAAATTGGAGGTCGAGCTAGATGAAGTCGAGGGCGACTACACGCTGAAGGATTGCAATGAACTGGATTGACTTCTTTGTGAACTGAAGTATAAGCCAACACATTGGAGACCTGTCGTGCGACGCGTTCGCTTGACCTGTGAGGTGGAAATTGTGCGCAATAACGACATTGTGGGAAAGAATGGATGCGGTCGGGGAAGTGGCCAAGGAATCATGAGTGGCTACTCACTCTCCACATGATGCAAAGAGATGGAGAATGGGCTGGTGTGAGTTGAGCTGATGAAGATGTCAGGGTATTTGGGGCTCTTCGGCCCGCGCCACGAACTTACATTGCATGCTCAACGTTCTGCAACCTTCAAAGCTCAAAAGATCAGTTCTGCCAAGATTATAATTGGAAAGAAGCGACTATTGGTCTTATAGCGCGTTGTTCTCCCTCTTTTCCGCAACATCCTCGTGTTTCTTGTTGCTCGACACGCTGCCCGTCTCCAAAATCCCTGGGTGCGGCTCCGCGCCCTCCGCCTGCTCCCATCCTTGCTTCGCGACGCGTCGGCTACGACGCACGACATCGCCCTCGTAAAAGAGCCAGTCCACTTCTTCAAGAGTAAGATTGGCAGTTTCGGGGTAGCAGAAGTACTGTTAAGCGTCAGACATGCTGAATGCAATGTACAGTGGAGGATACCTACCACTAATGGAATGAACGAGTAGTTAAGACACATAAAGATCAGGTACCCCTTCCAGGCCAGCGAGTTGAGCAGCGTGGGCGTGATCATGACAACGAAGAAATTCCAGATCCAGTTCGCACTGATGCCGACAGCCGTGCCTTTGGCCCGGACGTGCAAGGGCAAGATCTCCGGAACGTATACCCATGGAATGCAATTCATTGTCATGCCGAAGGACAGCATGTACTACGTCATGTTAGTAGGTCCTAGCGTCTTCAATGATGGTAATACTTACCGTGAAGAAAAACGCCACGCTACCAGACGCAGTTGCTTTCGCCAGATCGCCACCGCGAGGCTGGAAGCTCAGCAAGATCGCGATAAACATCATGGAAGCACCACAACCCAGCGAGCCCCACATCATGGGCTTGCGTCGGCCGGTCTTATCAAGCGTGAACGTGGGTAGCAGGGATCCGATGAAGAACATCAGGTTGATGACACCTCCGAGCAGGAGCGACAGATTGCGATCCAGGCCCACGTTCTGTTCCAGCACCGAGGTGATGTAGTAAACAACCAGATTGATACCGCCCATTTGGTTCATGAATTGAGCACCGTATGCGAGCAAAACACGTCGTCCCGTCTGTACCTTATCTTTCTTGAGAAGTTGGCTCCATCTGTACTCGCCGTACTCTTCCTCAATCTTAAGTGCTTCGAGCACCTCACGGTTCTCTTTCGCGATCTTTGGGTCGGCGGGTGTGCCGTCGTAAACGTCGCAGAGGATCTGAAGGGCTTCATCGTGACGGCCGTGCTTGTAAAGATATCGTGGCGATTCTGGGAGGCCGAAGACCATGATGATGACAATCTGCAATGACTATCAGTGATTGATCTTTGTTCGATGAAGGCGCATGTCCATACGAATGCGAAAATCATCTGGCATGCGATGGGCAAGCGCCACGCAATTGACCCAGCGGTGAAGCTCATGCCGTAGTCAAACCAGTACGCAATCTCGATCCCTACACCTACAAAGAGTGGTTCAGACGCAACCAGTCGACCGCGCTTGTTTGCCTCGCATAGTTCGCTCTGGTACATCGGCACCGTCGATGTCTCGATTCCCGTCCCGATACCCGTGATGAATCGAGCGACCATCGTGTGCGGAACTGAATATGCTGTCGTCTGAAGAGCTGCACCGACCTAATCTGCGTTTAGCCTCTGCACATCTCAACCACTACACGTCGACTTACAATGATCCAAACCATTGCAATCCACATCGCCAGCCGCCTCCCTGTCTTCTCGCAAAAGATGAACGCGAGGATACACCCCGTAAAGCACCCGAGATTGTAAATCGACACGATAATCCCCTCGAGCCCCGGCGACGGATGATCAAACATGTCCAGGAAGTTCGCGTTGCCGACAATACCACTAAACACGCCCTGGTCGTAGCCAAAAAGCACAAACGCGAGTTGACATGCGATGGTGATGGCGGCGCGCAGCTTGAAGCCCCGGCCGTACCAGTTGAATTGTGGTGTTTTGATCATGATACCTTAGACCTTCTGCACATCTCATACACGGGGAATGAGGCGACGAAAGCCGTTGGATTCATAACATACGCTCCAGTGGTTCACCCACTTATATATCATGCCAGCCGATCAACGGGCCTCGCGTGCCGATGCAACTGCAACGACATCGTAAGCGTTCGGCGCATGCAACCCCGAGCCGGAACATTGGTGGGGAAATGGCCAAGTCGCGCAAGGGCTAAGTACCGGACCCGCAAGGTAACGGAAGCCTCGCCGAGACATGAGGTTGTGGGGAAGGGATTGCGGAGATCTAATGACGTCTGTGGTTGAGGGGTAATCAGCTAAGCGTTGCTAGATCGGGTAATCCGGGGGAGGAGCGTTTTGAGATGGGCGAGAATCATCCAGGATAGTGTGGCGGCGGAGTGTGCGAGTCGTGTGTTTGTACTGTAGGAGAAGTGGAAGATCATGTTATATCCAATGCGCTCTTATGTACAGGTGCTGAAGCTCGAGCACTCTAGAAGATGCATCCCGGCTCCGTAGCGAAAACATTTCGTACACTTCTCGACCTACACCACGTGCAACAGATCAGAGCCCTACGGCTCGACCCACTTACTCCCACCAGGCAAATACTCTGGACAAGCACCAGGAGTCTCTGCCGGCCAGTACGCACAAGATGGAATCTGGGGCATGGGGCCACACCGGTCGCTCTGGTTTTCTCCGCCATCGACACACCCACGTGTGCCACACCTGCCCAAGTATTCGATCGAGTTGCCGCAGAACCACGTTGAATTGTTGATACCCTCGTCCAGTGACTTGAATTTGTCCTTGACGCTTGGTGGAACTTCGGTTTTGATGATGCGTTCCATCTCTGCGCGGTATTTGGGATCTGCATGTAGTGTCAGCGAGTAGATTCGACTAAGGAAGCAGAGAAAAAGTACCTCGAGTTACGAGAGTGTAACCACAATATGTGAGGCCTTTTCGACAATCTGCGGCGGCTGCGATGCTGGCAGCGGCGACGATGGTGAGGTAAGTGAGCTTCATCTTGAGGTTTGACGATGCGGTCGATCCTGTGGCGTGACTCGTGTCGGATTAGAGTTGAAGTTGAGACGGGGTTATGCTTGAATAATATCGAATTGATGAGTTGCGAGAGGGCCGGTGTAAATGGTTTACCCTGACGACCTCTCCTGCGTACTTATACCAACACGGTGCTCACAGTAAATGATCCTTTACACCGTACCTTGAAGAGGTAGCAGCCGAATGAGGTCCGCTCCGTATCATAAAATGGGATCATGCATCTCGCTACTACCAATCGCTTCTCAAGGCAGAGTGCACAGCGCGGTGAAACGTAGAGCGAGCATTCCGCAGTCTCGCCTTCGACTGTTGTTGACCATAAACGGACAATGCCATCAAAGACAAAGGTTGCAACTAAACCATTCGGCGAGCATCCACGGCTGGAGGCGAACTTTGTGGCGCTGTGCTGCGGATTCGACTTCCTGCATCTACATTGAGTATAGTGAGATGATCCGTGCGCTCGTGTTACCATAAGGCTGAGAGTGTTTGGTGCCAGCATGAGCGTGCTCACCGCTCCCGCATCTGAGCAGATGTTGGTGTAGGTAGTTGGTGGTATTATAGGGTATCCCTAGTTGTCGAGAGAGGCGGCGAGCAGAAGCCACTTACTCGTTAGAAGCAGACAGTGAAGGCGGACTGCAAGCAGGATCCAACACGCTCTTTGGACCTCTCAGACGCCGTCAGAGCCTCAGTAAACACCGCCTTCAGCCGTTCCTGTATCAGTGGGCAGACTGGCCGATCGTGACTTACGTGTGATGATGGCAACGTGAAGCGAACAGGTGATGTTGTACTGGAGACGAACAAAGGATTCAGCGGAAAGGAGACTCGAGACATCGTGGACAACTCAGCGGAGCATTCCGAGTAGTCATAACAACAGTGTGACATTCTGTATTCTCCATTATGGTTTTGGCAGACGTTCCGGAGATGATTGCACGAGTGAAGGACGAAGCCAATGCAGGTCCAACCCTCTTCGGCCTCGGCAGGCTTCGGGCCGGCTCATGACGCCATCAGGGTCCAGGGGTCGGCAGGAGCTACCCCGCCGGCGAAAGAAATTGTTGTATCGCGTAAGCTTACCGCCCAAAGTGAATGCTACCGTTGTTCAGGCGTCGCGCGGACATCTTCAGACCTCGCAATCACTTCTTGACGTTCTCACGCTATATCTCCATACCATATCGCAAGATGGCAGGCGTACCCAACACATACGATGGTGCGCAGCTCCGTTCCTGCACATAAGACACAACTCACCTCGCGCAGCCCCAGTACACATTGCCGTGATCGGCGGGACTGGCATATCGCATCTGCCAGGCTTCACCCTCGCTGCGACACTTGATGTCGATACGCCATGGGGCAAGCCGTCGTCGCCCATCAGCATTCTCCAGCACCCGTCAGAGTCCACAGGCAAGCCCGTCGCTGTCGCCTTCCTCTCACGGCACGGTCTGTCTCACGAACTTGCGCCTCATGAGGTCAAGAACCAAGCCAATATCGCAGCGCTACGACACATTGGCGTGCGCACCATCATCGCCTTCTCCGCCGTCGGCTCGCTGCAAGAAGAGATTCGACCCCGCGACTTCGTCATTCCCGATCAAATCATCGACCGCACGAAGGGGATAAGGCCGTTCACCTTCTTTGAGGGCGGCATGGTCGGCCATGTCGGGTTCGGAGACCCATTCGACAAGCGCATATCGGAGATCGTGAAGAAGTGCGGGCACAGCCTGGAAGGTGACGGGGTCAGATTGCACGACAAGGGCCTGTTAATTTGCATGGAAGGGCCGCAGTTCAGCACTCGCGCCGAGTCGAACCTCTATCGCACATGGGGCGGCAGCGTCATCAACATGAGCGCGCTGCCTGAGGCGAAGCTAGCACGGGAGGCGGAGATATCATACCAGATGATTTGTATGGCAACCGACTACGACTGCTGGAGGGGAGATGGCGAGGAAGACGTCAACGTCGAGATGGTCATGGCGCACATGAAGGCCAACGCTGAGAACGCTCGGCGATTTGTCGGCGCGGTACTCAACGAGTTGACAAAGGAGGAACACGAGCAGCACGTGCTAGCAAAACATCTTGAAGGCCAGATGAGATTTGCTGGTGCTATGACGAAGAAGGAAGCCAGGAACCCGGAGGCGGAGAAGAAGCTCCAATGGTTGTTCCCAGGATACTTCGATTGAGCTTGACCAGGATTCGCATGATTTTCACGGACTGTTGCTAATGACACACAATATAGAGCGATAGACCAAGATATCTTTTTCCGGCAGTGATAGCAATCGTTGCAGCTTTCTACGCGATGTTCCCTGACTTACCCGTCCCGATGTCCTGACAACAACCGCATATGGCAGGTCGGATACATGCTCTGCGCCTTGCTCCGACAGTCGCATATTATCATCATCGAAAATCCAAACCGAGATATCGATATGTACCCGCAGCCACAGCCATGTGTTAGAGGCCGCGGAGTGCATAGTCAAACCTTAAGCTCTTACTCACCTTCCTAATTCAGCCTAGTCACTCCCCATGTACCTCAATCGCGAACGTAACACCCAAGATCGCGTGTGGAGACACTCAAAATGTGTCACACAAGGTCCATCCTGTCATGCTCGAAATTGCTACTGTGGGGAAGACGTCGTGCATACGGAAGGTCGTGTGCATGTTTGACATGGCTGGTACGGTAACGCCGTGCAGCCGCACCAAGGCTCAGATACACATTTGTACCACGCGTTATATGTCAGGCCCAGATCATCGCGACCACAAGAACGCTTATCGCAGCAATCGACAATATCTCCGGTATCGTCTCCCGCGGACAGGTGCATGGAACTTATCCTTGCAGAAACACGGGTCGCATGCGGCAGTCGCAATCAGGCACATGGAGCAACCACAACAAATCCGCGTATAAAAGTGACCCGCAGCACTCGCATAGCTGAAGTGTCACGCGCTTCGAAGTCAACTTTGCTTTCGCGAAGTTGTTGTTGGTTCGATTGGCATTATGGTATCGGCGTGGCTTATCGTCAAGGCGTGCGTGGCGCTTGCGCCGCTGACGACGGTGGTTGCGCAGTATGGTGCAGTGTCGAAGTACCCGGCGCTGTTGGATGCGACGGCGGAGGAGTTGACGGCGGGTTTGGAGAAGGGAGATTTTACAAGTGTGGATCTGGTGCAGGTATGTCGCCTTCCCTTTCCGGGAGCATGGTGGTGCAAGGCTGTGTGACGAACAATTGCTGACTTGGGACAGGCGTATGTTGGCCGTATCTTGCAGGTCAATTCGACGCTGCATATGGTTGTTGAGATCAATCCGGATGCGTGGACGATTGCGAAGGAATTGGACGACGAGAGAGCGAATGGAACGTTGAGAGGGTGTGTTAACCACGAGACCTCGACCTACCAGTGCTAATGGCAAGACAGACCCCTCCATGGCCTACCAATTCTCATCAAGAATAACATTGCCACCGCCGATGAGATGAACAACACCGCCGGGTCGTGGTCGCTCATCGGTGCCAAAGTGCCTCGTGATGCCACGGTAGCGGCGAAGCTTCGCAAGGCAGGAGCCATCATCCTCGGCAAGACCAACTTGTCGCAATGGGCCAACTATCGTTCTTCAAACTCTTCGAATGGCTGGTCGGCGCAGGGTGGTCAGACGTATGGCGCATACTACCCTGGCCAGGATCCAAGTGGAAGCAGTAGCGGCAGTGGAGTCTCTTCCAGTATTGGTCTCGCAGTCGCCGCGCTAGGTACTGAGACTGATGGGTCCATCATATCTCCGAGTCAGATGAATAACCTTGTGGGCATCAAACCCACGTTGGGCTTGACTTCCCGAGCTCTGGTCATTCCCATCTCCGAGCATCAGGACACTGTTGGGCCCATGGCACGAACCGTCAAAGATGCGGCTTACGTTCTGCAAGCAATTGCTGGCCCAGATCAGTACGACAACTACACGTCGGCCATCCCATGGGCGAACTCTACAGCTCCAGACTATGTCGCGGCATGCCAATTCGATGCCCTTCTGGGCAAACGCATTGGTGTCCCGCGCAACGCAATTGGCACTCGCACGCGCGCCTCAGCACCCATCTATGATGCCTTCGAGGCTGCCATCACCGTTCTCCGCAACGCCGGCGCAGTCATCGTTGACAACACGAACTACACAGCCTACGCCCAGTACCTCAACTCCACCGCCGAAGACACGGTTCTCTCCGGCGACTTCGGGCCCAACCTTGCAGCGTACTTATCACAACTCACCTACAACCCACAAGACGTCCATAACCTCGCCGATGTCACCAACTTCACGCAACACTTCCCCGCCGAGGAGTATCCCAGCCGCAACACAGCCGTCTTCGACGCCTCGCTTGCCCTGAATTTCACCAATACTGACGCCCAATTCTGGGCTGCCTACCAAGAAGACCTCTTCCTCGGCGGCCCAGGCGGAATCCTCGGCGCACTCTCAACCTACAACCTCGACGCCGTCGTTGTGCCCTCGCGCGTCTCATCCGGCATCTCAGCCATCATTGGCGCTCCGGTCATTACCGTGCCACTGGGCGCGTATCCGAGCAACACAACTGTTGTGACGAACACGAGGGGCAATCTGAACGCAACGGCGCCCAACATCCCGTTCGGCATCGCGTTTGCGGGCAAGCATTGGAGCGAGGAGACGCTGATTGGCATTGCATATGCGTTTGAGCAGCGGACGATGGTGAGGGAGAAGGTCAAGCCATATGTGCAGCCGACGATTGAACTGGCCGATGTTGTGGGGTACTGAGTAATAGCGTTGCAAGGATGATGAGAACAATTATACAGCACATCCAAGACGGTGCAATGGCCCGTCCGCATAGGTACAAGAGCCGTCGGAGCATGTCAATACCCGACACAAATACCCCAATTAAGCGTTATTGGTCTACATGCTTCTGCATGTGGTTAGATCCGACCCCAATAAAACCACAACGCGGGGCCCTGTCTTGGAACCCTCGCGTGTAGATGAGGTGTGATGATCGGCTAACCTCAACAGGCAATGGCAGTGTTAGTGTAACCATCACGATGCGATGGTAGAACCACCCCACAAATCTCTGCAGACGAGTTTCTTCTCTTGCCTTTTGTCTCGAACTGGCTTTGGTCATGTGCGACATTGCCAAAATGTCGAGAACCCCGGATTTCAAAGGGAAGTGGCTCGTCATTGGAGGAGTCACACGATCAAACCGCTCCTCACAACTCCACCAATAGTACGTACCTGCCATAGACTTCATGCTTTCTCTTTACGAACTCTGTCTCGATGACTGCAATGCCCGAAGGGAGTATATACACCCCATCACAACCTCCCATCACAACATCGTTCACTTCAGCTCGACAGCGCAGCACTGCTCTCTCAGTCATATGATTAAGACAAGCATCATGAAGTCCACCATCACATCCGTCGCTTTCTTCGTGGCTGTCAGTCTAACAGCGCCAACCGCAACCGCGATCCCGGCTGCCGCGGGCGAGACGGCACTGCCGACTGCGAAGCTCATTTTCGGCACGTTCGATGGCAAGATGGTGCGGGATTCGCGGAATCGTACTTTCACATTTTCGCATTTTATGCACGGTCTAGCATAGGACAAGGATGGCCGGAACACTGCTGTGGACTTGCGAACTGCGGCGCTTTGTGTTTTGGCTTGTGTTCTGCCCTCCCGCGTGATGCGCACTTCGTAAGTACAGTAGATATATGCAAAGAGCAAACCGAGCCAGATCATGTTTCATCGCCGAAAACGGCGCCGTGATTAAGACTGTGGATTATGAGCCTAAGTGTGCTTTTGAAACCCGAAAAAATCATCAAACTATCCAGCTCAGCCTGGAAGCGCAGAGGTTTTTTCGGAGAAGCTGACCGAGGCCAGCCAGTGTGAATGCTACACCACACGTCCCCAGCCATGCCCCTCGGCATAATATCAGTTCCAAAAGGCTTCGTGTCGAAGCATGTCGGCAACGGCAAGAGCAGGTTGTGAGGTTAAACACCTTGTGTTTATTTCAGAACTTCAGCGGTTCTCGCAAGATGATTTTGCTCGCGAACTCAGCGTTATCCTCTTTTTATTCCAGTCGATGAACGAAATCGACGTAGCGGGCCCCCCCAATCTTACCGGCCGTCGTATTTCCGAAAGTATCTTTCTCATGTGCTTAAGCCTCTGTAATAATGAACATAACGGCTTTTCCTTCCTTTTGGCAACCCAACCAGCCGAGACTTTCTCGATTCTGAGAAGTTGCGCCTGCGCATAGGAAAGGATCAAGGATGCATACCTAGGCGCTTTTTCTCGATCGCGGTTTTCCAACCTTCGGCCGTCAGATCGCGTTGATAAGAGGTGAACTCCAAATCTGGCAATTCCGACCACTGGACCGTCCAGCGCTGTCCAGCCGCCCGCAGCTTCGCCAGATCGGCAACGATCGCCTCCAGAGTCTCGCGTAGAAGCTCGCCGCTGAGACAGGAAGTCTCCAGACTGCCCAGAGTGTGAATCCGGATCAAGAAGTGCGCGCGATTGGGAAATTGGTATGCCAGGAATGTTTTCAGTGGCGCAGTGAGTGCAGCTGTGTAACGTGAATCGAGACAGCTTTCTTGCATTTGTCCTCCGGGGTAGTGGATGCGGACGCCGGGTTGGTGAATAAGCCTATCTCCGAGGTCGAAGCGCACTCTCGCAATATGCTCATGGGGCTTCAGACCGACGCCCCAGCGATCAGATGTTAGGAAGCGGCTGATGACTTCGTGGTTCTTTGCCCTGTTCCAGAGGTAGAATAATGATGTGCGATACCACGTCTGGACCAATTCCGCCTTCATCACGTCACCGACGTAGTCCGACGACCAAAAGTGCGCATCGCGGTCATGTTCGCACGGCAGACCGGTGTTGGTGAAGTATTCAGTTCCGACGTAAACGTAGTCCGGCGTGACGAGGAACTCATACACTACATCGCGTAGCTCGCGAGGTAATTTGCTCAGCACTTTTCTGCTGAAGTGCTGACAGATTGCCTGTGCGTAGGGCTTGAGCGTGTCCCGGATGCATGACTCTATGATACCCTTTCGCGTCTTCAAGTACTCGCGCTGCTGGAAGGGGAGCACCTTTGCTGTGGCAGGGTGCATAGCTTGATTGTTGAAAGGAGTCGTCTTTATCGGAGTATCTCGTTCAGTAGCTCCCTTTAGGCGCTTACCGTCGAGAGCATGCTGCACTGAATCGCTCTCACGTATGTATCTGTTGAGACAATCAGGTGCGTCCTTCACTCGAGTGTTGCCCTCCACTCACTCGATAGCCTTGCGCCGCAAAAGATGCAGCTCTCGTCCTGGCATAATGGGCCTGGTTGATCTCTGGATCGCAATTATTTAAGAGCAGATCGTTGATGGTAAGTGTTTTAATGCCAGTAGCAAGATGAGACCGGTGCGGCTGGGGTTGCGCTGGCGCCTGGCGAGTGTGCCCCACATGGCGCGTGCTTGGAACTTCACCACCCTTCTGCCTCTCTATCACTCGCAACTCCACTCTGCACCGTCTGGAACTCGGTAAAGGACACTTTTCATCTCTGTCTTTACTCTGTAAAGTCTCATCGCCAACATCAGAGTAGGGGCCGACGATGCCTCATTACATCACGGACAATGTCAGTCCAAAGCATGCATCTGTGCACTCGGAAGAGACACTGGGTGCCGACATAGTCAACAGCCGTGAACTTCTTTTCGATGAGCTCTGAGACCGGCTCACCGTTAAGCGTCCGTGTCTCACTATCACGATCCTTGAGCACTGCTACAGTCCGAAGCCTATCCAAAGGGATATTGTCAAGATCAGACACTAATCCCGGTGCTTTGAGGGAAGGAGGCTGCAGGATCTAACAACTTTAAAGGGTCTAGCGAATGGGCGGGGTAGTTTTCTAACATGGTGGATGCACGCGGAGAATTTAGCATGCCGATCGAGCTTAAGGCCATTGGTACTTTCCTAAAGGTTCGCATACATCTTCCAAATCTCGCATTCGCTCAAGTGTGTAGGTCGAGGGCAAGTACACGGGCCCGAGGATACTGCTCACCAAGTCACAACCGAAGTAGGAGCTCTTGTAGTGGCTGCTAGCCCCTGCCCTGCCATGGAGGTCGCTTCTTGTTATGTCGGCTCGCGACTGAACCTTTCGAGGAAGTGAAGACAAGCTGAAACATCGCAACTTGTGCCGCCTTCATTCCTCATTTGGATATTATTTCGCACGGCTCGTTCGTTCAGGTTATTCTACCTTCCTACTGCCACACCTCACAATCCGCGCCCGTGGAAGACTGTCAGCATGGATTCAGCTCAAGAGGATCGTCCTCCAAGCCCAAACCAGTCTGAAACTACAGACAACTCTTCCGAATCGTTGCAGGAGTGGACCCGGAACACCCTCGACGATTTAGCCATGCATACAAGGAACAGATTCGCGCAACTATGGCATGCTTTGGAGCTCTCCTCTCCCTCTCGGACAGAGTAATAACGCTAGACTAGCATGCAGCCAGACGATCATTTATTCAGCGAGTTAAAAGCAATCACCCAGTATGTGGCCCTGATGCGGACCTACTTCAAGAAAGCGTGGCCCGAAGAACTTTTGAAATGGAAGGTCAAACAGCCAACATGCTGCTTGCCGCTCGAGCTGACGCAGTATGCAGCGTATCGAGATCTCAATGCTCAAGCCACTCGAGCCCTTCCTTCTCTTAGCCTGCCGCAAGTAGTACGAAGCGATAGAGCTACAACTTCGGCCCGCACTCCGTGGTACGACGTACGACATTATTCTAGAAGACGAACACAACAAACTCTCGCTCTCACCGTTACCTCCAGGAACGCATCACACTCTTCTTACCGCCCGTCTTTATGACGATGAAACGGACCTGGATGATCCAGCAATTTGGGCGGCGAAGAAGTTGCACTTCCTAGACGTCACATGTACGGAGACACCGACCGTTGTCAACATGGGCCATCGCTTCATGCGATCGGTGATATTTCGGTACAACTACGGGTCAAGCAATCTCGTGCATCAGGATATCAAAGGATACTGGGAGCGCGTTGAAGAGCTATTGATAGCGAAGATCCCGGAGGATATCATGCCCATAATAGGCTACATCACTAACGTCACGTTCTGTTTCGACGACCCTCGCATGATTCGCGCTTCCGAGGAGATGGGAATGCACGAGCATTTGTTCATGTCAGGAACGATGATACATGTCGACTTTCATAAAAGGTGGAGGGTCCGTCCACAACCATTCCACCTTCGTTCGGCGCCGTACAAAGAGCTGGAATCTACGTTGCGACTGGCTTGGAATATCATAAGGCGCTGGCATAAGTCTGGGTGTGTCATAACATCCTTCGCTGATGTTGAGATCGATGAATTGCAGAGGCAGTGCAACATTCCATGTCTGCGATGGGTGTCTAAGCCTGATTGGGAGTGAGCAGATCATGGGGCCGAA
>TARA_R110002003_G_scaffold112_13_pt1 | contig 29286 bp, 34 predicted proteins | sample TARA_R110002003 | Tara Oceans TARA_R110002003 (sample SAMEA4396441) | marine metagenome | biome: Westerlies Biome; feature: [SRF] surface water layer (ENVO:00010504); material: water (ENVO:00002006), including particulate matter (ENVO:01000060) such as... | depth 5 m | reverse complement strand
AGTATAATATAGCTGGAAAAGCGCGTCGGGCGCATCGGTTATTTTGCCTGCACTGACGATGAGGCCGCCGATGGTGGGAGCCCAGCCAGCTATCCAGCAAGGTATCACGCGCCAGTTGAAACCATGGCTGAACCAGTAGTCTGAATCCTCAGGCCGGTAAAGATGTCGAAGTCTGATCTTCTGGTGGCGGACGAAGAAGTAGTCGCACACCATGACACCCATGAGAGGCGCGAGGAAGACGGAGAAGGAGCTCAATACCGTGACAAATGTGGCGGCTTTGTTGATGAGCTGCCATGGCTGGATGATCCAGGCGGCAGTAAAGGTAATTATAGCACCTCGGCGGATGTCAATGTAGCGAGGAAAGATACCAGCCAAGTCAATGCCGCCTGCGACGGCGTTGCCGCAGACATTCTGGAACAGGATGGCGAATGTGAAGGCGAGGGCTAGGAAGAAGACGCCAGCTCTGGAAGCTGATGATCCGTTACCATCTGCGGTCTTGTTAGTTATCGCGGTCTGCCGTTCATCTTACGTTCATTTGACTTACTGTCCATCATGACTAGCATGAGATCCGGAGGGTTCCACCAAATCTTGCCGTATATGACCTGGCACGCAGCTGTGGTAACAAGACCACCAAAACTGACGAAGATACCCACCAACCACTGCACCGAGCACGTGCCCAGCACGAACCCCCATCGGCTATTGGCATAGCGGGAAAAGTCGCTCTCGTTGGCCATTCCAGCTGCCTTCTGGCCAATGGCCTGATTCAAGCCCGCCATCATCATCCAAGAAATGCTCCATCGCGACGTGCTAGGCACTTTCTGGCCCTGATAGAAGACTGGACCTACGCCTTTTGCAACGGATAGCGACCAGATCATCATCGATAGCATGGCAATGCCACATCCAAGACTGGAGAAGAAAAAGGGTTTCTTGAAGCGTTCTGGTCGGATGAACAGGAAGGGGAAACTGACGATCCAGAAGACCGTAAAGCCAACCATCTGTTGCGTCGTCGTTGGAACATTTGCACCTAACGTATTGGGAACGTTTTGGAAGGATGGCCAGATTGCGGTGATGCATACGCTGCCATCATGTTAGATACCAGACGTTCTGCAACGACTCTGACTCTTAGCATTTCCTCGACGGAGGCAAGGGAACTTACGTGACCAATCTTCCACCATTCCAGGCTTGGATCGCGCACCAGATGAAGTTCAATAAAGACCGCTGAATCAACGGTATGTACGCTCCACGCAGGCCCCATGTAAATCGATTCTGGACAGTAAAACCGATATGCCACGTGAGACCACACCATGCTATGATGCATGAGAACAAACACACAATGGCTCTGGAGACGATGATGATGGCCATGGCTTGGCCCACGGAAAGTCCTTGTGTCAGAAATGTGTTGGGTGTTTGCCATGTTGACACGTTCAATGCGCCGCTACAAGTAAAAATGTTCATCAGTACATGCCTCTGTATAAGTCTAAGTGGTAAATTGGTTTAAGCTTACAGACTGCCAGCACCGAAGAAGTTGAACCATCCCCATGTCCGTCGAGATGGCGGTAATCTTCAAGATGTTACTTGGTTATCGTCATGTATTTACTCTGGTACTTACGGTACCAAGTCGCGATTGCACCACGGCGTGGTTTCCTCGTTGTGGCTGCCATCAGACTTCAGAACGGCGGCTTCTCTGATTTTGCTGATGCTTTTGAACCCCATGCTGTCTGTCGATACGGTGTCCTCGACAGCGATGTTGTGATCTTTAGCTCCTTGTTGCCTCGACAATAGTCGAATGTCGACCGAGGATTCTCGGAGCTTGGGAGGGAAGCTCTCAACCATAATGACAAGAATCCTTATGCCTTTCTATAGCTGGTGAACATCGGCTGGCCAAGTGCTACCACAGTGATCTTGCAGAGGTCCAGCCCAGCTTGGCTTATCATGATGGTGATAACAGCGTGGTATCTCGCCTTCGAATGCCCCCATTTTCGGTTGTTTGTATCCGCAGAATAAGATCCACTTTCTTCATGCACCTGCACAACCAATGCCTTGCGTGACAGTAGATCAATGTGGCAAGGCGGTGACACGAACAGTACTGCAAAGTCAGCCACACGTAGTACGTGCGGTTTAGTCGCCGTTTTAGAGAGTGATGAGGGCGATGTTGGACGCTGGCACGGCTGGATGCTACGCGGAGTAACTCCTGCTTGCGAAGTTAGAGAATGCCAAGACACTAACTTAAGTTAGCAGAGCATATTTCCGCGTGCCTCTAATTCCCGGCCCTTATCATTCAGTATCCCATTCATCGGACGCCCGAGACCCAATTAATGTCCCAGACCAGGAGAAAGCCGATCTCGGTCACACGTCGGCCTCGAGGAACCCACTCTTGACCTTGATTGAGATGCTCAATCACTATGTAGAAACCTAGCTGGCCATGGTCAAACAGGCAGCGGCGCCCTGGTCATCCTTACTTGTTGTGTAAGTTATATTTGAGGCAAGATCTCTGACGAGATGGCACCTAAATTGAGGATTGGAGTCGATGTCGGCGGGTAAGGCAGCTCAGGCACCACAGTCGTTATCCGTAACAGTAACCCCCTTAGCTAACGTCTCCCGCAGAACAAACACAGACGGCGTTGTGCTAGATCTGACGCGGTCGACGGAGCCAGACAGGGGAATTGTCGCGTGGAAGAAGCTCAGCACAACCAAAAACCCCAGCGATGGCATCAACAATGTCATCAACGATATGTTTCATCAGTCCAGCATTGACCCAAACGATGTCGCAAGTGTCACCATCGGAACCACGCACTTCATCAACGCCGTAGTAGAGATGGATGAAACGCGTCTTGGTAGGGTCGCTGTCATACGTCTATGTGGGCCATTCTCCAAAGATATCCCGATTGGCATCGACTGGCCACCTCGACTCCGCAGCATCATTTGTCAGTACAGAGGTCTTGTCAACGGCGGCCTCGAAATCGACGGGAGCTTGATCGCTGAGCTTGATGTGGATGAGGTGAAGCGCCACTGCGAAGTCATCAAATCTCGAGGAATCAGGAGTATTGCAATCGTTGGCGTCTTCAGCCCTATTGACATCGTCTTTAAGCAAGAAGAGACGGCTGCGGCGATTGTCCGGGATGTGTACCCGGAAGCCGACGTTGTCTGCTCCAAAGACGTAGCCAACATTGGTTTCCTTGAACGAGAGAATGCTGCTATCCTGAACGCATCTATCCTACCTTTTGCGCGCCACACTATTCACTCTTTCCAAGACGCTGTGTCCCGCATCGGACTGCAATGCCCCGTTTTTGTGACTCAGAACGATGGTACCATTCTACCCGCCAGCGCCGCCGCTCGACTACCCATCCGTACGTTTTCAAGTGGTCCAACGAACAGTATGAGAGGGGTCGCCTTCTTGATGCAGGACCAGAACAAAGAGGCTATGATGGTAGTTGACATCGGTGGTACGACGACAGATGTCGGACTTCTCCAGAAGAATGGTTTCCCACGTCAAGCTGCAGCGTACAGTGAGATTTGTGGAGTTCGTACTAATTTCTCGTATCCGGATGTGCGAAGCATTGGTCTGGGAGGTGGCTCAATAGTGGGACGTAACAAGTCAGGCAACCTCACCGTCGGACCCGAGAGCGTGGGCTACCGTGTCACTGAAAAGGCTTTGGTCTTTGGCGGTAGCATTACCACCGCGACTGACTATACAGTCTTGGCGGACAAGAGTTCCGGCGTTGGAGAACGCTCAAAGGTTGAAGTGTCAGACCTCGCGGCCAGCTTACCCGAGTTCAAACACGTGGTTAAAGAGATGTTGGAGCGTATTGTGGACACCATGAAGACCTCTCCGGATGACATACCGGTAGTCTTGGTCGGTGGAGGAGCTTTCATTGCTCCCGATAGACTTTCAGGTGCCAGCAAGGTAGTCAAGCCCAACTGGTCAGGTGTGGCAAATGCTATCGGCGCGGCAACTGCTCGTGTAAGCGGAGTGGTCGATTCCGTGGAAAGCACCGAGACCAGATCAAGGGCTGAGGTCATGGAAGAGCTGTCTCAACGAGCTATCGATAAAGCCGTTGCGAATGGTGCTTTGAGAGATACTGTGGCCATTGCCGAGATGGAGAGCTACCCGCTTCAGTACATTTCTGACAAGTCGCGCATCATCATCAAAGCTGTGGGCGACTTCGACTACTCACGAACGGATTTTGAGGCGGAATTAGCCAACGCGGAGAGTGATTCAAATCAATGGCACGAATCAGATCACTCGCCATCGAAGGCTGTGGGAGACGGTGACTCCTCCGACGCTGCGACATCAGCACAATCCATCGTCTTGACCGAGGAATACATCGAGAACTACAGACCTGAGGTCATCAACAGAATTTGGTTGATCTCCGAGACAGATCTGGAATTCATCACCACCGGATGTTATATTCTAGGCACAGGTGGAGGAGGCAATCCTTACCAGCACTTCCTCCGCCTCCGCGAGAGTAAGCGAGCCGGCGCAGTACTACGGGTCATCTCGCCGCAGGATCTCAAAGACGAGGATCTCGTTGCTTGCGGAGGCGCGAAGGGCTCACCCCAAGTGTCGATCGAGAAACCATACGGCGACGAGTGAGTGCTTTCTCAAAGTTCATGCTACATTCAAATGTGACTTACTGACGTATCATAACAGGATCCTCGAGTCACAAAGAGAGCTTTACGCATTCTTGAATAAGACACCAAATGCTGTCATCCCCTTAGAGATCGGCGGAGGCAATGGTTTGCAAGGCTTGATCATTGGCGCCTCAACAGCTATGAACATCCCGGCGATAGACGGAGACTGGATGGGCAGAGCTTATCCTGTCTCTTGGGAAACTACGCCGGTTGTATATGAGAAGAAGGCCATGATGATACCTACATGCATATCCGATGGGAATGGAAGAATCATCGTATGTCGATAGGCTGCAGATGAGAGGGATGTTCGCTGATCAACTACATAGTTCATGACCAAGGCGCCCACGGAATTGGATGCCGAACGTGCCCTTCGTGCAGCCTTGTCACAGATGGGTTCTCATGTCGGGTGCGCTAAGGGCCCCGTGAGTGGTGAAAATACCAAGAAGTGGGTCGTCGAGAACACAATGTCCTTAGCGTGGAGAATTGGACGAGCTGTAGCACTGTCGAGATGCAACAAGATGGTCGACACCGTAGCTGAGTCCATCATTGCTGAAGTTGGCGGGCCTGAGTCCGCCAAAGTCTTGTTCAAGGGTAAGATTATCGGAGTTGAGCGCGTGCTGAGAATGGGACACGCTTACGGCGAGGTCGTCATCGAGTCGACGGTTATGGAGTCCAACACTGCGAAAGAGCACATGATCATACCTTTCAAGAACGAGAACATTTATGCTAAGAAAGAGCATGCCGATGGGAAGTCAGAGGTAAGTTTCAGTTTATCCGCCGATGTTCTCGCAAGATCTCATGCACCGACGTAGCTGACGCAGCTTCAGATCCTTGCCATGGTACCCGATCTTGTCTGCGTGCTCGATGCCCAGAATGGAGAAGCGCTTGGCACTCAAGAGTACCGTTATGGCCTACCAGTAATCGTCCTTGGAATCACAGCATCCGAGAAATGGACATCGACTGCTCGTGGCTTGGAGATTGGTGGTCCGAAAGGATTTGGCTTCAACGACCTGGAGTACAAACCACTTGGAAAGTTCAGCAAACCTCGGAGTGTGATAGACGAGTTCAACGTCACTCGATAGGCGATAGTCATACTTCGTTAGCTCAAGCAAGAGGGAATCTTGTAACTGCGCAAGAATATGAACCCTTTCTTGATAGAGTTCTATACCGGCCGAACGCCTCTCAAATGGTGTGACCTCACCAAGATAGTCTTTTCCTCCATTGAAACTCTTACAACTCATTCTTTTGTTGATAGTAACTAACTTTGCCGTCGGAAATGCCCTCCAGCGCATTACTGGTCACGTTGCGCATAAAGGCCTGCGCCAAGTCTGTTTTCACTAGCCATACCGCAAAGATACGGATAAGCGTAGTAAAGAATACGGACGAGACGAGTTCTGCACCAGCCATGAACACCAATTGCTTGTGTGCAGGAACAATAATGAATGAAACTAGCGTGGCCAGTGGGTTAAACGAAAGATAAATGCCGATGAAATTGAACCCGAGATGCTATGTTCGTTAGAAAATAAAGCAGATAGGAGCAGCTTGATGTTGACTTACACCCTTCATTCCCTTAAACACCGATCTCGGGGCACCGTCTCTCACAAGCACCCTGAGAACATGCTCGACGGAATGGTACCACAATCTTCCCACTGTCAATTCCAGAACCCATTTGAGGAACGTATTGCACCAATTTAGCGACGCGCGTTTTACTCTACCCTGAGCAATCCACCTCTGAACTATCTCTTCCTCTCGATCTTCGCTCTCCTCGACTTTCTCATGCCGCTGGTACGGCACATCTCGGCGCCTGGGTCGGGCGGGCAATATCCTCTCCAACCAGATGAGCCAGTAGTACTGCAAAGTGGAAATGACCAAATAGATGGCCACTTCTCTCGGTAATCTCCAACCATAGATCGATTCAACCGACATTTTGGGCATAGCTGATGTGCCATTTACGGCTGTGGCATTGCTAATGTCAGTAGTGCGACTTAGCGATAACGTTGTGTTTGTGGAATTTCCAGCGTCTGAGATCAACCGGCTGGGAGAGTGATTCGATGATGCATAAGGCGTCGTCTTATTCAGTACGCTTGTCATGTTCAGGAAGCCTTCATCCTCCCAAACTTGATCGAACATGTTTTCGCTCAGATGATGGCCGAGTATTGCCGATATGGTGAAGATGGCGGTTGCTTGGAGGACCGCGGTGCGCATGATTGATGAAGACATGGTGAAATCTTCTGCAAAGATTTATGATTAGGGTTGGTTCGTGAGAGAAGAAGAAGCGCTGTAGATATGGGTAGGCATATGTGGCGAGGTCCGTATCCATGGTCCTGTTGGACGCCTGAAGCTACTGCGCATCTGCCTGGCACTGCCACTCAGGCCCACTCCAATGTGATAATTATGTTTTCTCTACGCAACATTCTGTAGGCCTTAAAGTAGATCGTTGCGATGTTGAGTAACAATTTGACAATGTACTGCGAGGCTTGCGTCGAGGTAGGAGAGAACACGCAATGGCTGTCAGCCTGAGTACGTACGTTCTACGTGCCGCCTCAACCGAGTATGAAAACAGTGCATGGTTCGCAAATCCCATGATTCCAGCCGATGGCCATTCGAGGGCCGCAGTGGTAGAAGAGCTTCTGTTCCTGAGGCGTGAATTTGGACTCTTGGAGGCAGCTAAGACGGCGTAAGCAACGTCATTTTTAGATAATCGCCCAAAGCGTACCACGACCCACGCCTCACCTCGGCAAGACCTGCCCACTACTCCTCCACACGTTCACTCGGGCCGATTACCGCCTCGCAAAACAACCCTGTCCGTTGTGATGTTGATGCATTCGAGCACCAGGCTACCATACCCTCTCGCTAATCACCTCACCTAAAGTTTTTCTTCGATCCGCACCATCGCAAAACACCAATTGCAATTTCAAAACCGCAAACATGTCCTAGCATCCCGATGCGGCTCACTGAAACAATATGAGACGGTTCCGCTAAGCTGTGCTTGAACGCTCAGGGTATGTTTTGGCGAGCTTGGTGGTGATCGACGGGAAGCGAGGGTCTGTCTTGATTTCGCGTGAGGATCGCGAGGTGTACGAACCAGGTGGGAAGAGTTTACTCGGTCAGGAGGTGTGACGGGCGGTATATATGCGACATGGGCCGCAGAAGGGACGCGATGGCTTTTGAACTGACGTTTGTGTGCTTTTCAACCAAAAAGGAGCATCAAGGTGTATTCTAGTGGATGGTAAAGAGAGGGAGCGAAAGTAGCATCGGTTCGGGTAAACTTGCCCATCGACACATCTAAACATCAACATTACAGCGGAGTTCAACAGCGCGTATAAGCACAAGGCGCGTTCCATTCTGTGAGAGCCGCTTTATAGGAATCACCACTGTCACCGCGAAACTACCTCAAGATGTCAGGCTTCATCGATCCCAACTGGCCACCGCCGGGCGGCGACGGCGATGCGACAATTATTATCTATGGGTACACACCTTCCTTCGCGCTCGGCGTCTTAGGATGCGTCTTGTTCTTTGTCGCGGGCCTCGCGCATGGGTGGCAATTGGTCAAGTGGAGGACTTGGTGGTTTAGCACTATGATGGTTGGGATTGTGTTTGTACGTATGAAGATCGCTCTGTTAAAAAGAAGAAAACAGAGAAGAGATTGCGCGAGGAAGAACGATCAAAGACAGCCGAGACAGAAGGCTGACAAGCCCATAGGAAATCGTCGGCTACGTCTTCCGCTGTTTCTCCGCGCGCAAAAACCCCTACAAAGTATCCTATTTCGTCGTGCAATACTTCTTCATCGTCGTTGCGCCCGTGTTCTTCGCGGCTGCGATATATACGGTTCTGAGTATCCTCATCAACGTCACGGGAAGGAAATATGCACCGAGTACGTATTCACCGCTATTCCACCACACCAATTTTGTGTGGGACCTAACATGCTCGTGCAGTCAAGCCCAAACTCATCCTATACATCTTCATCACATGCGACGTCGTCGCAACCATTGTCCAGATCCTCGGCGCCGCATTAATCGGCGTCGCATCCTCGAACCGCAAAGACACCACAACGCCCAACAACATCCTCCTCGGCGGCCTGGCCTTCCAAGCCTTCACATTCCTCATATTCATCATCCTGTTCGCGTGGTTCGCGTTCAAAGCTCGCGGTGAGATGTTCAGACATGTGAGCAAGGCGTTCTATACGTCGTTCGCGGCGTCTGTGATGTTCTTTTACCTTCGTGTTTGCTTCAGGCTGAGTGAGACGAGTGAGGGTTTGTTCGGGAAGTTGAACACGCACGAGGTGTATTTCGGGACGTTGGAGTTTATGCCGGTTGTGTTGGCTGTCTGGCTACTGGCGGCGTGGCATCCGGGGCGGTGTGTGCCGAGAGTTGCGGCGGGTGGGGATGGAGACGTTGAGAGGAAATGAAGTGGAAACGAAGTGGTTGTGGGGAACAACTTTTTGAAGGGATTCAGATGTATAATGTGGAAAGGGTTAAGAAAAGAGACGGGTGACTACTATCTCTATGCCCATTATGTACCCTCGTGGGATCATGATTTATACACCGACACATGTTGAATTAGCTATCCTACACCATTCGCATGTGTCAAAGAAGGCGAAATCTGCTTTGAGAGGATCGTGTATTTGTGAACAAGTCCTGCGTGCACACGGAGACAGGGGAATCGATCATTCCTCAGCAATACCCAAGATGAACAAGATATCAGCGAAGTTTGAATCCACCGCGACATAGACCATCGGAAGTGAAGATGCCCTGAGGATCAACGTCCTCTTGTACCTGTACCAGCTTCCCGCGATTGTCTGCTCCATAAGCCGAGAAAATATCCTCACCCAGTCTGCCGTAGCCTATATACTTATAAGGATGATGGACGTTCAGCCGTCTGGAAGCATCCTCCAATCGTGCGAGTACTCGGTCGTAGAAGTCGCTAACTAGCGTATCATCTTCCGCACGCAGCCAAGCGGTGCTTAAGAATGTTACTGCGGTATTAGTTAAAACACGCGCCCTATACATGCTCGAAAACTAGAGGCAGACTTACTAAGTAACGGTCCTTGTACGTCGCCTAGACCGAGAGCATTTCCTCCTCGATCGGTCATACCGCGAATAGCACGCGATGAGATTGGGTAAGTGATGATTTGAGGATTTAGACCTGCTATGGACTTGACTTCTTCTATCTCCCCACGAAAGACCTGTAAGGACTCGTGTAGCCACTTACGAGACGGGAAGGTGGTCGTAGTCTGGAACAAATGTCTGTGTTTGGTGAGAAAGATTGCGAAAACGGGATAGTTAAGCCACGCCAGATTCTTACTAGGCTCGAAGTGAGTGAGGACAAGAAAAGGTGGTGCGTCTTGTGGTAGTTGTGTGTTTTCAGCGCACTCAGCCTCACCATCCCTGCGCGCCAAGTTGATTGGACCGCATTCGCGAGACATGCTGCCGCTTATTATCGAGAGAAGATGATGGCTCTCAATCGATCCGCCCACTTTCTTTCCTCCAACGCCCACTCTCTCTGCGACGTGGCGGCCTTCAGAGACGTCTCAAAGTCCCATGTCTTATCCATAGGGATACCGTGCACTTCCATTAGCTCACGAATCACGGTCACCGTAGTTTGCCGGCATTCCTCCGACAAGCCCGTATCATGAAAATCAAACTCATCAGGTTCAGGCATGGTGTATGCACGGGCCCAGAATGATGATGCACGAGCGAATGCATCGCGATCTTGCCTGTTAGCACGGCTTTCCATGAGATGGAAGCGAAATGGCGCCGTTCCGGTTGGTAGATCATCATACCAAGGACCATATGCGAGGAAATGGGCAACGCTTTGCAGTATGTGATCTAGTTGGTAAAACAAGGGCGCCATGTCCTCCAGTGCTCCCTCACTGCTGGTAGCCCCATTACGGTAGGCTATCGGGGTCTGCGATACGAAAGGTGAATATATGGGCGAGTCGACCCAGACTCGGAAGCAGCGGGACTTGAACGGGTCTCTTCGTTCAGAACACGTGATACGTCCAGTGTGTGTTCCAGGGTGGTAGAGAGATTGTGGAGTGTGAATGCGCCACTCTAGGAGCGGATCCGTTGGATTGCCTTCGAAAGCATGCCAATCGACTGTTAGAAGAATGCTAGCCACAGGATTTGTCGTCGGATACGACATCTGATATGTTCCGCCTATCCAACGATCTGTCGGGCCTTTCCCTCTTTTGATGGTGTCTGGTAGATTGTCTTCATGAAGAACTTCCCAATGTGGGGTCGTGTCCGACCTTTTCGCGGTTGAGTGCAATTGACTGCGCAGTCGCAGAATGCATGACAGACGCAAGTAATATTCGTCCTGAGGCTTTAATTGCGAAGCTTGATCCCCCGCATCTTCAAGTCCTTTGACGCGTGCACTCCTGTCTATTTCGTCTTTGAGTCGCCTAATCGCGTTCTTCTTCCCTTCACCATATATCAAAGGCATGTGCACCTCGAACAGTCCTAGAAGCGCATACGCTTGGTCTTCGTCTCGCTTCGTTCGTCGACCGTCCATCCACGATAGTCGCTTGTCAATCTCGTAGTCTGATAGTGAACCTCTTTGTAGGATCGACTCGGGCAGGCCAGTGATCTCACACAGCTCTTTCTCCAAAGACCTCTTGTCTCCAAGTCGTCGTCGAGTCGATGCGAAGAATTCTACCGAACGGGGTGCTATAAGCTCCTGGAGTGTCCAGCCTCGGGTGTGCCAGCGACTTCGTCTAAAGGCGTCCAACCATGCCTGGTCATTGCCTTGTCCATATCCTGTAGCTACATCCGACAGGTATACGTAGCATTTGGCAGCGCCATGATACCAACGGAACATGGAATTGATTGCTTCAGAGAGCTCGGCATCGCTTGCTTTCTTGATACAGCAGGTGTCGACCCAGAAGTATTGGAGACCATCGATCTTCGCTTGTGCGGCGCAGAAGTGAAGCTTCTCATAACCCGGCTTTTGCTTGCCAGTACCTTCGGAGATATCCTCGAAGCTGACCTCCTCTGTGTCTGGGCCCCATGTATGCGACAATATTGCGTAGGCTGGGATTTGATCATCGCCAACAAGGTCTCGTGTCAGTTGATAGTCCCCGTCCTCTTTCAGTTGGAGAAGTCGCATAGTCGAAGACAGGCCAGCGTGCCACCGGATTGTGGAGGGTGAAGGGTGACAAGTGGGGCTGATGGCTAGCGGCGGATCACTGACACTGAAGCGCGCTAGGGAGGTCGGGTCGCAGCTACCGCCTTCAATTGAATATTCGAACACGCGCGTGCTTTTCACCAGTTATCCCACATTCAGCGCGTGTTGTTTTCACCCTTTTCTCATCCATTCGGCCTAGCCTTACATAATGACAAGCATCGACGACCTGTTCAAGGGCGCAAACGGCGCAACGAAGCGCAAATTCGAGAACCCACGCGAAGCCGACCCAACACAAGCATACAAGTCCGTGAAGTTGAGTGCAGGCAGCGACGTCAAGCAGACGGCGGCTGTTGAGGATGAAGACGACGAAGATGAGGCAGGTCCCTCATTACCGCCAGATTTTGATGAGGACGAGCCCGGCGACGACGACGAAGGACGCTTCTTTGGCGGCGGACTGGACGAGGACGCCAAAGATGCCATGGACTATTTAGAAGCGCAAGACGGAGAGGAGGCGATCATGGACGAGAAATATGACGCTTCGTGGTTGCGCAAGCTGTGTCTCAACTTTGAGAAGAAGTTCAACAAGAATGCATCATTGCGCGCAAAGTACGAGGACGATGCGACAAAGTTCATGGAGTCAGAAGGCGACCTGGACGAGGCGATAAAGAGCTTCAGCACACTTTCAGAGCACCCGGAGCTATACGACGAGTTTGCCAAGAACACAGCGGCCGCGAAACTGATCGAATTGCTTGCGCATGAGAACACGGACATCGCCATTGCCGCGATTGAAATGATATCAGAGCTCACAGACGAGGATGTGGCGGGAGAGCAGGAGCAGTGGGACGCCCTAGTAGCAGCGTTTTCCGAGGCAGATCTGCTCAGCTTGCTTATATCGAATTTCTCGCGCTTCGACGAGAGCGACTCCGCCGATGCGTCTGGTGTCTACCACTCCCTGAGCGTCATCGAGAACCTTCTTTCGCAACCATCGAACACAGACATAATAGGCAAGGAAAGCGCCCTACTCAAGTGGTTGCTGGATCGGATACAGAAACCTGAGAAACCGACCACACAGAATAAGCAGTACGCATCCGAGATCCCCTCCATCCTCACACAATCCTCGCGACCGAACCGAACGCGTATAGCCGAAGCGAATGGCGTCGATGCATTCCTCACAAGCCTTGCGCCATATCGTCGAGACGACCCAGAGAAGGACAGCGACGAGGAAGAGTACATGGAGAATCTGTTCAACTGTCTGTCGTCAATAGTAGAAGAGCCAACAGGCAAGGCCAAGTTTCTGGAGGCAGAAGGCGTAGAGCTATGCTTGCTCTTGGTTAGAGACGGCAAGACAAGCAAGAGCAGGGCGTTGAAAGTCCTGGATCACGCGTGCGGCTACGCAGAGGAGGTAACACCAGAAGCAGCACAGGTGAACGGCACGGCCTCGAAAGACAAGGCAAAACAATCAGAGGAAGAGCCCGCGCCCAACAGCGCCATAGCGGTATGCGACAAGCTCGTCGAGTCCCGCGGCCTCAAGCCCCTCTTCAGCACCTTCATGAAAACCAAGAAACACGACCCCGAACAAACGGAACACATCCTCGGCATCTTCGCCTCCCTCCTACGCTCCCTCCCTGGGAACTCCGACTCGCGCTTCCGTCTGCTCGCCAAATTCCTCGAAAAAGACTACGAGAAAATCACAAAACTCATTACCCTACGGCACGACTACGCCGCCCGCGTCGGCGCCTTTGACGCCAAGCTCAGCGCCAGGAAACGCGGCCTGTCAAAGCAAGAACAGGCGGAGTTGGACTTGGAGAACGTGCCGACGAGACTGAGCGAGGGCTTGTATTGTCTTGAGCGCATTGATGCGATTTTAGCGTGGTTGGTGGCTGAGGACGATGGCGCAAAGGTGGCGATCGTGAAGGGGTTGGGGGAGAGGGATGAGGGATTGAAAGATGTGAAGAAGACGTTGCAGGCGCAGCTGGACGGGGATTTGGAGGTTGAGGCTGCGGAGAGGGAGATGCTGGAGACGTTAGTTGGGTTTTTATAGCGCCCCTGACATTACATCGACATGCAAGTCGAGTTCCGCATCGCGCACTTCGACATGATCATCATACAGTCAAGTCCATTGCCACTACACTACATCATCTCCACACCCCCTACTCCTCAGGCGGATACACCACGATCCGATCAATGTCCGCGCCCCTATACGTCTGATTATTGAACAGCCCCCCAATCGTAATCGTATTACTCGTGCCATTCTCCAGATTCAGCAACAACGGCGTACTCAATATAATCCCCTTGTGCGTATCGCGCTGATACAGCGTACTCAGCTCCTCGGTCTTATTATTCACAATCACGCTCGCAATCCGACGCAGCTGCCACGTGCCGCCGAAGCGATCGGGTGTGCCGCCGGGCTGGTCGCCGAAACCCATGTCGTCTGTGTTCTGGTAGTAGAACGAGACCCATTGCGGTTTTCCAGTGCCGGCGATATTGTGGAATATGAGCTTGCTGTCGTTACCATAAATACCCGTGGTGATGACCTGATGGCTGCCGAAATTGGCTTCTTGGTGGTAGGCGTCGCCGGTGGTGGTGGCGTTGCGGGAGTAGTAAGTTGTGCCGTTGATGGGTGTTACCTCGCCGGTTTTGATGTCGAGGTCGTAGATGTCGTGCCATTTTAGCTCGAGGGATTTGGCGTCGTCGTCGATTTCGAGGGGCAGCCAGATGTAGCGCGATTCCCAGAGGGAGATGGAGTCCCATTGGTCGCCGAGATAGAGGTACGTGGTTTTCTTGGTCCCGTCGATGCGTAAAGAGAAGCCGGATTGGGAGTTGAAGCTGCGCGTGTTGAGGGGCGAGATGATGAAAGGTTGCGACCAAGGGCCTGCGAGGTTGTCGGCGCGGAAGGCGACGACGTCTACATGTTGTTAGTCGTGGGTCTTTCAGAAGCGGAGGTGCAAACTCACTATTCGGTCTGTAACCTGTCTTGTGGCTCATGAGAGCAAAGTAGCTCTTGTCGGTTTGAATGATGGTAGGCGCCTCGAGATCGTACTTGTCGAATCGGTGGACGACTTTATCGAGTGCCGTGATATTCTCATTGTATGCTGTCAGGTACACATCGCGTCCTTCTCTGCGGTCACCATTCGAGTACAGCGCATATGTTCGTCCGTCCTTCTGGTCTGTGAACATGCCAAAGTCTTGAGACCAGTTGCCTAAGGGCAGTGTTGCGTCCACAAAGCTGTATGGTCCAGTGATGTTGTCAGCTTGTGCGAAACCTTGTCGTAGCCAGCCGTAGGTGGAGTTGTCTGCATGCCACCACATCTACAGTCGATTAGTAAAGGTCTCACTCAGCGTACGGCTTTTTCTTACGTGGTACTTCCCAGTACCTTCGCTATACACAACCTTGGGCCTCTGAATAATGTGATGTGTGTCGATGTATGGATGTCCAGGAATGGGCTCCAAGGCAAGGCCGCGAGGTTCCCATGTCACCAAATCATCCGAACTGTATACTGAGATGCCGCCACCTTCGACCTGACCCTCAATCTTGTACTCTCCGAACCAGAAAAACTTTCCGGTGTCCTGATCCACCGTTACACCACCAGCATGTGCGTTGACGAGATCGCCCTTTGTGTCTCTCCATCGAGCACCCGGAACTACCCATTTCGCGCTTGACAAAGTCGCTGCAGCCAAAAGCAACCGGCATGAGATTGTGCTGAAACCCATTGCAACGGATGAAGAAGAAAAGCTGGGATGGCCGAAATCAATGCATCATTGTCGACATATTTTATACATTGCATGCAGCATGGGTGTTTGGCTTGGCCAAGCCGGCCCCGGGGTTCATTCTCCCGAATCCCCAGGAACCGGTGCTTTGAAGATCTGTGTGCGGGGCTCCAGATTACTTGAACAGGGAATCATCGTCATCCTGGTGCACGTTGCTCCAGGTTTCTGGGCGACGCCATACCGCTTGTTGGCATGGCTGATGGAGTTGTCGGAAAATCCAAGAATTGCACAGTATGCCTAAGATGAGAGGCCGCGGCAACGGTCATGCGATGCGCGAGTACTTCTACATGGAGAAAGTGTTCCGGAATTGTTCCAGGTTCTGCTCTCGTGGGAACGAAGGCCAAGAGTAAGAAGACGCGGGTTTGATGGAAGTTGGCAGACTTGCGGAGCACGAAAGTGGTAAGTGCTGCTTAGGTAATTAGCGTTGGAGTCTGAGCTTGCTGTTCGTGCTGATCAAGTTCAAACTTAACCTCCTGCCTGAACACTCATGTTTGTTCCATCAAGCGACCCATTAGTCGCCACCTCTTGGGCTGTTCAAAAGCGCTGAGAGATCAACTTTTCGGATAGCTGCGGTGCGAAAGTGTAGCTATGCACTAGCTAACATCGTGACGGACATTCGCAGCAACTCCTTATATATGTATATCGAGTGGGGTCTGGTATGCGACAGAAAACAGACCTGATACGCTGGTACATATGTTGGCAGTTGTGGATAAGCTCGAGGGTATCTGCAGAATCTTTGGTACATCACCATGCAACTCAGCTTGCTAGTATTAAAGCCATGACAGCATGCTTAATGCCGGCCAAAGACAGTATGTGCGAGGAGGAAAAGCGGCCTAAACCTTATAGAATATCCTATACGCCTTGTTGCATCGGACGATTAGATCCGTGCGGTCCTGCCCGCTCCGGTACCCCTCTTGTTGCGACCACCTCTCTGTGCCTTCATCGCCTGTGTAAGCTCCCTTTCTTCGGCCTCTTTCTTTGTTGCCTCCTCCGCCATTGTGCGCGCGTAGGCTCGAGCCTTGGCAGCCTCTTGCTTCTTTACCTCCTTCCTCTCTCTCCTTCGAGGCTGACCAGCGGCAGAATCTATCGCATCACGACTCTGCTCAACATTCTGCGGAGGACCTTCTGGCGATGTTGAAACGATGAGGCTCCTATGCTCGACCTTTTCTTCATCAACTTCCACATCGCGAAAGAGCTGATCGTGGAGCCAGTCCTCAGTTGGTATGGCTAATTCATGCGGAACCGGCATGAACGAACTTGCGCCGATTCCATCGTAGAACTCGCCTCCGCGTGCGTTTCCGGCATCAGGGTCGCTAAAAAGCTGCCCGTAAAGCCACAAGGGCACAACGACGCTCTTGACCTCCTCGAGAGTGACTGCGCGAACTTGGACAGCAAGCTCTCCTGCTTTTAGCACCTCGTCTCTGGATAGTTGACGCGCCGACTCTTGGACCGAATCCGGCACCATGTTGCTCTCCAGCTTGCTGTCTGAGCACTCCCTGACCATTCTGGCCACCTCGACTTCTCGTCGCCGCAAATGCTCTTCTCTGTCCTGCCGCGCCTGTCTTGTTTGTCTTTGATGTCCAGTCATGCCTAGCTGTTTCTGCATAGCTTCACGCTTCATGGCCTCCAGCGCTGCCTCCGACTCGTATTGCGCCTTGAAATCCTTAATCCGCTGCTTCCATCGAACTGGGAAATTGGGTCGACCATTGCGAGCGTCTTTGATGTCGACATTAAAGCCATCCGTGTAGTGATGTTCACCGCAGCCTTGAGCCGATAGGACGGCAAAACGCTCTCCATGGATCGTTACCTCTCCGAACGTTCCCGAGGTCGGATCTTGATCGATGACTGGTGCGAGACAGAAGGCGACGTGCCCCCTCAAGATGCATTTTAGCTTAGGAGCTCTGCCGCCACATTCTGGATCCTCGCAATGATGGATGCGACTCATGGAAATACCGGTCCGTATATTGCGCTGTAAAGGAGCGTTTTGGTCGAGAAGAGCGCCATACGCTTCGTCCAGGTCGATCTCGCTTCCTCGTAGATATCTCGGCATGTCGAGTTGAGTAGATTTCTTCGAGTTGAGGTGCTTGGGCGCTGTGGAGATACATTTTGCACAGTGCTAACTCGGCCCTAATCACAGAAATACTATCGCTGGAGTATAGCCGGCGTGAATGCTCTCGGCAGCTGACCGTTTGCTACCGCTCACGTGGGCCCTTCACAGCCACAGCTATCACTCAATGCGTGGCCCTCGCTGGAATTTAATGACGCAGCGCCGACCAACCTAGTCGCCATCCTTTCTCACCGGAGTATCAACATCAGTTTTTGATCTGCCACACTCCACCTCGCCCACGGACTCCCAGTTTCCGATCTTCACAACCAAGATATCCGCAGATATGTTCGGTTTTCGCAAGCTCTTCCAGCTTTTGGGGCGATCGGAGGAGCGTGGATATGATTGCGAGCGCGCGCAGCTCTTCCCGCTTGTACCCTCGTCAACGATGACCGAGCCATCACGAGGATGGCCCACCATCATCAACAAGATTTTTCGCGGCCTCCTCCTACGACCGGCAAAGCCGCCACTTTACATCGTGAGCCACGACGGCTCTGGCGGATCGCCAGCGAGAACCTCGAAGGATACTCGCAAGCACACCCCGTTCCAATTCTCAGACATCACGACCATTGAGATTGCGCCTGTCGCAATCGACCCGGCGCCTGCTACGCACGTCGACCTTCAAGAGCTTGGTACTATCACACCTCCTTCTTCCGAACGCAATGAATGTCTCGTCGTCGCGCCGCTCGAATCCGACAACAAGGGAGGCAGTGACAGTTGCGTCGAGGACAAGACTCATACTCCAATTAAGAGCGCAAATCTAAGCGACTCCTGTGCTGGCTTCGACGACCTCAGTCCTGTCGAGCTTTCGGACAACGATAATACCACTGTCGGCAAAGCTACCAATCACTTGAACGACGAACCACTCTCCTGCTGGAACTCAGATCATGAGCTAACCAAAGCGGTTGATCAAGGTGGTCATGACGAGGATCTGTTCGATGAAGAACCAAAGGCGACTTCCTCTGACTCACTATCAGTCTCATCGGAGGAGGACGAATGGGATAATCTGGTAGATCCTGAGGTCCTGAGGTCAGATTGGGCCCCACTCCTTGCGATACCAGAGCATCGCTTTCGGCTCGCACTGCTGGAACAGCTGCCTAGAGGCCACGACTTCAACACTGACGATGTCCGCTGCGTCGATATGATTCAAGGTGGTAATAACCTCGTCCGCATCCTTGAGATTGCTGTCTGTGAGGACGACGATTTTTATGGTGGTCGATGGATCATCAAGGTGCCTTGCACAGGTACGGCGCAGCGCTGGCAGGATTCGGATGCTTATATGCTGCGAAATGACGCTCAGACCATGTGGTATATTCGCGAGAACACCGATATTCCGTGTCCTGAGATGATTGCATTTAGCGATAAGCTTGGTAATGTTCTTGGGGCACCTTTCATCATAATGCGCGCAAATGATGGCATCCCAGCGAACAAGATCTGGTTCGATCAGACCGACGACGACGAAGACGACCTCGACTATGCACATCTTGTCGACGAAGACCGTATGAAGATACGTGTCAACTTCCTCTGTTCTCTCGCCCGCCATATGGCCGAGCTGCGGGCGCTGGAGTTCGATCGCGCGGGCACGCTGAACTTCGACGAAGATCCCGAGGACCCTATCATCGGGCCCACGTATCACTGGAAGACAGTTTCTGATCTGGTGAAGCTCACAACTGACGACATGGCGACTCCGGCATCCATCAATTGCATCCCTTCTTACGCCACTAGCTTCGAATACTTTCAAGCAGCTCTGGACAAGCAGTGGCCACGCGACGAAAACACCAGACTTCACGTCAATAATGGTCGACGCAACATCATGTGCGCCATGCTTGCTAGTGCACCCTTCAACAAGTCAATCAAGGTTGGTGACAACAAGGAGACTTTCGTCCTGCGACATGACGACCTTGACTTCCAGAACATCCTCTGCGATCCGAAGACTGGCGAAGTAACCGGTATTATCGACTGGGACAAATGCCGCGCCGCGCCCCGTTGCATCGGTTTTGCATCGCTACCAGCCTTCCTCACGCAGGATTGGGCTCCCGAGTTTTCAACGTTCGCACATCCTCACATGCCTTGGGAGCTCGACGAATACCGCAACGTGTACACACGCGCTATGCTCGAGGCCACCGGTTCCGAAGGCGACGGAAAGTTTACCCTCAAGTCAGCGATCTACGAAGCAGCCAATGCGGCACTCTATGGCGGGCACAGCGGTGGTAGTGTCCCCAACTTCGTGCACTTGGTCTTGAAGGAGCTGAAGGCCACGAGGAAGTTCGATGATCTGGATATTCTGACGGCTCTGGGGCGAGGAGACTGGACGCAGGGCGAGTGGATGGTCCGTCGCGACGTATCGAGCTTAGTAGCGCCGCAGTCCAAGATCGAGCCAGTGGAGCCAACGGTCCATCCGTATTAAGATACCTGACCGTGTACCTACATATGATCAGAATCAACCTCCAAGCTGTATTTGCTCACAATCACACCATGTGAGTTACGGGAATGTATAGGTTTCACGATGGGGTGTTGCGGAAACGGAGAAAGTCGGTCTCGCAAGAAAGCATTGTCACCCTCACAGAGCTTGTTGCGATATGGACGATGCCAACCTAGGAAATTGGGTTCTGAAAGGATACATGCAAGGACAAAAAGGTTGCAGGTTCATCGTTCTCGCTTATTAGTCTTGCATTATGCATCACGCAGAGCACAACATAGAATAGAACTTTGCAAGCACTACGAAGGAGCTCGTATTTTTTATCGCACCAACGTTGGTGCACTGACCACCAAGTTTGGTGCGATAAAAAATACGAGCTCCTTCGTAAGTGCAAATCGCCCATAGCTTAATTCAAACTATGATAAAATCGCCCTCTTCCAGCTCAAAAAAATGATCCACTGTGTTGATCCTGACATAACACCAAAAAGTTATCTCCGCTCCCAGAATCGAACTAGGGACCTTTCGATTACAAAGTAATATTACAGTCGAACGTGATAAACCAACTACACCAAGCGGAGTGTGCGACCCGAAGATCGCGCTTGAAGTGCTGGATGACGTAATTTGAAATCGAATCAATTATAGCGGCGTTAAAGAATAATGTTAAGTGATTTTGGATGCGTGCAGAGGCCAGATTGTAAAATAGTGGATGTGAGTGGGTATGACTCCACCAACCCTACATGACAGGCTAGGTCGGACCAGACTGCCGAACCTAGCGAAGCGCGAACTAACGTTCCTACAAGACACCGTTAATGTACACATCTTGACCATGCAATGATATACACATTGTTTGCATAAGCTTCTTATATTTCTCACACATGAAAATAGCATACGCCTTCATGGAAGCCCGAATTGCTACGCACGACGCTAAAAAAAACAAGCCTGACAAGCTGTCAGCATGCTTATCGACCGCAATTATTCAGTCAACACGACGATCTTCCCGCCTGCCTTGTTCCCCTCCATCGCACGATGTGCTTCCACAATTTTATCCAATTTGAACACCTTGCCAATAGGTAGCCTCAAATTCCCATCAAAAAATTGTTGCGCGAGTTCCGCTAACGGCGTTTCCAGGAAGTCATCAGGCCCGCCGCTGTAACTGGTCAGGCACACACCAGATGGAATCTTCTCCATCGGATTCCAGCCATTCAGATCCCATGCATTGCCCACAATGCCTGCCATACACACGATACCATTCTTCGCGGCGCAGAGAAGCGAGTCGTCGAGCGTGGTTGTACCGATGAGTTCGAGTACTTTGTCTGCGCCGCCTGACCATACTTTCCGTATGCTTTCCGCAATGCTCCCAGTATCTTGAATCACATGCGTGACACCGCTCTGCTTCATAAGCTCCGTAGTTTGGGGATCCGTCTTCCGGGTGCTTGCAGCCACTTCCACGCCGTGATTACTGGCGAGTGCTGCAGCAGCAAGGCCTATGCTCGTCGTGCCTCCTCTTATCAGCAATTTGTCTCCCTTCTGTAACCTCAAGCCTCGGAACAGGCAGCCGTAAGACGTTTGCAGCATCTCAGGCATAGCGCCAAGGGTTGTCCATCCTAGCTTGTCAGCGACATGCTTTTGGATGATCTGCACATTCTTGCACGGTACGCATGTCTTTTCGGCATATCCGCCATCGAAGTCGCGACCGAGACCTCCCATGGCGGTTGCAACGAAGTCGCCTTCATTCAGCTCACCGCCGGGGCAAGATTCGACGATGCCCACCGCTTCTATGCCCAGGACTCGCGGGAACTGGACTGATGGTGAGTGTCCTTGGCGGGTGAATAGCTCGGAACGATTCAAGCCAAATGCTTTGATGCGAATGAGCACCTGGCCCGCTTTTGGCGCTGGAACGGGTATCTCTTCAACTTTGAGGACTTCGGGTCCTCCAGGGCTCCGAACAACGACTGCTCTCATGGTTGACATATCGGGTAGTCTGGGCAAAGATAATACAAGTTGCTTTTGGCCTGCGGGCAAGTTGCTTTCGAACAATTGGGAATTCTCGCTTGAGATATTGCAATGTCTTTTGCCCTCTCCTATACCTCTTAATAAGCGCTTGTGCTCGTAAGTCAACATTAGAGCAGAGAGGAGTATCTAACAGGGGTGCAACGTCGGGCGGAAACACTTCCGATGGGAGATTTCCTGTTTGGGACTAGATCGTCCCGATATGTCAGCGAACCCCGCCATTACTTCAGCAATCACAAACTGCTGCACCGACATGGAGGCCCACTCACGATGCCGAGACTGATCTATCAGCCTAGCGCTGACACTGGTGTCACACTTTCGAGAGGTCTGTATGCGTCCTGACGTGCTGTAGGTACGAAGTAGCGACTAAGATGCTCGAACCTTGTTGCCACTGGATAGCCTGATCGGTATCTTCCAAGTAGAATGATTCATTTCTCCCGGAGGTTACGAAAGGGCTCTGAAAGGGGCTTGCTAATCCATACATTTATACTGGTCAGTAATCAGAACGGTAGACTGTGCGGCAGATCGATTCTAATGGCGTCATGTGTCTATTAGTGACAATTGGCTCGTATCTCCTCATCGTTCGAACTCCGTGCCTACCACCCTCGATTTGTGTATTCGGTATATGAACGTACCAAAGAGTAGCATCAAGAGTACGGACTTATACGTCGATGCCGAATACCCTTGCTTCGTCTCCTGCCATCTCTTTGTCGAACCTCACATGGAAGGTGTTGGAATCAGACGAAACCCAGCTGACTTCGTAAGTGGAAGGCGTGTTACTGATATCGTAGGTATCCGCAGGTGTTCGAAGAGTTCCAATACACAAGTCGGGAGCAACCATGCAAGTGTTCTGTCTAAGCGATCCGGCGGGCAACGTCGTGGGTTTTAGGTGAGGGTTGTAAGCCGGTAAGATATTGCCAGGTACCTATTACGGAGCTCATACTTCTCACTGCTGATATAAATGGCCACGCTATCATTCGCTTTTCCTGTCCGAATGATCACAATGGCGACAGCGACATGAGAGACTCCTTGAAAACGCATTCGATACTTCTCAACATGATGCGGCGGAAGTACTTTCTTATTTTGTCACGGACCATGATAGAACATCTTGATAAATGGGACGAGGAATGTCCAGAGTTCTGGGTCAATGGTGAAGGCAAAGTGTTCAAGTCGTTGTACCCTTCACCTGATCTACGCGACCACATTACCGTCCAAGCTTTATGACTCAGTGAATTCGAGCATTTCTCTGACTCGGATATTATCGAAAAAGCTGTGGAGTACCTGGATATCATCGAGGAGATGGGACAGCCAACCATGCTTGAGGCGCGCACCAAGCTTGAAGAAGATGCCGAATGTCTCTCGCTCACGTGGACGAGGCTGGGATCCTGCGACTGGCATGAGCTTATTCACGGCGGGTAATTGTATGGTAATCGAGGTTGTAATTCCGCGCAAGGTTTTAAACGTGGTAAGGTGGAAGATTCCCATGAAGCAACCAAATGCATGTTTTCACGGATGTATCTTGTGGCGTAGTTGCATCTTCTGATCCCTCAAATGATGTCTCATCCAGTAGGAAGAGGTGGACAGCCCTGTTGTGCTGTTTTCGGATCTTGTAAGCAGTCGCTCGGACTTAGAGATGGACTGCGGATCTTACGGCGTTATCGCAATTGGAGTTTACGGCCTGCATCAAAAGAATGGCAACACTTCATTTAGCTTGCTCTTGGCTACCACGCCCCTATCAAAAGCATTCGTGGAAAGGCAAGATGGGATGGTTGGTCGGTTAGTAAAACGTACACGCCCAATTCGATGATTGCGATAAGCGAGTGAATAGTACCTACCTAGGTACATAGGTATCTAAGACATCATAACCATCGTCACGACACCAACCTAAATACTTCTTTTCTGCTCACAAATGATGGACACCTCCAATCTCTTCCGCGTCAACGGCATGGTCGCCGTCGTAACTGGCGGCGCAACCGGTACGCCCTCTCATCTCCACCCATGCCTTTGCTAACCTCACAAGGCATCGGCCTCATGATTGCCCGGTCCCTCCTCTCCGGCGGCGCTTCAAAAGTCTACATCCTCGGCCGCCGCCAAGAAGCTCTCGACACCGCCTGTACACAAAACCTAGGCCTAATCCCCATCCAATGTGACATCACTTCTAAAGCCTCCCTCCAAGCCGCCGTCGACCACATCACCCAGGACGTCGGATACATCAACCTTCTCATCGCCAATTCCGGGATCTTGGGGCCCACGGCAACTTTCGTGCCAGGGCAATCTGTCTCCGAGCTGAGGAAGAGCATGTTTGAAGATAGCAGCATGGATGAATTCAACCGCGTCTTCATGGTAAACACAACAGCGACGTATTTCTCAATGCTCGCATTTCTTGAACTCCTTGCCGCGGGCAACAAACACGCTCTTTCCAGCCCGGCGCACTTCGGCGCACCGCTGAAAGAAGGCAGCGATGTGCCGAGCATACAGTCCCAGGTAGTTGTAACGAGTTCAGTGGGTGCATTTCTAAGAGAATGGATGTGTGCGCCCGCCTACGCTGGGTCAAAAGCTGCAATCGTCCACGTAGTGAAACAAACCTCCTCTGGTCTCGCAGCACATGGTATACGCGTCAACGCTCTTGCGCCAGGATGTATATCCCCCTTCATACCTCCTCCCTCTCCCCTCTTCCACGTTCTCCGCCCTCTCCCGCACAGCAGCACCACTAACCTCCACAGGGTTCCCCTCCGAAATGGCCGACGCAGTCATCAACAGCCGCGACCCGGGCACCGAAGACTCAAGCAACCCCGCCTTCATCCCGGCGAGGAGATTCGGTGGAGAAGAGGAGATGGCCGGGACGGTGCTGTATCTTGCGAGTCGGGCGGGCAGTTTTTGTAATGGGTTAGTGTTGGTGAATGATGGGGGGCGGTTGGGGGTTACGCAGTCGACTTACTGACAAGAAAGACGATGGGCCAAGAGAGAGCACAGAGATTGGGTCGTATATGTGGTCCTTATATGGTTTGGTTTGGGGGTTGAGACTGTTAGAACTGCCTGTTTCTTGCTCAATGGCCTTGACATTTATTATACGCGAAGTTCACCTCCTACCATCTTTCAGGATTTCATTTGCCCTCCTCTCTCGCCGTCTTATCACCCAACGTGATTACGTCTCACTCCTCTTTATCCCACGTTAACGTCACGGTGCGTGTCGAAATGCACTAAACCATCCCAGCCCCAGACAGGTGGTACCTCTTCAATCTCTATCTCTTCCTCTTTTCGCATTCTTCTCTATTTCTTCCTTATACTCCTCGTCCTCTTCCCCCTTCCCATTCAGCCCAAGGACCACACCGTACGCAGTGCCATCAAAACGAGGCACCTTGCGCAAATTGCGACCAATCTTGCGTCCAGCAACTACGTCTCCATCATGGGATCGCAGTGCAGGGAAGTTGCGCAGGATCCGCAGATAGTGTGAGACGAAGCGTGTGTACAGCGGGAGGTGTGCGAGGTAGTGGTCGTGGTAGGTTTTACCCGCTTTAGATGTGCACTTAGTTAAGTTAGGGGAGTCGGTGTTAATGCAATATCTGGGCACTTTTAATAGCAGAGACACTAGAAGAGAAGAAACTATTCTACTCTTATTATAGATCTTAGCTTTACTAAACTAAAAAGCATATAGTCCAGTACAGATAATTATGATAAGTAAGTACGAGTAGAGAAAGAGTAGAAGCGGTTTAATTAGGAAATATTACTAATTATCTAGTCTATAGAGGGAAAAGTATATCTTCTATAAGATAAGAAAGTAAACCTCAAAGGAAAGTGTCGCGTCCAACATGCTAAATTAATACCCCGTAATACAAAATAGCCCAATCTCAAATACTAAACACATCCCGATTCGTTCCCTTCTCCACAATCTTACCACTCCCAGCCGGATGCCGCTATACAGCCCTGGGCGTGCTCCTCCACTCCTGTGCTGATTTCAAAGCAGTAGTATCACCGCTCCATACCACTATTCCCCATTCAAGCCCGACCCGGATACACTCTCTCGTACTCAGTCTGGCCCTCAAAGCGATCCAACTCCTGCGGCGCCGGCAGCTTGGTAATATCGCCCACATACCACCAGCAGCATATTCCTAGCACTAGTACCATGGCCACGGCATCGAAGACATAGATCGGCCACTCGTTGGCAAGTAGATATCCATCCTCTGTATCGGCATTAGCCATCCGCCTTTCCCCAAAAACGTCCTGGACAGGAGTGCCTAGACTTACTGCCCATAGCATACTCAATAACCCGAAACAGGTTCCGGAACGTAATCAGCAAACTGACCACATTCAACATATTCAAATACCGGTGCCACTCAAACCCCCGCTGACCTGCGCCCTTGGCCGCCGCGCCCCCACCACCACCGCCCATGCGCCGCTGCCACATGCCCGCGACGACGAGGAAGAACCCAAATATCACCATCTGCAGCCCCAGCCCCACCAGAATCACCCCTTGCCCACGTCCGCGCTGCTTTTGCTGTCGCTGCCCGCGAGGATGATCCCGCCGCCCGCCTGCACGAGGAAACAGAGCACGTCGCCGCCGACGAAGAGCTTGGTGAGCCGCGTGGGCCGGATCATGGACAGTGCGGACGAGTTTGTTGCCAGCATGATTCGGCCGAGGAACATGTAGATGAAGGCGGCGAAGAAGATGGGGCCGAGTAGGATGAGCAGTGCTTGCATTACGTAGGGCCCCGTCGAGGTTGGCTTGGTTTTGCCGAGCGCGCGGCCGATGTAGCCTAGTTTCGACTGGGGGTGGTTAGATGGGTGTCTGTGGAGGTGGTGGAGAGGGATGGGGATATGGGGTATGTAGTAGAGGATATGGGTACTGGGGCTTACGTAGGGCGCCGATGAGAAAAGGGATGCAGAACCATGTGCGTGTTTTGACGAGGCGGATGGAGTACATGATGAAGAGGATGATGAACAGGGCGATGAAGATTCCTGCCGCGGCGACGGAGGGGACATAGGCGTAGTTTGATTCTTCTTCGGCCATGTTGGGTGTTCATGTTGTGGATAATTTGAAGCGGTTGTTTGGACGAGGAGGAAGAGGCGGTGGTCATTGTTTTGCGAGTGAAGAGAAATCCGAGGTTCCAGGAGTATTATATACTCCAGTTCGGAGGCATGATGATAATCGAATCATGGTGTTAGACCTGTCAAAAACCACCGAATGCGCCCATTGAGGTGCACTTGCGACCTTGGCGTGAGGCTGTGTGATTGGATGGGAACGGGAACGAGAACGAGCGAGCGAGAGACGCACGGAGCCACGACGCAAGGATGACCTGTAGCAGATAAGCGCCATTGGACCTCATCGCATTAAGCTGGTCGAAAATGACTCCGAGGTCTTCGAAACTTGGCGCAGCATGTCAGTGTTCGCGTTTCATGAGATAAGTGATTGCTATTGTACCTTGGCGTCACCTGCACTCAACCACACAGCCCAACCTGCTCGCGACACCACTTTCCTTGGTGTACTTGACTTATGGTATCAGTAAAGTCTGGAAAAGCACGCGCCTACTGTTCCGAACGTCTTGGCTTATTCACTCCAGAGAGGTCGTAAGCCTCATATTTGCTAGCGGCTGCAACTGTGATGACGCTGGCTTTTCCATAGGTCGATCCCATTTGACCAAACTGAAGAGCCGTATGCTCCAGTGTTTTGTCCACTGGATGATATTCAGACTGCCAACCCATAGCTGTTGTGAGCTGGGAATAGTCTGTCCGGCTATAAAACCCCCCATACATATAACAGAGCCGCGTACTTTGACCCCTAAGGTACGCAAATAACGCATTCTTGACTGCTGTCGATGACTCGGACGACCTTCAGTTAAAGGAAAGCACTTTGACTTGCACGGTCGCGTTCTTTCTCTAGACTGAGGCTGTCAGTCAACTACTTGTGCAGTAAAATCCAGTTGACTCAGTTGACAAGGCCTTCGACTGGCGAGTACTATTCAGTAGCGCCTTTAGAAAGAGTTTGAAATAACCCATAGTTGATAAACAGACAACTACCATTGAACTTGTGCGTTGACTGGACAGAGAATAATGCGAAATTAGGCCGTAAAGAGAATTTGAAGGATGATTCCCTGGAAATATGCCTTCTTCTTCTATGCACGTCTGCTTTACAACGTTGTCGTAGAAAACTACGTACAGTAGTCACAGAGCTTCGAGCTTTGGCAAAAATGAGTAATGAAAACACCGCCCATGGTCCCGTTGTAGGTAATCTGAGAATAGCAGAGAAAGATGTGATTGAGACACTGGTGCTTACACCAAGCGCACAAGATCGGGTTCTCTGGTACCCTCGTACAGCCTGAGATACTACTGGTCGCCAACACTGTCGAGTGTAGCAGTATCTTCTAGGAATGCGGACACAGTCTTGCGTTGGAGGCGGAAGTGCGTCTGGCAGACGCGCTAAAGGACTTAAGTTCGCACGCAATGGGGCCATTTTGAAGGAGTGGATGTCGAGAATAATCCCTAGCCATGACTTAGTGTCTCAATAATGTTTGAACAATCTCTTGTTATATGACCGGGGGTGCGACTGCCGCAAGGCGCGGTTCGCAGCGGTGGAAGAGAGTCCGTGACTGTTGCCCGGTTTGTGTAAGTCTGCTCAGGTCCAGAACATTCTCTATTCTCCAGGGACTGCGCCTCGGGATTCGGATAGTTACCAATGGCGCGGATCTAAATCGGTTAAACACCGTTGACCACATTCAAGACCTGCTAAGCACTAACGCCTGGCCCGGCACCTAGCACCACTGCCATGAGATTGGGGGCACTGAACTCGCAAGATGGTGGCCTTTTTGGCGATAAAGGCGACGTCCGATGGATGGGCGCTTAAGTCGTGAGCTCACGTAAGGCGAACCGAACGCCAAGCCGATGCCAGTCACGTTGACCACGATGCCTGCGGGCCGCTCTTAGGATTGTGGACTCGGCAAGGCACTCGCTTCTGAATAGTTTTAGGCAAGAGAAGTAAGCAATCTGCAGAATGCGCCTCGTTGTAGTGTTGCACAGGCCGGCTCCAGCGAACCTTATATTTGAAACAGAGCTGTGAGTATGTCGGTCACTCGTGTATTATATATCGTATGGTGCAAATCAGCCTCGATTGCTCGCTGTTGAGAGATTGACTTGTTATCAGTGTGTAACACTGGTCTTCCTCAGTCCTGCCCCGCTCCGGGACGAAAGTCGATGCATGGAGTCTCAGTAGGTATGAGATATATTGCAGTGTATA
>TARA_R110002003_G_scaffold214_31_pt1 | contig 29303 bp, 27 predicted proteins | sample TARA_R110002003 | Tara Oceans TARA_R110002003 (sample SAMEA4396441) | marine metagenome | biome: Westerlies Biome; feature: [SRF] surface water layer (ENVO:00010504); material: water (ENVO:00002006), including particulate matter (ENVO:01000060) such as... | depth 5 m | reverse complement strand
TCAGATGGCGAAGGAAGACCCTAAAGTGAAGCCTCTGAAGCTGGTAATCATGTCTGCAACATTACGAATCTCAGACTTCACAGAGAATCAAAAGCTCTTCAGAGGTCTACCTCCGCCGCTCATCAAGGCAGAGGGCCGGCAATACACTGTCACGAACCACTTCGCTCGCCGAACGCAACGCGACTATGCCGAAGAAATGTTCCGTAAAGTATCTCGAGGACATCGTAAGCTGCCCAAGGGCGGTATGCTCGTCTTTCTTACTGGCCAGAATGAGATCGCCCACCTCGCCAAAAGACTAAAGCAGATCTTTACATCTACCCAAGGTCAGGAGGCAAAGGCTGGAAAGGTTGTTGTGTCACCAGCGGAAATACCGTTGGAGGCTGAAGATATTGAGCTGGGTACCAAGAACCAAGACTTTGAAGACAACGATGGATCGGACTCCGAAGATTCTGAGATCTTGGGCCTGGATGACGAAGACGACCGAGAGTTCGAGATTGAGGATGAAAAGCCAGAGGACACGGTCTTAAACGTCCATGTTTTGCCACTTTACTCACAACTACCAACGAACCAGCAATTGCGCGTCTTTGAGCCGCCTCCAGATGGTTCCCGTCTCATTGTCCTGGCCACCAACGTTGCAGAAACAAGTTTGACGATCCCAGGCATTCGCTACGTTTTTGACTGTGGGCGTGCAAAAGAGAAAAAATACGATCTGGTCACAGGCGTGCAAAGTTTCGAAGTTGGTTGGATCAGCAAAGCCAGCGCGAACCAACGATCTGGTCGTGCTGGTCGTACAGGTCCTGGCCACTGCTACCGTCTGTACTCCTCTGCGGTCTTCGAGCGAGACTTTGACGAATATGCCGCACCAGAGATCTCAAGAACGCCGCTTGAGGGCGTTGTTCTGCAGCTCAAGAGTATGGGAGCGCCGGTCGTCAATTTTCCCTTCCCAACGCCACCAGATCGGGAGAGCTTGCAGAAGGCCGAGAACCTTCTCTCGTACCTGGGCGCGCTGTCAGTTGATGGCAAGGTCACCAAACTCGGGCACGAGCTCTCGCTGTACCCTCTAAACCCTCGCTTCGCCCGCATGGTTGCTATGGGCGTAGCACAAGGCTTGACTGCTGAGACAATTGCACTTGTGGCTGCGCTCTCAGTACCTGAACTCATCATCCCAGAGAACAAGCTTGGCTTGCGCGAACCTACCCAAGATCCTGACGCCATCCGCACCGAGCAAGACAACATTGAGGCCGAAGAGCGTTCGCGCATGCGCAAAGCCTACAATGCAGCTCAAGCCAAACTCGCTGTCAACGCCAAACAAAGTGACTGCATCAAGTTTAGCAATGCCGTTTGTGCTTATGCATATGAGTCTGACCCCCGAGGATTTTGCGAAGACATGTTCCTCAACGCCAAAGCCATGAACGAAGCATCTCAACTCCGCCACCAACTCACCAACATTGTGCGCGCCCACCGCCCAACCGCCATCTCAACATACAACCCCAAACTCCCCGCGCCATCCGATCGCAGCATCAACCTCCTGACGCAAATCTGCGCAGCGGGCTTCATCGACCAGATCGCCATGCGCGCAGATCTAGCCCCCGTGCCTCCGGAACTCCATCGCAAGCCCAAAACTGCAATCGACGTACCCTACGTCACGCTATTCAGTTCCCAAGCCGATCGCACCGACGACCCCTACGTCTACCTGCACCCAAGTAGCCTGCTAGCACGCACTCCCCCCGCGAAAATGCCAGGCTACATCATCTACTCGCACTTGCAGCGCGCATCCACATCCAGCATCCACGGCTCCAAGACACCGAAGACGCGCTTACATCCTCTCACGCCGGTTACACGGCCGCAGATCATTCATATCGCGCTCAATACGCCGTTGTTGGCGGCTTCGAAACCAAAGGGCAAGATTGTGGACGTGCAGGGCAGGCCGGAGCGGAGGGAGTGCGAGGTTGAGCTGAGTCTCGTGGGGGAGAAGGGGAGCCAGGGCTGGGGACTGGGGGTGAGGAGGGTGGTGCAGAGGAAGGATGGCGTGGGAAGATGGGTGGTTGAGAAGGTGCTTGGGTGAGGGGTCATGGTTGTAGAAAAGTGTTATGCATGGTAGGAGAGATGCAGATGATACCCCCAAGCAAATTCACATGAGCGATTTGAATCTCGAAACGTAATCATTATTTCATCTATCGCATCAAGCTATCAACTTCACCACTTCAACCTCAGAACCCGCCCTCTCCAAACCATCTCAATCCCTCGTCACACCCACCTCCGCAGCAACCTTCTCGCTCCTCAACACACTCACCTCCTTCTCCGTCTCAATGCTCTTCCGCGCCTCCGCATCCACCACGATGCCCGTACTCCTATACTTCCGAAACTGTCTCGCAGGCAACCTCTTCTCAAACATCTCGTCGATCTCCTCCAGCGTCCTATTCTTGACCTCAGGAAGGAAGAAGAACACCCACGTGGCGCCGATGACACAGCTCGGGAACCATATGAAGCCGTAGCGCGGGCCCCAGTTGAGCGCCGCGGGGTTGATGAAGTACGGCGCAGTGAAGGTGGTGAGCCATGCGCCTGCGAAGCCGACGGCGGCGGCGAGGCCAAAGGTATGGGAGCGCAGGCGCTGGGTGGGGAGTTCGCCGCCGCACAGCCAGGCGTAGGTGCTGATCATGCCGTTGTAGCTGAACATGTAGATGCCCGTCAGGCCGACGGTGACCTTGCCCGTCGCCTTGGCGCCGGGGTATTTGTGGTACACGGTTGCGATGATGAGTTGCAGACAGCCGCAGACGAGCAGGCCCGTCATGAGCAGGATGCGCCGGTTGCCGAAGCGCACGACGATGAAGGAGTTTGCGATGAAGGCGAGGATGGAAATGGCGGAGAGGACGTTGGACATGGCGAAGGGGTCGGAGACTTTAGCCATCTGGAGGAAATATGCTTTGAAAGCTTGGGCGTGTTAGTAGGTGTTTCGTGTGAGGGGAGGGGGAGAGTTACCGATGATGAACATGGAGCCTGATGCGGCTTGTAGTAGTACTGCGCAGACTGCGAGACCGGTGCGGCGGCGATCGACGGGGTTGCTGAAGAGATCGAGCCAGCCAACGCCAGAGCTAGACTCCTTTTCCCGGTCGATGGCGTCGCGGATTGCTGTTGCTTCTGCTAGACTGTCGTGGGTCTTGGGACGAAGCCATATGAGCGCTTTGACGCCTTCGTCGAAACGACCTTGCAGGATCAACCAGCGTGGCGACTCAGGGATGAACCAGATGGTGCAGATGATGATCAAAGGGAAGACGTAGATCAGTCCCAGCGGGATCAGGTATGCAGATTTGTCTGGTCGCTTTGCCGTTGCCCAATCCACGATTGTGCCGATGAGCGTGCCGAAGGAGACGAAGAAGTTGAAAGCGGTCAAGAAGACGCCGCGGAGTTCGGCTGTGCTGGATTCTTGAAGGTATAACTGGGCGAAGGTCATGAAGTATCCGTTTGCGAGACCGATAATCAGACGGCCTGCGTATAGCGCTCCGATGTTCTCGGTCGTCATCATTATAATGTTCGCGACGAAGCAAGTGACGCATGCTAGAGCGAGGCATGCTCGCCGTCCGAAGCGCGTCGAAGGAATCCCGGCGGTGGCAGAGCTGATGAATGCACCGAGTGTCATCAGGGACGAGATGAGCTGCTGGCGTTCGGTTGTGATGTTCCATCCTGTTGGACTCTTTGGCGAGCGGTATCCAAAGACCTAGAGTATGTGAGTAAAAACCTAAGAAAATGACAGACACGATGGTCTTACCTGAAGGAAACCTCTCATCGCCTGTAGCCCACCAATCATGCCGAAGTCAAATCCATACTGAAACGGACTCAAAATCACAATTCCACACGCCAAAAATAACTTCGAATGGCTGCGCCACGAGTCTCCTTTGTTAACATCAGTCATCGTGAAGTCGCAATGTAGTCGTGTTAGCCACCCACGTTTGCATTCGAACACATGGGTCCCTTATACCTCTTGAGCAGATCACTGCCCGGGGTGGATGAATGCCCGCATGCATGGTACCGTATTTACCCATCTGCCGAACGGCATGCCAAGATGCACGTCGTTATGACCCCACAACTTCTGAATGCTCCGAGCCAATTGGGGAAAGCGACTTGGCAACTTGTACAGATTGGATGTGGGGAAGGTGGTTTGGGCGGAGGGAACTTCGCTGGCAGGATGAAGTGTACGAGCGTTGTGCAAGGGGTGTTTGATGATCTGGACGATTACCATAGGATCGAGTACGTTGATAGACGCCTGGATCCGGGTTTTTGGTACGTGTATTGCAGAAGGGCCGAATGAGTGCCATTGCTCGGGGCGGTCTTCTACACTGTCACTACAGGGGGTGTAGGTCACCTCAACGAGCTTTCCCTCATCGCACGGTGATTGCGCATTGCCGTAACGCCAATATTGACTACTATGGTGGCTTTGTTCGGCGCCATCGTACCGACGCGTATCGCGAGATGTTTCTCGTGAAGCGATCGTGTTATGTGCGTTGAGTCAGTCATGTTGGAGAAAAGGTATGGGGTGCAGGGCTAGCGGTGAGTTTGGGCCGGAAAGCGCGGGCGGGGAAGGAAAGCTTGTCTGCATCACATCCACTAGGGAAGGGACGCCTGACTTAGAGCACCAACTTCAACAACGGTACTTCTTGCGACAATGGATAATGGATTCCCTGGAGTCATCGAGACCCTTTATCTTGCCCACTCCCGGAAGCCAGTGGAAATGTCTAGCGTCGTACCACTTTCTCTAGTCCAGGACCCTTCAACCAGACTTGAACAGCGCAACGTAACCGGCGGTGCATCACGCATTCTGTCGTAGCCGAGATACTGAAGGGAAAACATTGCATTAGAGAGCCTCGTGAGATAAGACAGGTTTCTAGCCCCCGAAAACGACGCGTATACTTGCGTGTTGAAGATTGTATCCGCGGGTTGAAGGCTAACAGTAAGTATGGAGCCGGTCGTCACTGGTCAATCGAAAATAACTTCGCACTGGTTCGCCTCGTAAAGAATATCCATGGACGAGGCCGATCCGTTGTCTGCATGGATCAACAGAAGATACCCCTCGCCAGCATCAAAACTGTTCGCCGAGGTTTGGAGCTGATCGCTTCTATGGCTCAGTACACCATCATGGAGGTGTACAAGGAGAAGGAGGCTCCCGCCTAAAGGCGGTTGAGGTACCCTCTCCTTGTCCCTCAGTGATGTCATTTCGTTCACCGTCTGGGTCGGTGTAGGTGTGAGGGTATTCAGGGTGTACTTGGGTTGTGTTTCTCTGCATTGTCTTGGTGGTGTGAAGATATGCCGGATGGTGCGAAGATACCCCGGCTCCATTGTTGCTTGTTCTTGGTCTACCGTCTGTTGATGGTCGCGAATATATCCTGGATCCATTTTTTCCGCTGTACTCAACGTACCTTAGTTGGTAGTGTCTATAATAGCAAGTCATACTCAACAATGCGTGTAGCTTCAGCTCATCGTGATGCGTTCTTGTCGGTACGCACGCCGGGTTTGAGTACATCCGACTCTGGTGGTCCATGAGCCTATATTACTTCGGGCCCTTAAAGCCGCACGATTCTAGTTCTCATACATGCTCGAGGCTGTCTAGGTCATGGCATTGGGCATGTTCGGAAACAGGCGTGGAATGATGCACCGTGAACATCATCTCACGCTAGTGACATCAACCTCCACAATAACATGCACATGCCGCGATTGTCATGCCGCGAATTCCCAACTCGCTCCTGCGTAAAGCGCATGCGATAGATTTCTTTCTACCAGCGCTACTTGCTGCATGTCGAGACCTCCACGCCGCGCAAAACGAGTTGCGATGGCTACGCGAGCATGTCAAGAAAGTCGCGAAATCGCGTCGCGCGCGCGGTGACACGTTAGCTGAGGGCTCTTTACTACGGCAGCTGGTCAAGGAAAGAGCTTCGGGAAAGCCGTTGCAATATATTTTGGGAACTGAATACTTTGGCGATCTGGAGATCAGGTGCAGACCTGGTGTGCTAATACCGAGGTGGGTATGGTGCTTCAGGCATGTTCACAGCCATGGCTGATGTGCCAGGAAGACAAGATACAGCAGCATCGATTACGCACCTTGTACGACTGCTACGCGATGCGCCAAAGCTCCCGCCCGAGTTACGCCTCCTCGATCTTTGCACCGGTACTGGCTGCATCCCTCTTCTCTTCCGACACGAGCTGTACGCGGGCCGCGACGATGTCGAATTACGTGCGCTGGGCGTCGATATCTCGGACAAAGCCCTTCACCTGGCCCATTGGAATACAGAGAGGGCGCATAGGAACACGGCATACGCAAGGAAAGGCCAGGTGCAATTAATCAAGGCAGATGTTCTGATCAATCCTTATGCAGACGCGGTTGCAGGCCCTCTGCCCTTGAAAGCTGCACTCAATCACAATGGGCTGCCTACGCACTGGGACATCCTGATTTCCAACCCACCGTACATATCACCCTCAGAATACTGGAAGACCACGACACGATCTGTTCGAGGCTACGAACCAAAGCTTGCATTGGTACCTCCGTCCCAGCCCGATAAAAACGATACACAGTTAGGCGACATGTTCTATCCTCGTCTGATTTCAATCGCGCGAGACGTGGAGGCGAAAATAGCGCTATTGGAGATTGCAGATCTTGCCCAAGCGCTCCGAGTTGCACAGCTTGCGCGAAAGCGTGGCATATTCGATGGCATCGAGATATGGCGAGAGGATCCGGGCCCGACTACAGGCGCCGCGACAGATCACAATGGCTTTCCAGTCTGTGGTGAAGGCAATGCGCGCTCGGTCGTCTGCTGGCGTGGCTTGGGCGCCTTGTGGCTGGGCAAAGCAAACGCAGTGGCCGAGCAAGACGATGCTTGGCGTCTCTTCCAGAGCTACCCCGGATCTCTATTTCTGACGCTTCAGTCGGAATTGCTTACTTCGCTTAAGCCATAATTCGATCCAAGCATCTGGCTTGATCAATCGTCAAAGAGTGAGCACAGGTTCGTAAGGAAGAAGAGAGAGGAGAGACCCGTATCGCTAAGTCTAAGAGCATCAAGAAAGCTAAATGACATGCGATAATGCTGTGGTGCATTGGCCGATAATCGCCATTCACCATGATGTGACAAAATTGGCTTGGCGCACTAGAGAAGCCATGGCTGTGCGGCTGATGTTTACATTGGTAAACCGATATTTTCAGTCTACATCGTAGGAGTCTTTTCGCAGCATCAGCACAACCTTTCATGGAGGTCCTTAGTCCAGACTCGATCAAAGCGATTCGCGCAAAGTTGGGCCATTACTGGCGTTGGGCTGAACCACGGGTGACCGGCTCCAACCACACAACTATCGTCGTCGTCGGTTCCTGGTCAAGATCGTGGGTCTACGCCTACACCATTTGAAAGTTGACATGCCTGCTGTTCGAAGTCAAAAAGTGGGAGGGCGACTGAGACATGGTCTTAGAGCTGAGAGGTGGACGACGGCGCATTCGATTTGATTAATGGTACGGACCAGGAGCTGGACCGCGCCAGACCCACCCTATACTACAAAGGTCGTTGACACCACAAGTCTAGAGCGCAAGTACCGCCCTCGTCTCACTATATTCATGTGATTGCTGACAGTTACATCAGTCGAGACTCTTACATCTACCCTGGGCTAGCAACTAGAGGGCAATCAACCGGGACACTCGGAACTTGTCGTCGAGCCGAACCGTGGCTAAACCGTTGTCGTCGCGAACATGAGCATTGTTTAATGTCACTGTGAGAGCCACCTTATTTTTCAACACGCATCTTGGATGTGCCATCTACCTCAGACGATGGAGCGCAATTGGGGGACGGTGCTCGCAAACCTGGTCGATACCTCTGCCTGTCCCATTGCTCGGGTGACCCTACCCGTCAGCCACTACAGACAAAACACGAGCCGGATGTATTGCCGCCTTTAAGCACAACGTGCCTTACAGAGCACTTCCGAATACTTTTCAGGATGCAGCGAGCTTCAATCGATGACACAGAGTTCGCTATTCATGGACTGATTCTCTCTGCATTGCCTAGGATGATGAGGATGACTGGCGTGTTGGGTCTTTGAAGATGTCTGATGTTCATCGTAGAGTCCGAGAGGATCGGACTATGTATTGAAGGGTACGGATATGACACAGCCGCGAACCGCAGTCTCTTGCCCGATGCGCGTTCTGTTGTTCGCATTGTATGAGGTCCAAATGTTTACAGGATGATACTGCACGGACTATGAGGACTGCTGCTGGAAGCTGCCTTGCCTGATAGGACACCGTGGCCATCTCGTATGGTACCTGGACAACCTGAGCTGCGGTCCTTGCCACGATGTTTGCAGAATAAACAGTTAAGATAGTATCTAATGTGTCCCGCGTGTCTTACATATCGGTACAAGTCGAGGTCAGCTTTCGCTGGCACTTTGGTGTATCAATTCGTGATCTGCCGTACGGGGTAGGGGTTAGGCGCCAGTATCTGGTCCAAGCTCCATCTGAGAAGAGCTACATGATCTTCCATTCGCCACAGCTTATCCTGAACCTCAACTTCACATTCGAATCTAAACGAAAATGCCTCGAGTTTCACCATGCAGAGTCCTCAAGATCCTCACATTGCCTTGGATTGTTATGCTTGGCATCTTCTTCTTTCTCCCCTCGCCCGTCATCCCACCACACCAGCGTGAAGCCTATATTCAGAGAAGATTTGCATCTGGAAACACAGTCATAACAAATATCGATTACATACCATTCCGCAGGGATCCGAAGTTTGTATACTCAGGAGAGTGCTCAGAATGCTCGGATCTACTTATTCATTGGCGCCTCGTTGCATCAGGCCGCGACTTCTTATTGCGCACTGCCTATTACGACGAGTACCCTGGCGTCAACATGACACGCCATCTTCAAGAAGCGATCGACTGGAATGACGACGTTAAGGCGGGCTCCGCGAAGAATTGGACGCCGTACTTTTCTGAACCAATCGAGTTCGCAGGAATCCCAAGCGGCAGTTTGGACGAGGAGATCAATATGCCCTGGTTCACGCTCGTGGATCAGCGATTGACTCACTACAATATGCATAACTTGCAGGCCTCGTTCGTTGCGCATGCGGTCATGCCAAGGCCAGGCATTCTCGAGATCTGGAGGGGTGCATATGTCAAATCAGCTCTGAACGCCACGGAACACGTTCAAAAATTTGAAGACGACAAACCGTCGCAGAATATGCTGCGGTGGATGGTCTATGATAACATGCTATTGCACCAAAAGGACACAGACTTTCTGGCTTCTTTCCAATTCGTCGCTACCTTCGAACAAACACGCGTGGTAGTGAAGCACCTCGCTGGTGATCTTCCGTCGCGCACATACCCTATCCGACGAGCTTTACTTGTTCCTTTGGGACCATTCATCGCGATACCGTTCATTTTAGCCACGGCACTACTTGCCTTGTTTACTCCGCTCGTATACTTTGTGTTCGCGTGGTTTGGCTTCCTTGTTGGACTTGTGGCCATTCGACGGATGCTTGACAGGGCACCCGTTACCTCATACTGCGATGGCCTATGGTGGCCTTTGCAGTGGCTCAGACACAGGCGGAGAAATAGTAGCAGTCGGAGGAAGCATGTCTGGGGCCCAAGTGGCCCGGTCGCGCTAAAAACGCACAGCAAGTGGTTTGACGAAGAGAAAGGAATCGGTCTCCAACGACCAGAGAACATGCGTACTGGGAAGGACTGGAAAGATTGAGCACCCCTAAGTTCAGATATCATCAAGGTATGGCAGTGCACGGACATGCTCAGGACACGTTTAGTCTGAATTGGTGATAGCGCCGGCGTCTTAGTCTCCGAACGCGCCCCATCGTCAACCTCACATCATCAGACAACTCATCGATTCCATCGCCGCGTGTCCGGAAGTACTATGCGACCATCGAAACGTGTCAAGACCTGTTGTCGAACCGAACTACAAGTCACCATCAAGCAAGAGGCACCGCCAAGTCCAAGGCACACACCGAAACCAATATTCGATGGCCCCGGCTCCAGCACCTCAACAGAAGATGCAGAAGACAGGCAGGCAACAACAGCCAGAATAGACTCTCTTGACCCAAGGATCATCAGTAACGAGATTTCCCCGCCCATTTCGGATGTTGACCCGGCCGAGGTCAAGGCGCCAGAGCCTCCGCCACGCGACTACTCCTGGCTCTATCATCCCAAACGAACATGTACGCTGGACCCAACTTTCTCAACGGACTACCTCGTTGGATGGATATGGGAACACGGAGCACCTGTCATGAAACCTGGCGTCAAGTATCAACAAGGATTGTTCTGGCTCTGTCGTCATTGTTTCCAAGCGCCACCGGCTCCTCTGGAGTTTGATATCACCGATCCCTTCGAAGCATTAAAAGCCTCGATAATGAACGACATCAACAGTACCGAGTACAGCTGGTCGCTTGATTCTGGTTTCGGCGGAGCTCTTGTCGAGTACCACTTAATGACGAGACACAACATCCATGCGCCTGCAGATAGTGTCAAACCGGGATTATTTGAGACGCTGAATCTCATTCCGACAAACACATCACATGTCGGTCTCATTCAGCGCTTGGAAACGATGGAGGACGATATCGCGGCGATGGAGCGGGCGTTCAAGAGCGGGGTGAAGAGGTGGAAGGAAGAGAAGGAATGCTGGCTGGAGGGCATGCCTTCAAAAACTCTACATCGCGAACTCTGCAAGAAAGCAAAGTACAAGATCTACTACCGGTGATCGCGGGCTCATAAGAACAGAGCCAGCTTTCATACCCTTGGTGCAGATTTTGAGAGAGCCGCAGCCGGGTCCATTAAAGCCATCCTCCTGTTATAATTGCCATAATACACTGGAAGGTTCGCTGCACGACGTCGTCGTGCGCGCTCAATTCAATTCTCTTCGCATCAAGAAGTACACTTCCAAACCCCTTGCTTCCCAGGGTCCAGCAATGACGTACAGTTCTAATCGCGTAGATTCTGCTTCCTAAGCTGACTTTTTGACACCGCTGTTGCGCATACTGACTCTGAACTAGCACAATGAATTAACCGTGGCGGGCTGGTTGAAAGGTTGCTCCGGAAAATAGTAAGAGGCACATCGAAAAGCGCTGCTCACGGTGTAAGCAGCAAAAGATGTACACGGCGGAATGACTGTCACCCAACCGCCCGGAGAGGGAGACTTTTGGACAACTGCAACGAGACAAACGCAAAAGGTCGTAGCCGCGATCGTGGCAAGAAGATATCTAAAATAGTCAGCTTTGCTCGACTTATTGACATTGGAAGACATACAAGCGATGGTTCGAGGAACGATAGCACTGCACGACGAAGTACGTCGACGTTAAGAGCGACCAGCAACACAGCACCCTGCGAGATCTTGTCAGCGAATGAAAAGTGTGCGTTGGATGCGGCTCACTTACACCCAGGCGGCGTGGGGGCTTATAGCAGCGTCGTTGCGCATCATTAGCCACAGCACACTGGTGACGCCCATCAAGGGACCAACAAGCGAGCCTGAAAAGGCGGCCACGTATTGGCCGAGAACGAGTAGCAAAGCGAGGATTGCATGGATCGGAATCTGATACCCGGCATGTTGGGGTCTGTGGGTTCGAAACGAGGCAAATAGGTCGTCATCGGCAGCAGCTGTAGGCCCCGCGAAGAAGAGCAGGAGCACAGCGACCAATAATCGTGTTGGGATCTGAGGGCGTGTTTTGTAAAACGACGCATGCACACATCCCTGCTGGTCTTTCAGCTGGTGGTACTTGTGGCTTGGCTTACTACCAATAGATTGCCGTGTGTGTTGAGTCTTGGCAAGGTCGGAATGGTGGTCGACGCTCTGGAACATGCGGCCGTGATGACCAGGGCACGGACACGGCCCAAGGCCGTGACATAAGCGATCGCACTGCACCATCTCCGATTTTCTGCGTCCGCTGTGCATTGATGAAATTAAGTTATCCACAATGAGTGCAAACAAATTAATGGGTGAAGAGTCGAGGATGCCCAAGCGTGGACTGCCCAGGTGCTAAGATCGAGGCAAAAAAGAATTTTGATTGTATCGCTCTGGCATACGAGCGGATGTCTGAAATCTGGACCCCCAATGAGCCTCAGTGCCGTGGGTGTATCACAGTGCTGAAGTTGAGGCCCTGAGTGTGGCCATGGAAGTCGGAATCCGCTATTGCTTATCATCGCTTCAAATTGAGGCTCTGCGACGCATCGGGGCGGGGTGGGCAGACTGTTTGCCTGCTTTCAGGCTCGCGCGGACCGCTATGATCTGGGCTTCCAACCAATGAATGCGGGCTGTCAAGTAGTCGATCGCTGTCGGAGGCCGCGCTCATGGGGTCATCTTCGTTGGCATCGTCCTCTACCTCCTTGTCGATTGAGCTGAAGCCTTCCCATGCTACTTCTTCCTCAATGATCACAGGAGTGCTAACCTAATGAAAAACAGTGGTTTGACAGAAAGAAAATACTAGGAAAGTCAAATACTTTACTAAATAGAAGTACTAGAGACTATTATATTAGATATAGATACTAGAAGTAGAACTAAGTAAAGTAAGAGAACTTCATAAAAATTATAGATCGCGGAACAGTACAGGGACCAGCGCGCTTACGTCCGTGTCAGGAAGAACGGCAACAAGGAGATTGTCGACCCTGCGACTACCTACTACGGTGCAAATCTAGGCAACTGGCCCAAGCACGTCTGTCAACGTCTAATGCAAGCCTCCTGCATCAGCTACTGGCTGTTCCACCGCTGTCGGAAATCGCAGTAGGCAACATACGATTCGTGGATGTTGACTGGACACGTCGTTCGTAGCTACCATTGGAAGCCAAGAGGGTTGCACCGCAATAGTCGATCCCGGCATTCTTTACTGTCCAATGATACCTCCTGCTATATTCCAAGTCCACCATCTTATCGTCGATGACGGCGCTCCTAACCGTTCGGCTACATTGCGACTTGAGACGTTTTCGCTGGTGTGGACAGGACTCTTGTAAAAACACTGTCCGACTTGCCACATGGTGTAGCTCCCATCATTCGACATGGAGATGGAGAAGGCAACTTTCACATTATCGGCCGTATCTTCTCGTGCGTAGACATGGAGCCGCAGTGGACACTGCTTGGTAGAGTCGTGAGAGTAGTCTCTGTGCAAGTAGCGCAGCTGGTAGTTTGCGTAGCAAGGTCATGCTTGTATAGTCTAACACAAGACCGGTGTTTGCTTGCCCCGTCCGGTGTAAAGTTCCTGTAAGTTCCGCGGCGAAGCACACTGATGGCTTCGCCACAATCCCACGGTCATGGCTGTGCATTTCGTGTCATGAATCCTCCTGTTCAGCCGATACTGGAGACTTCTGGCTATGATATCAGTACGAAGCACCACGAGATGTTATCACGCGATATGATTAAAGAACCATAGCCAGTCACCTGGACGTGTAAGTTTCCATGCGATGCACGTGTACGTTTTACTTGTAAAATAGGTGTGAGATCAGCACTCATAAGCCAGAACGACCACTTTGGAGCTCATCAACGCAAAGTCCATAACCTGATATGAGACCAAGCGCTAGTGGGAAAAGGAACCCAGCCTTATACTGTAGGCACGCCCTGCTGCGCGCATCGCTCAGAATCTGCTTCTTCCTATCCCATCATATCCAGCCTTTATATTCCTCTCAATTCTGGTTGCGATGGATAACGAGTCAAGTCTCCATGGTTTATTTCCTGCATGGTACCATCACTCTGGTGATGGAAGAATATTTGCGAGCTCGAATTGGCAACGATGAGCTACCTTGACCACAGACGATGCATGTGACTCAAGAAGCTCGGCGATCCACCCGTTGCGCGTATAAAGTCTGGCACTGCCCTTAATCTACGCCTAAGTTGCGTTTCTCTCTTGTCCAGCTTGGCAATAGGCCTTCGTCATCCAGCACGATATGCCTAGGTGCTCAGTGCGAAAGTAAGCAGATTTTGGAGAGCGTCCTGCACAAGTACGGTCCACGGGAGAACTTTCAAGATTATGCCATCCAGATCTTGTCCGATACAGAAGCCAAGTGTAACTACCACCGTTATACCTGCGAATGTGAGGTGGTCATGATACGGCCTGTCTTGATTGAGCTGGTGGAGGGCGGCCACCGCCGTTGTGAAGGCGATGAACGAAATACTCCTGTTGCCCGCACAATTTGCATTATTGTCCCCGCGTGGAGAGCTCGATAATTGGACGTCGTGATAATGGCGACCGCTTGCGGTCATAACACTCTATGCTCTAGGATAATGTCCGACGTCGAGGGCTGCAATGATCGGTCACTGGGAGCAAATACAACCCACTCAACCGTCACGAGGCGGCTAATCCTCCTTGCCCCTCCTTCACGGCTTATTCTCTGGGCTTCTGCTTTCTTGGTCGTCGCCTCACTATACTATATCTTCCTGCGTAGTCGTACAGGCTGCTTGTCCAAGGCATTGTTCCAAAGCTGATGCATCGCTCTGACGGCCAGGGTTGAATCATAAACGTCTCAGCGTGTAGATGGGCTGATGGAGAACGAGGCGAAATCTTGATGTAAAGAGGAACACGTGTCAATCAGTTTTGAAGGCACAAAAGCTATTCGCTGCAATGGGGGTTATCGCGGTATCTCTTCGTTGTAACTTGTGTTCGTTAAACTGGGTCGATCCAGACATACGGGAGATGCGATACCCTAAAGCCTGGCTAAGAGAAGCAACATCAACAAACTGACCAAGGCAGCTTAATCCCATGGAATCGATGCCTTCTTGCAATGCGAATTTTTCAATGCTATCTAAACGTGCTAATATGCACCAGACCCTCACTACACTTAGCCTCAACATATAGCCGGCTACCACCTGACCGATATCCTTGACTTTCACGTTGTACTGGATAGGGTGATGTATCCCGAAACAACTGCATGTAGTCCTCCACATCAGTTCACCTCCTATCGACATGGCTCATTTCTTCGTAATTATAGTCCTCAAATCTCAACACTCTGTTCGATAGTATGAAGGATACCGTACGTCGATCTGCACTATAACACCGATCTAACAGATATACAGGCTACGATCCACCGCTCGTGTCGCATTCTACGACCGAAACCCGTGACATTCGCATTTTATCAAACCAACATTGTGTTCATTAGTAATGCTTCGGATGTCATAAAAGCTATCAACCCACTAAGAAACCACAGCCCGTTTCCCAGGTCGCACTCCTAGTCTCCCCTTCCATTTCAGAACTCCATACAGATCTTAATAATATACCAGCTATCCCGCTTGCGACTCCATCTTCATGATATTGTGGCTACAGTAACGCTTCTCGGTGCAAATGCAAGGACCAACCGCGGACCGGTGGTGGAGTCCCCGCCGAATCTGAATGAAGTATTGCAAGCAAAGCGGTATCGCAATACACCATGGGAGGATAGCGAGAAGCACAAACTCTAGATCGAGACGTTCATTGGTGTTTGAAGGTCCGTTGGAGCCAACCCAGACGCCCATGCACGTGAACAAGGCCGAGATGATCACAAACTGGTCCTTTGTCTTTGTAACTACACGGCAAAATAGGGCAATCGTTACACTGTAGACAGGAACGATGAGGAGTGCCGCGTTGAGGCTGATAAGTGGTGTCGTTGGAATCAAACTGCAGGTCGATTGCCAATTCAGTCCGGAGACCGAAAAGAAAAATATCTGCTCCATTCCGATGTCATGCACCTTGACGTTGTGCTCGATTGGATGATCTTTGCCGTTTTCCCCCATGAGGGATAATTGTGGGTTGCGCCCGACTTTATAACGAGGAGCTCTGTGGATCGTCTGCAGGATCGAAGGAGTACTGTTGTTGAACAGGTTACCCATGTGATGCAGCCTAAGCGCTTCCTGATTCGCTTCCATGCTCCCAGTGAGTTGCGGCAGACCACAGGTCCAGTATTGGCTAACGAAGGAACCGTGGAAATCGGCGTTATCCTCGGGGGAAGCATTCGGACTCTTAGCGAGGTGAGATACCATAAAGCGTTGAATGGTCTGTCCGTGGCTTTCTCGATCCGTTGCAAATTGGCGGTTTTGATGTGCATAATTGCTGAGCGCGAAGGAGGAGAGAATGATGACCATGAGCAAGGCCATCTTTCCAACGGCAACCATAGTCTCCACATATACAAGCCACCGAATCGCTAGAAGGTTCATGACACACGTGATGGGATTTCTTCCGTCACAATTAGCGCCACATCACCTCAAGGCACGACTGGGAGGCGCGATGATCACGTACGGTGGACGAGGTGTTGCGAAACCAGGATTCAGCTCAAGAAACCGTCTGAGGTTACTGTCTTGGGCACTGATAGTCGTACAGACATCGACTCTTGCTGTGTTGAAAGCTGGACTACAACGAAACGTCGGGCTCGCTGCGCCATCAATGTCATTACCACCCCACTCGTATTTTCTGCTACTTCTTATTAATTTATATTCTCAACAGTTCGCATGAAACATACTTGTGATTTTCGTCGCAAGGCTGGCAGAGTTCGTTGGCTCTTTCATCGGCCGCTTCGTTGTAGTTCGACGGCGACACGAGTTTTGTTCTGCTGTACGCAACCAACGTAGAGATATACGTGAAGGTCATCCCCAAGAACAGGTCTCTGCCCCAAGACCAGGGCGTATGTGGCATGTTCGCAAGACTGCAGACCGAAAACGCAGATGGGTCAGGCTCACGGTGGTAGAGCTTCACTTATACATAAGCTGGAAGGAACCTTGGAAGATGCGGCTCTGCTTCACTTTGCACATACTCCCGGAGTGTGCAGCATAGGCTATATACAACTTGACATGCATGCATATCAGTGGTAAGGACATGCGAAGTGGTGGGTGGGAACGTCGTACGATAGGCTGCTGAGGGGCTGCTGCAGGTGGTGGCAGATATGCATGGCGTTTTGCCCTGTTTTTTGTTCACCGGTCCGCCAACAAACACAGCGGAAAAAAAAAAACATTCACAGTGCATATGCAGACCCGCGCACTGGTGCAGTCCTTCAGCAGGGGATTTCGCCCCTGTATACATGTATCGTGCTGCGCCTCTAAATGCAGGCCATGACGAAGCCCATTCGTTGAACGGGCCGCGTCTAAGCAGGGGCGCTGTCCGCAAGTGGCTTTGCCGGTGTGGGTGAGTGATCTTGCATCGACATCAAAATCGCTCGTCTCGCTCTTTCAGGACTTGGGACTTTAAGTTCGCCCACAATAATTGAAACCAAATCGAAACGCCGTGCCCAGGTGTTCACTGCCATGATGAACCTCGACCTCAAGGAGCTGCCCAAGGACTCGGCTGGAGGAACCAAACGCACCATCAGTTCGTCATAGTAACAAACCTCATTGAAGATCAAGAATTGATAATCTTCAGGGAATGCAAGCGTAGGGTGTCTCCGTGCTCTTCCTCCGTCAACATCATTGTCTCCACCTGGATATGCGAGGGCGGGCTGTACAGCAATGTTTCGTATGGCTGTCACCATCCTCACGCGGCCTCTAGCAACCTGCCGAACCTCCACGCTGACTGCGATCTTGATCATATATCTCTTTGCACATCCGACAATGGCCAACCCGGATGCAACCTCGATCATTCGATTCCAAGGCCAGCCTACGGTACCACATCAGCCTCTGGCTAGACCTCCTCGATTGACCATCAGCACACTCGTCGGTTTACTCTTTGCCTTGTATATTGCCCTGGCTGGGGCTGTTGGGGACATAGTAACGATAATGATGGGCATGACGAGCGTGATAACTCTCATGATGAGAAACTCACCAGAGGTCAAGCCAAAGTACTCGTGGATGTGAGTGACGCACCCTAATGCCCTGAATTCAACGTTCGAGTAATCTCAAGGGCCGTCTACTAACTCCACTTGAGGATGTTCGCTCTCTGGCTCGTACTCTTCCTGAAATATGTAACTTCAGAGGCAAAGCGCGTTGCCCGACCGAAGTGGTACATTCTCGGCACACTGATATTTGCTTGGATATGCATGTGTATTACTCCAGCAGTGCAGAGGTCTGCGCTGGACGCAAGTACTCCACCCGTCGTGTCATTCTCGGCATATGTGGTGGCTTTCTTCTTTCCTACTCGACCGTTAAGAGTCCCTGTGCTGCCATTATAGCCATGTACATGATCGTGTGAGCGAAACAATCAACATTCATCAACATTCAATATTCAATGTTCAGGATGTTCCTTACTTGCTGCAGCTTTCAATTGATCAAAATCGAAACAACAGATGGCCGTAAATATGATGGCTTTAAGCGGGATGTATTCTTTTGAAGTTGGCCTTGCTCGCATAGCTCCAGTCCTTCTGTCCCCTACCTCTTTTGTCCAGCGCATCCTCCCCACAACTGCTAAATTTATAGCTCCTATTTGTATACCATTCTTACTTCCATGCAAGCTGGGCGGGGCGCGGCCGTCCAGGCCTTGGGCATACGCTTTTCAACCAATGATGAAGGTGAGACGGCTAGTCGTGGCCAACATAGTGTACGTTGTGGCCTTGAGCATGAGTCCCAAACATGAACACGTGAGCTGTATATGTACGAAGTCGTTATTGAATCCGTGCGACTAGTGTCCAGACTATTCGTCGAAGTCCCCACCGGCGGAATCCTGTCCAGGATTGACCTGTTCATAATCGAAGAACTTCACAAATCGATAGAAGCCAGCAGCTACACCTGCTCCAAGAAGAGGACCGACCCAGTAGATCCAATGGTATCCAGAGAATTGCGTCGAGGCAACAGCAGGACCTAAGCTTCGAGCTGGGTTGAGCGAGCCACCGGTATAGAAGACACCTGTGCCTGATCAGCTTCCATCGTTTGTATCGGGCTGAAATGTTCAATAACTTACCGCCCATCATAGCCACGAACAGAGCTAGACCAATGCCAATCGGCGCGATGAAAGTGTCTTTGCTCTTCTCCGCAGCGAGCATGAGGACTACGAAGACGAGCTCAGCAGTCATGAACATCTCGATGAAAACACCTTGCGCAATGCTAGTCCCAGGCGACAGGGACGTATTTGTCGCGCCAATGTCACCCGGGAACATGGCCTGAACTAGACCGCCGGCGGACATGGCGGCCAAGAGTTGGGCAGGGAAAAGGAAGAGCCCTCGGATAGGAGGCAAAGAGCCGGCGATGACCATGCCAAACGTGACCTAGGACGTAGTAAGTGATGTGTTCTGCGACTGAAAATGCAACAATGGCACTTACCGCAGGGTTGAACAATCCACCACTAATTCTATAAAACGCCCATGCATTGACCAACAGACTGAACCCGTAGAGGAGCGCCGTGAAGATATTCTGCTGGCTGCTTGCCAGACCATTCGCGCGTGACACCTCGCCAGCTTGCGTGACAAGCATGATTTGACCTGCAAATGCGAAGTACAGGAACATAAATGTTCCAACGAACTCTCCAACTGCTGCAACAAGATGACCAGTCAAGGTGCTAATCTTGCGCTTTCCATGACCATGATCATTAGAATGGCGATGTCCATGACCGTTCTCGACATGAGCATTCGCGTGGTGATCGTAGTCGCGACTTCTTCGATGGCCGTCATGCTCGTGGCTACGTCTATGAGGTTGTGGCTTCGGTTCACGGTGCACAGGGACGCGAGGCATTGTGGGTGAGTATATGCAAATGGTGAAGTGACGAAAAGTGATGAGAATATGCAGTATACAACGCGATGTGATAAGAATATGGAAGAATGATAAATCAGAAGGTTGGGGATACACACTCCTACTAGGCCAGACTATTGACCGTTGAACTATTGCGGGAGGCAACCAGGCTATCGGAGTAAGCGCAAGCCACTGCCCAACAGACGGGACATTGACTGTTCGATGACGATCAAAGTTGCGTAGTTGGGATCCATATGATGGCCCGCTAGCTGCGTTAGCGCGTGTCGTCCCGAGGAGTGTGTTCCAGGCTTTTCAGTGGTGGTCGTTCATACGAGGATCTCTTCCTCGGAGTATGTGAGACTGTTGCGCGGGCTTCCAACCTTCAAACCCGGGTGCATTAGTTGAAGAATTGTGAGTCGTTTTTCAGTTCGTGGTTACAGACGAATGATGGCGAGGCTTTGGACGAAACATGACTAGCGAAGCCTCTTGACGTCAGAGTGATGATGGTCGACTTTCAACCTCAAAGAGCTCGGTCAGCAGTGGAAACTAGTGGCTTTCCTATAGGACGCTGTGATTAGTCTCAGTGAAGATGCACAACAGGGGCAGGGGGGAGTTCCGTACGATCGTCGATCAGATGACGGGACGGGAGATTTGCGACAGCGCATTGCTGCGAAATCCCATGTATCATGTGCTAGCTCCACGAAAGGCGACGCGGGTTCCAACTTTGATTCATGCTGTTGCAGATGCGAGTACTTGCAGAAGTGCCAGAATGGATATAGTCAATGGATGTATTTTGTGGGCGCTATCGGAAGAAGAGATGGTCCTCGGGGATCGTAGATAATGAAGTACTCTGGTATCAGTACGACAGTTGTCGAAGTAACGCTAAGAACTCCCATCGATACGCCCTGCGACGATAAAGATGTGCCAGGGCCTCAATATCGCTCATCTACTCTTCTTGCCCTGGTTTCTAAAGTTCTGCTTCTGCTGTCTCTCTACCCATCGTGCCCACCCAGAATCGACCAAGTCTTCCTGGATCACCAGATCTCTCACACGCAGCATTCTGGCAATCCAAGTCTCCAGCGCCCAATCGATCCATCCAGCTCTTCTCAAATATGTCGTGAAGCCGAACCAAACAAATGCAAAGGCGGCACCGGCTGCCACACCGACCAAGACCTGTTTCGGCGTATGATAGCTGAGGTATATCCGGCTGGTGGCTACAGCTCCAGCACAAGCCAGAGCGACTAGCGAAAGGAGAAATCGACCGCCAAACGTGAAGGGCGTGTGGGTTTCGGTGGGATGCGGAACGTGTCGGAACAGAAGGAATAGCGTCAATGTCACCGAGAAGAAGGAGACGAATTGTGCATGCGACGAAGGCATACCGTAGCCCTTCCCATGCATTTCTGCATTATGTCAATAATGTCATGCTAGTCGTGATCGTCAAAGGGTTCATACCGCGTGGTCGCTCTTCCTGGATGTACCGCTTCAACACCCAATTGAGCGCTTCACACGCCATTTGGCCTGCGAACATAAGGCCAATCTCAATCTCCCGGTTGCTCCATATTAAGGTTGCGTAGACGACGCACAGCCCTTGTGGTACCAGCGCCAGCCATGCGCAAAGGTACGAGACGCGGTCGGCGGGGTTCTACAGGTATCAACATTACTCGTGGAGAGGACAAGAAATACGCACATAATGCACATGCGTCAGGGACAGCGACGCAAGTGGAGGGTAGTCGTCCATGGCGGCCTACTGTGAAGTTAAACAACGATGTTTCGATCCTGATGCACGATGACGGCGGTTTTCGGCACGTCCCCGTCGTCTTGGCGTTGCGGGATGCAATTCACTCCCGTGATTCATGACTGCAGCGAGATATATACCAGCAACGGTTAGACTTCACGACGACTGGTGATATTTGCGATTTGACTCACCATGGGCCTCTTCAAGGGCTCTTTCGCCTTCTTACGCTACCGATAACCGCACGCCCTTTTCCTTCGCATCATCCCCATTTTGGTTATCTCCGCCCTCTCTCCGACGCCACTCACTTTACACAACATCCAACGGCGCCACCGAAGAACCTCTGGGAATTTGATACAGACACCGCGACAAGATGGAGGATGCCGACCTTGACGACGAGCGCACCGAAGAACTCACAACCCTCGAATCCATATATCCAGAGCTCGTCATCGATGCGAAGAGCCCATATTGTGCGACTCTAGAGCTGCTAGTAGCCCCAACCAAGCCTTTACCCGTTACATTTGAACCCGAACAAGAAGTAGAGCGACTGTCATACCTTCCTCCTCTCCATATAGCGATCGACCTCCCCGCCACGTACCCCGCCGAGTCGGCACCATCCGTACGACTTTCCACCACACCGTCGTGGCTACCCTCAGATATTGCGCAGAAGCTCGTCGCTGAAGCAGACTCGTTATGGGAAGAATATGGAGGAGGCACAGTACTGTTCTCGTACATCAGCTCTTTGCAGGAGCAAGCGGAGATGGCATTTGGCTTAGAGGAGCTTACACTATCATCGGATGTGCGAAAAGAGCTCGTGGAGTATAGCAAGAAGATGAAGCGCGAGCTATTCGACAAAGAAACGTTCGACTGCGAAGTGTGCTTGGAGCCCAAGAAAGGTTCCGTGTGCTATCGTTTGGAGCGGTGCAGCCATGTCTTTTGCGTGGCGTGTCTGCAGGATTATTATAACAACTGCATCAAGGAGGGCGATGTGAATAATGTGAAATGCATGTCGACAGAGTGCGGAAAGTCAGGTGGTAGCAAGCGGAAGAAGGATCGCTTATTGTCACCGAAGGAATTGCTGCAGATCCCGCTCGCACGCGAGACAGTCGAGCGCTATGCGAATATCAAGCGCAAGAAGAAAATCGAGTCGGATCCGACGATCATATACTGCCCACGATCATGGTGTCAAGGTGCCATGCGAACGAACAAATACCCAAAGATCACCGATGTGACGCAGATGGACGACTCGGATTCGGAAACCGAAGTGGACACAACAGCACAACCGGGTGTTGAAACTACAGATAATAAAGTTGAGAAGCGCGCGATCGGGGTCAAGGGCATGGATCGACTAGCAGTCTGCGAAGACTGCACGCTCGCATTTTGCATAGTGTGCCTAGCATCATGGCATGGCGACTTCGTCCGCTGTGAGCCACGAGACAAGACACAACTCACGGAAGAGGATCAAGCCTCCCTGAACTTTATCATGAAGAGCACCTCACCATGCCCATACTGCTCGGTGCCTTGCCAAAAGTCATATGGCTGCAACCGTAAGTGTCGCTACACTACAGGGCTACGACATGTGCTAACAACATCACTAGATATGACATGCGCGCAATGCGAAACGCACTTCTGCTACCTCTGCGGCTCCTGGCTGAACCCCGATCACCCGTATAAGCACTTCAACGACCCGAAGATAAAACACTGCTGGGGCCGTCTCATGGACGGAGCAGAAGGCGAGGAGAACGAAGTACAATTCGGAGGACGGAGGGGCGCCGAGCAAGCGGCAGAGTTCTGGGAGCAAGAAGCGATGCGGATACAGTTGCAGATCAACGAAGAAGATACCCAATAGCGACGAAGCAAACATTCCAATCAAAACATTCCAATATCATTAACATTATCGTTATTCTCATCAAAGCCAGCTGGCTATGAAATGGAACCGCTGTGCTAAGCAGCTAAGTGGCGACAACCTGGAAATAACACATGCCCACTATCAATGCGCCTTCTTCTTTGGCCTCTGGATGTGGTCCACCACCACACAGAAGAACAGCGTCAAGCAAATCGTCGGAATCATCCACGAGCTGCCCAAGTATTTGTACATATTTGTCTCGGAGTACCGAATCAACGACACGAGCGATAGACCCAGACCAGCAGCGGCCGTGATAGCGAGTCTGACGATATTACCTGCGCGGCGCTGATGCTTAGGCAACGAGAGGAATCCCAGTGCCGCAGTAAGAATGAGTGCAAGGCCGCCCTGTGATGCGTTAGCAAAGCCCCAGTGATCTCAAGGGATGGGAGAACTTACAGCAATGAACGTATACGACAAAATCATGTCGAAAATGTCGTAATACTGCAACTGCGTCTTGTACAGATCTGGGACCTCCTTTTCTCCCGCCTTCTTGCTTTTGCTCTTCGCGACCGTGACGCTGAAGGTATCAAACAGCGTCTTGTACGCCGCGCTCGTCATGGCATTGATTCCCGTCGCCAGCTGCGTCGACGCAGTCTTATTGCCATCATCAACCAGATAGTTATCCAGTCCCACCTGAATATCTTTCCACGCGGCCGCCACCGTCTTGATCTCTTTACTCGCGTCCACGCCCTTGGGAACGTAATCGTAAACCTGGACGTAGCACGTGTCGTTCAGGTAGTCGGCGAAGGCCATGCCGGCGGTGTAGTTGGTTGCGACGTGCGACATGAAGCTGCCAAAGTAGGTTTCGGGGTCAACGTTGCCGCCGAATTCGAGCCAGGTGAGCGCAGGCTCCCAGCTGGTGTAGAGCGCGTTGAGGGCTTCGACGGCTTGTCGCCAGATGATGAGGAGCGAGATGCCTTGTAGGACGAGCACAAGGACGACGTGCAGCGGGAAGTGCAGGAACGACCAGATTTGTTGCTTGATGGAGCCGAAGTGGTCCTCTTGGAGGCGGTCGAAGTAGAGCATGTAGAGGAAGTAGATGATGCAGACGGCTAGTAGGGGTGTTAGTATGTTAAGAAGAGTGGAGGTGTTTGGGATGATTTACCAGCGACGATTTGGCCGACGACGGACAAGGTCCAGAGGTACTCGTTCTTGACGATCTTGGAGATAGATTTACAGATGACGATGATGCCTTCGCCGAGGATGATGAGGGTGAGGAGAGACATGCGCTGCACCATGTGCGTTCCCTTGAAGGAGATGATGCGCCAGACGCAGGAGACCGTGACAGTTAGGATAGTCTCGCTGATGGCAATGATATACCAAGCAATGTAGAGGTTGCTCTTCTGCGCGACTTCAGCACCCGTGGCATTGAACAAGGTCTTGGGAAATACGGGTGTCAATGCTCCATACAGCACTGCTGCGAGAAGTGTCCAGGCCATTACCATCGACAACGGTACAATGGTCTTCCTGTACTTCTTCGTAAAGCACAGTGTAACACCGTACTGGCAGAATAAGGTGAGACGCGAGACCATCAGCATCAGACCGAATGCCTTGTAAATCTTGTAGTCGGCGATATCTTGACCGGGTTTCCACTGCGGACCAATAACTGCGAAACCAACCATGCAACCGAAGTGAATAGCCTTAGCGCAGCGCTCGAAGACGGAATCGGAGCTAAAGCGGACGTCATAGAGCGAGACTTGGTACCATGTCAACCAAAGGAGAGAAAAGAAGCCAATGTATCCTGTCAGACTGTGACGGTCATTAATTTCAAGCATGGATGTGAAGGTTGTCAGATTGGCGACGAAGAAGAGGTCGTAGAAGAGTTCGTGGGTCGTGGCTTCAGCATGTTTGTGGAATGTTGGATTGTCGTGCAGACTGTCGTCCATGTTCTCGAATTCCGGGTTAGAGGCCTCTGGATCTGAGTCCACAGAAGCATTGTGATGAGGCTTCTCGGGCCGGCCGAGGTCTGCCGAGGGGTCGACTTCGTGCGCGGGTGAGGAGGGTTGATGTTGATGCAGGGGTGATGCGAAGAAGGCGAGCTGGAGCTTGTCCTCATGGTGGTGGGCTTCGTGACCCATGGTGGCAGCTTACTGTCTTGATGCTCGAAGGCGTGGTGTCGCGGGCTTTTGGGTCAAGCGATGACTTCAAGGGTAAACAGTCGTGAAGTATGGGATCGGCGTCACGATAGTACCGACGAATGGAAGGACCGATCCTTGAAAGACTGGAGAGCGAAGTCTACACATCACAGATGGCGACGGCAGCTAGATCATATACTCACGCCCCGTCTCACACTCCGATTAACTCTTTTCTCTTTTGGAACATAGGCTTTGGGGCCAGTCTACGCCACACCGCTCACTCCGCGTAGAGATATGTAAGACAGCTGCTTTCCGGCGTCGTGGCTGCGCGCACGCTGAGTCGAGAGGCGCCAGCGCATTCGCGTACGAGAAATGTTCTCCATAGCGCCCATGGTTTGCCCGAAGTGGTACAGGTGCTCGTGAGCAAATCGATGAATAGGGTATAGTGCAAGGCTGCATTGACTTGTTGTGGAGGGCTGGAACAGGGGTGAGTGCATCAACTAGGGGCTTGTCATTGGAAGATGCCGCAAATCTGATTTTGTTGTTTGGAGCCGAAGGACTCGCCGCGATGTATCCCTTCAATATAATTGACCATTAGAAAGTCTCTCACGATGATCTCGTTGCACCGTTGACTTGTTTCGATCTCAACCATGCAGTCAGCAGCCCCAGTTCCATAATGCTCACGATCGACAAGGTCAAGAACACTACCAAGCTTCTCCTGGCACATCTTGGAGGCCCAATATAGAAGGCTTGCAAGTCCACGCTCGTGTTATTCGTCAGTCGGAGGAGATAAGCATCATGTCTAAGCCTTTCGGACATCGAAGCTGCAGCATCATTGGGGCCGAGTTGCGAGTTTGCTTCGTGGGGTCCGAAACGGGTCAGTTGGTGGTCGTAGCGTGGAGTTGTGGCTCAGCCTCAGCTGAAAATTGACGGCGTGGTCGACAACATGGTTTGGGTCTGGCCCGCTCCCGTTGCGGGACGTGCGGCTACACGCGCAAGGCTGGCTCGCTTTTGCAAATTTTTGGATGAAATCGTGTCTAGACTCCAGACAGCGCAGGCGATATCGAATTTACGCGAGGCTGCAGATGCGATTCTGTGGGCTGGCTGAGCGCTGTAGACCGTCATGAAGAGTGTCCACCACACATCGGACCTTGTGCATGCAGCCACAATTTTCAAGGCTTTCGTGTGTATTAAAGTAAAGTGCCTGCTCGAAGTCAGAACAGCGTCATGTTCAGCGATCGCGTTGAGGATCTTCCTTGAAGAACGTGCAAACTGCGCTATACCATTTCTACGCTAGCATCAGGCGGCGTCAACTGGTCCGATAGGTCCCGGCGCCAGCTCCGCCCAACTTCAAGTGCTGCTCACCCTGTGGATTTCCATTCTTACCAGTGAACCTTGTGCTTATTCTTGTCTGAGGGTTCTGTCATCTCGTTCTTCCAGGTAGCGTGGATTCTACGACCTCGATAGTCCAAAGTACCTCCCAACCCATCGCCCAGCGGTCTGCAGCAGAAGCCCGCAATTTGGACTATGCGTTCACATCGACACAATGCGATAATTTATCTTTCTGCTTGCGGTACAACCTTGTGTGGATACATGAAGATTATAAGTGGATGGATGAGGGAAGCGAAATGCGACACGTCGCAGGATGACACACAACCTTCACCATCATCTGTGCCGTGCCCTGACTCTTCTCAACCAGTTTTCATCGCACGAATTCCTGGAGAAAGCGCCTGTCAGTTTATGAACATTTCTTTTGCGCTCAATGAGATTGCTTCTGCACGAGCTTCCAATGATCAACTCCCAGCGCATCACCGGCCACCCGAGGAGCCCAACCATGAAGATACTTATACATAGGACCTTGGCAATGAACTGGTAATAGCAAGCATAAACGTTCCTTTACGCTCCGTCAATTATCCACGACCTCGAAGTTTCTTATCATGTTTAGTCACTCCTGCTCCATCTGCAAATTCCACGCCGCCGTCCACCACAGCTCAGTGGTGCACTTGACAACTCGACTCTCGGAGCTCAGGTATCAGTCCTTCATCATTTCCAGAGCTCTTGACAGTGTCCTACGAAATTCGTCGTTGCTATTCATGCGGTCTACATCAATGACGGGGGTATACATCAATGACGAGGGTCTACATTTATGACGGAGACTCTCTAACAACCAAAGCATGCTCATCAAATTTCAGTTATTAAAATTACCATTCCCACCTTAGTACAAACATTCTTCCGGCACATTCAATGGCAGCTTTTCCCTCGCAGCAGAGAAACCTGCGCTGCTTTATGGTGATGATCTACAAATTCTCCGGGCAAGACCGAATCTCAGCGATCTAACTCATGGCGATGGAAGCCATCTCCGCCATTACATCAAGGCCTGACACTACAGCAATTCGAAGCGATTGATCCGACGTTCGTACGAGATTGTTGAGCAGTTCGTCTGGCTAAGTTTGATATGTGAAACTTTCTATGCACACTCCACGTGCATTCACCATAAAATCGGCCAATTTCATTTTGGCTCATGCATGCATGCCGTCTTGAAACCACGATACTCGGGAACAGTCCCCAGACTGATGTTCCTCGACGGCGTAGAAAATAGCGGACGCCGGGCACAGATTATCGGCATGGATCACCCACCCTGAGCGGAACATGTAGACGAGCATCGGCATTGACAGCCGGGATTTCAGTGTGCATTTCCATCGAGCATATCAAAGACGGTTACCCGGGATCGTGTCTCCAGAAGTGCCAAGATACCGCCAGATTAGGTCACTTGAGCAGTGCGCTGTCCGATACCAATACCAAATCACGGACAATTAATTTTTCAACGTTCACGTGAAAGGGTTTACAAGCAGGCGTCAATTTCCATAGTACTCCAAGAGAACTAAGAATTACATTCCGTGACCTGACGCAATCGAACCCAAGTCCAGAAAGTCCAAGCATTACATAACATCGACCATCACCCGTTCAACCTAAGCAGAAACCCCAAAAAGATTATACATGAAATGAAAACCACCTACTGCACCTGATGTCCGACTGGCTCACCAACCTCTGAGACTAACCCAACAGGCCATTGCTTTCGCTTGAAGCCAATCTTGACGCGCGAGATGCGATTCATGGAGTCTTCAAACTGAGTCTGCATGCGCAATACAGTCTCACGGTAGAAGGTTGCAGTGGTCCAATCGTAAGAGCAGCCGATGATGCGTTTCATACCGCCTTCTGAGCCGGCCTTGAGAATAGTCAGCATGTTTCTTATCTGATGAGTTCCAGTAGGACTTACCATGATGAAGCAGATTGGTGGGCGCTCTGCCTGGAACAAAGTTGCAGTCATGTTGCCTGAAAAATAATCAGTTCCGCCTCTATAAGTTATGTAAACATAGACACGAACCAGTATCGACAAGAGTGAAGATGCGCTGATCACCGGGGCCCGCAGTCTTAGCCTTCTCAACAAGAGCTGCGACAGCCTAAAGCCAACACATTAGTAAAAGGATACAAGTATATGCTTAATGTACACTTACTGGGTCGGATGTAGGATCGAGCGGGATACAGTCTCCGTGCTCGTCACGATAGTGCCTCGAGAGCGGCGACGCGGCGGCAGTCCACTTCATCCTGCCCGCTCTGCCGCCGAAGATGACACGCTCGATAGTATCGATATCCATGTATCCCTCGAATCCAAAGAACCAGCATTGCTGGCCCCAGAATTTACCGAGATAAAGCATTCGAAGTAGCCAAGGCGAAAGGCCCATGAGGACGAGGGAGTAGATGAGGAAGAGAATGCCAATAACTTTCGTATACGGGAATGCGATCAGGATGATGGCGATGAGGAAGACCTAGATGTTGAGATTCGACGTTAGCTTGATCCTGGAGGTATTCATGAAGATATCACTCACCACACCGCCAAGTCGCAGAGCTTTCTGCGCAAGCCAGCGCTTCCATGAGGGACGTCGCACATATGCGACAGGAGTGAAGCTCTTCCATCGCACGTTTGCAGCACGACAGCCATCAAGGATGATGCTATCGTCCTCGCCGACT
>TARA_R110002003_G_scaffold73_3_pt1 | contig 29322 bp, 32 predicted proteins | sample TARA_R110002003 | Tara Oceans TARA_R110002003 (sample SAMEA4396441) | marine metagenome | biome: Westerlies Biome; feature: [SRF] surface water layer (ENVO:00010504); material: water (ENVO:00002006), including particulate matter (ENVO:01000060) such as... | depth 5 m | reverse complement strand
GTCACTGTACGCATCGCTGTCATTCTCTTCGTCCTCGACGAGCTGCTCGACGAGGACGAAGAGAATGACAGCGATGCGTACAGTGACGCCACCGATGAAGGTTTCCAGACCGATGACGAGAATGGTTTTGCCGTCTCAGACAATGAGAGCGATGCGGGTTCTGACTACAACTGGTGGGCTCCAGGCGCATCAACCGCCGCAACCTCTGTCGAGCATCTCGAGCAACTCCGAATGAAGGCCACCCGAACTGTCTCTGAATCATCGATTGGATCTTTGGAGAGCCGCCAGGGCTTCGAGTTTCCAGGCAAATTGCACTCCAAGCGTAACAAGTCGCGCGCCGTCAACATCCGAGCAGCTAGTCCCGAGCTCCCTGACAGCACAGACTTCGTCTGCGGAACACTGGACGAGGATAGACCTTTAGAAGCGGCCTACATGTCGACTCTTGAAGCCCGTCGTGCTGCCAAGCATAAACCTGTGCCTCAGGATATCGATCCTACGTTTCCAACTTCAGACCCAGACCTTCCTGACGATGAAGAGGACGAGGTGTCGGAGGCTGAGAACGTAGTCTCCGAGAGCGACAATCAATTCATGCTACACGGACGCATGGATCACCTTGATGGCGATCCAAGGGGTCGTCGCAAGGAGGTTCCCAAGAAGCGCTCACCTGCACAATCACCAAAGCGGTTGCGATCACCGCCACCCATGAAACGCATGATGCATCGATCTCCGCCTCCACCTCGCAAGCTCTTTGGTGTTTCTCCTAAGCGCCTTCACTCCCCTCCTCCACCAATGCGCCTGCGGTCGCCTCCGCCTACTCGACGTGGTTCTGTGAATCCCTTGGCCGCACGGCAGCGTAGCGAGATGGCTATTCGATTCGGAGGCCTTGCTGAGCGACCTGCCTTGGTCACGTCCGCCTCGGTGCCTCGGACGCCTCTTGCGCCGGGTCCTAATCCACTGGAGTACGCTGACGATGAGGTTGGCCCGAATGAGATGCCTGTCCGCCGTGCCATTGACATTCAAGTGGGTCTTGAAAAGAAGAGGCAACGACGCAAGGAGCAACTGTACAGGAAACAGCACCGCAAACCCGCAAAAGAGAAGCGTCCCGCTCCGGGCCGTGGCGCTGAACGCATGCGCGAGATGGGTCTTGCTGCCCAAGCGTACAAGGGAAAGACGACCGTCTTCAATCCTTTCCAGATCCCGGAAACACCGGATCAGAGCGATATGCATGTACTGTCAGTCTGAATGACGGTACACCGCGTAGAACCAGCGCCGCCGACGGTTGTTGGCACTTTACATGTCTCTGCGCTGCAGAGCTTGTTGGTCGCTGGTCTCGCAATATGCTGGGCCATGCCTAGGAAGGCTGTCCACGTTCGCTTCACTGAACATTTTCAAGCACATACTTTCTACCTTCGCTTCTCCAGGCTTCTTGTATACATAGCCCGGCTACATTTTCCCCAATACGCCTTTTCAATCAACGATTTACACTTTTGATCTTGACTGAGGTTTCTACTTGTTCCCTTTATTTGCAGACTTTCATTGCATTGCATCGGCCGGTTGAGTTAGCATAGCAGGCCTCCCTCTCCAGATAGGTAGCAGGCCCCTGGGGAGTTCTTTGATCAATTTGCACATAGTCTGGTGAATCTCGTGACGAATTGATGAGAATCTCACATACATCACCTGGGCACTACGATTGCTGTTCTCCATCATCCGCATGCCGTGACAACCGGAGCCAAGCATCTCAGAACAATCTGGGGCTTCCTAATGAGAAGTGCAGCCAGACCCATACAAGCCCGCCGCGACTGAAGCTTGGTTGTGCTAGCAATAGCCGCGGTCTTTGCTCGTCGTGCTTGTGTCACAGAGGGCCTTTTGCTTTGGCTACTAGCGGAGAGCTTGAGGCTCAAAGTGCGCAGGCACGAGGCGATGAAACTCGGGCAATCGCTGAAACGAAACAAAGCCGTTGGAATTCTCGGCGCGAGTGACAATTGTCAATGTGTTGAGGATGTGGGCGTATGAGATTGCGCACACGACAGAGGGTGGTATTTATGACGATGAAGATCGCTACGATGTGCATGGCGCCTTCCCGAATTCGCAGAGGACGCGCGTGTCGGGCAATTGCCATGTTGAAGGCATTCCACGAGCTTCGCAGTCAGCGCGCAGAGGGGACGTCGCCAGGGACCGCACACGTGCAGCGCAGCGATAACAATCACCAGCACGCGCTGCAGCATGCGGAGAATATATTGATTTGCGATGCTCTGGGCATGGCGCGGGCTGCGAATCCTGATGGCAGACTTTCGCACCCTAGCGCGCCCCCCCGGCCTACCGCACCGTTCAAACTCGAGATGGGTCCAGTCTCCGCTCCTTTTTTCCCACCACCACCCAACGCGCTCCGCAGCTTCTAGCGCCGTGCATATGGGGCAAACTTCTTTCCAATAGTCATGCAAAAACACTCGACCGCATACTGACGGCTGCCACACTATCCTTACACCCACCATTGCTTGACCATCCTCCTTGGCCTCCACTCGCTCACCTCGCCGCCCCGACTCCCCCTCAAACAGGCCTTGGCCCTCCTGCAACCGCCGCACCGCAGCGCCGCACTCGCTATTCCTGGAGAAAACTGTCCTTTTGCACTGCGTAGCCTCCCGCACATCCTCCACTAATGTCGCCGCCGTCGTTACCCATCTACGCCTAATAATACAGAGTACACGCGCACAACGGCCTCGAGTCGCGCGTGTCCCGTCTCGCCGCCACGCTGCCTCGGCCAACTGCGCGCCGGAATACGCTCTCGCAAATGTTGATGAAGAAGATGTGGATTGTCGAAGAGCGCAAGGACAAGACAGTCTACCGACGACGTTGTCCTAGTGCTTCCGACATCTTGACCTTCTTCTTCGTCTCAACATGCGCACTGCTGTTCCTCCTAATATGCTCCATCCTGTACGGCACGCGCACTGAGAATCCACGCTTACCGGGCCTCGTCAAGGAAGTGCTGCCAGCTGGGAGGTGTCTGTGCGAATTCAGCACAAACTTCCAGTGCGATACATGTCTGGACTGCGCGTCAAATCAGGCTATCCTGGCCGCGAACGTGACCGACGACGACCCCTGGACCTTCAATTACAAGAGAGATAAGAACAATTATGGGCTGGATGACCAACAATGCCAGAGTGCCTTCCCTGGACAGTATGAGGACATCGAGCGCGCGGTCAAGGTGCGGAAGCGATGGGGAAAAGTGACGCAGGAAGACCTGACCAGCTTCGACCTTACCAAGGGCATGGTTCGTGGCATGATATACGATAGAGAGGTATGCAGCACCTGCGCTAAGTATGGTGCTCGAGCTAACCGACCTGGCAGCTCTACATCATAGAGACCTTTCTCGTAGACAACGTCAACCGCCAGAAGGCCATCGCATCGTTGAGCGCCATGTACCGCTCTGTTCTTTCCGCTCCCCTAAGCGTCGATATCCCCAACATCGAGTTCGTCTTTTCTGTCGAAGATCTCCCTGCGCAACCCACGAAGCCCATGTGGTCGCTCGCCCGCCGCGTACAAGACCACAACCTCTGGCTGATACCCGACTTTGGCTTTTGGAGCTGGGATATGCCTGCGCTGGGCACTCTCGACGAGGTCGCGATTGAGGCGGTCCAGCGCGAAAGCGTTGAGCCTTGGGATCAAAAGATGGAGAAGCTCGTATGGCGCGGCAAGATCACGTTTGCGCCGAAACTACGGAGAGCACTATTGGACGCAGCCAAGGGCAAGCCGTGGAGCGACGTCGGGCAGCTCAAGTGGACAGACCCGAACTTCAAGGAGCAATTCTTGGGGCCAGTGGATCAGTGCAACTACATGTTCATTGCACACGCAGAGGGTATGTCACACGACACCGAATTGCAACCCCTTCGGCCCCAGAAACAATCTACACTGATGGAGACTGACGCTTCCCAAGGTCGATCCTACTCCGGCTCCCTCAAATACCGCCAACTTTGTCGCTCCGTCATCGTATCGCACAAGCTGCAATGGATCCAGCACTACCACTACCTTTTCCGCAACAATGGCACAAACCAGAACTTTGTGGAGGTCGAGCGCGACTTCTCAGATCTGTCGGCGGCTATGGAAGATCTTCTCGACCATCCGGAAAAGGCGAAGCGGATAGCGGACAACAGTGTAGCAGTTTTCAGGGAGCGCTATCTTACACAAGCGGCTGAGGCGTGCTACTGGCGGCGACTGATTTCGAGGTGGAAAGACGTGCTTGCTTTCGAGCCAATGCTGTACGAGGGCGTCGAGCTCGGTGCCGAGAGCGGGAAAGACGGCAAGCGAGTCAAGAGAGAGCAGAAACGGGGGGTTCGATATGAGACTTTTATGTGAGTGCAAGATGACGACAGAGCGCGAATTGCAATATACTGACTCGAACAGATTATACGAGCCCAAGATCCAATACACCTGGCCGAAAAGCGCGGGTTGACTATCCGAGGAGCCCGCGCATGTAGAAGTGGAAGTGGAAATACACGAGCCCACTCATGTAGATGTAATATCCCGGATCTACGCGCCCATCTCTCGCGTCCAGGAGAAGTAGACCTCACACACACGAACGGCATCCTTTACGGTCCGCTCAGCACGGTTGTCACTACTAGATGTCATGGGAATGGGGCGCAGACAGCTGGTCATGTTTTGATGTACATAAATTCTTACATAATAGAGCTTGCGGGCTTGGAGCGGAGACGCTCGTTCTAATTTGTCTTCTTGTGCACTCTTGGCGTGAACGGAAGGTGCGTGCCTATCTGACGGGCTTGGCTAATCCAACGTTGTATCATTAATTGGGTTGGTCAAGGCTGCTTAGATCCTGTATATAATTGCAGACTCGAGCGAGGCGGATGGAGTTGCGAGCTCAGACATGAGGACGTTGCCAGACAAGACGAAGTTGCCAGACATATGGAGCCAGGCAAGAGGAAGTTGTTAGACAAGAGGAACCAGACAAGAGCAGCCCGACAAGAGGGAGGAACTAGACAGGTGGTGAGCCGCCCGACAGGAAGGAAGCAGCTAGACACAAGGGAGGAGCTGCCAGAGAAGAGGCAGCCGAACACAAGGCAGCCGAACAAGTGAGGAGCAGAACAAGAGCAGCAGAACAATAGTAGCAGAACAAGAGTAGCGGAACAAGAGGGAGGAACCATAATAGCTTGATGAAGCGAGCAGCTATCAATGCCACATACCACTATCCCATGCAGTGATCGTGGCGCATGTCCAATGTTACGACGAAACAGCAACTATCCCGGTCTTACGATCCCACGTGCCATATTCTCTCCACACTTCTCCCTCCTCCTTCTCATCCTTCCTGCTCTTGGTAGCGCAGTGCCGTATCCACGTTAAACAATCCGGATGCCGTACGTGCGCAACGCCGCTTGCGAATCTCAACAACATCGCCCTTTGTCGACGAATGTGTTTGTCGTATTGCAGTCCTGATGCTGCGGCGGGGCGGAGTGCGATGTACGTGACGGCTAGCGGACGGTGGGCGGGTTGCGAGAGGATTGGGGTAGGAGACGGTGGTGAGATCGGAACAAGGCGATACGATTGATGCTTGTTTTGGAGCGGTGGGTACGCTTTGGGAGCGGTTAAGTGGGGTAGTCGGATGGGTGTGTGGAGAATGGGGGACTATCGGTTGTGGAAAATGGGCGACTATCGCGTGTGTATTTGGATAAGTACGTGAGAAAAGATACGATTAGAGCGAGAATAGAAGGCGAGATAAGATGGTGAGCGCGATGGCAGTAAGAAGATGTTGCACTGTGGTGTGATTTGACTTGGTCTATGAATGATATAGACTACTGGGGTATCAAAATGGCGCAGCGGTCGTGAGGACGGGCGTCATGTTGACTGCTCCCGTGCTGTGTCGTTGAACTCATGGTGCGGAAGTAAAGCAGACGAGTGTCCTAGTTATACCGGTAGAGCAATAGCCAACGCTGCTTTGAGAAATGCTCCGGCGCGGCCTGCCACTGCGCTGTCGTGATACTCACAAGTAGCACGACGAAGACTCGAATGTATGCGTTGCCTGAGAACGAGGGCTTGTTCGAGTACTAGTATTTTGCAGAGTGGGGGTCGTAGTTCGGTTCCTCGGAGATGTCGTTCTCGGACAGTCCAGCTAGAGGCGTGCGGGCGCAGTGCTTTTGCATCGCGTCATTCCGCCACCGACATATGCGATGGAACTAAAGACAATCGCTCGTTGATAGCAGCGCCGCGTGACGAGAGCTTGCAGTATCAGCGGCTGATCAGTTTTACTAATCGGACGCTGATGTAGCGCAATGGGCGTCCTTGATTGCGCATTAGGCGATCATGCAGCTGCCGTGCGGATGTTGAGATGGCGAAAGTCCATGGTAATGAGAATGTTCTGATTGTCGATATCGTCATTCATGAGTAGTCTGCGAGCGCCCCTTCCTCATCGTGTTGTTCTTGCGCAACTGTGCTTTTGCAGTCCGCCGTCAAGGCCTTCTCGTCACCCTCCAGCTTGATGCTGCCTTCCGCAAAGAATCTTGTCCGGGTTAGTGAAGATTCACATATAGAGCAGACAAACACATACCTTGACCAGATGTACTCCGCCAGGATGTAGAGCGCGAGCAGTAGCATGAAAGCTGCGCCCATGTACCCAATGTAGTGGCACTCCGGCTCCAGACTCGTATCATGGCTGCCCAAATGCTTGACCTCGTCGCCAAACCCACACACAATCTTGTTCTCTCTTTGCAGCAGGTCCTTTTGATCCACTGGCGCTACTTGTCCTGCGCTGATGCTCTGCAAGACACTGCTCGGCAAGGGTCGGTTGATTGCAAGGACCTTGGTAATGGTATCCTGGCTGGCGAAATGGATCTTGAGGTCGTAGTCGGATGCCAGTGAACTAGCAGTGTGCCAATCGAGGTTATGCGACTCCATGTACGTGCAAAGTGTAGGTTTCGCATCCGTCGAGTATGAAAGGCAGCGACATTGGATGTCCTCGAGACGAGTGTCCATGGGGGCCGCTAGCGTGGTTGATGCACTCAGAAGTGTGAGCAATAGGGTTGAAGGCTGCATGGTGGAGAGTGGTGAAGGTGCAGCTCTGTCGAAATAAATTCTTGCGCACGAAACCACCAAGAGCAAAACCACAAGAAAGCGAGGGGCCGAATGTCGCGATATAATGGCTTGCTTTGCGTGAATATGCGATGTCGAGGCCGGCGATCTAGACCCGTTCACTAGCGTGGCGTCTCGTATTGTGCCTGTAGCGATGCACGTGTGTACTCGGTTCCTCCAATAGGGTGTTTACCGTAGCCATGCAAGCAATCTGGAACCCCTGAGTGGTGTAAGAGAGGCTTATCGATTCTCCATCACGCTGAATGTGGGGAGCTGGGCTCTCAAATTTGTTGAAGCAAGCAATCTTTCAAGGACATCGGTCAGCGAGTTGAGTGAGTTGTCACTCCTTGCCTTGATCATCTATCTGCACTGCCTCTCGCACACCCAATTTGAGTTCAGGTCCCGAGATTCGACCAATAGTCGCGGGACGGAGAAACCCGATTGGCGCAAAACGCCTCGTATCCCAGCTGCAGTAAACGTGCAACCGAGCGCTTGGTATTGGAGAACGTTGCGCATCGTTTCGCACGTTTCTCCGGCGCATAGCAGGAACCGTGGGCACACTGTTGGCTTGGCTTTCGTGCACGGTTACGAATCTTGATGGGTGTGAGTCAAGATCGAAAGCTTGGTGTTGCAAAGAGTTCAGGATCGCGAGTTGGGCATTTTCTTGAGTGCAGCAAATTAGAGCAGGCGGGGCGGTCCCTCCGGCAAACGTTTGGTTGGGCAGGTAGAGTGATGCGACGACTAGGATGCCTGAAACGAGACCTGCTGGCAATGGGAGCAGAAGGATACTGACTGTTTGCGCTGTGCGTTGCTTGCAGTGTGTAAGTTCTTGGGCGGTTTAGAATATTCATTGCAACATACTGTGGTACGCACACAGAGAGAACACACGATCGGTTCGAGTTTCGATGACCGAGACTTGGCTACATGCGCTCCACAGCGACGAATATCGAAGGATCGTTCAGTCGTCGTCGTACTTCTGTTAGCAAGATAGCAACACCGAGTATGAGGCTAATAGCGAAGGACACAAAGCCTGTTTATTCTCGGCGTGTTCAGTACCATTCGATTCAAAGTTGTAAACTACGCTAAGGATATTTAAACTTTAGTTCAATACAAAAGCTGTTGTTGCCTGCTCATAGCATAGGACTCGAATGGTTGCTGCACCTGGAGATTGAGTGGGTCGAATTGAAGTCATCGGGGTCGGCGAGGATGTAACGATCCTACATGAACAGGTTCTTCTCTCACATTCGACGCGCAATGCTTTCTTGGCCGAGCACCATGGAGTAAAAAAAAGGATCGACGTTTGTCAGAGTACGCGTGTGCAACACCTACAACTCTGTGGCTTGGACAGTATCCGCCGGGATGTCTCTAGATTCACTACAGTGTTATCGCATTAGGGGTAAGGTCCTCACATCTGGTATTTGTCAAGGGAAATCGGGCTACACCACAAGCATGAAGGCACGGATACATTTCAGACAGATTGGGGGTTTTCTGATATGTGCACTAGCTGACCGAGAACCTTATGGCTACCATGGAGGTGGTAGTGGCCACATCATGAGATATGCGGCCAAACCACCGCTGAGGCAACGTCGTCATCTAGTGGGCTCCATTGTGACCGTGAACCATGCAAAGTCGAATCGACGAACCCGAAGCTGCAAACGTGAAGCTGCCAGGAACGAGCCGCGCGGAGCGTGCCGAAAACACTCTTGGGCGCCATAAGGCAAGTGCGCAAGCGTGGTAGAGAGAGCCGCCGGAGCGAGATACTTACCACGAGGCAACTTTGTCGTTGGTGTCCGCAGAGAAACCATCATTACCGCCGCCGAAGCCGCCATCATCAGCAGTGAAGCCACCAGCGTCGCCGCCAGCGTCACCACCGAAGCCAGTGTCACCACCGAAGCCAGTGTCACCACCGAAGCCAGTGTCACCACCGAATCCAGCGTCGTCACCAAAGCCGCCACCAAGACCATCGTCGGACTCGTCGTCAGTACCATCGTGCCAATTGATCTGGGTGGGATCCTCAGGCTTGAACTGCTCAAGGAAGTCGGGAATGTCCTGCTTGGACTCAATCAAGATCTTGCAGAGATCTTCGCCCAAGTCCTCATTACGGTCGTTGTAGAAGGAGGTGGCCTTGCCCTCGTGGCCAATACGCGCGGTCCGACCGATGCGGTGCACATACTCGGTGATGCCACCGTGCTGGGTAGATGGAAGATCGTAGTTGATGACATGCTTGATATTAGCGACATCGAGACCACGAGCAGTGACACCGGTAGCCACGAGAACGGGGCAACGAGCAGTTCGGAACGAGCGCCTAGCACTGTTAGTGATGGTCCAATGATGGCGAATTCGAACTACTCACAAAGCGTCCTCACGCTCACGCTGCGTACGATCTGAGTGGATCGATGTCACAGGTAGGCCCTTGTTGTAGAGATAGTCATCGACCATGTCACACTTCATCTTGGAGTTGGTGAAGATCAAGGTGCGTTGCGGCTCGTCAGAAAAGATGAGATCGACCAAGGCTTGGTTCTTCTCGGGCTCGTTTACGTAGATGATCTGCTGCGTGATGTTCTTGTGAGTGCTGCCAACTCGTCCAACTTTGATGCGGACGTAGTGCTCCTCCATGTACTCCTTAGCGAGGCGTCGAGCTGACTTGGGGAAGGTAGCGGAGAACATCAGGTAGGTATGATCGGCATCGGCGTTGACGTCTGCAAGCAATGTCAGCTCAAGTTAGAGATTGTGAATCACATCAGCATACCGCCACCCTGGAAGAGTTTGTCCATAACGTCCTCCCAGCCAGTAGAGAGGAGCTCGTCAGCCTCATCGATAACGGTGAATCTGGAAAAGTGTTAATGCTGATTATCGGGAGTATTGGAACTGTGCTTACTTGAGACGCCTAAAAGACAGCAGGTTGTTGTTCTGCATGAAGTCCATGAGGCGACCGGGAGTGGCAACGAGGATGTCGCAGCCCATCTCGAGTTGCTCACGCTGGTTCTTGGAAGGTGCACCACCGTAGATAACGCAGGGGCGCAGCATAGTGCGATAGCACAGGCGACGAGCCTCATCGAAGATCTGGCAAGCAAGCTCACGCGTGGGGCAGACAACTAGAACCAGAGGCTCAGCACGAACGCGGTCGGTCAGTGGGTTGTAGCGGGCGGGATTGGGACGAGGAGCGGCAAGCTGGCGAGCCTTGCCCATCAACTTGGACAGAATGGGGATGAGGAAAGCTGCAGTCTTGCCAGAGCCTGTCATCATGTCAGTGAAGTGCAGCCTAAAGTCTGAGGTGAGGTGGCATACCAGTCTGGGCGATGGCGACAACGTCATGGCCAGTCAGAACCGATGGGATGCAGTATGACTGAATGGGTGTGGGAGCTTCGTATCGGCACAGCTTGACGTTGGCTTCCATCACGGGATGGAGACCAGCATCCTCGAACTGCCGACATTAGCAAGTAATCAAGTTGGTAAAGATGGTGTGAACTTACGTTGCGGACCGGTTGGATCTTCACTGGGCCCTCCACGTCAACGTTGAAGGAGAGAGCGTCAATTTTTTTGCCAATGCGCTGGAGGTCGCTGTCCTCGAAGAGCATGCGCTCCAAGTCCGGATTGCGCTCACCAACGTCGCCAAACTCGTCATCCCACTGATACACCGCGGCATCAGAGAGCCAAGGAGCGGATTCGCGCGTCTCGTCTGGGGCAGCCTCACCGCCAACGACCGTGTCGTACTTGAAGGGGATGGGGTTGTTCCAGCCGGCCTCCTTCGCGCGGGCGAGGTCCTCTGCCTGCAGCTTCTTGCGAGCAACAGCAGCGTCGTCGAGACCAGCGTTGGAGCCTGCGTCAGACATGATGGGAGAGATGGTTGTAGAAGGTATCACCTGGCTGAGCTGGGTCGAGGTTGACTGGGCGAGTTGAGTGCTTGAGTCGAGGAAGGTGGTGGGGCAAGAAAGCAGCCGCGTGTTGTTTATGTAGACGGAAGGCAAGAGCTGCGGCGGGCGCTAGTCTGTTGCCAAGGCAAGCTTTGACGGCGACGACGACAGCGAATGGAGAGAGCGAGTTGCAAGACACTGGAAGCCTCCACGGCTTCAGTAAGAGGGGATCGAAGTGAAGGCGTGGACGCGGAAGCAGCGTGTGCAAATTGTTACAGGCTTTGCTATAGACGCAGTGACGCAGTCACTATTGACGAGAAGGTATGGAATGAAGTCGAAAGGTCGGGTGCGGACGGGATCTTATAGAGCAGGAGCGACGCGCAGTGCTCTGAGCGGTCGGCAGTCGGCAGGCACGCTCTTACCTTGGAGTCAATATGAGACACCGGTGAGAGACCTTCGACAGTGCTGCAGACCAGGTATCATAGACGACAATGATCGCACTTGGACGTCTGAGTCGATGGGTATAGTATGTGAACCCACAGCGACAGTACTAAGTAAACAGGTATGAACGCCGGTCCTTTGCCTGCAGACTGCAGTGATATGACCATCAGATGGGTCCGGCGTAGCACCTACACTCTCAGCGCATGCGATCTCTTCGCAACATCGTATCCATCTCTTCATGGAAAGGTGCTTAACCAGGCTCAATGTGTACATTCGAAAACTAATAGCTGGATATGACTTCGATCAAGTGGCCGCACGACAACAGATCCGAGCTCAAGAATGAGGGTGGATATAGTCAGGTAGACGTAGAAAGAAGAATCGAGAGTGGCAGAAAGACTCAGACGAGATAGTACCAGAATAGAGTGTGTGCCAATGTGAAACCTTGTCGTCGCCGCTTTGGTATACTTGCAACTCCCACGTAGGTACAAGACTCAGGACAGCCAGCATGCCTTTCGTCACTTAAAAGAACTTTTTAAGATTCAAACATCTTGCGAGGCTTGGAAGCGTGCCCAAAGTATACAGTGACATCTTCGTTCGCGACAATAGCCTCCGGTGGCCGTAGCGACACGATATTGCCATCCGATCAGATGTTGTGCTGTTCCAACGACGACCGCGGGCACCACGGGGTCATGCATTTGTTGCAGGAAATGCGGGAGAAGCGTGAGGCACTGGGAGACAGGCACAGAAGCATGCCTCGACGTTGGCCCTGTAGCGTGCGACTATCCTAGATGGAGATCGCCGAACCATCATGAGTCGTGCATGTGCTCATCGCCCTGCCACAGCCACCTGGCCGATGCTTGCCCGGTATCATGAGCGATGCTCGACGCTTTCTCCTTCTCGCATGTGTCGACCATGTCAATGCTGCTCCTGTGGACAAGCTCCGAAGCCGTGTCCGGCGTGTTGACGCGGTGCACTAGGAAGGGCCGCTGTCAACGGCGCCTTCCAAAGCTCCGGCACACCCACTATGACCTCTTGCGACACGACACGACCCACCGCAGACACATGCACAACACGTCGCCATAGCGCGAGAAGCACTCGCGAGTGCACAAGATGCCCATCTTCTCGACCTCATCCTACAGTTGCAGGCACACGGGTACGTCGAACTCCGCAACCACCATGACCCGTGCCGCCGATTTGCACACTTGCGGAGCGACGACAACATAGCGCCTTGTCAGAGGCTAAAGAGCTCGGAAACCGTAGTGCAGGGCAGAGAACGGTCTGGCTGTACGCGCTAAGGCGCTGTCAGAAACGTGGAATGGTACACCACATCTGGTGAAGAGGTTGTGGCGATGGCCAAGTCCAGCCCAACAAGCATAGCAATGAGGAGCACATGCGCTACTTAGGGCGTTACTACTCCTTTCTTCTTCGACGGCATTCGACGCGCCAGGATATCGGGCCAGGTTCAACGACAGTGACTTCATCAAATGGCGCCCGGTTTGCACGAAGCGGCATGGATGGAAGCGCCTGTTCTAGGCCATGAGGATGCTTTCCATACCAAGAACAACGGGAGAGCTCTCTATACAGCAACGTTTGGTGCTATAAATACTCACAGAAACCCCTGGTGACTCGCACGGTCCCAGCACAACAGCGGTGTCGACGATTGAAAGAGCACGCTCAAAAATGGTACGATGTACATGTCCTCGAAGCATACGAGGCTCAAGTATCTGGGCTAAGGTACCATTCTCTATGAAGGTAGCTTGGTTTAGAATGCTACAGTAGCTCAATTGGTCATGTGCACACCTCCTTGGACCAAGCAGCGGCGATCTTTCTCGAATAGCGCATGTCGAAAGTAGCATGGGAGTCACCACTCCGTGTACGACTTCTGCGCTTCAACATCATCCTGAACGAGCTCGTTAGATCATCTCACCTGCCATTGCCATGGGCCAGAAGGTCATTGTCTATTCCATTAAGACTATGTCTACGTCTGAGGTTCACACACGCTGTCCCCCATCCCGCCAAGTTCGTGTTGTAGCCCCCGGGCTCGCACCTCAAGCCCAGCCACCGATGATGTTGTGGCGGCGTGTGTGGCTCATGTCCTCAATCCAGAAGCTCTCGCCGCGCTGCAACGGCTTGTAGTTGTCGTTGCCGCTGTTGAAGATGAAGTCGGCCTCGCGAGCGTTCTTCTTAGCAGCTTTAGCGGCTGCTTTCTCTGCCTTCCTGTTCTTGTCCCTTGCGATGGTGACTTGGATGGGCTCGAAGCCCGACAGGCAGATCTTGTTGCCGACGAACGGATTCGTCCGCTCCTCGGCGAGGCCGAAGCGGACAGTCCGAATCTCCTTCGGCGCAGCGGAAGAGGACGTGGCCATTGTGGCGGTGTGTGGTGTATGATGTCTAGATGAGGCGTTAGCTGAGTCAATTGCGGAGTTCATGGGCATCGTCTGCGTTCCATTGTGGCTGTCAGGATGCCTCCAGTTGTAGTACATGCCCCGCCTGGCTCAATGGGCGGACTGCTACCTTGCCAGTACCCGATACCAAGTGGAGCATTGCTGTTGCAGCGGACACGGTCCCAATGCCTCAGAGGTTACTTACAGTGTGAGTGAGGAGTTTTGGAGCCTGACACAGTGTGTCGTAGAGCGGGCGGCGAGGTTGCGTGCTGAGAGTGTGTTGTGTTGGTGGAAAGGTCGTGCTGGCGGGGGGATTTTCGGATTTGTGTCAGCCTGCTAGGGCAACAGCCCCCTCTTCAGTCCACGGCCACAAAACCCCATCGAGACATATACGGCCAACCCGTTAGGCACTTGTACCATCTACCGGAGCTCTTTAGTACATCTCGCCGCTTCACAGCAGTCGCGAACTACGAGCGCTCGCGGATTGAGGGCCTGCTCGCTCTTTGATGACAGCACAAGGCCAGTCTCAGTAGGTGCTGGAGGAGGGCCGAACGGACTCGAAATAGCGCCCTGTTTACTTCTCTGCGAAAGGGCGCGCATCACCTTACCCCTTGCTGGGTGATTACTAGCCATAATCCACATCAGCCACAGTGTATGAGCTCCCAGCTGACACTTCGACCTCCTAAAGGAACAGCCACAATGGTTCCCACGCATACCATCACACCAGCCTCGAGTACCCGTCAAGCTTTGAGCTAGGGACATCGCATCATGTGTCTTTGTAGGGCGAGGGAATCTTAGAGGCTACATGGCTCGAACAGCGGCGACACATCAATCACCTCAGTTCTTTCAGGCAAGCCCCCTCTTCCTAACCGAAATCGTCTCCTCGACCGTCACAAAACCTAGCCTTCTCGCTCGTTCTCCGGCAGCCAGCTCTCCATATCTGACCTTCAACTTGTTGAAGCCCTTGCACATCGTCTGTTACCACCACCCTCTCCTTCAATACCAGTCTCTGCAGCTCTGACCTCCTCGAATCGTCATCATGACTTGAAGGAAACCATCATCAGTTGCAGACGCACTATTCTGCCAAAGAGACCCTATTGCAACGATCGCGAAGAGGAAGGCGACGGCGAGGCAGACGCTGTATGGCAATAGCAGGTTGTGGCGGTGCGAGAAGATATATGTGCTTTGGCATCGCGTGATAGTCACTCGGGTTCCCATCATGTGCCGAGAGAGAGCATGAAGATCGTCAGGTTCGAACGGACCGCGTCGAGGGACTTTCCGAATTAATCAAGACTGCGCACGTTCCATTCGACGAACACTCCCACGGGCTTCCACTTTATTTTCTGTCCAGCTGAAGGGTCACACACCGTACCTCTCAGATGATGTCAAACGCGCTTTTCATATCAGGTAGTCGCAGAGCAGGCCTGCTGAAGAGTACACAAGTGCCGTTCGCCTGGGTTGCGCAGTTCTCCTTTCCATTCTGAAATACCAGACAACCCCGACTTCAGAGGAACTAAGGAGAGCAATGTCGCTGGACTTTATATATCGCGCTTGATCTCGAAAGCAATCGCGAAGTGGTTCTGAATAACCCTGCATATCACTCTCTGATCCCTCCCATGGCCCCTTGTCACCCTTTTTACCTGCATGTGTTTTTATTGTCCGACTTCATGTCACTTATGTCTCCTTCAGGGCCATCTTCTCGGTATCCATCATGATGGACTGAGTGTCGGAGGTCACTTGAGGCATTGCTTCGAAGCTCGATATCATCACTGAGCGCCAAAGTGCAAACAGCAGTGTATCGCTTTGCTCAGAATCGTGCAATGATTCGCAGCCTCTCAAAAGGTCACACATTGCAATGACTATGGTTGTGAGAAGCACACTAAGCAGTCTCGGCTTTGATGCGATGAGAACACCCGGCATCTAGAGGCAACTCGTTCGGCCAAACGACCTGTTTTCACTAACATAATCGGCTGGATAAGCAACTGCTTACTGCTCGTTGCAAGACTTTTACCAAAGAGTGAGGATTGGGTGTAAGCAGGAGCTAGGACTGTTTAGTGAAGCTTTGATATTTTCAAGGTTCCATGATAACTTGATTACGAAGTCATGGGACAATATCAGTTCATGTCTAGATATCATCCCGATCTTGGAACCAGAAAACAAAGCCGCCGAAGCGAAAGCATTGTTTCTCGCATTAAATCGACTCATCTCTGCCCTCATCTCTGCCTTCTCGAAGACTAGCTTCACGGCCATCAGCGTAGGCTCTCTCACGGCCTTCACGCAGACCCTCAGCATGGCCAGCTACCCGACCTTCCTCTATATCTTCGACCTTGCCGTTGTTATACGCCTCATCCTTCGCCTGAGCTAGCAATCCCTCAAATTCTTGCTCGGCTGCTTGTCGTCCATCCGCGAAGCCCGCCCTCTGACCATCGGCTAGACCCTTGGCATAGCCGTCGCCCTTAACCGCCTCGAAACCCTCCTGCCTAGCTGTGACGAGCGCCACAGTCTTTTCAGCCTCCGAGTCTTGCTTAGCAAGGACGTGTCCGAGTCTGTTCGCCTCTGCCAGCGTCTACGGCTTCAGTGGTTCACCTCGTTTCTTACACGGGTATCAATGATCTCATTTAGCTTTGGGGCCGTTGAGCTGCTGGCTCTGTGCCTCCCACCATTCTTGCTGCTCATGCAAGAAACGGCGTCGCTCATCCGCGAACGTGTCAACAGCATCCTTGTGCCGAGCTTCCGACTAGGATATCTGCTCTTCGCGCTCTTTTGTGGCCGTCATGCGCTCCGCATGTTCACGCCGATTATTATCCTGAGCTGTCTCACCACGACGCCAGAATTCCATTAGATTCGTCAATGGCTGGCAGTTGGTCTTCTCCTACTTCCCGAAAGCCAGCTTGGCTACCTTTTTGTCGGCCACCAAGATAGCCATCTCCCGCGCGGCTTTCTCAACCTGGTTGCCCATCTTTTGGCGGGCATCGCAGAAGTCTCAGTCTGTCTTGGACTTGCTCTGTACGCGCTTCACATCTTCTTCTGCTTCTTAAAGCTTTTCTTGTCTCTTGTTAACCGCGACGATCTTCTCTTCAGCTTCCTGCATTTTTCTGTCGGCTTCCTGTCGCGCAGCTCGTATGTAATCGGCATGTTGCTCTTGCTGCCCATGCAGCTTCTGTTTCTCGACAGAAAGAGCGCCAATCTCTCGAATTTACCTATTTCGGTCAATGGAGCGCTGGGTTTCGGCATCGCACTTTGCTAGCTAGAGCTTCTGCAAGTGCTCTTCCGCCCAATTCGCCCATGCGACAGGACCGGTCTCACGATCTTGCTGCCCATTCCGCGGATCCATGGGCCGATCGAAGATTGGCCGCCCTGAGGAAACAGGCTGCCGGAAGGCCACTGCTCTGGTCAGCTGGAGCTATCAGTAACATATTACAGTATTGCCTACCTAATGGTGCGACTCTCGGAAGCGCTGGTATTATTTGATTCTGCATTGATATCGTGCCCGTGGTGAGTCCAAGATTCTCAAGTACACTGAAGCGGTCCCGCAGGACTATTTTGTGTTTTATGGTGTGCTTTGGAGTGAGGGCAAGAAAATTGGAAGAACAATGCAGGTGCGAGTCTTAACACACGTGAGCACGCGAATGACCAGTAGAAAGAGTGCGACGATGTGGATTGAAGCTATCCTTATGTAAGCTGAGCAATCATGATATGAAGAGGGTCTGATCATCTTCAGCATGTTGCCGACTACATGACAGACCAGAGGGAGGTGACGTAGCCGCCTGAAGGTATACACACACCACGAAGCTTCAGTGCGCTCTGCTTGATGCCCACCCGCATCCATCACTTCCAATATTGTTTTGAAGCTAACTGCTTCATACTTGCAACAAAGCCCTTGCACTTAGCGCGGAGTCGACTATCTTCCAGTCCCCGGTCAAGTCCCCTCTCATACCGCTTGCGCCTGCTCTTCCTGACGGCCAATCTCCAGACCCTCGTCGTAGCCTTTGGATAGACCCTTCTGGTGCCCTTGAGATTAGCCAGCTGGACGACCCGCTGAATAGCTCCTTGTGTAACCTTATTGGTCACCGAGTGCATGTCCCTGCTGGAAGCCGTTATCATTCCCGTCATCTTTGCCAGCTTCGTACCCCTCGTCGTAGCCGTTAGTATAGCCTACTGTAAGTCCGACGGCTTTCCCTGCCGCATGAACCTCATCATGGGCCCTTCGATATTCCTCAGCGTGGCCTTCAGCTTTGGTACACACTACGGAGAGCCTCATTTAACTCGCGGCGTTTTCCCTGCCCAGGACCCTGCCGTCTACTATCCCGACTAACTTCCCAACAGCGTAGCCGGCCGTGCGGCCTTCTTCTTTGCAGCCATTAGGAACTTTGTTTTTTTCGCTTCCCATTCGCGCTGCAAATCGCTGTCGATGACCAGTTTTGCTTGTGCCAACATCACTGGCTTTCATGTTGTCAATCTCTTCGTGAAACCAGACCTCCAAGGCTTCCTTCTTCTTTGCCCCACTAAACTCTCGGCCTCGCTGGGCAAGCATGTGCTCCACGTGTTACTCTGGGTATACTCTCCAATGTGCTGCTGTTACAATCGATGATGAGCCGAAAGATGCACACCAACTCACGTGATGAAGCTTATCGATAAACATTTGCGCTAGTCTAATCGGTCTGTTTACCACACGTGCCACATCAATTGCTTCATGCTCTGTTGCAACCTGACGCCAATCACCTCTGGGCATGCGTGGAGCGCAATTTCACAGGCAGCAAGAATCTTTCAACAAAATCGTGCGACACAAATTCTTCATTTGCATGATATAAAACACCCCATCGTACCATTATCTTTCACGCGGTCGTGCATTCGATCGCTGATGGAGGAACCAATGCAATCTGAAGAGGTAACGAGTTCAGCAGCATGTCCTATGGAGTCCAGGTTACGACGCCCACAAGGTCGGCCCTCGTCCTACCAGACCGATGCGGAGGGGACGAAAAGACGGAGTCTACTCCCTCAACCTGGTCAGACAAGATACATATCGCACTTCTCAGAGGCAGGGGCGGCCAGGCTAGAGACGAATACACAGCCAACAGGACCCTCTCGACCTCGGCCAAAGTCCATGTATCAGACCGGAGACTCGTTTCCTCAGACCGGCAAACTTGAGGATAAGCCAGCAACATTACGAGCGATACGACCTCCTAACTCGATAAGCAGGCCAGACGACCCACAGACGGCCGCACTGGATCGCGCAAGATCCCTACGTAGACCAAATGCCCCCACTCAGTCGCTTCCAACGTCAAAGATCACCAGCCATGCTCGTACACAGTCGAGCAGCAATGTACCAGTCACTCGGAGGGAAGCGACCGGTACCAAGCTGACGGCTGAGAGACCGAAATCCCTGTTGACTGCGTCCAGTGGTAGTGCGAAGCCCAAACTTGTTCCTACGGATGCAGAAAGTACTGCTCCAAGAGCCTCAGCTAGGCTTGCAGGCTTGAGCCGCACAGACAGCCGAAAGATAAAATCCGACATTCCAAGTGGCGGCGTGGCACCCCGTCCGGTGACCAGGCCCGAGGATCCTGTAGGAGGGCCCTTGAGACGCCGAGAAATAGTGAGGGATGAACAGACCAGGACCGCTAGGCCGGCCTTCACGACGTTACAGCAGCACTTCACACCACGAAAGACAGGCAAGGCTCCAACGTCAACATTCCTGCATCCGGCCCCTGCTCCTAGTGTCAACTCTCTGCCGTCCGAAGTCGTCAGCCTCCAATCGGAGTTACTTCAACTTCACCTCCTACATGAAAAGTCAGCAGAGCTAAATCAACGCTGGGAGGTCAGCGCGAAACGGAATCTCCATAAGTCTTTCGAAGAAGTGGCGAGCCTTCATCAAGCTATGCTAGATCTCGAATGTGCAGGTCAGGAACAGAAGAACCTACAAGCACTTCTGGTGTGGACCTCTGGAGCGTCATCGACAAACCTAATGCAATATGTGCAAGTCCTGTCAGGACCCTTGCATGAGCTCCCGGCTTTGGTGGAACCAGGCGGCAGGTTTCAGCGTCTGATGGACCAATTTGAGAACTGGATTTTACGGGTGGAGAAAAATTGGTCCGCTCGGCTGAGCTCTGATCATCACGAATCTGTTGAAGGTCTTGGAGACTCGTGGAAAGCAGAAAATACGGCCCTGACACGAAAGGTCATCGCCTTCACCCGCGAATTGGAACAAATCAGCCGACCATCATCTGAGTCTAGCATCGCCTGCATTGTTGACACTTGCACAACGATGCTCAAGGGATTGTCCGATGAGCTCAGCATCATGCACGCAATCGAAGCTGAGGTGGCGGCCAAGGAAAAGGTGTGGATTGCAGAACGACTACAAACCATCGCTGGCCATGTTGATTCGGACTTGTTGGTTGACAGTGGGGCGATGGCAGCGTGGCGGGCGTAAGACATGATGGTTGGCATCATTGGTTCTCAAGCGGCCATTATGCACGGTGAACATCCGGTGTGATCGTGCCTAAGATCTTGATATGTCGGAGCCACGAGGGCGGCAAGGACTATGATCGACATGATCTGAGCTGATCTGGTACCACCTCACCGGTATTCCATTCTGGGCAGCTGTTCTTGCCCGCCGCTCTGCCCGGAATAGCACAACAGAGGCCTAGGCGAGCGGATGCCCTATGTTCAATTTACTTTTTTTGCTCATGCAGGTGGTGCTGCAGCAGACTGCATAAGTTCGGTAATAAGCCACGTTAAGCCCGTCTCGATGCGATACGTAAAGCAGCGCAAAGTGCGCCTGTCCGCTGCTCCCGAGGGCGTGCCGCTGCATCGATCCGCCGCCTCGTTCCATGTGAATTAAGCAGCATTTTCGTGGCTGCACGAGTGTGTGCTTCAGCAGGCACGAGGTCCTACCGGTGCAGGCTCCGCAAACTGACATGGCTGAAGGATGGTGCTGACTAACGCACTAGTGCCAAACGGGCAGCATGTCCCATTACCAAGCCCCATCAGCAACCTTACTCATCATTTACCCTCCATCCACAAGGCTCCTTGTGCCATGGTGTGCACTTGATGCACATATTTCTCCGCCAATTCTTTCCCGCACCATTTGCATCGCTATGTTGAGCATCGGCACATGGACACCGTTGACGTCGTGGCCCCAGCCCTGCAGAGACCATTTCCCGTGACTGCCTGGTTCACTCAGGTCCAGTAATCACTACTACACTCGGCTACTTCCGCATTGACGCCGCTTGCAAACCCGCCCCCGATCTTATATTGTCCCCCAAGAAGATCCATTGCGGCAGTGGCGCTGACCGATTGTTGGTGGATGTCAGGACGCGCCTCGTGTGCACTGACTTTAACAACACTTGCTTTAGCTGGCCCTGTCACTCCGCGTCCTGCTACCCCCAGCAACCTGGCAGGGGCTGAGCGGCGCCGTCTTGTCTATACAGAACCCACTGACCCTTCGGCTGCCTTGCCGCCTAGGTCGGATTCGCTCAGCTGGAAAGAATCCCATCTGGTCTGCCAAGGCTGTACTTGGCACCTGTTCGTCCCTAAAGACCACCTCGGCCGGCCTTAGTAATCCCGCAACATCAGTATAGTCCTATGGCATCTCGACTACCAGATCAAATAATGCTAGTATCACCCCATTGAAGCTTCACCAGAACGCATGGCGCGAAGGAACGGTTGTACCCGTTCTTTGAGGGCCGAACCTACTGATGGAGTCTTGGAAAGGCAGGAAGCGGCCATGGGAGGAAGACAGCCCAGTTGACTTGCAACTCAAACGCCGGGGCTCGACAACTGCTGCTCCAGCTACCTTCACTTCCCGGGACCCTTCCCCGCTCCCGCCTCGAACCGGTTACTATTCTCGTGACAGCCGAACACTGAACCAGCGAAGACTGCCGCCACTGTATTCAGCATCCTGCAACACATCAGCAGCATCGACCACGACCGGACCAGATCATACTGCCCTTCATGCGCACCAGCAGTCTACACTCGTAGCCAATCCTAGGCCTAGGTCCCAATCTCTCTTCAACGTGTTTGAACATCCTCATTCGCAGGCACATGGACGTTACGCAGGTATGCAATCGTTTTCTCTCGCTTTCGTGAAAGTCTTAGCGCCAGAGAGGAAGCGCCATTAAGATTCAGATTAGCGCGCGACACTTATTGCCCCTATAGTGGCCAGATGCTCGACTGTCCCCTTTTCTCCCCGTCGTACTTTGGAGCTGAATCGATTACAGAACGTCCAGTATTCTACACCCGGCCTCCAGAATTGGATATCTCTGCCCCACCCCTTGATACCGAAGCGCACAGGCCCCATTTCAGCACTGGCCCTGCGCCTCATGCAGCAGGGGCAGTGGTTTGCTGTCCATCCAACTGCCAGTGCCAAGAGTGCTTGAGCGCCTGCTCTTTAATGCGCGACCTTGCCGCAGAACTTGCGCTGCTGGAGAGCAAAGTGTCGACCATTACACATACAGAACATCACTCATCTGAAGAGGTAGGTTGTTCCTTGTAGTGCACTTATTGAGTCACTAGTAGCAACGTCATCGGTCACTTTTCCATGCTTACAACGCTAATTCGATTATGTAGCCTCCGAATTCCGAGCATTACAGCATTACAGACGCACTACGACGAGCATATAACCTCGTGCAATGGAATAATCTAAGTCTCCAACACTACATCGACCGTCAAGTATCGCACAGTCCAGAAAGGCAACCTCGCGCGCAAGATTCGCCCAGTATGCGAAGGGGACAGCATCATCTCGAGGAACGTGAGGAGCAGTCGCCGCCAGCACGACAATATCCCACTGTGCACCATGGATTTCCCGGATTTGCACACTCTAGCATGATGTCAGAAGACACTAGAAGGCTTCCTTACCAAGGCGAGATGAGTTCCCTCGGAAATTCACCACACCACACATCATCGTCCGGATCCGCCTTCATGCCGCCGCAGTCGCCAATGCAGGCTCCACAACCCCTGCGCACAGCCATATTACCATCACCTTCTTCGCTAAACTTCCCGAACGCTCCAACCCTTCCATCCATATCCCCGCCATCAGCAGCTGGGCAAACTTCAGCTCAGAGCGCCCATCTGCAGGATCTCCAACACCAGATCAGCGTAAAAACTCTCGCCTTCCAGACACTGCAGCGTGAATATGATAGTCTGCTGCAGAAGCTCGAGCGCCAAAGAGCCAAGTGTGCTACGCTCGAGAAAAAGTTCGAGGTCAGCGATGTTGAGATTAACAGCTTGACTGACGAAAAGGAGAAGCTCCAGATGCAGTTATCGACACTCGAAACTCAAGTCGAAGAAATACAACAGAGTCGCGATGAATCGAGGCGCCAATTAGTCGCAAATGGTGCTCAGTATATGCGCATCATGGAGATGGCAAATCGCCTCCAGGCGCAAGGTGCGGAGGACAAGAAAAAGTGGGAAGCAGAGAGAACCGAATTAGAACAAAGAATTCACACCCTCGAGGAAGCAATGGTGACTGGCACGGAAAACACCCCTTCGGAGGCCGAAAACCACTCAAGCGCAAGCCCCGTCAACTCCTCGGTGACTCTTTTGCACAATCCAGCCGCCTCAAATACTTCCCAACTGGAGACTATCAATGTTCTCCGCGCGGAGGTCGGCCGTCTTCGATCCCGAACACAAGCTCTTGAAACTGCCTTGCAAACAATGCGGCGTGAAAGCATTTCTATCCAGGCAGCAGCACGGCAACTGGGGGATTCTAGCGACATGATAGAAAATGTCGCGCAGGGCGTAATTGGCACAGGTGGGTGAATCACACACTTCCATCAGTGTCGGCTGCTGAGGTTTACCGGACCTCACAAGGCAGTCATGGTGCGCAACATTTCAACACCTCCAGCTTCACCTAATGAGTCGCTACGGCCATCGGACCTCCCATCTCGGACACTACGCTGCGTGTGATGTAGTGTCACTTCCGGTCAATCCCGAGGCACATGTCCGTAGTCATTACTGGGTGGGCGAAAATTCAGCAAGCTATACCTCGCAATCCCGCCTGAACATGAGAGCACACAACAAAGGCGGTTGGCTCATCCAGAACGCAGTCGACATTTGAGCACTGAAGCGAAGGCCTCACATTCACAGTTTTTCATCTGTCACTCGCTCACCGATATTGCACCAGTGGCACACATACGAGCTGCTTGATCATGACCCCAGGTGGTTAAGCCGCGTGCCAACTGGAGCAGATCCCATGACGACAAATCATTTTCGTTATAACTGTCACACAAAGAAGTCATGGAAATGGCCACCATCTCACCATCACGACAGCACGTACTACCTGAACCGGTGCAAATTCTCCGACGCGCAGCATGTTTCGTAAGTGGACGGAAGCATAGCAAGCCTACTGATTACTCATACACGATTCATAATGCGCTATCTCCTAATCTGTCATGGTCCTCAACCTGGATACTATCCTGTCACACCAGTCATCATATATATTATAGACTGACCACGGCATAGTGGTGCCGAGTCGCCGGATCAGCACCCTTCATCATCAAGCTTTCTGGCGTTCTGCTTTCGGTACTTCTTTCGGTCATACCTCCGATCTGGGAAGCATGTAAATCTTGTTTATGATACCACTTCCTATTTATACTCCGAAAACCACTCCTGCAACCAATGAGACAGCATTTTAAATGGCCTAGCACTGCTCGCTGCGCTCGTGTCGATACCGTCGCGCATGATTGACAACTGTTATTGATAGAAAGCATTCTCGATGCGAATGCGCCATCTCGACCAACAAAGTTCCGTGCTTGTCACACAGCTGCTTCGAGTGTTTAGATTGCCATACATCGCTAAACATTGCTTTGAAGGATTACACTAGTGTGCCGAAGAACAACCACGTCCCGCGTCGCATGCACGATACGAGACACGTTCGCACGGCAAGTGTACATGAGACTAATGTGCCGCTCAAGTTAGTCGCTATGTACGTGCGCAGTATGCGCACCTGGTATTTCATTGGATGGCTGCGCAGTTACGCGCATGCGAGCACTCACAGTCGGTTACTGTCACGGTGGTGCCCTGGGCGACGAGGATCAACCAGGAAGCTGGTATTACAGTCTGGGGATATTGCTCACTAAGCTCCTAGCCGCGTGCGCAGTCTAACAACACTGAGAGCCTTCGAGACATCACTGAGCAAGCTATGTCGAGGCAGAACTGCGGACAGCATCGAAAAGATAGATGGGCTTAAGTCCCTTTTGATTTTTCAACTCTGACGACACCTTATTGCCCAACAAGTCTGAGTGACTATAGTTGTGGGCAGCCAGGAAGTGGCCTCCCCTACCACCCTCTGTTCACCACCTCCAGCTTCCAGGGGCTAGTTCATGAAGTCCAACAGGCTCAGTAAGCAGGCAAGAAACCTTTCGCTTTCGGTTTTCGCGTACACAGGCCTCAGCCGCCCCTGATATGCTCTGTTAAGCTAGCTTCCCTGCACAGACAGGGCCGCATCGGTATCTATGCTGCACCGTCCGCATGCTTGCAGCTCTACTGGCCCCTACGCACAACCGTAGAGGCGCCTGATTGCCGCCAAGGAAGAGAAGAAGCAATCTGTCCATCAGCACTTCATACCAAACACGGCGCTGATGTGGCGCCGTGGTGCGGTACGGCTGACCCCAGCTCAGATGCCTGATGATATTGTTGGCAAAGGGGAACATATTGGCCGATCGCACAAGAAACTTTATGAGTATGAGTCCGAGAAGAAGTTTTACAGCACAACTGCGCCGACCATTGGCTCCCCGTGCAATCCACCTCCACATGGACGCCGACTCAACTCAGCGCATGGTAATCAGAGTGCCGTCGGCAGACAGCGGCTTGTGAATCACAGAGTGATCAGTCATCCATACTGATAGTACTGAGACAACATGGTGACACCATCGCCGCGCGTAATTCACCAGAGGTCTAAGGAGACGGCGCAGATTGCCATCTCATCGCCCCTTCAGATGCAATGACACGGTCCCAGAAATGATTCGAAGACGCTGTACAAAGAACTAACCTGGCGATTGCAAAGTCCAGGCTTGATGGTAGCTTATGATGCTAATCACTCTCGTGCAAACTGATAGTGCCCCTGGGCAGGCAGTGTGTTCAGAGGCGGGTCCGTGGGAACCGCACTGACGGAGGTGCTGTGCATTGCCATCGGCGATGTAATTGTGTTGACGAATCTGCTGTTTGGGGAAAGTGCGCAACTCGAGCCGCACCTTCCTGACATACTCACTTTGCATCTCACCCAGCTGTTCTGCTTCTTCACTCCTCCCCCACCGAGAAGGGCCGACGCTTGTGTCTACGCGTGCTCTGAAATGATGGCCAGGTCTTGTGCTTGCGTCGTGAGTATCAAGACAGGGCTCATACGGCGTTTTTCACTCGTCCCACCAACTGTTCGTAGTTCACTCGACTAACATCCTCAGCCGGCGCAAGGCTTCATTTATGAGCATAGCCATTCGCTTCCTGATCGAGCCTCTCGCCATGCAGTCGTCTTGAGAACCTCTCGTCGCTATCCATACCCTACCGTTGGCTCACCACGTTACAGATTTGACTGAGGACGCACGAGCACATCGATCATCAGATTGATCGGCCCTTCTTACCCCACGATCGGTGTCGCGAACATACAGTACACTTGCGCTACAATCACGCTAGAACGGAGGAGCAGAGCTCGACACTGCGCCCTCGGGACCGTGGCCTCATGAGACCCATAGTGGTCTCATGTCATACAGAAGCTCACGCGCGAGAGATCGAATCAGCAAGTCCGCAACGCCAGGCCTGAACATCAACGGCAGGATGTAAGACCATGTGGAGGATTCTTTTACTCGGTCCGGCAAGACTCATGTGTTTATCCCAGCACCGAGGGACACTTCATGGCACACCTCCTCGCACTGGCACACTGTCTAAGGAATCATATTCAAGCAAATCTGCGAGTCGGGCCACTTTGGTAATACACTTCGGCAACTCTCAACGAGCGAAAGAGCCACAAGGCAGAAGGCAGAAGGCACCACGATATAACCTACACCTTACGGCTCTTGCTTCAGCCGAAACAGTTGCCCAAGACCTTCACGCTCAACTCGATCACGCTACAGACATCGTGCTCTTGCATGCCGAACAATACTTCCCGGCATTAGCTCACGATGGCTCTTCCCGCGAGATCGTACCACATCATTCGACACGCACATATCATGGTTCGGCGAAGAGAATGCTCCGCCCAACCAGACGCTTACGTCCACGAGCATATGTACCTCGACGATATGATGCGTTTCAAGATCCTCGTATGAAACAACATCCTGTGCTGCTTACGCGGCACGAAACATCGAGGACGGCATTGGAGAATGGCACGGGAGTGGCGTGTCAGCACTCAATCCACGAACATGTCGATATGCAGAGTGATTTGGACGTGACAGTCTCACCATTGCATGATTTCGAACCATCCTACGGCAGTTACGGCAGACGTGCATGCAGTGGCCGCGTGTCTTGAGCATCAAACATGAAGTACGCTGGATTTACATGACAACATTTTCCAAACAAGCAACGTGAGCACTTGGAACAGGACATCGCGCTAACCTTATGATCACTTATTGAATAATCAAGTCGGATGTACGGGAATGGGACAACGTGCGACCGACCCGAAGACATACTAACTACCTATCAGCAGCTCGATCTTCGGGACGTTGGAGAACCTTCGGTCCGTGCTGCACGTTGTTCTAGCTGATTCTCTTCTTCCTCGTACACATCTAAGATGCCGCGGGTAACGGTATTATGCATGTTCGCGAATCGGCGCCGAAGGAACGCACGGACTGTATGCCCCGGGTTAAAAGTAGCACTGCTCGCAGCGGACATACAAGGCCGTGATTGTGGAGTACGGAGCGTTATCTGTTGGGGGAAGGGGTGCCGTCATGTTCACATCCGAGATGGACTCGTCGACCGTGAACGCATCATGAACAATGAACAATGAACTCATGCATCTCAAGCCCGTCTCAACCAAAACTCATGTCGTTGTTGTACCCTACGCACCCTGCAACGCCTGCCCATTCCCACCAAGCGTAATCGTCTTCGTCACAACATACTCCTCAATCCCCAAATGGCTTCCCTCCCTACCGAATCCGCTCTCCTTGACGCCTCCAAACGGCGAAGCAGCATCCGAAATCAGCCCCGTGTTCACACCCACCATACCCACCTCCAGCGCCTCAGCAACCCTATACACGCGCTGAATATCGCGGCTGAAAAAGTACCCCGCAAGGCCGACATCGGCCGCATTCGCGAGCTTGACGACGTCGGCTTCGGTGTCGAATTTGAACAGGCCGGCGACAGGGCCGAAAGTTTCTTCTTGCGCGAGTTGCATGTCGGCCGTCATGTCGCGGATCACCGTCGGCTGGTAGAAGTTCGCGCCAAGATCAGGTAACTTCTGGCCGCCGATGAGGACCTTGCCGCCCTGTTTGACGGCGTCTTGGACATGTGCGTCGACTTTGGACACGGCGCGGTCGTGGATCACGGGGCCGTGGGTGATGCCTTCTTCAAAGCCGCCGCCGACCTTGAAGTCCTTTACCTTGTCGGTGAATTTCTTGGCAAAGTCGTCGTAGATACCCGATTGCACGTAGATGCGGTTGGCGCAGACGCAGGTTTGGCCCGAAGAGCGGAATTTGGAGGCGATGGCGCCGGTGACGGCGAGGTCGAGGTCGGCGTCGTCGAAGACGATGAAGGGGGCGTTGCCGCCGAGTTCGAAGGAGAGCTTCTTGAGCGTGTCGGCGGATTGTTTCATTAGGAGTTTTCCGACGCCGGTGGAGCCGGTGAAGGAGACTTTCTTGACGGTTTTGCTAGAGGTGATGGTCTCGCCGACTTCGGGCGTGTTTTTGAGCGCCGTGACGAAGTTGACTACGCCTTTGGGGATGCCAGCGCGATGTGCGAGTTCAGCTAGGGCGGCTGCTGTGAATGGTGTCTCGCCAGGAGACTTTGCTACCACTGTGCAGCCTGCTGCCAAAGCTGGTCCGATCTTCCTTGTTATCATGGCAGCTGGAAAGTTCCAAGGCGTGATCAATCCACAGACACCGACCGGCTCCTTGATGGAAAACACCCTATTTCCTGCTACTGACGCTGGAATCGTAGCTCCATACATGCGCGGTGCTTCCTCTGCAAACCACTCAAAGAAACTGGCCGCATAAGTGACCTCGCCCTTCGCGTCCGCGAACGGCTTGCCATTTTCCCAGGTTATCAATTTCGCGAGATCGTCGGCATTGTCCAGCATCAGTTGGTACCACTTCCGTAGCATGCGTGAGCGTTCGCGACCTGTGAGTTTGCGGAAGGAGGGGAGGGCAGCGGCGGCAGCGGCGATGGCGGCTTCGGTATCGGCGCGGTCCATTTCAGGCTGTGTGCCAATGAGTTCGCCCGTAGATGGGTCTGTGAATAGTTAGCCATGGATGTCCGTGGTGCACATGGAGATGTCAATTGTACCATGGACCTCAAACGTCTTGCCAGACTTTGCGTCTATCCATTCTCCGTTCACGTATGTCTGGCTCTTCAGGAGAGACTTGTCGTTGAGCTGGAATCGAGGGTCAGCTATAACTTTCCCGTGTCGTGCCAGTATGTTTATATCGGGTATT
>TARA_R110002003_G_scaffold28_14_pt1 | contig 29372 bp, 35 predicted proteins | sample TARA_R110002003 | Tara Oceans TARA_R110002003 (sample SAMEA4396441) | marine metagenome | biome: Westerlies Biome; feature: [SRF] surface water layer (ENVO:00010504); material: water (ENVO:00002006), including particulate matter (ENVO:01000060) such as... | depth 5 m | reverse complement strand
TGTCACCGCGCAGGCTGCGCCAGTTGAAGAGCAAGTCGGTACTGACCTCCTTGCCGGCTACGATGGCCGTGAAGACGATGAGTACCGCAGCGCAAGCATAGTAAGCAAGTTGCAGGAGGACGATCTGAGTGAGAATGCGTGTCGGGGAAAGGTCAGCGAGCGCGCCGGGTCGAGGAGGGCGGCGTCGGCGCGGCATCAATATGCGATCGTATGCTATAAGTTGGCATGCGAATGGTGTTGGAGTGCGAGATGTGGTTTCTACGAGGGTTGCCTGGACTCATTCACGGAGCTGATGCGCTTCGGCGAAACCTAAGCACCGACGTGTGCCAAGCATCAATTCGAACTCGTTGCCATCGTTGAACCATCACCAGCGACTGCACGGGACTCGAGTGCGCCTACGAACTTTCCAACCTTCCAACCGCCTCAAAGTACTTGCCGTTCACCAAGCCCCCAAGCTTAGGCAGTGCCTGCAAACCTTGCCCGTGCTAGCAACGGCGTGGAAGACTGACACCTCCGCTCCTCCTCCGATCTCGAATTTCCCACATCGCGACCATGGGCTGGTTTTCGTCAGGGACCAAGGATGACTCGGGCCCAGCGAAGACAGCCGGAGGCGCATTCGAATCGCCCTCACGGTCAAATCGAAAACAATGCTATGCAGCACGCGACGCCTTCTTCGAATGCCTCGACAAGAACAACGTGCTTGACAGCATAAACACCAAGAGCGGTCGAGAGAAAGCACAGACATTTTGCGGGCAGTTGGATCAGGAGTTCGAGAAGAACTGTGCACACAGTTGGGTAGGTCAGATCGTAATGGTAGCGGGGTGGCACCACTGTGATGCATGCGAGCCTGCACATCTCCGAACGGTATTTGAGCGATGCAAATCTGAAGATGCATTCAGGCCGCATCGCCTGTTGGGCTCGATGCGATACATGGTAGACCAGCCTAGAATTGTGTATAAGCTAACTGAGTGCAGGTCGAGTACTTCAAAAAGCAACGGGTCGTTAACTACCAGCGGGAGCAGACGATCAAAAGGATAGAGTCGCAAGGTGGAGAGATAACCGCGCCGCAACTTCCTCTTCCAGGGTCAAAGTAATACACCCAGGCCCGGCACGGTAGTTGCCGCCGATCATGTACACTATGTAAACTACAGTACAATAGACAGCCCCTCAGATTGGGTGCAACTCTAATGCATACCCACGCCACAACAAAATCTAGCGCCTGAATGCGCTTGAGCACCTACGAGTGCAAGCCAGCGCGGCCTAACTCTCGGGACCAGAACGGGATTTCGCGCGACTGCTTTGTTTGCACGTCTTAGCTTGAGCGGGCCCATAATCTAAGGTCAAGGTGTAATTCCGAACTTAGTACATGGCAAGATGGGACATGGCCGCATAAATGTCGTCACTAGCGCCTGGGGTGCAAACCAGCAAAACGCCGTTCAGCTCCCTCTTCCTTGCTTGGAACTCACCATGGATGCAAGGAATGACCAGCACCAGCGAGGAGCTCCGTCGAATTAAACACCAGGCGTTCCTCACAGGAGGCGTCAGGTGGCTTTTGAAAGTCCAAACGTGCCACAAGCTCACGTAGCACAGAGACACACCGACATGCCGGCAATTAAAGCGAGCATCTGTACGGGCGGGGATGCGGTTGAGGGTTTCGAGATACCGGATGGCAGACACGCCGGCGACTTGCTTTTTCCCTCTCCAATCCCATCGTATCCCCACAGCGTGGTCGGCGAACACGCGAGGGACAAAACATGTCCACTACACAGTCCTTACTTAGCCCCGCAGATGAAATGCATGACAAGACTCGTACCGCAAGACTTGGAGCTGACGGCTGTTTACCCAATACATGCATTTAATACTGATTGGCTGGCTTTTGCAGAAAGACGCGCATGGATTTGCGCCTTCCCTGCACGCGATAGCCGAGAGCTGTTAATGAGATCTATGGGTTATCGGCTAGCGGCCCCCACTCGAGCCACTGACATCATGCATCTGTGACCCCACCACGGCGTGTGCTTTACTTCACCATCCGTACTTTGTGGGAAAAAGCGTCTGCGGATCGAACTCGCGCTGGAAGACTTCGAAGTCTGACGCGCAGCCTTTTGGTGGTGCGCCCACCATGCTGCTGTCTATCGCGAAGACGACGTCCTGGAACGCGCCGTGGAACTCCTCCTCTTCGAATAGTAGCTTCCTCCACATGCGTGCTACTTCACTGGCCGGGTTGCGAAATATCGGCCCTAGACCAAATGCCCCTAATACAAGGTTTCGGTGTCCGCAGTAGGAGGCGATCCGCAGAACAGCCCGCATCTTCTCTTTCATCAGCTCCTTCTCTTGCGCAAACGAGTATCTTGTGCCCGACTCGTCCAGCTTCGGTCGCCGCACCGGTGCGACTGATATGACAGGAAGAGAGGCAATCTCGTTAAATGCTGCATAGTCCTGTTCTGGACCTCCTCGGAAAACAACTGCTGGTTGTTAGAGGCGCACACAGTGGGGACGGTGTGTCAGCTCACAAACTTGCGGAGAGTATATCCCGCCTTTCTGGGGTATTGGATAGAAATTCTCCTCGCGACCTAGTTGCGCATTCCATGGCATCGTGAGCGCGTGAACGAGGTTGCTTCGCCGTGCAAAGCACTCCTCTGGTGCCATCAGGCCCGACTCCCAGTCTCCTCCAGCTCGCTTCTCGTTCGCCACATTGACTACCGGTATCCGTTTGCAGTCTGGATCTGCGCTGGCTACGCTCTGGTACCAGCCAAGAGCATATGTCACCGGGTCACCTTCCATCACAGCAACTCTTGTTCGTTGAGATGATCGTTTATCGACATTGATTCGTATTTGTGTTGCGTCCCCATACAGATAAGAAGTTTTCGAGTCTCTGATATAATTCTTCCATATGTATGGCATCCATACCCTCTTGGCTTCGGCAGCTATCTCGGACGGTTTTGGTCTTGACGGCGCCATACTTGGGACGATAGCGCAAAGTGAGTGTGAATGCAAACAGATGGAGTAAGCTAGTAGCAATGCATAGAGCGAAGGGACAGCAAAGTCAAGGCGACAAAGAGTGGATGAAGCGCTCGCACGTCTGTAAGCTGGGAGTTCAGCCGGCAAAAGGGAATATATCAAGTGCTCAGGTGTCCAAGGGCGTATGATAACGCAACTAAATATTAGACTGAGATCGAGCCGCAGACTAGTCTGGTTCATTTTCGAATGATGCGCCAACTACGGAAGCGGTAGTCTTCTGCGTGAATCAAGCTTCCCGTGTTCATACAGGGTTTATAGGTCAACGCGGGTGGAATCCACGACGCCATAGCGCAAGCTGCACGCTGTGGAGGCTTGAGTCGTGACCATCAGCAATTTAGGGTAGGCACAGGGCTTCAGTTACCCGGAAACAGCCGCGCGCTGTGCTTGTGGCTCCGCCCTGGTCTCTGGAGGCGAAAGATGGCACATCCCAGATACCGCGCTGCTGTCAGGGACTCCAAGCCACACACATGGATGTGTGGGTGTTCTGATCTGTCGGAACAGGGGCCGTGCCAGGATCGATCTTCCAGACCTCAGGCCGATCTGCACATCGGCGAATGCAGCATAGAGAGATCTGGCGGCGCCGCCAGTTCAGGCCGGTGATGACAGCTACCTTTCCAGATCCTGCACGAGATAGCGTTGCAGCGGTAGCGTCGGCACTACGATCCGGGGACGCAGGGTAAATGCACCAGATCCTCAGATCGGACGGAAGGCTGTCCTACAAGACAGATTCTTCACCGCTGCATAGTCACACATGGCGGCGCCCACGTCGCGAGCATCTCCGCAGCCGCCGCTGAAATAACGGGCCTTTGTTTCCAAAGCGTTGCTGTATCACGATGTAGGACAGGGACACAACGGTGGTCGAGATCTGTGGCGTTCGTCTCGCAGTGCTTTTTGACCACCAATGGATGAGCTTGAGTGTCTGTGAGCCAATAGGAGAGCGCAACAGTACCAAGACGGCCCACAATTCCATCGTTCTTGTGTGATGGGTGCAAGATCTGGTGCATGTCTAGGAGCGATACTGGAGATTCGCAGTGTTTCAGAATGATTCAGCAAGGGGCGTGTCGTGATGGACGGGTGACCAGAATCGTGGTGCACCTTAACGTTAGCGCAATGGCCCAAGCTTGGCTATCCGATTCGAAGTTTCGTCGACCACAATGATGGTGTGCTGCATCACGCTTCCACGCACGCTGCTCAGTGGCTGATAGACTTCCGCTTTCCGCGTAAATGAGCCGCTGGCTGCTGCCCATCCGAAGGAGCGCCTTCCGTCCTCACCTGCCCTTTCCTTGCCGGGGAAGTACTGGTGCTTCCGCGCAAGCGTTGTCTCTATGTCGTCCTCGCTGCAGCTCAACTCTCAGCCCGAGTAGTATAGCAGACTTGCTAAGACCCTCTTCTGCCCAGGCATTTCTCCCGCAGCCAGGTCCATCAGATGGAAAGACTTTGCAGATCAACGGCTATGTACGCTCCGTGCGGAAGCAGAAACGCGTAGCATTCGCGGCCATTGGCGATGGCTCAACACTGCAGACAGTACAAGCTGTCCTGCCACCTCGGCTTGCAGAAGGGTCAGTGGGGCTCTCTAGTGAGATCTGCGCTCAGCTGACGTCTTGAACGATCAGTCTCTCGACAGGCGTAGCAGTAACAGTGACCGGAAAGTGGACGGCATCACAAGGGGAAGGGCAAGCATACGAGCTACAAGTGGACAACGTCCACATACTCGGAGAAAACGATGCTGCGGTATGTCGAACCCAACAACCGTTCTCCTGTAGCCAGAGCTCTGATCTCGGTTTTGCGAGTCTAGACTTCGCCCATACAGAAGAAGTATCAAACCCCAGAGTATCTGCGGACTATCCCTCACCTTCGGCCTCGACTTCCTGTCAATGCTCTCATCCTGCGCCTCAGATCCCTTGTCACGGCTAAAGTAACGAGCTATTTTGCGAAGCAAGACTTTGTCCAATGTCACCCGCCAATCATCACCTCCTCTGACTGCGAAGGTGCGGGAGAGGTGTTCACAGTCGCACCCGAGGCGCCTTCTACAACAGTACCTGGACCGTCAAACCGAAAGATAGAGCAAGAAGAACTTTTCTTCGGCTCACCTAAGTATCTGACTGTTTCAAGCCAGCTACATCTTGAGGCGTTGGCTCAGTCTGTTAACAAAGTCTGGACTCTGTCGCCGACATTTCGAGCCGAAAAGAGCGACACTGCTCGTCATCTGAGCGAATTCTACATGCTTGAGGCAGAATTAGCCTTCGTAAATGACCTGACGGACGTCATGGATGTAGTAGAAGATCTGTTGCGCACCGTTGCAACGGAGCTACAATCTTCAGTCGTAGGTCAAGAGCTACTCGAGGCTCGCGCACGAGACCAGGACACTGATGCCACGTCTGTATCACAAAGTGTACTCGCGCAACGGTGGCGAGGACTTATAGAGGGACCATGGCCCCGAATCACCTATGATGCCGCGATACAGCATCTCAAAGACGCAGTGGCCCAAGGCAATGCAGAATTCGAATTTGCACCCGGACATGAGGACGGTCTTCAGACGGAACACGAAAGATATCTCGCCGAAGGCGTTGGATGCGGTGGACCTGTGTTTGTGACCGACTACCCTCGCAACATCAAGCCTTTCTACATGGCACCGTCAACTGTCTCAAAGGCAGAGAGCCAGGCCGCATCAACCGTTGCATGTTTCGATCTCCTCGTGCCGGAGATCTGTGAGCTGGTTGGAGGATCCCTGCGTGAGCATCGGTTATCCGAGCTCTTGAAGTCAATGGAGGATCACGGCCTCTCTGTGGCAACAGACACCGTGTCGGACACGTCAGACGGGTCCTTGCAGTGGTATGCGGATCTTCGACGATACGGCAGTGTGCCGCACGGAGGCTTTGGTCTTGGGTTCGACCGCCTCCTGTGCTACCTTTCTGGCGTCTCCAACATCCGGGACGTCGTCAGCTTCCCGCGCTGGCACAAGCGGTGCGACTGCTAGTTAGTCACGTTGGGCACTCCATCCTTATGCAACGCCGGCGCTGCTCGCAGCCGTATTGCGAAGTAATGTGACATGACGGAAGACACGGAGATTTTCACCCATTGCGGAGATGTTTCGAAGTCCGCTCCGTTGTACTTGTAAGATAGCTAGGCAGTCGACGACAGCCTGTCCATTTACGGCTTGCGGCAGTACATACGTGGCGTTAGCGGATAAGGCAGAAGGACAAACTTAGCAACGCAAGGGTTTGATTTCTTATCGGTGCCCTTGAATATGTCCGAGACGTGACGATTTGGAGGAGTGCAGCGGCGGCGGAGATGATCAGATAAGATTTCCCCTCACTGCCAAAAGGTACTTCTCCGGTCGAGCTATGATGCCCATGAGGTATGTCACTGTCTCCGCGGCCACACCCAAGTAATCACTGTGGCAGGCTGCGCCGAGGATTCGCATCGTTTGACGGCGGCCACCTGCGCGGCGACAAGGCATAATCTGAAAGCAGCGCAGTATAGTCTTGTGTGGAAGCAGCCATATTCCTTCGTGCTTGCTGGCTCCGGCATCGCTGCTTATTCAAAAGGTGCGCAGCGTGATGGCTGGGCTCGGGTCTAGTGCTGGTTATGACGGCGACTCGGCGCTCGGTTGAAAGTCATTTTCCCATGCGCGCCTAGTCCACTGTGCATTGCTGCGAAAAGTAACATTGACAACTCCAATCCTCCGCCATTGCCGTCCCAACACCATCACGATAGCTGCGACGCCCCGTGCGACTTCGAATCACTCTTCCGGACGCGATACCGCTACAGCCGCAACCCTGGAATCAGCAGCGCCAGCGAGTACTGGCCGACTCATGGCCACCCATGATCGACCAGCTGTGCCCTTGGAAGAAGAACACGAGTAAGCTCCTCTGCACCGCCCAGCACCACAGGACGCCGAGCGCTGACCTTTGCGACAGCTATGAAGCACTGCCGCCAAACTTTTCCCTCACCGCGAACATGCTCGCAGGCGCGTTCGCAGGCATCGCCGTGCGCCTCCGACGTCGCCGCCCATGTACACACAGCTGCTGACCTCACGACAGGAGCACTCGGTGATGTACCCCGTTGACCTACTAAAGGTGCGCAGGATTCTATGACGCTTCTGATCCCCCGCGAGCTATGCGCTGACTCCCGAGAAGACCAGAATACAAATTCTCAATCCTTCGCCCGGCGCAATGTATAGCGGCATATCGAACGCAATGGTCACAATCTCGCGGGTTGAGGGCTTCCGGACACTGTGGAAGGGCTTGTCGAGCGTTGTCATGGGTGCAGGTCGGTCCAGCACGCTTTGCCGTTACTATGACATGGCACTGACAGTGGTGCAGGGCCCGCTCACGCAGTTTATTTCGCATCCTACGAAGCCACAAAACACGCTCTGGGTGGTAACGAGGGTGGCCACGAGGAACATCACCCACTTGCAGCAGGTGCGCAGGGTCGACCACGTCGTCATCAGAAACTGTTACTAACCAGGGCTAGCTGCCAGCGGTGCGGCGGCGACAATTTCAAGCGATGCTCTCATGAACCCCTTCGATGGTAGGCTGCGCGTCGCAAGGACACCGACATAAGCTGAAGAAACCTAGTCATCAAGCAGCGCATGCAAATGCATGGCTCGATATACAAGTCGGTCCCCCAATGTGCCCGGGAAGTGTTCCGTACCGAAGGCATCGGCGCGTTCTACGTCTCGTACCCCACAACCTTATGCATGACTGTCCCCTTCACTGCGCTTCAGTTTATGGCCTACGAGTCGATGTCGAAGGTCATGAACCCAACGGGACGCTACGACCCGTACACACATTGCTTCGCCGGCGGAATCGCCGGAGGAATCGCCGCGGGGTTTACCACGCCATTGGATGTCATCAAAACATTACTTCAAACTCGCGGAAATGCTACAGATATGGAACTGAGGAATGTCTCCGGCTTATGGCAAGCGGCGAAGATTATCAAGCAAAGAGAAGGATTCAAGGGGTATTTCCGTGGGTTGAAGCCCAGGATCATCACGACGATGCCCAGCACGGCCATTTGTTGGCAAGTCAAACATTAGCCCCTCTCCTGCTCCCAGTGTCTAACTCACTCAGGTCTGCTTATGAAATGGCAAAGGCTTTCTTCATACGTCGAAGTACCGACCCTTCCAAGTCCATATAGAAGTCTGCAGCTCTTACGTTTAACGACTCCCTATCCGCCCCGCAGCGCCGCTCGACTGGGCGACATGTGCATACATACCCTGGCGATACATTGTACGGCTCCAATGAGAGCAGGTCCTTGGAATCTGTGCGTCCGGAGCAGAGCTCGATTTCTCATGTCGAGCGTTTTGAGCAGATAAAAGCGATGCTACAGGCCTTCATCTCCTTAATCTGGCATAGAGGTCTTCTCGACATCTGCGACCTGTTGGACGCGGGGACGGCGTACGGAATTTTGAGATCCCATTTTGAGCGCATTTACGGCCAGCGCAGAGACACCTGTAACATAGGAGAGTTGTCGCGTTGGCGTTCGTCACCACGCACATTAGGCACGCATTAGGACAGGGTACGCAATCGATAACGATGAATACTAGCGTAGTTCTGACCGCGCCCGACCCGCACATGCACATGCTCGTGATCCCTCGCTGAGTCTCTCCTGATCTAGCTTTATTCTTACAGACATTATGATGTGCTGTACTTGAGTGACTTGTGGCCAGAGATAGAGTGTCCTAATAGCGACACGCGTTGCGCCAATCGTAGCTTCCCATCTTTCGACGTTAGGAATGGCTGGCATCGGTCGCCGCTACGTCACACACCAGCGCGAACCAAGCCCTTACGCATACGACACACTGAGCCTCAAACACTAACCATAGCCACACATGAGCGACCGCGTCGAAACTCCACATTCTACGACGCATCTCCACAGACCGCAACACCTGATCCAGACGCGATGCGGGCAAACACTACGCAGAAAGCCTACGACGAGGCTTTCCTAGCCTGCTCCACTGCAGTATACTTCGAGGGCCAGGTGAGTGCCCAATGCCGTGCCGATGGAGTTGCATGGGTTGTACTGACGTTGTTTGTTGCAGCACAACGAGAAAGAAGCCCTGCGCTCGTGGAAAACCGCCCTCGATCACATCTACTACCACAATGCCCGTCGGAACCCCACCACCTATCGCCCCACGTCCTCAACAGAGAAGGCTCTCTTCGAGTCTTTACGACAGCTAGAGTTACAGTGTAAGGAGCGAGTAGACTTGTTGGAAGCGCTGAAGAAGAGTCGCGAAGAGTCGAAGGAAAGTCTGGCCTCGTTGACGGATGCGAATGCGCCAACTCCGCCACCTCATGGTGTGCCTGTCACGTCGAGTGGTACAGATGGCTCCTCCAGCTGGCTCGGAGGAGGCTCGATACCGCCGATGGAATACACAGATCTGTCACGGCCGCCGCCTCTGCCACGTCGCCCTGTGATGGCGCCGCGAACAAGCTCAGGCACTGGTTCAATACGGGAGAATGATCTGGCTAAGACGAGGAGCGCATCGACATTGGCACCAGAAACTGCGGGAGAGAAGAAGTCACGAACCCCGTCACCTGAGAAGAAAGGGAGGATGTTGCGAACGCTGAGGCCTGGTCGGGATGGCAAGCCAGCCTCGAAGATGCCCAATACACTTCGGTCGCGCCCCGAAGCCTCAAAGGCAGCTACCCAAGCTTGGGGCGTTGGATCTACGTCGACTAACACCAGACCGAGTCTGGGGCTGCCAAACCCCTCTACGACATCAATGAGCACGTCAGCCCGCTCGTCTTTGGAACGTCCTGCGACCGAGAGACCAACCATACAATCGCCATTTTTGGAGTCACCGCAGCCACAACAGTCACAGGCACCCTTTTACTTCAGGGCTGGCGAGGGTTCCGCTTCCACCACGTATACTGCACCACCTCTCAATGGCGGCACGAACTCTGAACCGGGCAAAATACCGACCGTCCAGAGAACGGCACCGCCCCCTGTTCCACGGAAGTCGGTAGAGTTAGGTCGCATCTCCGGCGCCCCAGGCAATACTACGGCTTTGCCATCTTACCGGAAGGAATACCCCACTCCCACTCTGGACGCTCGTGCTCTAGCAGCCACGGCAGCTGCACGATCCTACAGCGATTATGGTAATGAAAAGCACGAACCGCCGCAGGCTTCACGGCCAACAAGGCGCACAGCTCAGCAGGCAGGAAATAACAACACTCGGTCGCGAAATGCTAGAAGCCAGGGCACATCAGATGCTATCGCACTAACAGAGGACGAGGATGAGCTGAGAAGTCGAGCTCCTCCGACCCGAAAGGGGAGAACAAGGGGCGATTCGATTCGCGCTGATCTTCCACCTACCCCGGCTTCAGAGCCTGCGGACTCCGATGAAGAGGCCGAAGAGTCGGATGAGTGGAAAAGGCGGACAGACGAGATCATGAAGAACCTCCCAAGAGGTGTTGATAAGCAAGCAGCGCAACAGATCTTGAACGAGATCGTGATACAAGGAGACGAAGTGCATTGGGACGATGTAGCTGGGTTGGAAATCGCAAAGTCAGCTCTGAAAGAGACGGTGGTATATCCATTCTTGAGGCCAGATCTGTTCATGGGTCTGCGAGAGCCCGCAAGAGGTATGCTCTTGTTTGGACCTCCTGGCACAGGAAAGACGATGCTTGCACGAGCCGTGGCGACCGAGTCTAAATCTACATTCTTCGCCATCTCCGCCAGCAGTCTCACATCAAAGTTCCTTGGCGAGTCCGAGAAGCTCGTTCGTGCATTGTTCCAGCTTGCGAAGATGCTGGCTCCGTCGATCATCTTCGTGGACGAAATTGATTCTCTCTTGTCATCGCGCTCAGGGTCTGGTGAACACGAAGCAACGCGCCGCATTAAGACAGAGTTCTTGATTCAGTGGTCAGATCTGCAGAAAGCGGCTGCAGGAAGAGACATGAGCGACAAAGAGAAGGAAAAGGGCGACGCTACTCGAGTGCTAGTGCTTGCAGCGACCAATCTACCATGGGCAATTGACGAAGCTGCCAGGCGCCGATTCGTAAGACGACAGTATATTCCGCTACCCGAGGACTGGGTGAGAAAAAAGCAGGTCCAGACGCTGTTGAGTCATCAGAAGCATGAATTGACGGAGCGGGACTTGGACCGCCTAGTGCGGCTCACTGAGGGTACGTATAGTTTGAAGCACTGGGATCATGTTACTAAGGAGGCTTCATCCTTCATCCTACAGTGCATATGCTAACCTCTGCACAGGGTTCTCCGGCTCTGACATCACTGCGCTAGCAAAAGACGCGGCGATGGGGCCCTTGCGCTCGCTGGGCGAGAAGCTCTTATCTATGACAATGGACCAAATAAGGCCGATACAGTTCCAGGACTTTCAAGCCAGCTTGGCGACGATTAGACCTTCGGTCAGCAAAGAAGGGTTGAAGCAATTTGAAGATTGGTCACGGGAGTTTGGAGAACGTGGAGGTTGAAGTAAGAGTATTAGACTAGCGGCCCATGCAGTACTGCGCTTCAAGAATCTATCGATCGAAGACATACAGTATCTCAACCGCTTTGCTCGTGTCTCATGGGGCCTGATGTTGCTGCATGATTACGACCCTCCTTCCCTGCTTCTCTTGGAAGTTCCTTCCTCCCAAAGAGCTTACACGGCTAGCGCCAACGAATGCACTCACCATCCAGCTTTCAGTTTCACCTGCCTATTCATCACCCTCGCCCAACCGCCATAAGACGAAATGGCGCCGCGCAAAGAGAAGGCTTCCGCTAACGAAGCTGCTGATATGGTGCTACACTACCTGCGTAAGGCCCTTAACCGATGCAGAGCCTCGACGCGATGAACGGAAGGAGACAGTCACTATGATACTAACCAACTTCAGGCAAGCAAAACCGTCCATACTCGGCGCTCGAGGTGTCTGCAAATCTGCACAACAAGGTCACCAAAGGTTCGCTTGCAAGATACCCGTTGCGGCAGTCACTAATGTAGATGCAGCGGCCGCAGCAAAGCTCCTCAAGGATTTGCACGAGCAGAGGCAGATTGAGGGCCGTCCGGCTGGTGAGTCGCCTAGCTCCTGCTCCCATACGACTAGACTGAAGCACACAAGGCAAGCAAATCGTCTACCACGCCATTCAGGTACACCTTCCCTCCATCACAATCTCTCCCTCGCCTTCATCTCCCTCACTCACACTATACATAGGATCCCACCGCCTCATGCAGCCCCGAGGAATTCGCCGCCCTCGACACCCACATTACCGATCTCCGCAACCAAACCACACATCTCGTCGCCACAGCCAAAATCCTACGCAGCACCCTTGCGTCCTTGAACACTGAACTCAGCACCGCAGACCTCGTCGGCAATGTGCATGCTCTCGAGTCCGAGAAGGCAGAGATCATGGCTAGGCTGGAGAGCTTGAAGCTGGGCAAGGCGAAGAAGGTGACGAAGGAGCAGAGAGGGGAGGTCGAGAAGGAATGGAAGAAGTGCGGGGGCGTGGCGAGGAGGAGAGAGCGGATTGCGAGCGAGTGCTGGAGGTTCGTGGAGGACCAAGTACAGGATCGGGAGAAGGCGGCAGAGTTGAGGGAGTGTCTGGGGCTGGATGAGTGAGGGGAAAGATGGGTGTGTGGAGTGGGGTGATATTTTGTCGTTATGTACGGGCAGGTGATGAGATTGACATGATGAGTCGAAGTGCAAGATGGTAAGAATTAGGTGGAGTAATTTTCTTCATTGCTGTGCATGAGCAGATGATGAAGCTCGGAGGTACAACGAACTTCAAACCAACAATGGGATACCTTAAACCCGAATTTAACTGCGGAGAACTCCTATCGCCATGCTGATGCCAGCCCATCAAATCAAGGAACCACAACAATTAAAAAATCCAACTCCATTGAACGCCCCCTAGGGCCATGCCAATGCAACGCTACCCCATGCAATGCAGTAATTTCACGAACGCTGATATGAAGCCGACTCTTCCAGTCCATCTCTTACGTCGCGCGACAGATTGCTATCATCATCTTCGATATACGCCTCATCTCTCTGTCTGGCAAGCTCCGCTAATGTCTTGGCCAGCGCTGTGCCCTCTGCGCGGCCCCTATCTACGTCTACCAGCATCATGATGGGGAATGGGAGGCCAACGAGGACGGCTAGGAACCAGAACGCCTGCGTAGTAATCAGCACATGGACCTTGGGATGTGTTCAAGAGACGAGGGTCGAAGGTTGACTTACCGGCCTAATCTCGCCGAATCGATCTGTAATCGCGCCCACGATCGCGGGACCAAACACACTGCTACCCTTATCCGTGATTGCATACAGTGCATAGAATTGCGCTTCATATCCCCTCGGGATCAATTCACCAAACAGACTTCTGCAATACGAACTCAACCCGCCAAGCACGAATCCGTACACGGCGCCAAGTGGGTACATTTCCCATTTTTGCTGAAGACCAAGATAGCCAAGGCGCTGGACTGCGGGAATATAGCCAAGTAAGCCATACAGCGGGATGAGTTCGAAGAGGAAGATACAGCACATGATTGTCTGAGTCGGGGAGAGATTGAGGAGCGAGGATAGGCGGGACCAGGTGAAGGCGCCGAGAACGCCAGAGAATGTAGCTATGACGTTGATAAGAGCAAGCATGGCGTAGGACATTCCTAGTGTTGTTTTTGCGAAGAGGACTGCGGTTCCTGAGACGGTTGCAATGCTATCAGAGAGTAAGAACCAGGCGGCAAGGAATAGCAACACATCTTTGAGCAGGCGTGCGTGTGTCGCTGTGCGAGCCAGCGATTTCCAGCTATACGTAAAGTATGCGAGGGCGGTTCGGAACTTGCTTGTTTGAGTGGGGAGATGCAGTGGCGGGCCGGGACGGGGACGCAGCCAGCGTGCGGCTGGGATCGTGAAGAGGAACCACCATAAGCCGATGGTGAAGAGCACGAGGCGGAGACCAAAGTTCGAGGACTGATATATAATCACGATGATGATGCCTATCGTTTGCACGACAAGCGCAGCAATGTAGCCTATACCGATACCGTAGGAAGAGAACTTGGTGGAGAGCGCGAGCTCCTGCGAGGGTGCGGCGCGGCTCTTTACTCGTGGACTTGTCAGATCTGCGGCGGATGTACTTCGTGGCAGGAGTGCTGTGGTAGCATCCGCCACCTCCTCGAGAATGTTTTCATTGCGCGACACATGGTTTGAGTAATGCGCTTCGTGGGCAAGTCGTTCCTGGGTCGGTGTCTCCTGTTCGTCCTCCTCTTCATCACCGACAGACTCGTCCGAGCTGCTAGAGTCTGGGTACCGTACCGTTGGGTGAAAGCGAACGAGGAGCGGAAGGAAGCTGTTTAGCAATACGAAGCTTGCGCCGAAGCAAGTGTTGGAGACGATGGCTAGCACTGCGCCGAGTATGTAGACTTTTGGAACGACGGGCAGGAATAGCATGGTGGCTATGCTTCCAATGAATGCGAACCACAAGAGAAACGTCTTTCTGAACCTGCCGTGATCTGCTGCGCCGCTCATGCTTATGATCAACAGAGCTTGTATCAGGACTGATATGCTGAAGGTGTACATGGCGAAACTGGCGGTGTTGATCTCGACGCCCAAAATATGGACGACACACTGGCCCTTCTCCGGGTCTGGTCGCAGGAGCGCATCGAGGGCGCTGGTGGAGAATGAGGGTGCAACGGCTGGTCGCGACGATTTGCAAGGCGTAACGCCGTCAGAGAGGAGGACGCCATTCTCGCGGGCAAGCTGTTCGAGGGTGACGGGAATGAATGAACCGATACCACACACGACGAAGACCTGGGGGCGTTAGTGGAGGTGCACCGGTAGGTGTGGAGAGCTATGGCGGTGCGACGGGTAGCTTGGACCCTGATGAAGCTTGCCGCGGCAGACGAGCGCATGCACAAGAACAAGAGGACGGTGCCACGAAGAAAGCTAATACAGAGCGTGACATAGAGGACAAGACGTGGGAATAGTGCATCGCTCACCTCGGCTGCCCATCCGTACATGTAGAAGCCGGACAGCTCCGTGTCCGAGGTCAAGCGCGTGTCTTCGCCGTCGTAGTTGGGAGGGTCGGCGCTGGACTCCATGTCGTAGCTTGGATCAGACGCACTCTGCTCATCGTCTGCCTCGTTGGACTGCGAAGACAAGGGCACCGAGAGCTTGGAGTGCGTCGAGTCGTCTCGCGACAGCTGCGGTCGATAGGCTGGGATGTCCCAGGGTTCGGGCGCCCTCGGAGTCATTGGGCGGGCAAGGGCGTCACCGCGAGTGAGACATGGCAGGCGCGACGGGCAGCAACACACGCGCTGGCAGCCTTGTGCGTGTATTCACGGCGGCGAGGGCGAGCTGGATGTTTGGGGACGGGCTCTGGGGACGGCGGCAGCAAGCGTCAAGTGCATTGGCGGTTAGGGCGATCCGTGGATGGGGTGCAGGGTCACAACTGAGCGTGCGGCATGACCTACCTGAACATCTGATAGAAGTCTAGTCGACATGGAGCGTTTCCCATACAGGACCGACAGCTGTGCCCAACAGGCTTGCTGCAGCACTCGCCGGCGCCAGAGACATCGACGCCGCCGCGTTGGGAAGCGCAGCCGCCGGCTTGTGTATTCACTTGCATAACTACAGGGTCTGCGGCAGTGAGAGGAGCCAGTGCCTTGTTGCAACACTTCCACCTGAGCTGTCGATGCTTGCCGGAGACAAGTGCTTCGATGTGCGCAAACCAGCGGCATCGGCACAGCGGCAAGCGGACTCGGCTGGTGTTGCAGGAGCGTGTTTGATGGCGATGCAGGGCACAGGTTGGTGGTGCATGAGTCGCCTGCGTCGTCAGAAGGTCTTGGCGCGTGTGCACGCTTCGGTCGGCCTCCCGCGACCACTGCAGCGCTCCATTCTTCGACTTGCCTGACAACAACACCACCACGACCACCGCCACCGTGCGCCCGTCCATCACCGTCCCGCCGCGCCTGCGACCGCCGACCACGCGCGACCGCTGCCGTAGCACGCCCGCGCGACCCACTCGACATGCGATAACTGACCGCCCGTCGTTCTTTCACCAGCTGCTAGTCCATCAAAGCTCTTTCACCTTCCACCGCGCCTTCCTTTGAGAGACGTCACTCGCTCCTTCCGTCTCCTTACTAATCTAGCAGCTCTACGCGACTTTCTGCGCGACTCGCTCTTCCTTGCTCAATCGCAAGTCCAGCGCAACCCTGCCCAGGGCCGCCCTCAACCACGAAATCGAACGCGCCCAACTTCGGGAAGCCTGGATTCATTGCATCCGCACGCACGGCCTCCAGTCGGTCTCCACATATCACGCTTGCTATTGCGGATTATCACTTGTGAGCCCTCCCAAGGAAGGGCAGCGGCGAGGGTGCCGGAGGGCTGCAGGAAGGTGGTCGGACTATGCCAGGCATTCTCACCATGAATCACGACCCTGGCGCGGCTTCGAGCTCAAGGGACGGAGAGAACAAGAAGCGCAATTTCGAGGGCAAGCTGATCAATGGCGACCGAAAGGATGCGCCAGGCACACCTGGTGTCAATGGCGGTCCTTCGCAGGGCTCCAACAGCGCACCACCTGTGTCGGGGCCAGCAGGAGCCTCTCCTGATCAGTTCTCTGAGCTGCCTCCCGAGATTGTGCACATCTCAAGTGAAGCCTACCATCCACTCTCGACACTGCTCTTGCGCATATCGCAAGACACGTACAACAAGCTCTCCGATACCCTTAGCGAGATGGCAGATATACAGCCTATTCAACAGACGAACGGGATCATTCCTAACGGAGCGGGACATAGTGGTGGCCAGGACAATTCAGAGGTCAATCGGCGGAAGAAACTCCTGCTCATGAAGTTTGCGCAAGAGAACAGAGCCAAGTTCATCAAACTCTTAGTCCTTACAGAATGGGGGAAGAAGGCATCTAAAGATGTCACGAAGCTAATCGATTTGTTTGCATGGGCGAAGGAGCAGAGTGATCACATGGATTTCGTCGATACGCAAATCGAGCGCATCAAACTCTACTCGAGTGCAGCCGCAGAGCGCAATCCCGACATTAAAACTGCCTTGGAAGTTCTGTCAACCGCAAAGGCCTCTTGGATGCCGGACGTGGGCTACATTCCGCCAAAGCCTATTTCTTCAGACCAAGGTCTCAAGATCCTACGCTATATGAACACTTCGCTTTCGATAAGATTGAATGTCCACGAAATCTTACCAAGGCGACTGCGTCACTGGCGGATAGATTCGGGACGCGCCACTTTTGTTATTGAGAATGAGTTGGAGTTCGATGTGGTGTCTTTCGTCGAGGACACCTCTCAACAGTGGTGGTTCCTGGATCTCCGGTTATTGTTTTCCCCAGCACCAACAATAAAGACAAGCAGCCACTTCTACAACCACTTGAAGGCCCAGGCGGATTTCCATTTGAAGGAAAAGGGCCTTAGCGGCTTGTTCGATTTTCTCTCCAACTTCGTCCTCACCCACAAAATAGCTGTTCTGCGGTCACAAGCCATCGCACTAGCCAACTCGGGGTGGGCAGGCTCATTGAAAGTGGAGAATGTGCACCGCGAGCTTGTGGTGTCTTACTGGGCTAACAGACCAGGAAAGAAGAACTGGATCGAGATCGGCATCTCCAAGAACAAGCCACATAATGGCAAGACTTCGTGGCGTGGCCCGCCAGTCCCTTCACTAACGATGCGTTGGTTCCGACAGGGAATACACGTGGATGATGTTCAGCTTGATATCGATTGGCACCATCTTTCGTTCGAGCGGATCATTAAACGTGTTATCGCTCAGCATGCCAAGAAAATCCTACAGGCAACGCGGGAAAACTTCAGCTCTCAAATTGCTGTGTATACAACGCTTTCCGACTGCGATCCCGCCGACTGCAACCTCAGAGTCACTCTAGGAACAGAGACGAATTCGACTTCTTTGTCCCTGGAGCAGGTCACTGGCAACTACATTCTGCAACCCGCTACTGCGCTCTCAGCAAGAGCAGAGTCCGCATTCAACCAAGGCAGAGAGCCAAAACAGATAGCAAATGTACTCACCCAACTTCTTGCTCAGACGCTGCGGGACCTCGTTCATAAGATTGCACAACAACTTGGATGGCACACAATCACGAGACAATCCCTGCATGTGGACGTGGTGAAGACAGCTGTCAGGCTAGACATTGTCCAATACGCATTGTTCTCACCTCGCGGATGGTCGACGAGGTGGGCGTTAGCAGCAATCGTGGACGCTTCCGGGATTACGTGGTGGATCTTGGAGATTGGGGGTAATGGTTCACTCGTCGACTATGCCGAACAAATCAAGATGAGCCGCCCTGATGGAAGCACATTGACAATCAACCGCACCACTCTGGCAAGCCTTGAGCGAGTTGCTGTACAGCTATTGTCAACCCGAATAACAACCCGCAAGCTCGAGATGGACAAGAAGCAATACAAGTTGCAATACGAAGTCGGCCAAGCAAAGAGTGCGGCCCAGGTGCAACGCATTGCTCGGGGCTGGGCACTGTACCTACACACGACCGATCTTCTAGCAGTAGCGCCTGGAGAACAGCCATGGCTTGAGCCTAACCTCGCGATAATATGTCAGGGGCTTAAGCCCGAGGGCCGTAGTGTATGGCACATCGCATCTGGCAAGATGGTAAAGAATGTTGCTTCCGATATGCAACGACTGATGGCCGCTGCTCCGCAGGAGGGCTTCAAATTCGCTGAGGATGGCACTTTTAGGATCTTGTTATCCACACCGTTTGGATCAGACATACTGGGTGAGCTTCAAGCTCGCCTGCGCGACGTCAACCGCTTGCGCTCGTTTGCGACCACGCTACAGAAACGGCAAATGCGTCTTGACTCATCATCACTTCAGCGCGTTCAGTTCCAGTACGGTCCGACGCATAACATTGCAGCCGTCACTTTCGGCGCCCAGAAGGAAGTCAGCATCGAGATGTCGCCCAGCAATCCACATTACCGCGTGCTTAAGTTGCTCACGGAATTATCAAACGAGCGCACACCGTCCCTTCCATCCTTATTTTCCACCGATTCGAACGGCCTTGATCGCTTCTGCACGACACTCGTGCTGACGCGACCACTCATGACGGCGCTCAACGCGCTGGAAGCGAATACTGCTAACAGCAATTCTCGCAATCCGGCTATCCACGTCCACTCTTTGTTCAAATACCGCCTCACTTATGAAAATCCAGTGTGCACCTTCGACGTCCGCGTGCAACCAAAGGATGATAAGGTCTACTGGTTTATCGAAGACAACCTGAAGAAGCACGCTTCGGACTTGCGTCCAACGCCAGAGCGAAGTCCAACCCATAAGAGACTAGATAATCTCCAGGCCAAGCTGAAGGAATTATTTGCTGGGAAGGGTGAGCGCTGGTTTGGCACTCGGAACGGCTTGGTCACTGAGATTGATGGCGTTGGCGAAGCATTGCAAATGCTCAACGATTGCGTCTTGTCATGCACGATGAAAGGCGGATACAAGGCACCTCCTCCGCTAGAAATCACGCCAGCGAAGGTCCAAACGCAGGTCAATGGTCAGCAACAAGCGAATCAACAAAGGGCGCAACAGCAAGCCAGACACCAACAACAGGCCAGTCAGAACCAGCAAGGACAGCGGAGACCGAGCCAGCAGAATCAGAGAGGGCAAGGGCAGATACCGAACGGGCGGCAACAGCAAACTCAGCAGGGCATGCAGAATCGGCCTGGTGGGAGTAGGCAGGACATTATTGAGATTGACTAATTGGTCAATCGTGTAGTGCGAGCGAGTGTAGTTTTGTTCTTGATTGTATATTTTATGGTACGGTTCAGTCAGAGGAACAAAAGGCATTGCATTGAGTATCAGGTATGTGGCATGAGGTAGACACAAGCAGGTAGTGATTCCCAAACTCTATCAAGACTTCAACGGCCATGTTTGTCCGCGTCGATTTATTGAGCACCACGTTTCCCCCTTTGTCTACACTTGTGTTTGTTCCCTCGCCGGCCTCGGTAGCGCCTGATGATGCTGCTCTGGCCACCCCGCGTATTGCCATCGCATAGACATCTCCTATTTATGGATGACTAGCTTTTGGTGTCAGCGATGGAGGCATGTGATATGGAGAAGGTTGGCACACTTCAAGAAAAAAACGGGAAGTCGTTGCACCAAATCTTCGGGCTGCCGCAGAACTTTGGTTGGAATGCTGTTCGCAACGTTACCGCCTCATCGTGATCTTGGCTGATGGAATTGAGGATGTTTTTGGGACTCTCTCAGGGCAACATCCGCATGGTGAAGCTGGCGCTGAAATCTCAGTTGAGAAGGTTCGATCACGCTCGCGGAAATAATGTGACGAAAGAGGAGCTGGTCGTTGGCTGGCGTTCCGATGTAGAGATATATCCTTCAAAGCTTGTCGATTCTGGGTAGAGCTGGAGTACCACGAACATGTCTGAAGATGTTTTGAGCAGCCATGTCAGTGACCGTCGAGCGCGACAGTTCGATCTAGAGTCACTCCTCTATAATACAGGCTTTGCGTTACTACTTGGGACAGCAAGCTTGATAGGCTCGACACTGATTCAACGCCCAACAAATTCTCAACGATGCATTGATGCGCTCCGGACCGGAGAAGCATATATGATGGCTTTCGGGAACATGGGTTGGGAACCCTGATCGGAGCATCCTGAATCGCAATGATAGCCGATTCCATGAAATGCGGCGTTCTCGCCTTTTTCAACGTCAGAAATTGTGTTTCACGCTTTTCGAAAGAAATAAATGCACCGGTCCGTGAATGTAAGGTCATGGCGAGCCGGCCGGGTCTACATCCAGCTCACAACAAGCATGTCAGTACGTATTCGCAATAAATAGTACGCTGCAGATTATAGTCCTTAGAGGTCGACTTCCGACCAGGGTGACTTTGATGGTGTTTTGCTCACGACGTAGTACCTGTGTTCTCTTACCAGCATTCACTATGCGCAAAGTTGATACGGGTTTTGAACTTGGATTTCGGCTCGAAACTCACCCCTCGTTTGCACCGCGCCCTTTTACTTGGCGGTCTGGCTGAGATCTCTCTTACTTGACCGTGTGTGACAGCGGTGACCGACGTGCCCCCGGTGGCTGCGCATATATAAGACCTTGTTTCCACCATCTGCCTCTTGCTTAGCAGCGAGCCAGAACTTCAATAGATCCTCTCCGCGCAAGGAGATCTCCAGCTCTCCCACTCCAGCACCGACGCCACCGACCGCGTACGGCATCTCCTTCGACACCACTTGCAGCCAACATAATGTCAAAGGAGATGGTGAACTTCCAGAATGCCATTCGTGATGTCACTCTCATCGATGCCGACACAGCTGAGGCTGCCGCCACATCAAGTCTTGAGATTGGCGATGAGGTGAAGGTTTATAACTTTCCGCTGGTAGCGAAGGCCGACTGACATGCACAGTCCCGCCCCTTCGAAGCCCTGAAGACTACGGCGCTGGCCAATTGTCGTCTGCTGTACGGCAGTGAGCGTATGAAGTTTTACGGTGCGATTGGCCTGTCGACATCCTCAACAGCGGGCTGACCTAGTACCAGATATCCTTCTCGGCATGGACGAGGACGAGAAGACGTTCTGTGTGGCCCTCATGTGCAGCAGAGAAGGCGAGAGCAAGGTCTTGCGCACGATGGTCAGCGACTGTCCAATCAAAGCCATCCGCACCATGGTAGTCCGGCTCCAAAAAGACTGCTTCCCTCTTCTCAGTAAGGCTGCTTTATGTAAATGCTCCGGACGCTTCATATTGACTTTGACCTGCAGTGAAGATCGGTGCTGGCATGCAGACCGGTGGTCAACTCGGATACACCAACGAGCTGACTGGGGAATGGGAATGGGCAAAGCCCGACAGGTTTTACAAGCCAGACGGTGCGGTAGACGACACCCAGACGCTTCCCGAGCAGGGTTCGAACGGTCCTCGAAGACGGATGGTCGATAGGTATGCTCCTCGCGGAGCTCCAGTGACTCCGAGGAATGGCTTCAAGAGAGCTCGTGGAGATGCAGACAGCAGGATGCAGGGGGACAATCCCAATGATTTGCAGTACGGTGAGCCGTAGACGCAAGGCACGTATGGGGTAATGGTGTTCACACTTTGGATCGTCCCGATGTGGTAGGCATTGCGCCATGGAGGCTATAGGGAGGGTCAATCAAAGGCGGACGTAGAGAAAGAGGGAGAAAGGAAATATACGCATCTGCCCTACTCAAGCGTACGTACGCTGGATGATGTTAGCATGTTTCAGAGCAAGTCCAGGTTTCAAGCATAGGCTCAATCTCCTGAGGGTTCAGCATCAAGAGGTTCAGTTGGCGTTGTAGCGAGCTAGAAGTCGCGGAACCTGGGAGACACGTGCGCACGCGAGACCGAGATTGGTCAGTGCGCGTGATGCGTTGCGTCATGACGCGAATGTACCCTTGTGTCAATCCAAAGCGCATGCAACCACTTGCAATGTCGCGACAGGACTCGTGACTACCATTCAACATGAACAGTCCTTCGAAACGCCGGAAGAAGAACGACGGGTCAAGTCAGCCGGTGCGCAAGTTGGACTACTTCTTCGCAAAGCAGACTGCAAAAGCGGCAGCCAGAGATGCGCCGGGGAACGTGGCTGAAGGGAACACAGAGCTGCCAAGCCACGATAAGGCGACATTGACAGACGAAGAATATGCTCGGAGGCTTCAGGAGGAGTGGAATAAGGAAGACCAGCAACATGCTCAAGAAGCAGATGCTGCAAGCTCGAGTGAACTCTACGAAGACCCCAAAGACGCTACCACCAACGGTGCAACCGCGACAAGCGCGCAGAAGCCCAAGCCCAAGCCCTCAGCCCAGAACAGCCCGAATGCGCCGTCCGAGACGGTTGCGCCGAAGCATAAGAGCACACTCTCCCTCCAGTCGACCGCATCCGACGAAGACACCATCACCGCGAACATCCCATTCGATCAGAGCCCACTAGAGTTCGACCCGTCCAGATACATACCAGATTTACAGAAACACTGGGTGACGGACGGAGGTCATGCGACATACGCGCTCCTGACCAGATGCTTTGTCTTGGTCAACAGCACGACAAGCCGCATCAAAATTGTCGACACGCTCGTCAATCTTCTTCGTACCATCGTCGAGGGCGACCCGTCCAGCCTGTTGCCTGCCCTGTGGCTCGCAACGAATGCAATCTCACCACCATACATCGACCTTGAGCTGGGTCTGGGCGGATCGGCTATATCGAAAGCGCTGAAGAAGGTCTGCGGCCTGGATAACGCGGGGCTGAAGACCCTGAACAACAAATATGGCGATGCAGGAGATGTGGCATTTGAGGCGAAGAAGAAGCAGTCATTCACTTTGCGCAAGCCAAAGCCGTTGACCATCAAAAGTGTATTCGACTCGCTGCTCAAGATTGCCAACAGCAAGGGGCATGGCAGTGTGGAGAACAAGCAGCGCATCGTCGAAAGACTGGTGCAGGACGCGCGTGGCGCCGAAGAAAGCCGGTATATTGTGCGAACACTGGTGCAACATCTGAGGATAGGTGCAGTCAAGACGACCATGCTCATCGCATTGTCACGAGCATTCATACTATCAAGACCACCAAACGCGACCTTTGAAATTCGTGACCAGAAGGCCCTTGCCAAGCTCAAGAAAGAAGAACTGGCCGAAATATACAGCAAGAATGAGGACGTCGTCAAGGCATGCTTTGCACGAAGACCAAACTACAACGACCTTATACCTGCACTACTGGAGATTGGCGTGTGTGAAGAACTTTTGCTACGCTGCGGTCTAGCCCTACACATCCCGCTGCGACCCATGCTGGGGAGCATCACCCGAGACATGGGCGAAATGTTCACGAAGCTGCAAGGACGTGACTTCGCCTGCGAATACAAGTACGATGGCCAGAGAGCGCAGGTGCATTGCGATGAGAGGGGCAAAGTCACCATCTTCTCCCGGCATTTGGAAGTCATGACGGACAAATACCCTGATCTTGTCGCACTTGTACCAAAAATAAGAGGAGAGGGTGTGTCAAGTTTCATCTTGGAGGGGGAAGTCGTGGCAATTGACCGTGAAAGTGGAGAACTCAAGACCTTCCAGACACTTGCGAATCGTGCGAGGAAAGATGTCCTGATAGGCGCAGTCACAATTGACGTGTGCCTGTTTGCCTTTGACTTGATGTATCTGAACGGCGAAGAGCTCCTCGATCGACCCTTCCGAGAACGACGGAGCTTACTCAAGAGCCTTTTTGTGGAGATACCAAACAATTTCACATGGGTGAAATGTTTCGACGCTACATCGGCTGACGTCGAAGCCGTACAAGCCTTCTTTCAGTCCGCGCTAGACATCAAATGCGAAGGCATCATGGTCAAAGTCCTCGACAATCTTCCCAATCCAGATCTCCTCGCCGAGGCCAACGATACCAATGATAAGACACCATCCCTCCCACCAACGCCCAACAAGAAGAAACCGGCCAAACCCAAGCCCAAGCCCAAGCCCAAGACCAAGACCTCCACAGCCGACAACACGGACAACCCGGACACCGAAGAGACGAAATCCACAGGCCGCCGAAAAGCTCTGCTCTCTACCTACGAACCCGACAAGCGCCTGGACTCATGGCTCAAAGTCAAGAAAGACTACAGTACGACCTCAGAAACCCTCGACCTGATTCCCGTCGCTGCCTTCCACGGTTCCGGCCGCAAAGCAGCATGGTGGTCTCCCATCCTGCTCGCCGTTCGCAACGCAGAAACGGGTCAACTCGAAGCTGTCACGAAGTGCATGTCGGGCTTCACCGACGCATTCTACAAAGCCAATCGCGCAAAGTACGACAAAGATGACCCCGAGAACGCAAACGTACTGTCAAGCAAGCCCCATTACGTCGAGTACAATGGTGGCGCCGGGACGCCGGATGTGTGGTTCGAACCGCAGGAAGTGTGGGAAGTTGCGTTTGCGGATCTGACGCTGAGTCCCACATATACGGCTGCGATTGGGCTGGTCAGTGAGGAGAGGGGGCTGAGTACGAGGTTTCCGAGGTTTTTGAAGGTTAGAGAGGACAAGAGTATTGAAGAGGCGACGGAGGCGGAGGAGCTGGCGAATTTGTATCGCAAACAGGAGGCCAAAGCGCCGAAGGACGAGACTGCGAATTTAGAGGCAGTAGGGGAGGATGGAGAGTGAGATCCGATCCGGCTTCGAGTTGGACCTAAATACTCCTCGGGTTTTGTTAAAGCCGTTGGAGCGTTCTGCGGACCTTTGTACGAAGTGGCTGAGGATGATCTGGGTTGATTTGCTTGTTCGCAAAACCGAATGCGAGGGCTCCGAGCGCGGAGGCGGGATTTCATTCTCAGAACATGAGAAACGCAATATTGGACAGCATGACTTGAAGAATGAAGCAAAGTGGTTTGACAGCAAGCAATTTGCATTTGACTGATCTCGAAAATATGGACCTAATAAGCGGCACCATATCAGCCCGTGGCCGCTGCCAACATGGTCCTCTACAATGGTAACCTGAAAGTGCTAAACATAGCCATCTCTCTCTCATCCCCCAAAGGAACGACGCAAGGAAACGGTCGTAATCGTTCGTCGTAGGTATTTGCAACATCGTGCCCTGCTCTCAGCCTCGCCTCATTAGGTCACATGTGACCATCTTTCCGCCCCCAATTGTCTCACGCTCTCGAGCGGGGTAGCGGGTGACGAAGCCGGGGGCAGTCGAACGGCATTGCGGCGGCGGCGACGATGCGCATGGCACGCCTAGAAGCCGTGGACCTTGATAGTCTTGCCATCAAGACCCAGGCCTTCCTTCTTATCGGTCAGGAAATCCTGCACATCTTTGCGCTGGTCTCCCTGCAGCTGGATCACCTCTCCCATCTCAGAGTCGGCGACGACGGTGCCATTACAGGCGAACTTCTTCTTGATCACCTTGAGGATCTTCTTCTGGTCGAATTTCTTGGGCAGGCCTTGGACCGTGGTCAGGGTTTTGCGACCATTGCGCTCTGTGAGGGGTTGACGTCAGCCGTGCACGATAGACGAGCAGTAAACATGGCGCGCCCCAAAGGCGCGACATCAAAGTGCCACACGACAGAAGAATGAAGGAATGCTTACGCTGAATGCGAATGTGAATGTAGTTCTGCTGACTAGTCTTTGTCTCTCCACCAGTGTCATCGGCCTCCGCAAAGGGATCGAAGGACTTGAGGTTCTGAATGTCCGTGGTCATATGATCGGCTGAAGCGCTCTGCTGCTGCTGCGAGGTGTGGTTCGGGGGTAGGTTGAGTGGAGAGTTGTGGTGTTGAAGGGAGGCTGAGTGGTTGAGGGTGAGGGAGGGATATCTGTGGGTCGGAGCGCAAGTGGAGTGGCGAGGAAAGCCGCCTAACGCTAAGCCCCACTCTCGGCCGGGAACATGCTAGCGCCTTTTCGGCTGACTCCGAGCACTAGCTAATGGTCATACCGCCCACCGTATCGGTAGGGCGACTGCCACTGCTGGTGACCTGGAGGCTCTTATACTTCATTATTGAATGTCATCCTCAAATATGGCTGCTATAGGGTACAGCCTGACAATCCGCCACCGCCTTCACACCTCGTCACACCTCGTCTCATCTGCGAAAGATCCGCCGCTGCTTCACATCATATCGCCTCCCTGATCGCGTGCGACTGTTCCCCGACATCATCATTCTCCCAAGTGCCTCGATACAGCTGTAGCTTCTGACACAGACCGATCAACAGCGAAAGGGCTACCCAGCGGCTGTGGCATGCTTATACTGTCCTTTCTCATCTTATGAGCATCTCTCTCCTTGTCTCTGGTCTTTGGTAGCCGGATTGCGGTGCGGATACTGCTCCCACTGATGTTACGCGAGTGCGACGGTGTTCGAGGTGGTGCGGGTACCTGCTCGTCGTGCTTCCTTGACAGACTGAACTTTCGACCGGGCGCCACCGATGCAACCAATGTGGGTTTGGTTCCTGGAACCGTCGCAGGGGGTTCCAGTCTTGAAGTGTTTGTTGGCGAGATTGGCGACGTAACTGGTGTGCAAGATGCCATGGTTCCACCGACACCCACTCGAGAGGTACTGATTTTGAGCGGCGCGTTCCTAGTAATCGAGCAGGATGAGGGCGGCATGCTTGCCACAGGCGCGATGATGGCTGGATTATGAGGTGAGCCCATAGCAATAACAAATGGTATGCTGGAGCTGGACGCGGCGCTCAACTTGCGCTCTGGTGGAGGCTCCATTGGGGTGGTTGCTGTAGTTGAGCCAGCAGATCCGGCGCGTGAACGAGGTATTGCTGGTAGCATGGCCGAAGGCGAACTTGCCATACTCTCTTGTATGTTCCATGCCATACGTGGAGGCACGATCCGGACGCTCGATGCGTTGGAATCGTGGCGTGCAGTTACGGGACGGAACACTTTCTCCGCTTCATCTGGGACATGGCTCAACGCTTCGGCGAGAATGTCTGCACGTGGAGGACTGGTAGGACAGACAATTCCCGCACGCTTCGTTCTGGGCGATTCGAACAGTCCGTAACGCGGTCGAGGTGGTCTCTCAGGCGTCGTCTTGCAACTGCCAATCTCTGAGATCGAGGCTGAGCGACCTCGCCCGGCTGCGGTCGTCGTGCTTGTGGTTACCGCCTCAGTAGCGTCATCTCCTAAGGCCACCCTACGTGAGTTGGTTGTTGCATACAAGGAAACAATCGACTCGCTCATGCTACGCCCGTGACGTTGAAAATGAGGCGGGAAGTTCACAGGGACATCTATGAACACATCGCTGGACTTCATGAGGTCCGGCGATGGCGGCTGCGTCCATTAGACCATGGTCATGAAACGCCACTTGATGGACGGACGTACCGTTGCTGGCGAACACTTCGCAGAAATAGATGAGAAACCAAAACAGACACGTTCAGCTTCGCCCTCGATAGCGAGATCAATCTCGCGATTCGGGGTTTGAGGGTTTATGTGGTCCTGTGAGACCAATTGCGCATCATGTCGCGCGCTGCATATGTCGAGCGTGTTCGTTGGAGATTTCTCGGTGGACTCACCCGCTGGAGCTGGCTGCGGCGCACCCGTAGTTGTTGTTCCAGTGACAGAATCTAATAAGATAGGGGATGGTACATCGGAAGAGCCAAGGTCTGGGGTTAAGCAAGCAGAGCGTGCCTGACTAGGCGTTGCAGCTGGCCTCAAGGATGAAGTTTCAGAATCGAGGTCACTAGCCCTGCTTCCGTAGCTGCTCATCTGGGTAGTGATCCTCTTGAGCTTCTTGATGTCGCTTTTATAGCCTCTGATGTCCAACTTGTAGAGGATGATTTCCCTCACGTAGAAATCGATCTCGTCGCGCAAATTGGCCAATGTTGCTTCTCTTGGATCGCTTGATACTATTGTGTTCGACACGACTTTTTCTTTTCTCAACCGCACTTGCAGTCCTTCGACCCATTTGTCTATCTCATCTTTCTTCGCCAGCGTACTTAGCTCGGGTACTTTGTCTTTGTCGATAGCAACATGAAGCGTCATTGTGGCGTTCCTCCTTATCTGCGCTTGCAATAGGAGTTTGTGGTGCTCCAACTGCCTCTGAAGTATACGAATGGATTTCTCCTTTGCGCCAATGATCGTCTCTCGGTCTATGACAGCAGCCCGAAGCTGTTCGATGTGCGAGTCCGACTGTCCGGTCTTTCGCATGAGCTCATTCAGAATGTCTATTTGAAGGCCCAAGGCCTTCTGATCGCGCTCAAGGAGATCGTGTCTTTGCTGTAATTGTGCTCTGTCCGCGTCGAGTTCTGAGATGGTCGCATCCTTTTGACGAACTTGGTCTTGAAGTCTTTCGATATGTGCGATGAATGCAGCAAGAGTCGAAAGCTCCTGCGCGTCGCCAGGGCTGACCGGCGAGTCAGATGAGAATACTGTGCTCATGCTCAGATGCTTGTTCGTCGCAGCCTGTTGCGATAGTCAGTTCATGAGCCACAACAAGCGACGGTGACCGGGAAATGTCGGAGTTTAGAAATAGATGCGTACATTTGTGCTTTCCTGGCTGAAAGCTGGTGGTACCTGAATTTTTGGGAGCCCGAAGTCAAAGGGTGATCTCTCCGACTGAATGTTGAAAAGCTGCTCCTGCGCATCCAGCTTCTCAGTGTTGGCAATCTCTAGGCGATGTTCGAGATGATCGATTGTGTTCTGCAGGGCTTGGGCGCTCTTCGTAGTCCTTTCTGCCGCCATCGCTTTCTGCCGCCACTGCTCACACAGTCGTGCTGCTTCGTCTTCGGAATTTTTCAAAGCTCGCTCGTTCTTCTTCGATTCGTTGAGCTTTGCCATCAATGACTCAATCTGTTTCCTATGAAGAGTGAGCGAGTCAGCATGATTCCAGTACTGTAACGATGTTACTTCTTGTGTAACGTGGTAATTCTGTTACCGCTATGCTCCGAAATGCTTGCGGAGAGCGTGAACGTAATTGGAAGGTGTCTCAGGCAAATACTTACTGTA
>TARA_R110002003_G_scaffold121_12_pt1 | contig 29430 bp, 26 predicted proteins | sample TARA_R110002003 | Tara Oceans TARA_R110002003 (sample SAMEA4396441) | marine metagenome | biome: Westerlies Biome; feature: [SRF] surface water layer (ENVO:00010504); material: water (ENVO:00002006), including particulate matter (ENVO:01000060) such as... | depth 5 m | reverse complement strand
TGAAACTTAAAGGGACCTGACTTCCTGACAATACTTGCGAAGTCATAGATTGTGGGAGGTGACGGCGGTGGTTGCCAGTGATGAAGAATACGTCAAGAAGCGGCAACTGCATAGTTCTCGTCCCAACCAACTTCAGACGATACCAAGTTCTCCACTCCGCCTCAAACAGTCAAAATCGCACGAGTGCTCACACGGACTTTTAGAGACAAATGAGCATTTTTTTGACGGCTCTCTCTTCATGTTGGACGTTGCAGGGCTACCTTGTCTCTCAAATCATGCTCCACTGCTCCCAATGCAAGCCGCCCGCATTTCGACGTCCTCCTCAACCCTCCTCAACCACCGAATCTGTTTCCTTCCGCATTCGAGCCCGTTTCTACTCTTGCGCCTTTCGTTCCAGCTTCCGCAACTTCTTCCAAGGGCTCTTCCTCTGTAAGCCCCCCAGTTCGTCCTTCGCTTGACATCTGGCCTTGATTGCAGTCCACCGAGCTTCGATTGCTTCGCATTCTTGCTCCGACAGCTGAGCAATGCTTGTTCCGCCGCGAACTCTCCGGTATGCAATGCGCACAAGCACTGCGACTCTTGCCTCGGTGAACTCGGCTGACTGCGGTACAGCGATAGAGCCTGTTGGAAGTGACTCTTCAGACATAAGAGTGATCTCCGATGTTGACGAGTCAACCGGTAGATGAAGAGGAGGGCGCGGGGATATGTTCGCCGCCAGGACCGCTAACCTCGCGGTGTCCGCATGACCTTCACTTCCACAAGCTTTCGAGCTCGCACTTCGCGCGCTCGGTAATTGGGTAACAAGGTCCGCACAAGGTGTCGGCTTTAACGATGTTGCCGATGCTTCCAGCGCAGGTATCATAGTCTTTCGTATCGCTGCATGCTGAGCCAATGTCCCAGAGGGTAGGTTAACAACGTCAGCCGGGGATTGAGCGAGTGTGAGGTCGTGACTACATGCGCAATCGTCGCCTAAATCGCATAGCCCCGCGACGAACTCGATACAGAGACGCCCGTACTTCCGTCCAATCGCATGGCTATAGTCGCAATCGTCACCTTCGGGACAACGTCCAGTTCTAAGGGCGGAACAGAACCTGCGAAACTTTGCCGACACCTCGCGATCGCGGCTTTTGAAACAGCTGTCGCCTTTTGGACAAGCACCTTGCAGATACTCCAGGCAAAGCTTTCGGCACTTTTTCAGCTTTCCGGTTAGCATGCGGTCATGCTGAGCAAGCGCGGCTTCGAGGGGTCCATAGAGTCTCTGCAGGGCAGATTTCGGCATCTTAGTTAGTCGCTAAGAGGTTTCAGTTGCGTGGGAAGTGGCGCGGAAACAGGCAAAGTTGGGTTATAAATGAAAGCATCAGCATTGAAGGGTGAAATTGAGGGAAGTTTCTGTCCTTTTGTGGGTTCAAGCGCTAGTGACGGGGATGTCACGTGCGAGATTCTTTTTATGGGTGTCCTTTCATTCTTACGTTCAATCCGATCCTCCCCCGAGACGTGCTGTATGGATCAGTGATCTTGACCAATGTGGATAAAGAAGACTTACTATTAGCATATGTAAGAAATTAAATTTACCACATAGTTCATTCAACTATTTTTCCAGTACCCTGATAAGTGATATGGTAGAGCCCCTTCCACTATCATCCTTGTCTGACGAGCTTCACTTTCTCCACTTCCCTATAATGTTTTGCCCCCGCATGGCTGAGCTTTCTTCTCATAGAATGTCTACTTTAACAGAACTGAACCCTCGTGCACTGTAAACAAATTCGGGATGGAGATGGTCGCGGGACCCCAGTCAAGCTCGTGACTGAACGATATCCTAGCGGAGCTACGAACTGGTCTGACTGATTCGGGGCCGGAGGGCAGGGGTGGAACACCAGGGTCCATACCGCGTCATCGCCCGACCCGCGCCCCGCACGTTGCTGCCCGTTCTCACCAATCTCCGTCCACTGGCGCACACTGCGCATCATGCAGCAGTAATTTAGGACTACGAGTCTGCATATCATTTTTTTCTCTCGTTCGATCTAGCTGATTGGAACAGTTTGGCTATATGTTAAGCCGCTGGGCTGCAAGCAATGAACCTCTTGTTCGCGTCCACAGTATACCGCTCCGATCCCAAACTATCGCCCTAAAAAGAAAGAGAAGGGATGACCGCAGACAGGATCGCGGCCGACGGCTTCTAATACCACAGCATTCGCTAAAAGGGTCATATTGATATCAATTTCGATCACCGACTAATGTATCGATGGAAGCAGTCCCTTCGATAAAACTTCATACCTTCTACGGTGGCCGCAGTCCATTTTACCACCAAAGAACTGTTCAGTAGCGTTCGCTTTGATAAAGGAATGACCGAGGGAGGTCCGGATGACCAATCTCATGCCCGAGGTGGACAGGCATGCAGAGGGGGCGGTGTGAATGGTTCTCGGACATTGGAGGCACAGCGAGGCTATCGCGAGGACGATATGGGATTATTGCGCATCGGCCAATGGGAGAACAAGATTGCGCAATAATGAGACGCCAACTACTACCCAAAAGCGGGTGGCTTCGGGTTCATTGCTATGTTTTGCTTGCTGACTAGTACGAAGAAGCTCGTTTTTTTTAAGTTGTCGGTCCGCAGGGTCATCGCATTTGCGAAGCTTGTATATCCTCAACAACTTTTGTACTTAGCAAAGAGAGACTATATAGTTAATGAGGATAGCCAAGCTCTATTAGACCTGGGTGCTCGTAGTAGGCTGAGCGGCCAGCTGGAAATAAAGCACAGCTTGTTGCCACACCTGGTGCTGACACTAAAACTCCAAAATTCGAGCTTCTTCAAGGTCAGCGCGCGACAGTTTTCACGTGCACATTTACTTTTGCTCTCGCTCACGCAACAAAGAATGAAGCTCGCCCTGCAGCAATCATGGTTCCAAAAATCAACAGTAAGCTTCCTCATGTCCAATTGAATGCTTGATCCACTGACAATTATGCAGCTCCCAAGGCATCAGCCAGCATGCCTCTTAATATATGGTGGTATACATCGGCGATAAATTAAGTTTCTTTTCTATTGCCCTGGCTATAGTTAGTCTTAATTTGAGAAACGGATGGAGCTCAATGGCTACATGTAGCCTACCGGCACGACACGCAGTATGTGCAATCACAACCGCGAAAGACTGGTCTCGAATCCCAGAGGCACACATGTCAAGTGTTCAATGGCTTACATAAGACTGGACACGTGAGCGTTTGCAGTGGTTCACGTTCACTGTATTTTTAAGGATTAATCGACAGTTCAGAGTACACTTGACTAAGGAGGATGAAGGAGGTATATTGTGGTGTAAGATAGACGAATCGCTGCTCTTGCAGCTCTTCGTGCTCTGTAGATATATACTGCGGGGTAAGTCACGTGCAGAGGCCTTCGCATGAACCTGTCATGGGCATGCCCTGACAGTATTCAGATATGGCCTTCACCTTCACCGCTCCCTGTCATTCCGAATCACCGCCACAGCTTGGAGATTACGTCACACTCTCTCTGAGACACCTAAGAGTTGAAGATCCATCATGGGTAATAACAAATCAAAGGCAGTGTGCACCACTTCAGATGCCATCGAACAGCTGTACACCACTCGTGCAATAGAGAGTAGAGCTGCCAATCCGGGAATGGCGACAGCCCACACCGAAGACGAGAATGAGCCTCTTCTTACCAACCAAAACGATCTCGCCAGCACTAGTACACGCGAAGGTGCCGAAGACGAAGCTAAAGCCGACACCGAAGACGGCGAGGAGGACAATATGGCAGTGGCCGATGCGATCAATGAACCGCCAGTAGACCAGCCTGCTACACAGCTCAACACTTCCCTGTCCGATGCGCGCATACTCAATAATATCCGCAACCTCTCTACCCCCGGCAATGCCATCGAGGCCGCGACAGTCCACCTGACGATCGCTGCCCGCGCCGTAGCCACGAGCGCCCACGATGCAGTCGAAATAGCAATCACGGCCCTCAAGAACATTGAACCGGTCGCAGTCTTCAAAGCAGTACAGAGCTGGGTCAGGGCGAATCCGTGGGAGACCGCCGCTATCGTCATCCCGCTTGTACTTCTGGGCTGCACTCCGGCTTTCCTGGCGGCTGCGGGATTCACGGCAGGTGGGATCGCTGCAGGTAAGTGCATTGCTTTGCCTTCCCGCTTGCTGTCATTGATAAGGACATAGGAAGCATTGCCGCAGGCATCCAAGCAGGTATCGGAAGTGTCGCTGCTGGTTCGGTGTTCGCCACGCTCACCAGTGCAGCAATGGGAGGCTTTGGCGTTCCGATTGTTCTCGGCAGCGTTTGGGGCATTAGTAGCGCACTTATCTGGGGTGCTGCGGCATGGAGGCGGTGGCGAGGAAAATGAGGACAGCGACCAAGATGGCGAGCATGATGGCGGCGGCAACGACATAGACAATTGAAATGGCCAGCGCACCGTGCGCGCAACAAAAATGATCAAAATGATCAAGGACTGAGGTTGGTCTGGACAGGGGGATTCAGCAGGGTTTTGGATTGTGTAGGGAGGATGAAACACAAACTGGAAACGCAGATGGGGATACAATTCTCTGAATGACAAAGAATATCGGCGATAATTGCTCCTTCTCACCTGAACACATGCGTGTGTCAATGCTTAGAATTATCAGGCGTGTTTGACTACTCTTTTCCCAAGAACAAATGATCGACATACATAAGGTGGATGACTTGGCTGGCTTTGGGCCCGCGCCAGGTGCGAGAACAAGTCGTGACTCTTTCCGAACCCCGGACCCTCCAAGCTACTTCGAACGCTTGAGGAATAGCGGAGCTCGTTTATCCTCGGTGATGTGTAAACTCGTGAACGGAAAGGAGAACATACACTGAGTTCATTCAGGCTCTACGTTTCTAACAAAGCTCTGGGTGCTGCTTATACTTTGAAAACTGGATTGTTGCCGGGCTTGGTGCCCTCGATACCCGTAAGTTCATGCTTGTGCTTGTCTAGAAACTGCGTGAAGCTGGTGAGTGGTATGCCCCACCTTCTGATCTCTTTTAAATTCACAAATCTGTCCAGTCCGATGCATAATAGATGGCCAGCAAGGAAGGGATTGCTCTTCATCTTGTCTGTCTCTTCAGCCGACGTGTACACGGCCTCGAATGGGTGGCCAGAGGCTCGTGAGAGCTGTTTGACCAGATCCTCGAAGCGCACGTTTTCCGCCACGAGAGTTATTATCTGACTTTCAAACTTAGTTGAGTTGTCAAAAGCCGCGGCGACGAATGCTCCAATATCGTCGGGGTCAATAAGGCACATGAGACAGTCCGGGCCGTAGCTGTTGATGAATTTCCCGTTTTCCACGCCTGGATACATCCAGTTCACAAATGGTGGGAGAATGTTCGTCATGAAATAGCCAGGTCGGAAAATTGTCCATCTCATTCCACTTGCTTTGACCAGCTCTTCCACGTCTCCCTTGTTCAGCACAGCTGGCGCGGCTACTGAGCCTTTGAGGTCGTCTCGAACATTCGGGTTGTTTAGAGCCAAGTTTGTGGGGAAGACGACGTGGTGCACCCCAATGTCTTTGGCGATTTTCAGGACAATGCGAGCTTCCTGAACTTCGGCGTCATCCGTGAAAGATGGAAACTGATTAAAAAGTAGAGCCTGGCATCCTTTTGCAGCAGCCTCGATCGTTGTCGGGTCTTTCCATGTCCCCTGGCACAAGCTGACATGTTGACCCAGATTCTTGAGAGCTAGTGCGCGCTCACTGGACGCATCCGTGACAAGGGCATGCACGTGCCACCCGAGCTTAATTAGATGAGTGATGGCGCCTCTTCCTTGCGAACCAGTAGCACGCATTACAAGAGCGGTTTTGGGAGACATCGTGATGGAAGGAGAGATGTTGGCTGAGAGTAGAGGCTTAGAACTTTAGAAAGTTGTTGCATGGGCAAGGATGGAATGCAGAACTCTCTGCTTCTTATAACCATCTGATTCATATTGTCAAGGACGCTGTGTTTCACGAGAGTGATGTGACACGGCGTCTGACCGATGACAATGGACCTTCCGCAAGCGAGAAACTCAGGTCTTGATTGAGTGCGGCGTTGCCAACCATGCAAGCAGCACTCAACAGCACTCAGAAGAGAGGACCGCAAGTATCACGACTTTTTTTTGCCTCCGCACTGGGTTGCGCCAAGATTGTCGTCTTCTTCAGGATCGTTGCTGAGCGGATCGTCGTGGAAGTCCGCAGTCGCGTCGGACTTCCGCAACAAACGCTGTCGATGACATAATAATATTGGCATCTTGAGCGCTGCACAACAGCCTTTGCCCGAATTCTGGACGAATGTCTATTGTGAAAAAGAGCGTGGTGGTTCGAAATGGATTGGTGGAGGTCAGCTGGCTTAGTGGTGTTGCTTGAGCGACTTTGGGCCTAGGTTGTGGGGAAATTCGTCAGTGCTCCTGGACGCCTGATTGGAACGCGCCGCACTCCGCATACTCTGACTCCATACTTCACCCTCTCCCAACCACAACGCTCGTGCATACAATATGCCGCCTAATCGATCGCGCATCGTAAATGCGCAGGGACGACAAAAATCCTGCTCCGAGTGTGCGAAGGGAAAGCGGAAGTGCGATTTGGGCCACCCCAGCTGTTCCCGGTGCCGTAAGCAACAGCTAACATGTGCCTACCCTCCGCACCCTCTGGGCCGACCATCCACTGTCCCTGAGCGCGCTACGGACGATCTAGCGGGCGAGCTCTATGTCCCGGATATGTCTATGGATTTTGAGGAGGCTCGCGATGCACCACTTACAATCGACTTCAATTTCCAGCCCTTGCCGGATACTTTGAACGTGGCACCAGTGGATTTTAACCTCACGGCTGGTATTACGTCCCTGGAGTCTCTCAATCAAATGCTGGACTGTTCACCTAATGGAGAGGATTACATGGCTCTCGAACGAGCCTCCACTCGCGTAGACAAGCCTTTCTCTGTGGGCCATATAGCCCCGTTTGCCAGATCGCGCGTCTCATGGTCTATTGAGCAACTGAAGCTGGCTCCAAAGATGATGATTGAGCAGAACGGTACTCCATGGCAGCATCCCAAATTATATGAGGAATACATGCCACGATCACTCCAGGACGCGTACGCGACCTGCGCTCTGTATGCTGCACGAAATGGTACGAATAACGAGATGATCACTAAATTCATCAGAGAGCATGTGGATGAGTTGGCATCGTCTCCACTACCGCAGCAACCAAGTGAGGTACTGGCACGAGCACACGCTTTCATGCTCTACCTGACCATGCTTGTGTTTGGTGGAGAAGTCACCTTGCATAGCCAAGCGGAGAATCTGCTACCTCTCATGGACGAGATCGGAGACGCTCTCCTCCCTTACGCGGTGCACACTGGCGACCTTACGACCTCGTTACCGCTATATCCTAGCACAACTGCTCGAGCCGCTTGGACTTCGTACATATTTCGTGAATCCCTCCGTCGCACTGTGCTCTCAGCGTTTCACCTTGTCACGATGTGCCATCTGCTGCGCGGTCAACTCAATTCGTGCAGAGACCATCGTATCTGCGGGAACATAGTCACTGTCTCGGCACATCTTTGGAACGCAAGAAGCGCGTTCGACTTCGCGGTGGCTTGGAACAACACAAAGCATTTTGTTGTCAAAGAGCTAGACTTTACAGAGGTTCTAAGAGACGCACAACCTGAAGACCTGGACACATTCTCGAAAATGATGCTCATCGGCTTGCAGGGGGAAGACGATATCAGGGGATGGTTCCATACTAGAGGCGGCATTCTCTGATCCACCTGTGGCCTCTTCTGGAGCTACAAGAGACCGTTTCCAAAATTCAAGGGCGTCCCGTGCGTTTCGCATCTTGCCTTCCACATCCACGGCAGCCTTAAGAGCCCAAGGTTCCACGCCATCAGCAGCTTACTTATCGTGCATATTTGCACCCGGAACAGGGACTTCAGGATTCGCCCAGAACCCGCCAACCTTCTCAAGGAACTGCTTGCCACGCTCCCGACCATACTTGATGATCCACTCTCGTTCAGCTTTGGTCAGCGGATGGTGACGCCAAGCACACTTGACTCCCATCTCGCAGCGGAAGATTGTGCAGAATGTTGAGAAGCACAGGCCGAGGTCCTGTCCCTGTATCGATCCATATATATAAGGCGCCACCTTTCCGTTCCCGTTGATGAATCGCTCATGCCGTGGAAGGGTCTTTTGTAGCGCGGTGACTTCGGCATCGTACACTCGCAGATCGCAGACCGTATCTGGAATGTTCGGCTTTGGATTGAGCTCTGCCATCAACGACGGGTCGTCCTGGAGCAACCTATCTTCTGCTGTGGCTTGCGTATTTGCCTCTTTCTTGGGCGCGCGACTTGGCTGATACTTGGTACCTGCTGGACCGTAGCCATTGTCGTAAGGCTTACCAAACTGTGACTTTGCTTGAAATGACTTCTGTCCGTTCTTCTTGCCCTGGTATGGCTGGAACCTGTTCTGTTGTGCCTTCCTATCCTTGCCTTGCCACGGTCGTTGCTGCCAGGGCTGTGGCTGGGCAGGCGGATAGGTTGGAGCGATAGGCTCTGGCGGGGTAGTCAGTGTAACGCCTTTGACTAGTATGATTTGCATGCTGTGGTTGTTTACCAGCTCTGTTGAACGTAGAAGAGGGGCGCACATGTGCAGCCACATTCACGGGCTCTTCCTCATCGTCCCAAATCACCTCGTCTTCCATGTTGTAAGAATGGCTCGAGCGCGCTACGGGAGAGTTGTGTCTATTGTCATGCGGCACATCGATGTGGTCTTGAGCATAGTGCTCGTCGAATCGATTTGCTACAACCTTGTCAATACTTCAGAGTACCCCGACCTCGAGCGTGCGCCCAAGCTTTCTCACCCTCTCCGTTGCCACCGCTATATCGGTTGGATGGTTGACGCCGGCGTGGGGACCGCGAACGCTCATCAGCCCACCCATCTTGCCTGTCAGGCTGACGTTGAGCGTTGTCATGCGGCGTCACGTACTGATCTCGATCGCCCATACCAGGAGATAGTCGCCCGTAAGTCTCGTCCATGATCTGGTCTGGTGTGACTTGGCGTGCGTCTCGCAGTGGTTGCCGCCTGTCATGGAGCGGACTCCATCTTCTACCTCGTTGGTCCTCACGACTTCGCGATTGCTGCGACCATCCTTCTCGTCGGCGCTCACTCCTGCCTCGTCCTCCTTCACGGGATGGCGACCGGCTACGCCGACTTTCCTTGTTCTGCGCTAACTGCGCCCTTTCCTTCTCGAGTTCAGCACGCTCCTTGTCAAGTCTGAGTTTCCTTCGTTGATTAGCCGTGGTCCTTCGACGAGGTTTCTCGGATTCCCGAGGTGATGGCATTTCTCGCTGAACCGACAAAGGCTCAATAGTCTCGCTGTAACGTCGCTTTTGGCTCGCCTTGCCAGGAGGAGGCGGGTCCTTGGGAGGCGGAGGAGGATTGCTGGGCCCGTAAGGACCTTCCGTTGCGCCGTGGCCGCCGAACTGCGACATTGTTCAGTAATTGGAGCTGGTAGAAGGAGCTCTGGGAGGTTGAACACTGTTGTGGGGTTATTGGGGCGCAATGATCGCGACTTTGTACGTGCGAGATCAAGCTGCACCTCAGGCTCGACACGCTTTCACGCCGCGCACGTTCCACCACTTCTCTAACAATGACGACACGCGATTGTTTTAGCTTTGTCGCCTTCACCTTGAGTTGTCTACGAAGAGCCAAGAGCAAAGATGCAGATCCCTTGTTGCAAGCATTCCGTCACGACACCATCCAATGGTTCGCCACGTGACCGGGGAGCATCCGCTGGAACGTCGTCTGGGCGCTAACTGGAGGGTCGCACCCTGTCAAGAACACGTCATTCTATCGTAAACCACCGGAACATATGTACGACTATGTTCAGTATTAATGTGCTATGTACTTTGATAAAACTTGAGCTCTGAATGATTGTATTGGCATTCAGATCCAGCCCGGTGGCGGTCTATTCTTCATCGGGACAACGAATTCCAGCCCCCGTGTGCCGATTTCGGTGTTGTCCATCTCATAGAACTCATCCAGATCTTGTATGCCGAACTCAGTATTCTCGTACAGCTCGAATATAGTGTCTAAGTCCGGCATAGACCTTCGAGCATTGAGACTGTCAGATTCGTGGTCCGGATTTTGGAGCTCATGTTGCGCATGACCTTCCATCTCTACCACTGGCCGGCTGTCCTTCTCATAATATGCGACTCCGTCCGTTTCTACCTTTGGTTGATCGGGTAGTTCCATGTTCAAAGTCGTTTCCTTTGCGGCCAGCGCCTCTTTGCGACTCATTCTTCCGTGCCGCCGGAGCAGCCAGAGACACACACAGACAATCAAAGTTACCACTGTTACACAGCCTATCGACAGTCCAGCAATCTGACCCTTGGTCAACGTGACTGGTTGCTGCATATCATGCTGCAAGGCCTTATCACCGGGTTTTGGAGTAAGAATGGGCACGATTTCCGCCTTCTCATTTGTGGCAGGAAACAACGCCTGGTGGACGGAGAAATTTCCTCTGTCGTAGTCGATCCTGACGTATGCCTCTTGGAAGAAGACGCGTCCTATCGTATATTGCGTGTCGTTATCCGCTCTCCTGATTGGGAAGTAGTTTGTTGCGTTAGGATATATTGGATAGGTCGCTTGTTGGTCGAAGGCGCTGTATGGCAGGACTACGTTCACACGCTCCGCAGGGTTCGCTGTCGTACCCAGTCCAAAGGTAATGGTAGGGTTCCGCTCAAGGAGCCGAGCGCGTGTGGCGGAGTCAATGACATAGAGATCTGTGCTGTTATCGTACGTGAGGTTGAACGCTCTGGCGAACGCATCGCATGCGGAAACTGGGAGCCACATCTGAGGCTCGGCAAAGTCGATCAAACTGTATGCGGGTCCGTCCGGCAGCATACTCACGGTCGTGTTGGCGAAATCTCGGGTCACTATCGACTGGATGTTTAGGCTCGGCTTGCGACTGTCGTTTGCATCGAAGGGGAACGTGATGTCATTGGGGACGAAGCGAGACTGATCATAACCGCCATAGATCAGGCTTCCGTACACGTTCGGCTTCTCTGAAACCGTTAAGTTTTGGAATCTCGCTGGTACTTCTAAAGCTGACTCACTATAGTACGCGCCCGCTGTGTAACTATAACTCAAGCTCGGGATGTAATTCTCATCCTTCATTGTCTGGATCAAGCTTCGTTGCGGGTTCTCAAACTCCGAGAAATTGCTCGGCTTTACATCCATTCCTAATCTTCCCACCCAAAAGCGGGGATTCACTACACCCGCAATGACCTGATTCGGCAGAGTTGGTCCGCCCGAATTTGCAATCATCAGTCCCAAGGAGTCAAGACCATAAAGCCCGCTGGCGTTGTAACGAAGCTCTGGTCGCGCTTCGACTTGGTATATGCCGATCTCGTGCCACGTGCTGGAGTCTTGTGCTTGGAAGCCGTTGTTAGGTTTGCCTTGATACATCTCGGCGCCGCGAAGGAATGGGCAATTCGCCTAGACCGTCCCACAAATATCAGTTTAAGCTCGTTGGGAGGGCCTTATCTCGACTCTCACATACAGGAGTTCCATCCTTGCACGCACCTGCGAGAGGCACGTAGGTCTCGCTGGCGACGGTGGACGGCAAAACGCGAAATGACTGTTCGGGCGTACCAGCACGCACCACGAAGCTCGACCACTGCCCGTCGGGGCCTTCGAAGTACTGAGAGGCGGAGAAAGAAAAAGGTGCTGGTAATCGTACCGTGCTCGAATTCGACATTGTTGGAATTGTTTGATTTAGGATGAGGCTTCGAGACCCACAGAGAAGCCGAATTGCGACATCCACGGCAAGGAACAAACACCACTATCTTCGTTCCAGGCGACCACATAAGAGCATATTATGGAGGCTTCTAAACGCTACAATCTCACTCCGAGCTCTCTCCTCTCGTAGTGACATCCCCGATTTGACGAATGCGGCTTGCTAGTTGAGAGAGCTGCTGTCGGGCGACACACAGTCTTCGGCTCCGGCAGCGCCATGTAAGACAAACTGAAACATGAGCAAGAGAGTCATCATCCTTCGCCCTTATGCAATCATATCGTGGCGACTATGCACGCTTTCGGATTGCCGATTTTCTGCGGAGGCGCCGAGCTTCTGTCAGATCAAGCGAGACCCTTTAACTGATTACGCGACGATCAAAAGCGGCATCAATCAATGTTCATTGCCTCTCGTATTCATTGCAAGATATTATTGGACCCCACGGAGGAGGTGCAGGTGATCAAAATTAGCGAGGTGGGTTATTCGGGGTTTGTCATCACGTGTGGCAGCTCGTGTACAATTCCGAAAAGGGGCCAGAAGTTTGTTTCTCCCAATCCCATCACGCCATACACTCAAGGCCGTGCCAACCACGCGCAAAATAGACGCCCCTCGAGAGCTTCGAAACGGACATGGCTCGTTTCATTTCCGCTCTCATGACGCTCCTTTCATCATACGCAGCTCGTGCTAAGCATCCCGATTGAGTTAGAGGAGTGGACGAGCAGCTGGTCTGGGGCAGAACAGCTCGATGAAGCTGCTGATATCGTGCACATAATCACGGACAAGTCTGACATGGGCTGCTGTCGCAAACTTTTAATCGGACTTCCTAAGTGCACCCTGACTAAAGCCAAACCCGCAGCAGTTCTGCGAAGGCCGCGACTCGATATAAGGGCGAATATTGCTCGCAAATACCGGCTAACAGCATCTTCGAGCAAGAATTCCTTTCGTCGTCTTGAAAAAACAACCCAAGTTCTCATTCCTTATCGAAACCTCACTCCTTCTTTGACGAATAACTCTTCTAGCCTATCCACGTCCCACCGTCATTGTAGCAGACTTTGATAGTCACTGCACGATGGGACCTTCAAATCTTGCCCGACTCGGGCTATTAGCCCTCCTCTCCGCGCCATCTTTTTCTGCACCTATTACACATCCTGAGAACTTCGGGAAGCGCGCCGCGGCACTTTGCAGTGATCCTGACATCTCTTGGTGAGTGAGCGTCTAAGCGATCAGAGCAGTTTTTGACATAATGATCTTCAGGGAGCAGAAGCAAATCGAAAGCTGCCCCATCTGTGTCGACAAAACAATACCTCCGTATGTACATTGATCTTATTAGAACGTACCAGTGGATGCTGACAATGTTCAGGGAAGTGTATTCGCAACACTGCCAGGGAGTATTGAATCCTGCCGTCTTTCACTTGAATGTTGACAGCATTTGGCGCCGTGATGCTCCCGAAGCAATTGCTATCGAAGACGCCAAGCATCCACCTGCCGACGTTCCCACTTCAAGCGAAGCACACGGCGGTGATCCTACAATCACCGAACCAGCGATTTTGCGACGCGATGATTGGAATATCAACCTTCCACCAGGAGTCGAAGGCCACAGTCAGATGGCTGTGATGCACGCAGTGCAGCAGGCAGTCTACAAGCGGCGGCCCTTGCTTGACGAAGGAGTTGTACCAACAACAACAACCTCTACTAACGCAAAAGCTGCTACTGAGATCCCGGAGCAGCACCTCCCACATGAGATTGATGTTGCGGCTGCTGTGCCTCCTATCGAGAGACCCTTGGATCTTTATCCGGGCCCACGCATCCCAATACCTCGTCTATTCACTGTCACTGTTCCTGTGAGCCAACGGTCATCCTCGAATCACGTGCCCGAGCTTCGGGCAGATACATATGAACCCGCTGTTGAGAGGGGTGCTACTGGCCGGGACTTGAACTTGGGTATCCCACCTAAGCTCATTCCGGAGGCACCGCAGAACGTTCACACCATACATCGCCGAGTCGCGACTCTGCCCGAGAGTGCTGATTCTCTGCGTCCGCTTTCCATCCCCGTACTGCCAGGTCCAGGTGATGACCATGCCACGAACGGTCCTACAGACCCGCCCACCTACCTTGCTGAGCCATCAAAAGCCACTAAGACCAGGAAAACGCAATACCAACCGGAAGAAACCCAACCTCATAACCCCGAGATATGGGAGGCACAACCTGAGTCAGGACCGATTGCGGCTCGAGCTGAAGAGGGCGAAAGACCACGGATACAGTTACCCCACTGGTCGAAACCTGTCATGGCTTTGGATCAACCGGCTGCTGATGAGAACGAGATCACAGCCAGAGATAGATACATCGATCAGCCAGTTGACGTAGTATACGTTGCAGGACCCCACCATGCAGAATCTTCCGGACCTGATATGCAGGATAATACACTATTCCGACGACTGGATAAAGTCGTTCATATTCCTGCTCCAGGTCTCTACAAGGCTGCAGAAAATGTGCAAGAAGCTCCTGAAGATGAAGCTCGGCACGCTATACTTCCTCGCAGTGATCGAGTATGGCAAGTACAAGAGACTCAATGGAGTGGAAATAGTCGTAACAGCCCAGACTCAGACACCTTATTCAGTCTCCAACCCCCTGACCCCGTCACCCACCAACCCGCAAATGACATCTGGCGCCGCATAATTAAGCTCGAGGATGATGAGGAGAGCAGATCCAAAGCTGCGCACCAGGATGATTTTAGCCCAGGTCTTAAGCTTACTCCCGTTTGGCCACCTGAGATGCTTGGTCCTGGACCGGTCGTCGTCGAGAGCGAACGTCAACGTCGCAACGTCGCCAAGTCGGTGGATGCTTTGTCTTCACATGAGCAGGATCCTGCAACATTGGATCCAGGGAATAACGCCGCTACCATCGTTCATCAAAAGGCCAATGATGTGTGGCGTCGTGACAAGCCCTACACTACGGTTTCGAGTAGCCGCTCTATTTCAACAGATGAGTCCTCGTCCAAGCCAGAAGCCGAAGAGCTCTTTGACCAGTCTACCTCGGCATTGCAAGGTGTGAATCGCCATAACAACATTGTTGAGATTCATCACCCGGCTCCAATGATTTATCGACGATCGTCGACTCAGTGGCAGCCGCCGTCTGTTAACGAAGGCTCTTGGGATGAGAAATCCGATATTTCAAACAAAGATGGCGGCGGTATACCACCAGCTGAGAATGGGATTGTATCAGCAGCATCAATGGACTCTGTCATGATGCATCCCGTGCTTGATATATACCGCAGACGGAAAGCCACAAGCCTTGAGCTGGCCAATGATAACCAGCTTCAGACCATGCATGAGATCTCAGTCGTTGGTGCACGATCGCCACGTGAGAACAACGATGACGAGCCAGACGAGCGATTCGATATGCCCACGTTGGGTGACGAGGCCACTGCTCACGAACCTGCACATCACCTCTACAAGATTCGGACTCAACGGGGAAGAAAGCGATCAATTCCCGCACCCGAGCTCTTCGAGAAACGTCCATGGCCCTTTCGCTCAAGTCGCGTCATGCAGCGTCGAAGCCGCAACAAATATAAGTCCGTACAAGGAGATTTGCAGAATGGCGTGAACGTCTCAAAGAATATATGGGATAATCTTGACAAAAACGGCAACAGCGGGATGCAAAAGCGCAGTGCTGAACGATCTCGCTCCGCCAAAAATACAGACCCAGGTATTTCGCTAATGTGGGAAAAGTTGAATAAAGGTGGTGATAGCGGCCTGCATGAGGATCACATCAGGACTGAAGTTCCAGCTGTACAGCGCAGAAATAGTGCCAAATACATTACGGACCCTCCAACGGCCAAACTGCCAATCCCGCCTCCTTTCATGGCACAGCGAACTCGATCTGGCGAGCAAGACGGAGCGAAGGAGAACATGAGTTCGCAATTGCTCAGCAAACAAAAGAGTTTGACAACTACCGCGCATGGAGACGCGCCCATTATGGCGTTAAAGACGCGGTGTCCACTCCAGCCCTAGAGATGGGCCCAGCAAATAGCGTTTATTGTCGGGAACAAATTGATGGTTCGTCTTTCACAGCACACGAACAGAAGCAAATCGCTGATGAGCAAAAGGCCAACCCACTACCTGCAGTTAATCGTGATCTATCGAGCTACGATCAAATGTATCCGAAAAGAGGACTGTCGCTGTTTGAGCTGCCTCAGGATCTTGCAAGATCGGCTTCCAATAAGGTCCCGGCACCGGCAACGTGTGTTGACAAATGCGACAACGGTGCTACACAATATGCAGAGCCGGAGTATCTAAGTGATGCATGGTACGAGAAATACTGCTTAGGTGATCTGACCATCGGTCAATGGATGATATGCTACGGTCGTCAATATGCAATCCAGCTACCAATCGCTCCAGAAGTCCACAGACGAAGCGAGCGTACCGACATGAATGTGGAGGGGCTTGTCAGGACTGGCGGGAAGCTCAAGAGAGCAGTGACTAGGCGTCTCGAAATTCGCGGTAGTCGACCAGTATGTAACGAGGCCAAGGACTCTACTGGCGCAGTACATGTCGACACACATGCTCAAAAACGCACTAGCTGTGGAGCGGCATCGGCTCGGGACTGGAACGAGCTCGGCGCTGTGGAAGTCAAGATGCAAGACGTTCACGATTGGCAAGAAAGAGATATATACCAGGGGCCGCCTGGACGCGAACCTCTGGCGCTTCCAATTGCTTTGGAGGTATGTCGCCGCGACATCGACATAAGCAGTAGCGTCACAGACACAACAGCTACCACTGCTTGGGACGAGGCGACGATTCCCATGCACCACGAGCCTACCGATGGATACGTGGTCAACGATGGAGTGAACAAAGCTCGGCGCCGTAGTCCCGTGACGCTAGAGGGGCATTCCATGGAAGACAAGCAGCTCAAGGAGCAGATAGAAGCTTCAAGGCATGCTACCCCTGGCACAGTACCACAGCACTACGCGCACGCTCCAGCCATGTACGTTGGCAGAGACGTCCGATCGGACACTGCGGAGCCATTGAAGTCCAAACAGTATCCTACCGTGGTGCATAAGAGAGGCATCCTAGACAAAGTGATGGACTTTCTCGGCATCAAGGAAGACATGAAGGAAGTACCTCAGCCAGCCAGCGAGTTGGACTCCGACGTCGGCCCATCTGGTTCCGTGCACGTCGCACACACCGCTTATCAGATCAGCAGTGTGTTTAAGCGCAACATGGAGGATGAATTCGAGCACACAGACACATCAGTCTTAGAAAGCGGCAAAGAGGAGTTTCCCGTTGACTCACCAAGTTCCACGTCTCCCTCTGCGCACTTCTTTGGTGGTATACCTTTCGCGCATCAAATATGGCCATTCGTCGCACATCCGCATTTGGGCGAATAGGGAGAACGAGAAAAGGAGCAAAATGAAGCGAGACCCTCCGGACGCAAAACCAGCGGAGGATGCAGAGCGTCTCGATCCCGTAACGCCGTATCCAGACCACGACATCAGACCCAACGATGCAGAAAAGCCCGTCCCGCTCCAACCAGCGCCTGACGTTGGCCAATACAATGCACGACCAACCCAACAAGATACCAAGATCCGCAGACAAGCACGCGAAGGTACTTATTCCTATTTGAACGCCGACGAAGCAGGACCGCAGAAGAGAACTAAAAGAAAATCGTCTCCGGACTCTGAAACCAACAAGCCATCCTCGATCTCCGAAGCGACCCAGTCCCCTACCCGACTGTCCTATCTCGTAGGTTCCGAGGCCTGGGTGCACGGTCTGGCGAATGAAGTGGCTCAACTCCCCAGTCTTGATGAGGACGATGGCGGGAACTAGAAATGTGGCACCGATAAGTCAATGAGAAGGGGCTTGGGGACCGATTGAGGGGGTGGTGATGGTGTTGAGGTTGGAGCAGAGTATATCTACGCAGGACAGTGAGGAAAGGTTGGACTCGGCGAGCGTAGCGTCATGACGTGGAAATGCCACAAGGCAGGACCTTGCTGGCGAAGAAAAGTAGTTTTCGATTCCCACCATCAAGCCGTGACACGCTCAAGGCTATATACCTGTAGAAGAAAAGAAAATCCTTGGAACGCCATATCGCTTCGAAATGTCGATTCCCTCTAGCTCGCTACATCACCCCAGTGTTACTCACATGGTAACGTCTACCGTATATCCTCCCTGAACACACTCCTCCGGCTCTCCGTCGGACTGTCCAAGCTATTGATACTCCCGTCCTTGCCATGCTTCGGGCCCTTCGGCATCTGCACGCTCGCTCCACCATGGTAACTCGTATCCTCTCCGCCCAGTGGCCTCGGGCTCACACCACGCAGACTCGCCGCATTGTCATCGCCAAACGGATTCTGCGCACTCCTGCCATCTTCGTAGGACTCGCGATTCCGGCTACGACCACGCTCCGGCTCCGCGCCCGGGTACGGCGCAGCGTAGTTGGTGTTCGCATACGGATTGGCACGGGTGCTAGCAGGCTCGTGGAGACCGAGTTCTTGCTCCTCGTAGTACGCTTCGTCGCCGACTCGTGCGCTCCACGCCTCGTCGGGGTCAAGTCTGCTTCCCGCGCCGCGGCCTCTGGGCTGGCCGTACGCGGGCTCCTCGTACGCACCGGCCGCGGTGCGATTATTCCTGTTCTTGAATTTGCGGATCTGGGTGTCGATGAAGCCCTTGATGCCCGTGGGCGCGGGACCCGGGTAATTGGATGCTGCGCCTGCACCGCGGTTTTTGAATGCCGCGATGGGGTTCATGGATGGTGGAGGCAGGCCGTTGCGCGTGGCATTCCATCGTGCGTAGAAGTACCAGCCGAAATAGCCGCCGGCGCCGAGGAGCAGCAGGACTATGAGGAAGATGATGCCGCCGTTCATGGTGCAGGGTTATCGTGGGTTCAAGCGTGCGGTCGCATGCGGGTTGCCTGAGGCTGCGGATGATGGCGCGATTGCGCGGATGGCGTGGGATGGTGGTGTTGCACGGCGCGGAGGGGCACGATGGGTGTAAGAGGGGAAGCGGAAGACTCCGTGGGCCAGGAGTGTTGGGAGATGCGACGGTGGTGCGCGCCGCAATGACAATTTGGTGTAGAGCTGACTCTCGCGTGGCTGAGCTGAGCTTGACGACGGATGTTGCCCAGAACGGGCGAGTGCACGGATGACGTAACGCTAGCTGCCAATGAGCTGCTTAGGCCAGCTGAATATAGTAATCCCTTCAGCTACGAGGACTTGACGAATTTGGAGATTTTACGGTGAGGTTGGAATGTAGCAGACTGGTTTGATTTATTGTACTGTGCCACAGCTGTCTTTCTTCGTTGTCTTGGAGCTGTCACACGAAATGACGTATCCAGCTAGCGTCATCCATCAACGAGAAGGCACGGTGGGTCTTCGGACCGTGGATGCCTGTCACAACGTCGGGATTACTTTCTGACCATAGCGACTAATCTTTGACAAGACAGCATTCGAAGTAGACTTCTGAGTAGCGAGTTCTGCGCATGTTCTGATTCGTGGCTAGAACGGTAATTTAATAGGAATAATAGCATTAGAAAAACATGGCGGATACAGGAGACACGACTGATAAGAGCAAGGAAGAGCAAAAGAAGGGCAAGGACTTTTACATTTATCTACCAGCACGAGATGGCCGCTCTGAAACAACGACTGTTCATCTCCAAGAGAATCAAGATCCCGCTCAACCACCTCATCTGGTCAGCACTGCCCCACAACAACCAGCCCCAGCAACATCTCTAGCCGGCGAACTCCACATTATTATCTCCATTGGCTCCGGCCACAAACAAGCCCTGGCCTTCTGGGACAACGTCGTCGCTCCTATCCTAGTGACCATCTCACCAGACGGCCTGCAAACTGTACATCAACATGTCACCCAGTCCGAAACAACCATCTTGGAGCTCACCCGAGACGTCTTCTTTCCCGCAGCGAATGCCGGGACACCACAGCGTATCATTCTTCTCTCCGGCGATGGGGGGATTGTCGACCTTGTGAACGGCCTCCTAGCGCAACCATCCAGCCCGACCTACATAGCACCACAAGTCATCCTCCTCCCCCTAGGAACAGCAAACGCATTGTACCACTCCATCAACGCCGGGCAAAGCAACACCTGGGGCCTCGCCGCACTATCCTCCCAAACCACCAAGCCCCTGCCCACATTCACCGCAACCTTCTCCCCCGGGGCGCGTCTGCTCGTCGACGAAGCCCGCAAAGAGGAACAACTGCCCCAGAACGAGCATGGTGAGGGCGTCTTACACGGCGCCGTCGTCTGCAGCTGGGGCATGCACGCCTCTCTCGTCGCGGACAGCGACACCTCCGAGTACCGCAAGTACGGCATCGAGCGGTTCAAAATGGCTGCGAAGGAAGCCTTGTACCCCGGCGACGGCTCGTTGCCGCATGCATACCGTGGCAAGGTTTCTGTGCTGCGCGGCGCCAAGTGGCATGCGCTGCCCGAGGACAAGCACTTGTACACCCTCGCAACACTAGTCTCACATCTCGAAGCTCCGTTCTGCATTTCTCCGTCCTCCCGCCCGCTCGACGGATCGATGCATTTGGTGCATTTCGGGCCGACGACGGGCGACGAGGCGATGCGGATTATGGGGCTGGCGTATCAGGGGGGCAAGCATGTCGAGGACGAAAAGGTGAGGTATGAGGAGGTGCAGGGGGTGAGGATTGGGTTTGGAGAGGAGGAGTGGCGGTGGAGAAGGGTTTGCGTGGATGGGAAGATTGTGAGAGTGGAGGAGGGGGGGTGGGTTGAGGTTACGAAGGGGGTGGCGAGGGGGGTGGATATTGTTGTTGTCGAGGAGTAGATGTTGTTGGTAGGATGGTGGGGAGGAGGAATAGGTAAGGCTTGTTAAGTAGCGTGACACAAGGTCCTCTTATTGCATGTATGATGTGGTCTTTGGTGGTTGTCGTTGCCCTGCTTCGGACCTTCCTATTTACCTTCATGGTTCATCTCACATGATCCCACCACCGCAAAATCTGCAATGAATCCCCAGCCCTGCGCTTCCCTTCCCTTCATTTCACATTTGATGACCTAGTATACGCTACCATTCGGGTCCATACGCCGCATATGCAACAGAATTGGTGATTATTTTCCTTAAGATTCATGTTGCCCGATGTTGGGCTTGGAAGGGTGAAAAGAAAACACCTGATAAGTGGGCGTGGGTTTGACTTCGACCCGGAAGCGCATCCCGTGGTTCGCGCCTTCCACCGGGGAAGCCATATCGAAACACCGATCCATGTATATGGCAGGCGCAATCGATCTGTCCGCTGGAGGTGGTCGCAGCGTACTAGTCTCTCAACTGGACTGTGATGCCCTGCTTGACCATCTCGCCTTCCACGGTGCTAGGCGCGAGTTGCGCTTCAGACTCGCTGTGCAACATTAAAAGAGCGACCGAATCGTCTTCTCGAGCCAAGATCCTTTCCCTGATATCGATGCTTCAGCAATTCGCTTCATATACGGAGCGGTCGTCCTCGCCATCTCGACTGCGTGTTACGAATGCCTTCGCGACGAGACGGAGCGGACAAGTCCGTGCAGCTGGGGCCTGGGGCATCTACCTCGAAACGGCTCATTATGCGCTACCACTCCCGAAGATCGCACCCATAATCGCACCAAAGGTCATAGCGCGTCCCAGGCGACTTTGACGATCAACAGAAAATGACGAGGTAATCCTCAGCCACTCTACATGTACCATGTGTTCTCGCTTGGCAGGCACGTAGCGTGGTTGTCGGATGTGAGCGTTCCGAGATGAGCTTCATCGCGTTGAGGACCTACTGTGTAGAGAAGAGTTGAAGGGAAAAACAGTTGAAGAAAAACAGCTGTCAGCAAGTACGAGTTCACCTTTCTGCGTCTATCTGCGTCTAGATGTTAGGAAAGACGGGGTCGGTGAACTCACAGGCGTCGTGGATAGATGGCTGAGGCATGCAGCGATCTTGCCCCACAGCCCACCCGCGCTGACAGAAGCCGGGCCTAGAATAGACGGTCTCCCAGCCCTACCATCTGCACCTGACGTTATCAAGAGCGAGCGCGCAATACAGAAGCCCGTTTGGCAAAGTCCTGAAGACGCAACGCAATTATCGTCGAGCGCAAATCGCAAATCCAGCAGTACAGTACGTTGCAATACCTGACTTCCCATCTGACATCATGCGCCGCGCCGAGCATGACGCGGAAACGCTGGGCGGGATGTGCATTGCTAACAAATCCCAGATAGCCACCTCGCAGGGGGTTGTAAGCACATATATCCCCGCTGTCAACGACCCTGCCTTCTGCCAAATACCCACCTCCCATCGGACCGAACCAGCTCGAAACGCACGAAACAGATTGAAGAAACGCGTCTCTCAAGATGATGAAAAAGAAGACTACCTATACGTATGTCACGCCGATACCCTCGTTCATCCCGCGCCAGCTCGCCGTGGACATGCTGCAGAGCCATGGCGAGATTATTGAGCTGAACCCACTTGTGACGGGCTGGGAAGCGATCAAGGCGCCTCGGAATGCGCCGGCAGACGAGTTTTATGCGAGTTGGTACGAAATATCGCAGAGGATACAGTACATTCCAGGTATCGGCAAGCTAGGCAGCGGCGCGATCAAGTTCAACGGCTGCTTCCATGATATGCCATGGGGACTACAAACGCACACATACGCGCCAGCCGGAGTCGACTTGCGCAACAAATGGCAGATCTGTGGAAACCAGCCAGGCGAGCCGCCAGAGACAAGAGAGCTCGGTATAGGCGCACCACCCGAGGGTCTCTACCTGCGCGAGGACATTGAGATCAAGTGCAACGTCACAATGGTGGGCTTCGTCAAGAAAGAAATGCAAGCAGCCTCGAAGAAGATGGTCGAGCGCTTGGTCAAGAAGGCCGAACTGCTCGACGCCGGCGTGCTGCAAGGCATGATGGAAAACGGTAAACTCAAGACGCACAATCCTGCCGACAAGCGCAGCGAAAACTACAGATCGCCACAGCCGTCGCCTACCCAGCCTTACCAGATGCCCATGTCGCCTACCCGCTCGAGCTTTCCGCAGAACCAGTACCGCAACAGCGGTCAACACGTCCCACCGCAACAATTACTCGGCCAAAACAATGTCGTTATGGAGCTCCCAGGCGATTATTACCACCCACAACACTCGCCCGGCATGTTACATCCCAACGACCACCGCATGTCCCAAGCATCCGATAGCACCAATCACTCCCCTTATCAACCCGACGCCCGGTGGTCAACGGTCTCGCACAGCTCCACGTCATCGTACGCCCCGTCGGAAGGCATGCGCAGTCCGGGACTGGAGCAAAAGGCGTTCGCGTCGGAGTTACCAACCATGGAGGAGACGAGAGAGGAGCATGAAGCGAGACGAGAAAGGGAGAACGATGTGCCTGGAGATAGGCAGAAGTACGTGTACAATCCGCAGGACTATGCAAGGACGCAGGCGCAGTTTGCGCCAGCGCCGCCGTATGCGCCACACGGCGGGCACAGTGGGTATGGGCAGCGGTAAAACGGGAGATTACCTTCTTTCGGCTTCTGGGTACTACTTGGTTTTGGTGTTCTGGTGTTGCGCGTCGAACGATTATGAATGTTCATTGACCTGGAAGTGTCTAGATATCCCAAATGTAGGCGCTATGGATCTCAATATTCAGGTTTACCCAGTGAAGAAAAGTTCAAAGCTTAACGCCAGAGTTACTTATCTTGCGGATACATTCGGTCATAGTCTACAACGATCTACCCTCTGCTATTTTTATGCACCTACGCTTTAATCTCAGCCAACCACATGTCAGTATGCTTTTCAATACACTCCTACCTTGTCCACACTCCACCATATGTCCAACACCACCGTCTTCACAACCAAGCCTCCTCCTCCCCTCATCCACCATTCCATTCCTCCATGCACGCAACCACTCCAGCCCGCCGCTGCATCCAAGCACACCTCACCAACACCGCCTCCCACCGCCCAGCACCTCCACACAGCACCACAACCTAATCCTGCCCAAACAACCGACTCTCCGCCGTAGCTATCCCTCGGCATGCGACCCATTCCCGCAGCGTTCTCGAAACCATCCCATCACAGCGCGCAACGGCGACGCAGTTCCTCGGTACGTTCTGTCGTTGCGTGAGAATCGCCGCATGCGCGTCGCCAGGGCGTGAGGTGCCTAGGGAGCATGTAGGCGAAAATGCGGGGGAGGATGGGTGTGAAGGGGTGGATGGTGGGGATGGGCCAATCAGAGTGCGGGAAGGAGGTGGGGCCAAGGCTTGGGAGTCTTGGATGGTGCTGGGAGGGCGTGTTGGGCTGGGGAAGAGGAGGGTGAGTGTTCGTGGGACTTGCATGGTGGGTTGGATGTATAAGAGGAAAGAGCGAGTCGGGAGGTGCTGCGGTCCATGGTGTTGGGTTTGGATCTGCGTTTGTGCTACCTACCAACTTACACTTTACTTGGGGACTTGTTTACTTCCTGATACCCACTACAACATTTAGACTTTTGCTCGGACGAATCCTAGGACAGAATGTCGCACCATCCCGACCTGGAGCGGCTGTCCAAAGACGCAGGCGCGATCGAGGTCGAGAAAATCAACACCAAGGAGTTCGACAATGGCAACGAACATGGCCCTACCGTCTTGACAGACGAGGAGAAGAAACTCCTCAAACGAGCGACGTAAATAACCACCTCCCCTGTCCTCTCCTCCTGCTCCATACCTACGATCCGTACTCATCTCGCCCCAGCTTGAAAACAGACTGGCGTCTCGTCCCCATCCTCGGCGCCTGCTACGCCATCAGCGCAATCGACCGCATCAACGTACGTTTCCCACCACCACCATGCGATCCCAGTCTAACGACGTGCTAGATCTCCGCTGCGCGCATTGCCGGCATGAACCGCGAGCTCGGCTTCAATATCGGCGATCGGTACTCGGTCGCCCTGCTTGTTTTCTTCATCACGTACTTCATCTTCGAGATTCCGAGTAACGTGGCGCTGCGCAAGATCGGGGCGGCGAACTGGCTGGCGTTTTTGTGCATGTCGTGGGGATTGGTGACGTTTGGGGCTGGGTTTGCGAAGAAGTGGACTGTAAGTTTTCGTTTCTACATCTTGACATGTGACATGGGTGTTGAGCTGATGGTATAGGATATTGTTGTGTGTCGACTCTTGCTCGGGCTGTTTGAAGCTGGATTCTTCCCTGGTTGCGTTTACTTGATCTCATGCTGGTACACGCGATTCGAAGTGCAAAAGCGCCTGGCCGCCTTCTACAGCATCAACATCATCGCCAACGGCTTCGGGTCCATCCTCGCATACGGCTGCATGCAGCTCTCCGGACGCAACGGATGGCTAGGCTGGCGCTGGATCTTCATCGTAAACGGCGCAATGACAATGGTTCTTGCTATCTTGGGCAGACTGCTGATTGTCGATTTCCCGGACAAGGTGCACAAAGCGCGCTTCCCCTTCCTCAAGCCCGCGGAAGTAAAAGCCATACAAGACAAACTCGAGCGCGACAGACACGACGCCGAGTTTGACGAAATCACGGGCGGAAAGTTCCTGCACGCTCTGGCAAAATGGCAACTCTGGGTCTTTGCTATGAAGTTCTTCGCCGTTACTACTATCGTCTACGCACTGGCTTTCTTCATCCCCATTATCCTCCAAGGCATGGGCTACTCCGTGGGTCGCGTTTTCCTGCTCTCCGCACCGCCCGCCATCGCTGCTGTCCCGTGGGTCATGCTGTGTTCGTGGGCAGCAGACCGGTACAAGATGCGTGCGCCGTTCATCATCTTACAGGCACTGATCGGTATTGTGGGACTGATGATTGTTGCATACAGCAAGAACAACAGTGCGAGGTACTTTGGCATTTTCATGGGATTGGCCGGAGCCAATGCGAATATCCCTACAGCATTGGCCTGGCAGGCGAATAACATCAGGGGCCAGAGTCTGAGGATGTGAGTCTTTCATCTCATCTTTCGTCACTTGTAACGGACACTGACACATTACAGGGTTGCTTCAGGTCTGCAAGTTGGCTTCGGCGCCATCGGTGGCATCTACGCTTCCACGGTGTTCATGCAGCGCGAGACTCCGACGTATCGCACCGGTATCTGGGCCGTAACCGGGGCGCAGCTGTATCTCATTATATCCTCATGCGCCATGGTGTTCTACTACTGGACCCAAAACAAGAAAGCCGACCGTGGCGAGATTGTGATCGAGGGCCTGGAAGGGTTCAGATATACGTACTAGACGTGGCTCTAATCTTTGTCACGCGACCTACAGGCAGTCGAGATGTCCCTAGACAGATCTCTGATTCAAAGTCAGCGAGTAGTTTCAAGAATGCCCGCAACTTGACCTTACACCAAGGTTTCCCATCTCCGTCGCCTTCCCGTGCCTCTGTCGCAACGCTGCATGCGTGAACCACATATGCCAATCGCCGAATATCATCGAAAAGCCCCTTTCCAGGACCAAGCCTCGTAAAGATGCACATGACCACGATCCTACAGAAGCTGGTGTGCGCCGCGTTTCTTGGCCATGTGAGTGACCAGACTGCAATCGGGCTTCGTTTCCGTACTTAGGTCGCGTACCTACCGGTTTGCGGGGAAGTCTGGGACTGGTGGCATCTGCTGGGCTGGCCTTTTGCTGCTCGTATTCGCGCATCATACCGGCGCAGACAGGGCTGCCACGTCTGTCAATTTGGCTTCCCTTCTTCAAGCTTGGGATCGTCGGGCTTCCTCGCTTCTCTCGTCTCCCTCCTTCTTCGCGAATCTCTGCGCCAAAGTCCCCAGTTCCGGGATATCCTACTTGAAACATGCTCGCCGCCAGAGGCGGTATTCAGCTTATGTTCACTTGCAAAGGGTGGGCTGCCTGCACCACTACTTGTTAGTGAATATCCCGGGCCATGCGATGATGGCGAGCTCCCATTGCCGGCCGTTGAAGCTTCCGGCGTCCTAAACAGCCGGAGCGCTGTGTCCAATTTCTGTCTGTTCAGCTTCTGCACGCTGACCAGCATGAAAACGGTGAGAAGCAAAGTGATGAATGCCGTGACAACCATGCCGTTCAGGGTCTCGCGTTTGGGAGAAGAGTCGCTCATACTGAAGATGGCAGTAGCAAAGCCCAGCGGAAGAAAAATGACGGTGATGTAGGTGAAGAAACGCACGTTCTCTGCGCTTCGGAAGCTCAGTTCGTTTCGCGTTGACTCCAGCCCGCTGGTGAGGGACGTTCTGAGAGATTGGATGGTGGCTCGGTAGTCACTCAACTGTCGGATCTCGTGGTTGTTCGAAGTCGTAAGCTTAGTTATCGCTGCCCGGTATCTACTCTCGTCATTCTTGGTCCACCGTGGTTCTTCGGGATGTCGAGCTGCTTCACGGTCCCGCCATAGGCCGATCTTGTCCAAGATTTCGTTCAGGTCTTCCTCCATGACTTGTAAGGTATAGTTGAAGGGAGGCCAGTTCTTGCTGAAGGTCAAGTAGGCATTGTTGTCTATCGGTGCAGAGAACAACGCGTTCGAGACCAATACAATATTCTCTTGCTGGTCGTTACGAATGGCTGCCTTGGGAAATAGACTGTTCAGTCGCCCACTCGTCTCCGCTATCATCTTTTTGTAGCGCCCGGTAATCTTCTTGAGCATCCGGCTGAACAGAAGGAGTTCTAACACCTTCCGCTGCCTCCATGGCTTTTTATACCGCTCACCGTGATGTGAAGGCCCATGAAGTAATAGCTCTTTTGGCTCAACGAGTTCGTTGAAATCCGCTAGAATCTGGGAGTGGTCGTCCTCTGCGGATTCAAGAACGTGGCAAGTCCAGTAGCGGTCAAAGAAGTCCCCAACAAATCGGAAGCCTGCGCCTGCCCTCGTGATCAACCGGTCACCTCCTAGAAACACCAGGCCAGTCATTTTCTGGTCTTGGGCGTCTTCGAGCAGTTTGTAAGAGGACAAGTGGAATTCGGTTATCCACAAGTTCGCAATCGTTGTTGCTTCATTAGAGAAGTAATTCATTTTGTGTTCGTGCCTGTCAAAGAATGATTCCAGAAACTCTTTCTCTACATCCACGGATGTCAGGATGCAGATCTCTTTAGTATCGCCATCAGGACTTGGAGACCAAATGAGCCTCTTCTTGCCGCTTTTGGCAGTGCGCTCCTCTTCAAGCTTCTCCTACATCCCATTATTGGACAAGCACTCCACTTCATCATCGTCTTGCTCGATTTTGCCCTGCCTTATGCGCTCGGACTTTGGGATGTCCTTGATGACATTCTTCAACCGGTCGCCAGTATAATTGCGCTCCTGCATCTCCTCGCAGGATGGAGTGAAATCTAGGAAACTCGGGAGGGGGTACAACCATTCATCCAACAAGACAACTATGCTCTTTTGAACAATGAGGTTGTTGAAAGGCATCCATCTCTTCATCTCCAGCTGAGTAGAGGCCACGGGTATCGCTAGTGGGACCTTTGGCGGTTCAGCACCCTCGGCGTTTTGTTTTTTCAAGCTGCACTGCCATAGGATGTAAGGGACTTCAAAGGTTCGGTGCCAGTAAAAGTCTCTCCATGCTTCGTCATGGAACAGCTCAGGCTCCTTGGTGACCGGGTGCAGCGCGCCTGGGGAGAGTCCATTTGTAGACGAACTATCAAGCAAAGCGTGTTTTGCGTCATTGGAAAGATCTTTCGGCAATTTTTCATTGATCTGAAGGTTGCTTCTACCCATCATGAAGGCCAGCGCGTAACGCAACGGATTATCCCAACCTGAATCCTGATTCTCCTCGTGGAGTCTCTGGGCGTCAATAGTCGCTTTCCAGAGCGTACTGGATTTGACAAAGGATGAAGTCGTTTCTGTGTAGAGCAATGCAGTATCTCGAGAATGGAGATAGAACCGGTTATCAGCTAGTGACCGTGCAACAGCAAGCATCCGTTGTCTAGAAACAGGATTCTCTGTAGTAAATCGCCGTAGAACATGTCGTTGAAACACTGTCGGAGTGTAGTCCAAGGATGGGGTAAAAGCTTTATATGGGGTGAGCCTTTTAGATGTCTCATTAGAACCTCCTTTCCCTATGTTGGAACTGCCCTGCTTTGGGGGACGCTGAAAATTCTCTAGTAGGTAGCCAAGCCCGATTTTCTTGACCGACTGAAGGGCTCTCCATATCCAAACATGGTCATCCAATCGGAAATCTTGCAGTTCAGCGGTGATACTTTTAGCACGGGGGAATGCGTAAAACTTTCGTCCGTTGGCAGTGTCTAGTTTTTCGATCCAATGCTCCACAAGAGGCTGGAGTGTATCAACGAGCTCCTCGTCTTTTCCATGATTGAAAGTCGTTCCAAAATCAGTGAATTTGATCAACTGAAATGGTGTGTCTGTCAGAGATACCAAGCTTAGGGAATCTGCTTGGAATTCTTCAGAAATTTGTTTGCCAGTGGCCCAGTAGTTTGCTCCAAAGCAGTTATTGGCCTTATCAGCTCGCTTCATCCAGAGAAAGTGCCCCCTGCACACCTCCTCGATTCGTTCTCGTAACAGGCCGGAGAACCTCCACTCGCAGGCGACTCTGTCATCTAGGCTGCACTTGCAATAGGGGGGATTGCACTTTTCCCCATGCTGGAATTCCTCGAGGCGCTTGAACATGGAAAGGAGGAACTGGAAAGCAAAACTGTTAATTTAGCCCGATGACAACTGAGCGGCCTTGCTTGACTTACAAACTTGCTGACGTGAC
>TARA_R110002003_G_scaffold127_10_pt1 | contig 29482 bp, 26 predicted proteins | sample TARA_R110002003 | Tara Oceans TARA_R110002003 (sample SAMEA4396441) | marine metagenome | biome: Westerlies Biome; feature: [SRF] surface water layer (ENVO:00010504); material: water (ENVO:00002006), including particulate matter (ENVO:01000060) such as... | depth 5 m | reverse complement strand
AGAGTCTGATGTAATGGAAGCCCAGGAGGGATATGAACCGATGCCTTTCCGGTGGTTTATGGTAGCCTTTGAAATATGAAGCTTGTTGTTTTGTTACTGCCAAGGTGCTTGATGGCGAATGGATCGATGTAGGCGCTGGCCTCTTTATAGCCACCGCTTCGGCTTGAGCACGCACCCTACTTGAAGCTCTTCACATGATCATGGCGTCTATACTCGAGACCAGCACGACCTGCATCCTTCACGACCCATACTGCCCTGGCGAACGAGGCTGGAGACCTGAACATGGCATCAATCTCTGAGTTTAGAACATCCCGAGGTCGCCAACGAGGAGTCCAGCTAGCGGCTCGCAGCCTCATGGCTTTCGACGAATCAGTCCTGCGCGCATAGTGGAAACGTGTATTTCTATTCGTCAAGGTATTCTAACCTGCCGCCTCGCTGTGTTCAACATGTTCGCACCCTGCAAGTAGGCGAAGCTTTGGCGCCGAGCAATACGAGGCTTAATTCTAAAAAAAGGATTTGGCCAATGACGTCTGGACTTGCCAATTAGGCGTCCACCACTTCGCCCCATGAAATTTGAGCTCGGCGGCCGAACGACTGTCACAGTGGAGTGATCGACCTGGTCGAGTTTCAAGTTGGGATGGCAGATTGGATGGGGTGGCGGAGCAAAAGAGAGTCTGGCGATTGCCATGCTACAAGGGGGGACATGAACGGTATGGTACGTTTATGGGCCTTGTGCACGGACAAAATTTGTATGAAACTGGCCGATTTGTGTGGAAGATTCGCTAAGCCCCAGAACAATCCGTTCATGCTATTTACCCCGCTGTAAGAGCCGATCAATGTGAGCGGATAAGGCGGAGGCCTTTCTGAAAATTATGTTGCCTCATTGGAGCAGGCTACCAGAATACAACGACACCGCAAGGTAAACATGATCTTGTGTTTAATCATTTTGTCAAACTTCTTGGCTTCCATGCGCAATATCTAAGCCTGCGCAAAGGCTTTGAAAGAATTCTTTTGTTAGCTCTGAGGTTTTATACATGTACCTACCTAGATATGGAGCTGCAGGTCAAGCGGCGATGGACATGTACTATCTAGAGCTTGATCGTCGAAATTGACATCATCAGTTGGCCTCGTCAGGCTTCGACGGGCAGCTCCAACGATGATCAGCACTTACAGTGCCCTCACCCTGAACGGACTGTTAGCGTTCCTTCGCGTTGTAGGGTTTGCACTGAGCAGAGGCCGGGCAGTGTAGCCAATCGAAAATTCTAACGTACCCTACACACCTCAATGCGTACCCGGTCCCGCGAAGGAACGCTAACAGCATTCAGGGGAAGGTACCGTAACTGGGCTCCAAATCAATGTACACCATGGTCTGCCCAGGTGAGCTTTCGTATCTTGGCCACGACTGTTTCAAGGCCAGCCAGAATATGAGCCGCGGCTGTGTTTGCAGGAAATTGAGGGAAACTAAGAATGGAGAATGCCTGGCATATCACAATGAAATATCGAATGTTCTTTCACATCAACAGGAGCAGTGGGACGTTTGCGAGATCGTTCTTCGACATCCGGGTCGATTGTCCATTTGTGTACGCAATCAGAAAAATTGTAGAGGCAAAGATCTGGAGAACCAGGCTCGGGCTCCTCCCAACTCCACCCCTTGTTGAGTGCTTTAGATGTTGCGGAGGTCACCTACTTCTCAAGCGAAGCTTGGGAGCGGGCCCTTGTAGAACTGCTTGTTGCGACCTTCGTAGTCGAAGTCCAATCCCATGCAACCCGCTTGCACCAGCTGTTTGTTAAAGTTCTGGTCCGTATACTGGATAATCATGTCAATGCCTGTGGTTCTTCAGTCTCTTTGTTCTGCGCGAACTTAAGGCGCAAGACTTACCACATGCAGCGCCACCGGCAGTCCAAATCTGCGCACCATCGAATTGTCCCTCCTCGATCACCCACCTCTGATCCAGCCACTCCACGTTCGGGAACATCTTGTTCGCAACGCCCAACATGACCCTGTTCGCGGTTGCTTTCTTACCATTCAGCACGCCACTGAGAGCCAGCCACATGCTACCAATGCAGGTTGTCAAGATGACCTTTGTCCGCTTGCTCGCTTCGCGCAGGTATGTGAGGCTCTCTTCCTTGATGGTCGACAGCTCACGGCCACCGATCAACAGGATGTCGAGATCGCGAGGGGCGTTATCGTACGTATGTGTTGGCTTGACATACATTTCGGGCGTGCACCGGGCAAGCTCTGTGGAGGAGGAGATGTACAGGAACTCAATCGGAATGGTGAAGTGCTTCAGCGGCGCAAGCTCAGGTTGGAGTTGAGCAACCACGTCGATGATCTTGGGCGTCAGATTGCCAAAGAAATCGAGACCGGCGAGATCACTCATTTGAACTTCTTCGTAGAAGACGCCTATACGAAGGGGCTTCTGGGTGCCGCTGGTGGTGGACATAATGGCGAAGTTATGATGCGAAGAATGATATGCAAGCCAGGCGAGGACTGCTGAGAATGGTGCTATTGCTTATTGTGGTTCGTCCGTGGTCTTTATACTTTGGCGACATATCTTCTCGGCTACGAACCGCAGCTCCGCTCCGACATTGGTGACGACTACTTTCTCAGGGCTGCATCCTTCTTGCAAACATCTCAATTTACCTCACATAATGTGGACAGCGAAGACGAATGGTTGCAAGAGGAATGCGGTTGCCTGAAATGTCGGGAAGGGGGAGGCTGCCGGATCGGCTTCTAAGAATTCTCCGATCCGGGCTTCTTGCTCTCGTCTCGTTCCCGCTCCATTTCTATCCTCCGCAACCTCATGTCCTTCCAAACCTTCCAAGCGACCAGTATCGCGGTCGTCAAAATTAGGCTGACCACAATGAGAATCCACAGCTTGGGTGAGACTTTGATGCCCGCATCTGCGTGATCGAAAAATGTTGTGCTTGTGATCGCGCACACAAATGTTCCTGGTAGAAATACCATAGTTACAACCGCGATCGTGATCATTGAAGATGAATCGCGTTGAGTTTCCTTTGCCACTCGTGCAGTAGCCTTTGCGACCTCTGTGTTAGATGCGGCGATATCGCGGCTTGTCTGCATTTCCTGCTGGTTCACAAGGTGGAACACCTAAATGATTAGCATTTGACTCACACAACAACCAACATGACTTCAAATAGACTCACTAAGTTGATGCGGTTATCCGTCCTTTCGCGATACACCTGGGTCCATCGGTGGCAGATGTCACATTGTGACCTCAACACATCGAATGTACCCATTATGTCTTCTCCGCGGTCAACATTCCAGCTAGCCTTACTGACGTTCAATTTCTCTGCATACTGCGAGTATGCGTCGCGCAGGAAATCTAGCTGCACGTTGAGATCCATGCAGTCTTGACCTAATGAAAGCCACTGAAGAGATATCTCATGCAAATGTCGCGTTGCAGCATCGTAGACCATGTGCTTGTTGTCATATGCTATTTCCTGTATTCGGAGTCAGCACAGTTGATCATCATGCCATTCCCAATTGACGTCATACATATCCGCGCAGTTTCGCGCGTCGCTGGCCAATAGCTACTTGCCATTGTTTAAGACTGTCGTCGGCAGCCAAGGTGTCCAAAAAGAAGGCTCGATGTGCGACACTAGCATCCTTTTCGATGCATGCTTTCAGTCGATCTCGCGCTCCTGATGGGTAGTTGATGCAGAAGTACGTGCTCTGGTCGCATGTGGCAATGAATTGGTTGAAACTGACTGGGCCGTCCCACCCACTGCGGTATTGGTAGCAGATCTCTAAACACCTACTGATTAGATAGGCGGTATTTGAACGCGGATGACCTACCGAGAGCCTCCATGCGACCGTCCTTGCCACATCGCATGAAGCGCTGATTCCCCATCTTAGCCCAATAGCCTTCTTCAGTCCACAAATTACACAATAACAATCCGGACAAACCACAAGTTCTGAGGATACCGATTGTTTTGGGGCGGATACTGAAGTTTCCAGGAAGCCAACCGGAGTTGCATGCCAATGTGTCGACAAAGCTATATCCGCCATCAAGTCATCTGTTGGTACTCGTAACTCGAAAAGCGGATGACAGGTCCCCATCGGCAGGGTCTGACAACTCCGGCCGATGCTACACTGGTAAGAGATGTTTTCCACATACCATACGCGGAGTGATCGTCCTTTAGCATTATCCTTAGTCGGCTACTTCCGTCAAGATCCGGACAATGTGAACCTCAACCGACAGCGCGACATACCTCCATACACTGTTTGAGCTCCGTGTTTGTAGCATTCAGTTTCCAGTCTTCATCTGTGTAAGTTTTCATGCGACAATATTCCAGAAGACTTACGGAGGTCATTTCCTTCTCCATACAACACGTCAACCTTGGCTCGCGGTCCTGTTGCCGCTTCGCACTGTGCTAAGCCCCAGTCGATGATTTCTCGATCCTCTAGATCGACGCCATGCAGGTTGACAGAAGGGGGCTGGCAGTATCTTGAAGCTTCAAAAACAATAGGCTCTTTCGGCCAGTAACGTTGGTCGCCTAGCTCCCTGTCCAAGCGATCACGCCTGTGACGAATGGCCGGGTGCTCGAGTCTTCGGAGATCTGTCGCCATGCCGAGATCTGATGCAAGAGGTAGCATGTAACAAGAATCACACCTCTTTGAAAACCTTGGTCATGATTTCGCGAACTTTGTGGTAGATTGATCAGGCTGAAGACAGCATCGGAAGCGATGCGTGGTTACGTCGGCGGCTTCCGCTTCGCGTCCCAATCTGGCTAAGCTCACATCCTTATCGATTCCCTACGACGCAGCCACCCTTTGCACTCTGCCCTCGCCATGTATACCGCTCGCAGATTCCGGCCACACACACAAGTTCAATCAGGAGTATACAATTGGTATGCCTCAATGTCAAAATTGGTCAGCACGTCGTTGCGTTGTTCGGAAGCATCTTCACTTCCCCTGACGTTCCCGCCCCCTCGTCATTCGTCCACACTCCTCAAGAGACGGTACGCTCCAGCGCATCGTCATCATAGACCTCATCCTACTCTGGGCTATGCTCTTGCCATCGCTTTAGGACACCATCAGGCACATTAGCGATCAGCTCCGCCCTCGTCACCTCCCGTGCCCTGCTTTCTGGCGGACACATTCGAATCTCGGGGTCATGCGAAGGAACGCGATCCTTTCCTTTATGCTCTGCCGGTGTAAGCCATTCAGGTGTTGAAGACCTGGAGCGACGAGCCATGTCGGCGCTGTGGTCCTCGTTCTCGTCTTCGTCTCGGGAGAGCTTCGCAACGGCGGCGAGGAGGTTGGGCATTGCCGCGGCGATGGCTGCTTTGTAAGGCTTTTGTCCGACCGGTGGCACCTGTGCTGCAATCGTCTTTTCGATAATCTCAGTCCTTGACTTTACGGAGTCCTGGAGTGTTGAGTGCAACACGGAGTCCGTTTTCTCGTTAGGTTGTGAAATCGCCGGACCGGGAGACGCTCGCTCTGGGTGTTGCGCTGATGCTGAGATCGATATAGGAGATCCAAGAACATGGCCAATCTCCGCCTCCGTCCTGGTGTGACTTCTACCAGCATGGGGCGAATCTTGTCGAGTGTCGTGCGATGATTCGGATGTGCCCCTACACTGCGGGGATATGTTTGCCGACTGCCTATCGAGCTCGAAGCTGAACGGTTCTCTCGTAACAGAATGTCCTTCAGTCTCTGCGGCAGCGGCAACGTTTTTCGCTTTCCTGGCGATCCAGCCAACCGGACCTGTGCGCGCTCTGGGCTTCGTCAGGGGCGAGATTTCACCTAGTGCTTGTGAGTACTACAGCCATCGCATTACAGCCAGCGAGGGCATAGATTGCTCATGGTGCGCACCTGGCCGCTCCTTGCGAGGGCGTGGATGTTGGGCTTGCTGCATCGTGGCCTTTTCCTCGTCGTTTTGAGCTTCGCCTCCCTCCATGTCTTGTTTTTGGCAGCAATTACAAGATCTGAAAACGCTCCAGATCGTTCGGCAGCCTGCTCTGGATTTTCTGCTGATAGAATTCCAGGCGCTTTTGCTGCTCCGCTTGCAAGAAATAGCCCCTCTCCAGAACTAGTGGAACCGATCATAGCCTACCATGCAAATAGGGTCCAAGACCCTGTTAATCGCTGCATCGTACAGCTCATGATTAGGCGAGGCTCTATAGTAGGCGGAACAGTAGATGATGATGACAGCGATGATGAAGATGGCACCGAACAAACACCTTGAGAGGCCCCGTTGTCAATCTACGATACATGTGTTACGAACGCGGGCCTACGTACCACCATCCAGTTGACCCCGGAAAGCCCCCGCCCTCTGCATTTGGACCAAAAATCGTGGCGCTGTGCGGAATGGCTGGCATCTGGACGTTTGTAGAGATCACTGCTGGGTATGTTATATGACTGAGGGTGTTGCCAGTGGCTGTTTACTTCTGTTGCGTCCTTGTGGCACAGATAACGAGAGGTAGACGAAGCATGTAGGATAGCGATGGTACTTGCTGTTTCAGTGCTAACGATATGTGAGATGAGCTGTAATGACAACGATGGCTAGAATTGCGTCACGATGTTGGGTGAGTCGGAAGATGCGAAAACAAGCCTGCACTAATTAAGAGACAAACTGGTTGGAAGCTGCCTCGCACATCTGCAGTTTCTTCAGGCATGAGTAAGCCTCCTCGATTTCCTCGTGGTAGTCCTTCTCGACTTCCTTATCACCACTTGCTTCAGACTGCGCCTGAAAGGCTTCTCCTCCTTTGCGACCAATACAGTTTGCTTGGGAATTCGAATCTCATTGACGTCTTTAGTATTGGCGCCCGCCACCACTGTCGCGTACAAATCCTCGAGCAGCTGTTCTGCGCCGATTCGGTCCAACACACCTTCCTTCGCTTCGACAATGACGTACGGCGTCGGTCGCCCTTCGCCGCCGACACAGACGCTTTTGACGTCCGGATGCTGCTGGATGCGCACTTCGATATCTTGCGCATGGAATTTTGCCAACCAGTTTAGCTTTGTCAAGTCATCTTTGCGCGCCGAGTAAACCCACCTTGTTCGGCCATCCGAGTCGGTGATGGGCGCGTACAGCTCTTTCGTCTCGACGCGGCCGACACCCTTGAACGCTGGATTCCAAAAGGCCGGCTGGAATATATTCTCGCTCCGATCTCGAGGTCGCTCAAGAACGAGTTCGTGAAGACCTCTCTCACCGTGGTTTGTCGATTCGATACGAACCATTCTACTGCCGTTCTCGGGAACAAAGTCGTGCGTATACCAGAGCTTCCTGTCTGCAGGCCGTATGCTCAACTGATCTCCTGTTTCCGTCGATCCGATGAGCGGCGTCACACGTGTATACTGACACAAGTCGTCTCCGATCGTGCGATCCAGTGCAGCACCGAGAAACATGATGAACTTCAGCGACTTAAGCAACGCCTGTGTGGACGGTTCTTCGTACAAAGTGACCACAGTGTGGGGTGGGCATTTGATGCCATCAATTGGGTTCCGTTTGATGATCTTTTGGAATAGCTCTGGCGACGGGCTAGTGACATCTGGAGGCAACATGATACAAGGACTGTCCATGAAGACTGGTGAGGTGATCATGGCGTGCAGTCCTGCGAGCCACTGGGGTGCGCAACAGTTCAACGCCGTTCGACCGATCCAGCTCTCGTGCGCAATACCGCGAGGCCAATGCCGCTGGCTAAGGAGCGGGCCGCTGCCCATCGCACTCCACATCCCGTTGGTCTGACGTATAGGTTGAGGTGTACCTGTCGTTCCCGATGTGTGTATGATAATGACCACATCGTGTGCAGCCTCCTTAAACGTCTTAGCGTATGGATACCGGTTCTGTGCTTCGCCACTAAGAATCCAATCCAGCGATGACAAAGCAAGTCTTTGCAACCCTGCTTTTTCACCAATAACGGGATCTCTCTGGTCGTCTTCAGCATTGATCCATGCTTTGCACTCAGTGGACTCGATCAGTCCCTTCAGTCCTTCGTCTGACACTCGACCGTCGGGAATGAGGATCTGGAAGTCAAGTCAGCCCAAAATTTGAAAGACAATGAACATATCTGCTACATTGCGACCGGTTTTGATGACCGCAAGCACCAATATTGCATATCTGGGATCATTTGGACCGTAGTACGCGATGGTGTCGTTTCTCGTTGCCTTGCCCAGGTGATCATCAAGCCAGTAGGCTACCTTATCGATTGCTTTTGCGAGTTGTGCCCAGCTAATGGTTTCGTAGCCCTTACTCTCCCAATCAGGGCCTGGGTAGCGCATGTATGTGTTATGTGGTGTCCATTTCGCTTTCTCTTCTATTGCCGTTATCATTAGCTTTCCTTGTTGGTAAGCGTCTGCATTTTCTGGCATAGGACCCATATTTTGCCTCGAATGCAACAGAGTATCCGCAAATGCTAAGTCTCCAGACGCTGAAGATAACAACCGATACAGCAGCCACCTTCTTTATAAGATACTATGGCAATACACTCATCACTTCAGCCGCACAAACCCCGGGTATGACATTGATGACTATACAAACTCGATCGCCGCACAACAATACTCATAGGGTAGAATCAAGTCAACTCAAGCTATTGGTCCTAGCGAGTAAGCACTTTGAACGCGTCTTGGCCTACATAGTGTTGGTGCTTAGCTCAGCCTCACCAAGCGGGGTTCGCCCGATAGGATGGACAGGGGTTGAACAGATCGCTGACGGGCGAAACAATAAAATTGGCTATATTCCGAACGTAGTCTATCCGATATTTCTCTGGTCGGCACTTCTTGACGTGGCAAGAGAGCACTATACCTTATTCTCGACATTTACGTCAGGAACCTTGGTTTCCGCCCGGTTTTGCTCCTCAGCAATGACATCAGCGGGAATGCGATCGGGAGTCGAGTTCACGAGCATCAGCATCGGAAACAGTGCCAAAGCCATCAAACCAAACGTAACGCACATTCCGATGAGTGGGCTCGTCTTGATCTGTGTGTTCATGCCGTATGAGATAGCTTGTCCAACAGCTTCCAGACAACGGAAGGCAGCACCATGGCGGACATTTGCTGGATCAGATTAGACTAAAGCTTCCAAAGCGCGGGAATTTACGACTTACCCTGAGCATCAGTCGCAAAGGACGAAAGAAGCCAGTACATGTATGACTGCGAGAGCGGACCAGTCGTTTGCACGAAGAAGTATGGCAGGAAGGACCGCGCATACAGTGAATCTTCCCAGTCGATCTTGCCCGGGTGATGGTTCTTGAACTGTGCCTGCATCACAATCGACCAAATGTACACTCCAAGGTTGAGTGTCACCACGGTGCCGAGACCGAGCTGTGCACGCCGGCGCTGGCTGACGCCTTTCAAGTCGAGAATGAAACCAAGACCGAAGCATCCGACGATACAGAAGAAGGGCGAGACAAGCGAGGAGAGGGCGCGAGCTCGAACGGTGAAGTACGTTCCGAGATAGGTTGACCAGGTCCCGCTACAGATCATTAGCATAGTACTACCAGTCGGCATCGGGTATCACGTGCCTGTAGAAAAATGACCAGATGGCCCAGAATGCGGAGAGCAGAATGAGCTTCGACGTCATCGTCACCTTGATGAGCTTGAACTCCTTTTTGGTCGGCAGCTTCTCTGAGACAAGGATGCGCGTCCCGTCAGACCGCACGACTCGTTCCAAGGGCGAAATAAGGAAGGCAAACGGTAGAGCCATACACTCGATGATGAGGAACGCGATGTATGTATCCGGTGTCACACCACCAACGGCGCCTTTGACATGGTTCTTGGACAAGCTTGATGATGTCAGCACACGATTTGCTCACGCATTTTCAACAGGCGAGGGACTTACTTGATAGCGCCTCCGACGAGCTGTCCAAGGTTACGAGCCACGATCCAAAGCGCCAGATACTTTCCACGAGACTGTGACGGAGCAAGCGACATAATCGTTCCTGATTCGGCCACATACCATGTGCCAGTTCCAATGCCGGTAAAGAAGCCTCCCAGGATGAGATACCACTGGTTACCAAATTTGGAGTTGCAGTAGTACGATGAGCCACGGATGGGAAAAGAGCATGCGCCAATGACGAGTGCCCACTTTGTACCGAGCTTGTTGACGATGGGACCGCCGAGGGCGCAGCAGATGGCCAACATGGTGTAGTTTATTGCGGTTGCGATGTTGGACGTTTGAGGGGTGGCGAGACCACCTCCACCGAGTCCTGATAATGTTAGCTATCGATCTCTGAGCTGGACTGGTTTGACGTCTGCAAGACTCACCGGCAATTGCATCAGCCATAGCTGGACCACAGAACGCCTGGACGCTGAGCAGCATCATCTGCGTCAAGCTATGCTGCCAAACACGTTTCCATAGAGGCACAGTCCTCTCATATTCTTCCATATTCATTCTTTCATCAGCTACTTCGTACACGGGTGGTGCGTTCATCGGGTCGCAACCCTTGGTGCGAAGGGCATCGTCGTTCCCACCGGCGTGGGTGTTTGGTGGAGCTGCATCGAACACAGACATCTTGAATAGATGGCAGAACAACGATGACAGGAGGGAAGACAAAAAACCCTTAGGTTGCAGTTGACCTTCGAGGTGTGATGTATCTTCAGTAGCAGGCTTCACTCCCCTTTATACACATGCCCATACCTTCCTATCTCTCCCACCCTCGCGTAACCTATCCTCGGCTTATCTGTGGATCCCGGAACCATGATACCCCAGGTCGGGGAACTTCTCCAACTGATAGGCACGAGGGTCCAAGTTGAAGCCCAGCGGCGTGGATTTCCGCGTGCCTGCAGACATTGCACGCTATGCCAAAAACGGCAATGAGAACAGTCGGGAATAGTGGAGCGCAAGGCTAGTGCGATCAAGGCATGGCAAGGCTGCGCTAGGGATGCTGGTTGCAGCTTGTGAGGCTTGAGATGGGGCTCGTGCTTTGCAGATGCGAGTCAGGCTCGGCGGATCCAGGAGATTTGCCGACGCCGGTGGAAGGCTTGCACGATTGGGGAAATTGGAACAGTTCAGTTTGAAGCAGAGGTCGATCTGGCTATCGTCGCTATCGCATCCATTGTGGGAGTATCCGGGACAGTTTCGTAAGGCCCGCAGCTGTGTCCCCACTTCTTACCTCATCGGGCAACTTCAACAGTCCGGGTCACCAAGCGAGGCACGCGACCATCATCCGATGTACGACCGATCTTATCTCCTAATAACACCCTCGGTCAATCAGTAAACCCACATTCTCTCGCCGTGAGGAGATGCCTTGGTCTGGCCTCCAGCTCATTCTTGCAGTGGCGTGTACGTTTCCACTCGAAACATAGCCGCCACTCACTATCCCTCCCAACATTTTTCAACACCCTCACTTGTCCCCGTTCATTGACTCCAAAAACCCATCTTAACACCCAAAACTTGAACATACGCAAAATAATCCAACACCATGGCCCCATCTCGTCATACAACCAGCGTCATCATCGTCGGCGGCGGCGGCACCATCGGATCCTCGACCGCCCTGCACCTCGTTCGCGCAGGCTACACACCCTCCAACATCACAGTCCTCGACACATATCCCATTCCGTCTGCACAATCAGCTGGAAATGATCTCAACAAGATCATGGGCATCCGGCTGCGGAATAAAGTCGATTTACAGCTGAGTCTTGAAGCGCGGCAGATGTGGAAGGAGGATGAGCTGTTCAAGCCGTGTTTCCACAACACCGGACGGGTAGGTCAGCTCCGATTACTTTGCCGCGGATTGGAAGATTATGTTGTGATGGAAGCTGACGAATTGTGAAGCTTGATTGTGCACATGGCGAAAAGGGCATCACAGGTCTGAAAGCAGCGTATCAAGCACTCCTCGATGCGAATGCAGGGCTCGACGCGACGAATGAGTGGCTTGACGACGAAGATTCTATTCTGGAGAAGATGCCACTTCTCCAGCGCGACCAGATTGCCGGGTGGAAAGCAGTCTTCAGCCAGGACGGCGGATGGCTCGCTGCTGCGAAAGCCATCAATGCGATTGGCGAGTATCTGCGCGATCAAGGCGTGAAGTTTGGATTCGGTGGCGCGGGAAAGTTCAAGGCACCGCTTCTTGCCGAGGGCGTTTGTATCGGTGTTGAGACGGTGGATGGGAGTAGGTATTACGCTGACAAAGTTGTCCTGGCGGCGGGGGCGTGGAGTCCTGCTTTGGTTGATTTGCAGGAGCAGTGTGTGTCCAAGGTATGCCCACCACGCTTGCCGATCTGGAAGTGGCAATGCGTGCTAATTGTGACAGGCTTGGGTATACGCACACATTCAACTCACGCCCGAGGAAGCAGCTGCTTACAAGGACACCCCGGTGGTGTACAATGGCGATCTTGGCTTCTTCTTCGAGCCCAATGAGAACGGCATTATCAAGCTCTGCGACGAGTTTCCCGGCTTCACGAGGTTCAAGCAACATCAGCCATTTGGCGCTTCAGCACCCAAGCGCATCTCAGTGCCAAGATCGCATGCAAAGCATCCAAGTGATACGTACCCGGACGCTTCGGAAGTCAGTATCAAGAAAGCTGTCGCGACGTTTTTGCCACAGTTCAAGAACAAGGATTTCGTGAGGAGGGAGATGTGTTGGTGTACAGATACAGCAGACGCAAACTTGTTGATTTGTGAGTATCCAGAATGGAAGAATTTCGTGGTTGCCACAGGAGATAGTGGGTGAGTGCAATGTTGGAGCAAGCAACTTGATTGTGCGCTAACGGTGTTGCGTAGGCATTCATTCAAGCTTCTGCCGAACATTGGCAAACATGTTGTGGAACTGCTCGAAGGTACATTAGCAGAAGATCTGACATATGCCTGGCGTTGGCGACCGGGGAATGGTAATGCGCTGCAGTCGAGACGATCAGCACCGGCAAAGGATCTAGCTGATATGCCGGGTTGGAAGCACGACAAGTTGCCTAGGTCTAAGCTGTAGCTCATTCATGAAGTGGGCTTGCCGCCTGTTATAACGCCATTTGACTATGACTCTGTGCGCCTTCCAGCCGAATTTCCAAAACGCTGTCCGCCCGACCAATCTAATCAGAAAATAACGACGCCATCCGCAGGCTCAAACAACACATATCCATAGTGAATTAAGTGATTCCTGATGCCCAATTCGGGACCAAGTCTATATCTATTTGCCAAACGGACCAAGTACGCGCGAATATCGGCTCCATTTTGACACTTCGCCCCCAACTCCGACCGGAAGTTGCGCAGCGGAGGCCCGAAGAGTGGTCCGCGGTCGTTCACAGTCGTGAAAAGGTCGTCAACCAAAGGCTGCAGCAGCATGCGGAAGAGAATGTGATCAAGGCGACGAAAGTTCGTCAAGAGACGGAAAATGGGAAGCCAAGTACCATCGACCAATCGCATACGCTCAAGATATAATTTAGACAACTGCTGATCATCGAGAGACTCAAGAAATTGAATGAGTGCGTTCTCTGTTACAGTGAATTGAGTCAAGTCGAGCACTCTAAGATTCCGGAATGTCGTTTCTTGAAGAATGCGCATTGAGGCAGTGCAGCATTGGCAGTATGACTCTGCTCTACATGCCTCCAGCTCGAGTGTGACAACGTGAAATGTGCGAGGGGCGTTGACGGTGGGCGCAAATCCATGTCCGTGGTCTCTGATGGTCAAGGAAAACAGGTTTGGAAGATCGAACGCTGGCCAAAGTTGAGGTAATGACTAAGTGTCCCCATCTGTTAGAGCCACTGGAAGCTGCGGAGAACGAAAGGAGGGGAAGGTGACGAGGCCTGTGGGACTGGGATACTGAGAGTCAATCTCCACCCGTATGATCTGCTTGTCGAAGCCGCTTTGTCTGATTGCTCGGCAGGCGAGATTGTCGCGGGCAGGCAGAAAAGTCACACCAGAATCCCTTCTGTCTTGCCAGCTGACGAAGTAAAATTCGGTCAGCTCGACGATATAGTTCGGAAAGCCGATGCTTTTAAGCATACGATGCAGACCCATGACACGTGGCCTCGGTCCCCATTCACAGTTGAATCCTGTTCTGGGGTGGTGGCTGCGCTTAATACCCAAGTTGACTTCCTTAAGACTACATGCGCTTTGGAGATCCTGGAAGATATCTGTCAGGATGGCTAGGGCTTCTCCAGATTTCTCGAACGCTTGCTGAGCAGGAATAGTCGTCTTAACCATGGTACTAAATTCTTTCGATTCCGGGTCTATGGGCAAATGACCCAGCCAGTCTCGGCAAGGCGGCCGAGAAGGATGTTGGCGCAGTGTGTAAAGCCCGTGATCGATGAGCTTGATGTACTGGATCTCGTTCTTCCAGCGCTGGTTGCTCAACAACCCTCGAAGAGTTAGCAGACCGTCACGGGTCAGGAGGACGTCAAGATGTTTGAGCTTTGGTAAGAAGAACTTGGTCAAGAGATGGTTGGTGGAGACTAGTGAGCTCCTGTTGACGCCACGCATGGGTAGAAAGTCGTTGTACTTCAAAAGACCCTCGATTTGGTTGGCAAGCTCCCCAGGAAGCCTCCGTTTCCAAGGGTAGGGATGATCTGGTGTGGGCGACATGATTGTGAGCGTTCGTAGGACGAGGTGGTGTAGTAAATAGCTATGGATGTTACGAATGGTGTGTCTGCAGAATGAGAACTAGACAGGCTGATGCCGCGGTCAGGTGACAGCGAAAGCATGCGTGCAAGACTTTGTGTATTTGCGCTACTGCTTGAGAGCAACTGGGGAAGGATGGCGTCACTAAGGGAAGGCTCAGTGCTTTGAAAGGCAGGGTGGTCACGGACAGATGGTAAGAGGGGTTGGAATGGCGAGGGCAGGAGTGATACCATCACCCACATCCGATGCATTGCAGCCAACGTAACGACAACGTTAAGGCTATTCCCCATACTTGAGAGACAGCTGAGGATGGTCCGAAAAGTGAATGTTGATGACGCGAAAACTTAATTGTGCGCCCTTGTCACGGAGCTTAACAGAAGCTCCAAATCCAATTCCTGAGATGAAACAGTGCACTTGTGTATGCAGGACGGTGTGGAGGACGATGTTAGCATTCGAGGCAAGGTGGACGGCGTGGCAAAGTGGAAGCGTGACTTCGCGGAAGAGCAACCGCGACCGTGCTCAATTAGCGCGTCGATGACGTTAGCCACTGCGAGTGAAAGTGTCAACCATCATCGCGGCTCTTTGTCGCCTGAATTGCCGCCCTTTAGCTTTTGGTGGCAGGGCAGCCTTCACATTCACCGGGCAAATTACTCGTGCCGTTCGTCTAGGCAGTCGTCGCCTTCGTCTGCGCTTCACCTCACGCCATCGCCTCCCGCGCTGTTGCCTCCAACGCAACTTTTGTCGCGCGCCTCGACTTTACGCCGTCCTGCATCTTCACGCATACAAATGAGCCGACGTATGCTCTGTCCTTTTTCCTGCCGGGTTCCGCAAAGTTCTAGCTCATAATGACACCCCAAGACGAAGCTGCGCCGGTCGCTGCGCCCGAAGTCACCAACACCAATGTGGCAGAGGCAGGCGAAGCGAGGCCCGAGGCCACCATAGTCGAAACTGTAAATGAAGACATGGAGGAGCAGTTGCCGTCAGATGCAGACGAAGAGACGCGGCTCAAGTTCCTCACGACTGGCACACGCGCGCAAGATGACCTCGAGCGCGACATTGGACGGCAGGCGGACCAGCTGCTCACTGAGCAAGCTGATGCGCGCGACAAGAAGCGCATCGAGAAGGCAGAGGCAGAAGCCAAGCGCGCCGAAGCTACCATACAGAAGCTCCGAAGTCGTCTGGCATTGCCTGCGCTAGACACGCAGAAGGCGAAGCTGCGCGGCGAGATCGCCATGCATCGCGGGAAGATCGATGAGCTCGATGCAGAGATGGACGCGATACAACAGCGCATCAACGACCGGCACAAAGCTTCGATTGGCGACGATGTTGACGACGGCACTAACGGACCTCTGCCGAATGAGAGTCGTCGCGATTACCTGATACGCACCGGCAAGATCACGCCCTTCTCAAAGCTGGCACAGACTCAGCCGGGATCAGGGACGCTGGGAGAGACGATGCTGGACGCTGAAGTGGAAGACATGGTGGAAGACGCAGCAAAAGGTCCCGTGTCACATCGCAACCTCATGAAGCCCGGCTTTCAGGACGCCGAATCCAGCTCAGAAGCTCCTAGTCCCCAGCCAGCTATCCGCTCGCACAAACGTCGCAAAGTCACTCGTCTCAGCGACGACTCTGTATCGCGAGGGTCGAGTGCCGGCCCGGGAATTACCGATGGCGATTCGGATGATGCTTTCGACCCAGGCCTAAGCGATCGGCAGCTGGCGACGCTGGACGAGTCCGACGGTCTTTCTGGTGAAGTGACTCAAGACGACGACTTCATGCCGGATACGGTCGGACGAACGCCCAGAGCTCGCGGCAAGAAGCGGAAGGTTAAGACAGCTCCTGTTGACGAGGTGGCAGAAGAGGACCTGGCAGGCGTAGACGACGGCAACGAGAGGGTATACGGCAAGCGCATGGACAAGTGGAGCACAAATCGTGCGGCGGCACGAAAGCGAGCCAAGGAGAAGAGCGGTGATACCACTGCTGATGAGGAGGGAGAAGCGGAATGCTTTTTGCCACATCCTACCGAACCAGACACCGAGTTTGACGGCGGTTTCCGCATTCCCGGTGACATATTCCCGGCGTTGTTCGACTACCAAAAGACTGGCGTGCAATGGCTGTGGGAGCTGTATCAGCAGAATGTAGGTGGTATCATCGGCGATGAGATGGGCTTGGGTAAAACCATACAGGCCATCTCATTCGTTGCCGGTCTTCATTACTCGAAGCTCCTGACGAAGCCTGTTATTGTAGTATGCCCAGCCACTGTCATGAAGCAGTGGGTCAACGAGTTTCACCGATGGTGGCCAGCTCTGCGTGTTTCAATCTTGCACACCTCCGGCAGCGGTATGCTAGACACGCGTCGAGAAGATCGGCTGGAGAGAGAGATGGAGCTTCGGAGCTATGGCGACTATGACACCACCTTGACAGGCGCAGGCAAGCAAGCCAAGAAAATCCTCGAAAAGGTCAAGCGGGATGGCCACGTCCTCGTCACTACCTACTCAGGTCTGCAGACTTATTCAGAATTTCTTATACCCACCGAGTGGGAATGCGCCATATTGGACGAGGGTCACAAAATCAGAAATCCCAATACGTCCATCACAATTCACTGCAAGGAGTTGCGAACGCCGAACCGCATCATCCTGTCGGGTACACCAATGCAGAACAATCTGACCGAGTTATGGTCACTTTTTGATTTCGTCTTCCCCATGCGCCTCGGCACTCTGGTCAATTTTCGAAATCAGTTTGAGTTCCCGATCAAGCGTGGAGGCTATGCCAACGCATCAAACCTGGAGTTCGAGACAGCAGTACGATGTGCCGAGACACTCAAAGATGCCGTCAGCCCATACCTCCTTCAGCGCTTCAAGGTTGACGTAGCCACGGATCTGCCGCAGAAGAAAGAGCAGGTCTTGTTCTGCAAGTTGACACGTCAGCAGCGTATGGCCTACGAGGGCTTCTTGGCGTCCGAAGACATGAAATCGATTGCGAGTGGCAAGCGGCAGATGCTGTATGGAGTTGACTACCTGCGCAAGATCTGCAATCATCCAGATCTCACGGAGCACAAAACTTTGTCTAAGCAACCAGGCTACGACTATGGTGCGCCGAACAAGTCGGGCAAGATGCAGGTTGTCAAAGAACTACTGTCGCTATGGCGAAAAGGTGGTCACAAGACCTTACTGTTTGCTCAGCACCGTATCATGCTCGACATACTCCAAAGGTTCCTTGATCATCTGCCGGACATCAACTACCGGCGTATGGATGGCGAGACACCAATCAAGGATCGCCAAGATCTCGTCGACGAATTCAATAACAATCCTGATCTGCACGTCTTCCTACTGACTACAAAGGTCGGCGGTCTTGGTGTCAATCTAACGGGCGCCAATCGTGTAATTATCTACGATCCAGATTGGAACCCGTCGACCGACATTCAGGCGCGAGAGCGTTCGTGGCGTCTTGGGCAGAAGCGCGAGGTTGAGATATACCGCCTCATGTCTGCAGGCACGATAGAAGAGAAGATTTATCACCGTCAAATCTTCAAGCAATTCTTGACGAACAAGGTGTTGAAAGACCCTAAGCAGCGTCAGACGTTTCAGATGGGCGACCTACACGACCTGTTCACACTAGGCACCGAGAACGTCGACGGCGAGACAGAGACGGGCAACCTCTTCCGAGGTTCAGAAGTCAAGTTCGATCAGAACGGAGAGACAAAAGCGCCATCAAACGAAACAACTGCCGCAGCCGACCTGGCAGCGGTCACTGGTATCTCACGTGCCGAAGAGTTCAAAGCACCAGTCTCAGACTCTGAAGACACAGCCGCCAAAGAGTCTGGTGATGCCAAAGACGACGCAGTCCCAACAGACTCGCGCCTCATGTCCACCATCTTCGCTCGCACAGGCGTCCACTCGGTGCTCGAGCACGACCAAATCATCAACTCGACTGCCGGTGGCCGAAAACGAAAAGTGCAGGCTGATCCAGCCTTCGTCCAGCGCGAGGCAAGACGGCAGGCCGCCATCGCAGCTGAGCAACTCAAGAAGAGCATGGAAGAAGCACGACATGTTCCTGCCGGCGTACCTACATGGACAGGTCAGTTCGGTGAAGCCGGACGTCCTGAAGCTCGCGGTATCGGTAGCTCGCGCGGTGGACGAGGAGGTCGCGGCGGCGGACGAGGCGGCGCTGCACCATCATCGACATCCATACTGTCCAATCTCGCAGCGCGCCAGGGCAGGCCCGATCCCACCAATTCCTCTGCATCGTCGCGCGCTTCTACACCGCCGCAGTCCTTCCGTGGCAAACGCATGCTCGAGATGATTCGCGACTTCATGATGACCCATGGCGGCGTCGTGCCGAGTCAGATGCTGATCGATCATTTTGATCGGTATTGTCGCGCGCAGCCTGGTAGGAACGAGGAGTTCAAGGAGATGCTGAAGATGATTGCGACGCTGGAGCGGAGCGGGAGTGCGCAGAGGGGGCGGTGGGTGTTGAAGGATGAGTGGAGATCGGGGAGAGGGCGGGGGCAGGCGTAATGCGACATCTGAGGTGATGCTGGAATTGAGCGGTCAGCTTTGAAGTCGTATGTTCAGCGATGATCTCATGGTGGGTGGACGGGCTTGGAACAGCGTTTTCTGGGCATTTAACGGGGCGTTTCGGATGTTGGGAAAGATACCATTGCATTCTTGCCAAGTGCTGGCATGCATATCTCGCATCTTGTTTACGCAACAAACACATCAACAACTTCGAAAAACACATACAAACACCACGCACTTGTTCACGTGTAATGCTCTCGCATTGATAATGCTACATTAGCCATCGTGACATGATCGCTTCACCAAGACTATTACATCCCAGATCCTTCCTCCTCTTCTGCCGTCCTCCTTTTTGCGAAGATTAGTACTTTATATGCGAGCCCACATGCCTTGCCATCCAAAATCATCATGACTCCTTAAAACGCCGTGCATAAGCAACCCCAGTGAATGATTGTAAATGCGCCGCAACAATCCGCCATCGCTGGCGCTAGCTCCTTCTTTTAAATGCGACATAAGGAGTGTAATATAGACAGGTATTGAAGGGAAAAGGGAATGCCGTTCGTCGTGAGGTAGGTATTTTTGCTTGCATGTTCGCTGTTCACCATAGGCCGAAATTGTGCGTGAAAAAGAGGAGCGAGGCAATGGTTGTGCCGGAGGTGAGGAGGAGGACTTTGAGCGTCATTTTCTCGGTGGCGGAAAGGGCGCCGTTCTTGACGCAGTTTGCGCATTGGAAATCTGGGGCTGGGTCAGCGTGCCGATTGAGGAGTTTGGGATAGTTGGCGTCGTACCTTTCCACTCGACGTACGGCTGCGGTGTGTACATGCCGAAAGTGAACTGGTTGAATACAGCTAGATATCCTGCGCGTGGCGCCGTTGTGACTTCAGACTGGGAGTCGTAAATCAGGAGTGTGTATTTCTCTGTCAAAAACGGCGGCTGTCCGCTCGGTGTGTTCTCGGTGTCCCAGAGCACTTTTGTGTTTGTTGCCGACATGTTGACTGCGAGGGTGTATGTCGCCTGGTTTGCCGAGCATGACGCCATCACATCGATGTACGATGGCGTTACGGACAAAGAGGTGTAGTTCCAGGCGAAGGTCACCCAGTCGCCAACTTTGTAAAATTGATCGCCGGCCAGCGCATTGGGGGTCACCATGGTGAGGCCGCCGGCGGGTAACCGAGGGTCGAAACTTGTCGACTTGGGTTTCCCTGTTGTTACTCGTGTGCCCTGGGAGCCTGAAGCCCGCGCTGAGCCGCTTGCTTGGTTTGTGGAGGAGGCATTATCGTTGTTGTCGTCGTTCGAGGTTGGGGTCGCTTGGTCCGACGATCGCACGGCGGCCGTGCTTCGTGCGGCTTGTGATGATTGTTGGGAGTCTATGAAGAAGAGTCAACGTTGCGCTCCGGCAGTCTACGGATCAAACATACTGTCGTCCTGTCGTCCAAACAGCGCAGCCTTGACGTCGCTCATGCCATGTATGTTGTCGAATGCATCGATGGCGCTGGCAACCGATGACATGGCCACAACAACCGCGAGCAGTTGAGTTGGCCTCATCTTAGAAAAGTGGAATTATATTATGTCGGGGTCCGGATCAAGACGCTGCGAGCCTCTGGAGTGTGTGACGCGGGGAGAAGGCGGGAGGATGAGGTCGTGGGGCCGGTAGTGCAACGAGAATTTGGTGTTTCGTCGGGATGTCAACAAGGCTAACTACGCGTTCGGAGGCGGGCAACACAGACGACTGCAGCAAATCTCCTACGTCGAAAAACGAGCGACTGGCGAAGGAGAAGGTGAGTCGGACGGTGTTGAAAACGGCCGGTAGCGATTGAAGTTGATAGCAAGGTAAGAAAGGATGACAGCCATGGTAGGGAGCTCAACGTGCCAGGGGCGTTATTTGCACTAAGCCTGATGGCGGGCTAGCGCGACATTCGCCGCATTATTATTAGTATCGATGATCCGCCCGTATTCACTAGAACATCATCGTCGAACTCCTTTCCTTGTGTCACTCGCAATTTTAAAACTTTCGGACTTCTTAAAGGCACGCTGGGGGCATCTGCGTTGGTCGCTCTTGTCTGCTGAAGATGTGTGGTCGGTCGTGACTTCCGTTGTTCTGTTGTTCTTTCCGATCATGACGAAACCGTTTATGCGCCTTCCGCATGCGATGTTCCGTTTCTCAGGCGACACAGCCACTCTTTTCAGACTCCGCCTTTCTGCTTCCACCGCATGTTTTCATGCAACCTCGTCAGCTTTGTTTGCGCCCGTTGTCATGAGAGCTGTATCTGCTTAGTTTCCCTTCTGTCCTTTTTTGGGCATCTTCTGTCGCATGTCAGCTATCGCTGCCTTGTCTTACTTGCTTCGCTGCTAAACCGTTGCATCTCTTTGTCACCATCATCCAAGCTGCGGTTTCACATGGTTGCCCGCTCGCGAGGTTCGTAAGACGACAACCACGCAGAGTATTGGAAGATTTGCAGCATTCTCTGGCGAAAGCACGCAGAAGAACAGAACTGTAGTGTAGAACTACTCTCGTCCTTCCCTAAATGCATTATTGTGTCTAGACTGAGCCTCAGCGGCGCTGAAAATTCGGCCAAGATCAATCCCATGCACGTATGCTTCCCTATTCAAACCTACCAGCAACGTTTCCGATTTGGCCGTCCAAGTTCATCATGAGATTCCTTCCAGGGCCACCGGGTTCAAGCACAAGAATTGTACTGTTTCAGAACACATGGCGATTACAAAATGGATGGTCCCCCCGTTAACCGCCGGCAAAATTTGAGATGGCCTTCTTCATTGGCAATACGCTCATCGAGGTCCACGGATGAATTGCAGCCATTGCCCTTGCCATCCACAAGGCGCGCATGGATTATACTGCCCTCCAGTCGCGCATCCCGGGCGCTGTTGTGGAAGTACACGCCCTCCCGTCCGAACTTGCCCCAGATGTTGCCGAGGTATCGACTGATATCCAACTAGACCGTTGCATCTCACCTACAGGAGTGTAGTATTCTGCAACAAGGAATAGGCCTTCCAGTACCATGTTGTGGCTTGCTTGAGAGAAAGATATTATATGTCGGAGAGAAATCGGAAGTGTGATGGAGAATGAATAAGCCGCCATCAAGATGTAAGTCGACTCGAGGTAATACTTTCGGGGGATAGCAGCAGAATGATAATAACAGCTCTTGAGCGCGGTGCGAATGAAGGGAAGTAAGCAACAACCTGCGGGCGTCGATGTGCAGGCAAATGCTTGACAAATGTCAAAAACCTGTTGTATCGCTGTTCACAGTTGGTTCAGAGGTACTTGTACAAGCAGGGCTAGAAGCGCTTAGATCACTCGCTCAACTCAACTAGTCACGGGATCCAGAAGCCGCAGCTCATCAACTAAGCGCAGGACCATTTGGGACCTGGCAGAGGAAGACCGCATATCGACAGACGACTAATAAATCGGTAGATGCCCGGTTTTGAATGGAGTCTGCGGAGGCATACATAGACGCTGGAGGCCAATGAGTAAATCCTCCCAGGTCAGTTTTGACCGACTTTTAGTGACATAGCAATATATCACCATGTCTCGACACCTTCACTCTCTACATCCCGGTTACTGGCCGCATCACAGGCCTTTGCCAACAGATTGCACCGCGCATGACCTTTACGCGAAGTGACATTTTTCCAGGTAAATACATGGTAGTCACTACCGAATCAGCCGGTACATGGATGCAACTACTCGCGAACCATGCATTGGGCCAAAGCTACACCCACAGTAATTGTTGACGAACGTTTCTGAACTTTTCTTGGCCAACGACCGATGTGTGCTATGGAAGCTATCAAAAGGACAACCAGCATCTTGGCTCGACCATGTTTGCGAATGCGAGATCCGCATCTGAGCGCAGCGGATGCAGTCAAGCGGGCAGTAAGACATTGCGGGCCACCTCCACGCGAGTGCGGAGATGAACGCTAAAAGCATGGAATCGTGGCCCCAGCCGAGACACAGGAAAGCGGCAATTGGCCATCCTTGACAGGTTTGCGACAACATCCCGGCCCATGTCAGACGTACGCGTGAACCGTACGCTGCATCTCTGATTTATCCACAACCCGGCCAACTCATGCAAATGCCAGCATTTCTTGCAATCCAGAGCATCAGCGTTGCACAACTGCGGGGAAGCCGACAAATGTGACAGCGCCGCTCCGAAATAATCATTTATCGACAGATTGGACCACAACGAGGCAGGAACTTGGCATCACGCTATTTGCCTCTGCCTCTTTTGGGGTGACGTGCAAGGCTCCCGACTCGCTGAGCTGCTGAAGCTGAACAGGCTTCTCCTGACTCGTATCCCTGTGGGGTTCTGTACCCTTGTGTATGATCGCCATCTCGACCCCGTCAGTGCGGACTTCGAACGCCTTTTCAAGATTTGGCCAGAACACCTCCTGTTCTCGAATGTCTTGCGCTCAACGTTCACCTGTAGCTCTCACGCGCTGGCTTCGTCTGGAGTACTTCACTACGTCTCCAGTGTGTCTGCCCTTTCGACTGCGCTCTCGATGAACGCCTTGATTTTGTGACACTTTCAGAGAGTTTGGGGTCACGGCGCAACATGGCTGTCCATGGGCAGCTTTCGGTAGTACTGGCCTTCGTTCTGACTGGACTCTCCACCGTTGTTGTAGCCCTGAGGTGAGCATCAATCAGAGCTAGAGAGCCGCGACTGCTAACAAGTCCAGATTCTACAGTCGACATTTCCTCGTGGGTAAACTCAGCGCTTCAGACTGGGTCATGTTCCTAGCATTGGTAAGTCAACTCAGCCCAGCATTCGCTAAGAGACGCTGCTAACATTATCTAGATAGCAGCCTGGGGAAGTGTAGTGGTCAACTGGTATGTGATCCACTTTCTGGATTACACTGGCGTCAACGTAAGACAGATATCTGCTTTTCCCAGAGTCGCGCTCGCTAAGTTTTACAGAGCAGAGACACGTTCGCAGTAGTGGCGACCGGGTCACTTCTTACGCTATGGATCTATAGGATCAATTACATCCTCGACCTCTGCCTGATCAAGACCTCCATTCTACTATTCTACAACTACATCGCATCGTCGCGTAAAAGCTTCCACTACCTCGTGCGCACACTCCTGACCATCATTCTACTCGGCAGCGCCTCCATGATAGTTGCGTCAATCCTCACCTGCCGTCCCGTCAGCGACGCATGGTCCTTTACCGTCTTCGAGGGCGGCTTCTACGGCATATACGCGACCCAATGCTACAACCCCGGACCCTTCTGGCTCGCCAACGCCACATACAACCTCGTCACCGACGTGCTCATCTGGCTGCTTCCCATCGTATTCTTCCTCAACCTCAAGACGATGAAATTGCGCCGCCGCCTCGAACTCGTCGCCATCTTCTCCGTCGGCATCATGGCCATCATCGCATCCGCCGCTCGCCTACGCGTCCTGGTCCTCTGGCTCTCCGACTTCATCCACCAAGGCGAAAACACGGCAGAACTCATGATCTGGAGCCAGGTCGAACAAAACGTCGGCATCATCGCTGGCTCCATCCCCTTCCTGCGCCCGCTTTTTCGCAAGGCGCTTCTGAGGGTGCGAAGTAGGGAGCAGCCGAGTCCGAGCCCGGCGGTGGGTTTGATAAACGACGGTACGCCGGATGCGCATGTCCTGGCCCGCACGCCGATTATACCGTCGCCTAGTCCGACATTTGATGGGAGCAGGGAGTTTAGGATGCCGCGGAGTGATTTGCAGCCGATCGAGCCGGCTCGGTCGCAGTGTTCGTGGGGCTCGACGGTGTGGGATGGGAGCCAGGTTCGCCAGATCTTCCATGCCTGAGGCCAGGCCCGGTCCCGTGGGACGATGGAAAGATTCAACTAGACGACTTTCGGTTGCTGCATGGGCAGCGCCACTGCAATCAGCATACAACAGCTCTCTAAGCCCGGCACACCCAAGCATGGAATAGGACTTCATGTTACGCTTGGCGTGCCCAGTCTACAATGACTGAGCTAAGACGTGTCGAAGAGCTATAGAGCGCGTTCGGCCGCGTCGCTGGAGGCGTGATTTGGACACTGCTTTGTTGGAGGGAATACAGCGAGAGGAACAACATGTACGTCTCCGCCGGGGGGATCGCGGTGTAAGAAATAGCAGACTCAGCCAGAGAAACAGAAGAACACGGCGGACAAGTGTATATGACGGGTTCAAGCACCAGAGCAAAGGACTTCAGTGGCTCAGCTGCACACCAGTGTACGGACGACTTTGTCTCGTGTAATATTGTCGATCCTCTCACTTTCACCTCAGGCGCGTCACAATATGACGCAATCACCTCCATTTGCCTATATATTCAATGTATCGATCACTCTCTCATAACACGAGCACTTAGTAGAATCAAGGGTGGTTCAGTGGCAAAAGCAACAGTTCCTCTTGTGATGGCTTCCGATTAGTTCTGGGTTCACTCACCGAACGGTGCTTGTGTTTTTTGTTTTTCGCCTTTGCGATGCGAGGGTTGTGGGTTCGAAACTTGGAGTCGTCTCTATTTTGGCATGCTCTGCGGCCTTTTTAAGAGGTAATGGCAGCACATTTCTACAGTCGGCAGTAATCGCGCCGAGGCACGTAGAGCGATGTTCGAACAGAAAGATTGAGGAAGAAGAGTTTGGCTGCATGAACAAGATCGGCGAAACACAGCGACGAGAAGAGACACTGGGAGCACTACACATAGGTTTTAGTAGGAGAGCTGGAGCTAAACAATACTGGATTTGGTAGATATGGGCCATACAATCAAGCCACTCGGCACTTTTCGTGCATACTATACAATCCTTCCTCAAACGCCGCGCTTATGATGCATGCCAAACACATCTCATCCTATACCGTTACCCTTCTTCCGAACCCGTGAGATCCGCATCTACACCTCCAACCCCTCCGCCCTCCGTCTGAACATGTCCCTCTTCTCCGTCTCAGCTCCCGGCTCCCTGCCCGTCGCCTCAATGACATCGACTCTCTGTGGCTCCTCCACCATATCGACTCTCCCGGGCCGTCGCGGCCTGATACTCGTCTTTTGAATAATCGGGTAGAAATACGCCGCCTTCTGCAACTTGCCCTGTCTCAGACTGACGTCCCTATGTCTATCCGGGTCATGTAGCGCGAGCGCCACCACGTCGCCGTAGTGATCCACAGTATCGCCGACCTGCTGACTCGTCTCGTACGTCCTGATGTTCTCGAACTTAAATGACCGGCGGATATTTCCATCCTCGTCGGGCTCGGTGGTGTCGAAGTCGACGTAGGCTGGATCTTCGGGGTCGTTTGTGGTGAAGTTGCGTTTTATGCCACTAACCTTTGAGCGTGAGGGCGGGAGGAAGAATTCGAATTGGAAGCGTGGGATCGGCATGCTAGTTGTGGGGTCGGCTTTGTGGGCTTCGCGCTCCTGCATGTACGTTTCTTGGTCTTTGATGGTTTGGCCCGCCGGGCGGAGGAGGGCGACGTCGAGACGGGGGTCGTACGAGGGATCGAGCGGGTTGTTGATGGGTGGTGCCATGTACTTGAACACCATATATGCGCCTGTGTCGGGGGTGGCATCCCAATCTGGGAGGAGCGGGTACGAGTCGAGGAGCTTGAGGTTCGGGTTGCGCGGGTTCTTCGGCGCTTTCCAGGCGGAGCGCTCTTCGGGTGTCGCTTCGGCGGCGCGCAGGTTTTCGGCGCTGTCTTGGCCGTTGTAGGCGTCTTGTGGGTATGCGATGTTGAAGCCCTTGAGGATGTGTCGGGCGATGTTGATGGGGTCGTCGACAGAGGTGTCGCCGGCTCTTCGCTTCTTGCGGATGCGCATTGTGTTGGACGAGCTACTAGACTCGAACTTCATGCCACCCGTCGTGTGCGATGTGCTGTACTCTGTGCGACGCAGGAAGGAGATGCCTGTTGCCGCGCTGGCGTTGCCCTTGCCGAGCGCATTGGGCGGTCGCATGAGCGCCCTATCGGCGGCACTCAGAGGCGGTGGGTGAGGCATTGCCTGTATAGCTGCATAGCGCGTCAGTTGCTGCACAGGATGCGCGTCGTAGAGCTATCCGTACCCGACTCGTCTCCATCAAAGACCTTTGGTATACCGACCAAATCGATGGGCATTCCCAGCTCCGCATCGGCCTCAATGTTCAGCGGCTGCTCTCGCGCCAGCCGCGACGCAAAACCTGCCGATGTGTATTGTCCGCTTGACAGACCAGTGTTCGGGATGTCGAGTAGTTTGGGAGGACATGGCGGAGGAGGGAGCGCGTTCGAATATCTGATTTTTGCAATGTAGTCCTGGTGGACCACTGGTCGGCCGGAACTCATGATGCTGTTTTGAGGAGTGTAGGGGTTGTGTGGTGAGGATTTGCGCGGGCTGAGGTTGCTCAAAGAAAGTTGCAGGAGCTCGAGATGCCGACGCGGTCGGGAAAACGATTCACCTTCACCGCGCCAAGACCACGGGGCAGTCAGCCAACTTGCGCGTAATCTGGACTCAATTATAGGAGATCATCAATGCTACCGCTGCAGTAATGCAGCTTTCTTTCACATTGCTTTGGCTTAATCTTCGGTGCTCACTGTCTCGGCTTCTCGCAGCACGGAGCTGAAGCATTAAATGTGCGTAACGACCGTTATAGTTATTATGTATAGATATCTATAGAACCCTTCCATATTTACAAGTTCGCAGCTGCCTCCCATTACCAAGGGCTCATAGGTGTTGGTGTGCATCTAGGCATCTCTGCCGAATTCCTCTAGCCAAACGCCCGACCTAGGTCAACTCAAATATCGCCGCTTGCAGAATCGGTCGCTCATACGATGGCTAAAACCATGCTCCTCGCACTGTTCCCGCGACTCGGTACTAAGGCTACTTTCGATCCGAGACAATCTCACAGCACGTTTACTGGGCCTTCCTGGCCTTGGCAAGCTTCCGCTCGCGCCTCCTCTTCGAAGCTTCCGCACCGGCCTCGGTGTCAAGAACAAAGTCCCACCACCTGAAGCTGCTGGCGTAGTTTCCGATAAACTTCTCGTGGTGAACATCGTGGTGCTCAGCACCGGCCCAGACGGGGAAGAAGTGGTGCAGACTCCATGGGAACTCATAGCCGCTGTGCGCGTCGACAGCCTGGAAGACCCGGAGCACAATCCAAGCGTACATGGTCAGGATGTGAAGGTCCTTCGTGATGGCGCACCAGACTATGGGGCAGCCGACGGTTCCGAAGCCCAGGATCATGACCTCAATCGGCGAAGCGTACTCAGCAGCCAGACCAAACGGAGCAGAGTACTGGTGGTGGATCTTGTGGATGTTCTTGTACAGGAATGAGCTTGCGTGCATGGCACGATGTGTCCAGTAATGCCAGGCATCCTCCAGAACGAAGAAGATGGCGATCTGGTATGCCATCTTCCAGGGGCTAGGGAATGGAACGGAGGTCTCGAGGCCGAAGTACTGGCACATGGGGTGGAACAGCCAGATCTGAGGGAGCTCGACGGTGAAATGCGAGAGGAGGACGAGGAGGGCGCATTGCGTCTGTTCCCAGGCGGTGGGCATCTTGTTCTGCGGTTTGTTAGCCAATGTCGTTGGTACCTGTAGACTTGTCGCAACACACCTGCTGGATCTTGTACTTCCTAAAGTACGGGATGCAGTCAATTATGATCCACGGTAATGATCGTCCAAAGTAAAGGACCTCGTGGATGACAAAGGACATGATTCCGGTGGCGAGGACATCGTTGCCCATCCATGTGTACCATGCTAGCCAGAGCTTCTCGAGGTAGTTGAGCTGCACATTGTACTTGGAGATTTCCTCGAAGGAGCCCCAGTACGTGTCTTGCGCCATTGGCGTCATGACTGTGGTTGCGTTCCTAGAAGCCGTCAGTTTCGAGTCGTTTGTCTTCGGGAGCGATCGGGGACGAACATTTTGCCTTGCCGCGATAAGGAATACACCAATGCGTTGTTGTACCTCTGAGGTAAAAGAAAGAACGACTGCAGAGGGGTGTATTGAGTTGAGGAGTGAAAGCCAACTGCGCAGTAAAGAGAGAAGCAGGCGCAGAGGAGGCAAATTAAACTGGAGCTGTTGAAGGCGGGATCGTCGCCGTACGATTTGGCAGCTTTCAGGGACCGTCCATTCCGGCCAGCTAGTGCCTGCCAAGCCACACGCTATGCCTCGATGAGATCGCCACCCGGCCAATCACACGCGTCTCTGTACTAGACGAGCTAGGGTCTTTTCACCGCCTGCCCCATCGTGGGGAGATTTCACAGGCACCGGCTCCTGTCTCGCCGGATCGTGCCACAAACATCTGAACGCTCTTTTCTCAATCATCATGTCACCGTGGGCCGACATGTTCCTTTGCCGACTCTGAAGCTTCCGAGCTTTCGCGACTGTGCGGTGGCGATAACTTAAAGATGACGCGGTCACAGAGCTCCTGAGCCACCACATTATGCCCCAGCCGGACCTGATTGGCTAATGAGCTTATACTTCCACATCACTTCTGTGTGACTTCTGGAA
>TARA_R110002003_G_scaffold132_8_pt1 | contig 29639 bp, 33 predicted proteins | sample TARA_R110002003 | Tara Oceans TARA_R110002003 (sample SAMEA4396441) | marine metagenome | biome: Westerlies Biome; feature: [SRF] surface water layer (ENVO:00010504); material: water (ENVO:00002006), including particulate matter (ENVO:01000060) such as... | depth 5 m | reverse complement strand
AACAAACTGTGCACCAACTTGAACATAGGATTGCGGAGTCCTGGAAGTGCTACCTGCTCCTGGAAGACCATAGGTTGGGTCCTCTCCAGCTGTCGCGATGATGGTAAACGCAGAGTTTTCGTAAATCAGTCCCATGCAGTCAATGAGTTTGGTCTTCTCTGCAATGTTGTCCTGTGGAATGCAATATCTATCAACCCAAAGATAATGATATCCAAGAAAGTTGACAACTCGTATGGAATCATCAATAGTCCGGGGCAGTTCGTTTGGCAGCTCATTTCCAGACGTTCGTTCGTCGTTGCCTTGTCCCCACACATAACTGAGGGTGACATACTCGACATGTGAGCTGTCGACAGTGACGATCATGCGAGTTTTACAATCAATAACTCGGAAACCCGGAATCTGAGAAAAGTCGGTGCGCCCACAGTGCTTGGAATGATGTGTCTTGCAAGTCGCCATCCAGGTTTTCACAATCTCCCAATCAACCGTGTTTGATAATAGACGACCGGAAAGACAATCCACACCATTTGTCGACAGTAAGAAGCAAGTCGTGCGAGATGTGGGTATATTGGGCCGAGGATCGACCGTGAGTATGGTGGTGTCAGGGAGATGCTGTGAAAACCTCTGCGCAGCCGAGCGGGCTACCAAGCGCCAGTTGTGTTTCGTTGAATGATCTGAATGCGTTGATTTCATTTTCGTGAGAAGTTGACATACAGCGCAGGTTGGCACTGCTGAGTACGACAGATCATGCACGAAGATCCCTCCCTTATGTTTCCGGATGTCTCGCAGACTGAATATTTGTTCAAAGGCAATAGACCGGCAATTCGTACAGGTAGCATGCCGAATATCTTCAGTTAAATCGGACCGAACCGGTACCAACGCCATTGCGAGCAGTTTGGACCATATGTACCCGCCAAATATTATTGCGTCTGTCTTCAAACCTGCCGCCGAAGAGTAAAGACGGCCGAGCACCGCGCTCGCGGACGATGGCAAAAGGGCACAAAGCGGTAACTTGACTAATGGTCGTGCGGAATGGCATCTAAGTGGAATTGGAGGATGAGTTTTGTGAGAGCCGCGATCGGATGCGATAACAGGAGGTGTTGAAGCTGCGAATCAAGCTGCTAGTCCGGCAGGCAGACCTCGACAAACGTGGTAGGTACGGATACGAACATGGAAACTGGTAAATAACTTTCGATCGCGACTATAGCAGAAGGAGGACGTTCTCGATAAACGACAATGTGTTCTATTTCGTACGATGCATTGCTCGGGGGCGCAGACTGTCGCAGGACAACGCGCTGGGGCAGTGCAGCCAGCCCCGCTTCAGGTCGCTTGACAATGGTTGCCTGGATGGATCACGTGTGAGAATACAATCGAGCGGCGCTCAAGTAAATAGAAGTATTGCGTTGTAAGCAGGAGCTGGGTCTGGAAGACAACAAGCATGAATGAAAGTTAGCAATAACCCTAACGATGTCATTTCATGCACCTCCTAACCCAAACCCACCAAATTCTCAAGCCCCATGCCGACGTACCTCTTTGCCCTCTGGAAAGCTCAGTCAGACGGAAGGAAAAAGAACATGGAGTCTTCTCTTCACTCAAAGCCCCCAAGAAACAGTGTCGCTCGCGACCATGATGAGCTTCCAGTAAGCTTTTCGAACTGGATGAAACGAGTCAGAGAAACATGATCCTTCTGGTCCTCCATTTTAGTAAAAATCTGGATTGCTGGACGTGTTTGATGAGAGGGTTGTGGGAAAGGAGGGAGGGTATTTATATACCTGATTCGAGAGTGGGATTGAGTCAGCATAGCCATATGCGTAGTCAAGGAGGAAGATGGACGAAACGAAGAGCAGGTGTTGGACAGGGTGAGCAGTGAGGATGGAGGGCGATGGCGGAGAAACCCATGCTTTGGGGTGGTTGCATGGCTTTGAAGGGCCGAAGAGGGTCGATTACTCTTGTCATGTACCGTGAAATAGTCTATTGCCCATAACGCCACGTTCCGACCGCGTCGATCTATCTCCAACATATCGTGAGCGGAGATGCCTACACCCTTCGCAGAACGCCCGCTAATACGCATAATCAGAAATATATGCTCCCATGGCTTCCAGCCGGCTCTATATCCTCCATCTCTACTTCCCACCATCAATACCTCTTCGCACACCACGCCTCGCCCCCATACCCCTCCCAACCTACTCCAACCTCCCCATCAACCCCCTCCTCACCTTCGTATTCACCACACCCCCGACCCCAAACGCCGGCACGATTCTACAAATCCTCGCGGCCGCACTCTTCGCCCAATCCCTCAGCACCCTTGCGCCCCTCCCCTCCCCACCCAGCATGCGCACGCCGGGGCGATTATACAAATCCAGCCCCAGCAGATGCAGCGGCGTACTAACCAACTGCACGGCCGCGGGGGTAACAAACTGCGCCACACTCGCGGCACTCACGTACGCGCGCACGCGCTCGCCCATGTGTGCTTCGAAGCCGGGCGCCAGCAGCGGCGGCAGGTTGAAGGAGGCGAAGATGGTGAGGCAGTCGCGCACGGTGAAGAGGGCGAAGGTGGGAAGGGGCACGGGCCGCGATGAGCCCGCCGAGCCGAAGATTTGCGTGAATTTGTTGTCTTTGTACAGGCAGAGTGCGAGGTTGGTGGTCGATGTGGCTAGGAACTTGGGCGTGCCGGCGGTGGTGGACGAGGGTGGGGTGGAGTGCAGGGTCGAGGAGGCGGTGTCGATTGTGTTGGCGGTGAAGTAGGTGCCGAAGTAGAGGCTCTGTGGATGGTTACGTTAGCGGGTTGTTTCTGGTGGCAGGGTTGGGGAGGGGGAACGTACGAAGATCAGCGCAAATGGCTTTGAAGTGATGAAGCGGTGCGGACGTAGCAGTAGCTCCCTTGCGCTCTGTCTTAGGCTGTCGCCGAGTGTGTTTCTGCCGCTTGCGTTCTCAATTATGCCCTTGTCTATCATGGTGATGATTGGCGCGACGAGTGCTCCTGCAGCACCCGCGGACAGCGCATCGACCCCAACGCGCAGTCCTAGCTTGGACGTGTTCCATTTCTTCTTGGTTGTAGTTCCATTATCCTTTGTCGTCATCGCTGAGCTTCTGTCGGGGCTTGAGGAGGCGGGTAATGGTAATGAAAGCCTGGGCTTTGGGATCGTGGTCGGGATTGGTATCGGGATAGCAGACGTTTCTGCTCCACCTCTCACAGAGTTTTCTTGTCGTAAACCTTCCTTCACAGGCTCATTCAAGGCGCCGACCTTCTCTTCCCCCATTGCAGCTTCCTGCGATGATTGACGAATTCTCTTCTAACGTGCTGCATGTATACCAGTCTTCCTGCAAATTCCTGATACCACTGCTTCGTTTGCCGTACAGTTTCGCGCCGGCGACGCTTTATCATACGTAGAACGCCAGTAGAGGGCTCGCAGTGGTATGTATGGGCAGCGACCGGAAAGAAGCGGTCTGATGATGTCGTGCAAGATAGCGTAGCGCTGACTGATGTGAAGCGTTGCCGGGGTTTGTACCATCAAACGCCGACCGACTTCGGAGCAAGTGCAACCGAGCCCAAACACATCACCGACGATTGGCTAGCACAATATATCGGACTTCATCGGAATTCAACTTGATGCTTTCAAAAGGGTAGCTTCGGCTGATTGCCCTAGATGATCGCAAAGAGCTTATGAAGTCCGGAACGAGCATCGAGCATGTCACAATTGCGGGATGGATAACATCGGCCCAGGATTTGTACACGGAAAGCCTTCCAACAACATTGCGATGGTGATTCGAGATCCTTTCATGCTCATTCCTCATCTGCACCCTCATCAACTAAGACTAAATCCGCTGTCCGATCCGCTCCAAAATAAATGGTCTTTCGATGAAACCGCAGGCTCGCAGCACGCGTAGAGAAATCCATGTCCGTCATGCACCATTAAAGCTCCATGTACTCCCTTAAACGCCTCAAGCGCCTATGCCTCCGCAGATGATGACCCCATTTTCGAACGCCAAAGGAATGTCGTGAAAAACTGTCGATGAATGAAAACTGTCGCAATCCCAGCCGGAAGTCGGAAGCAACAGTCGAATAGAAGTGAAAGAAGTACCGAACCTTTGGTTTTTGTCACCCGTCATTTCAGCTGCCGCCTCATTGATAACCGTGTCCGCTTCGTGGGGTTACACTAAGCGTCAGCTTAGGATTTCGTTCCACTGCAATCTGGAGGTCTTCGTCGTTCTCGATTGGATAGAAGTGGCCCTCGATCTCGTCCCTATACTCAACCATGAGCTCTTCTTCCGCTTCGCCTGGACGTTCCATTTGCCGCCTCTCCTTTAACTTGTTGTAAAGATCGGCGAACTTCAGAGAGAGAGGCATGCGAATGACTACGCAGTTATCTTCTTCGAACCACACCTTTATCTTCAAGGCTGAGAGTGTACCAGTGTTCGTGTTGGCTGTTGCGGTTGATGCGGAAGAATGTTGGTGAGTCATTGGCGGGGGATTGAGGCTGGTTGAGTATGCTTGAGAAGCTGTGGACTGGCCGCGTTGGTGGTTGGGATAACCCGAGCCTGTCGAGTATGGGGTTACTGGAGTAGTCGCCTGCAGTTGATCTGCCGAAGACTGTCTGCTTGCTCCTTGTGATGGGTCTGAGGAGTGTGCGGACTGCTGTGAAAGCCGGTACTCCTCAGCCGCAACGACATCAGGATCAATCTCGTAGTCGCCCTGCCGGGGCGCAAAGAAGCCCTTCACCAGCGGTCCATGCGTGATGTGTGTCCCGAGCTTCAGTAGATTCTTGATGTACTCGTCGAGGTTTGCGCGACGGCCGTTCGATATGTTGTCGGTGACGTACGTAACGGGACCGGGCATGAACGGCAGTGTGCGCTCTCCTGGGCCGGCGGTGCCAGCCTCGACGGGGTACGTCGCAATGAGCTGTATTTGGAGGTCGTAGAAGTCTTGGTACAAGCGCTGCAGCTCCCAGTGTCGGCCATCCTCCATCTGGCATTCGATGATGAACCAGAAAATGTCGTCGGCGAAACAATAGCGCGGCACGCATGCCTTGACTGGCGCTAACAGGTTGTCGGAGGTCCGGTACTGGCCTCGCGGGGGCTGCTGGGCAACTGAAGTGTTTCGAGAATGCGAAATCTGTTTCGCGGTTAGCCGGGGCTGCAACTCCAAAATTAGGCAGAACTCACTGAGCCAGCCTTGCCATGGCCGCCGTTCTGGCTCCTGACGCTCATGCGTTCCATGCCCTGCTGCAATGTTTGGCCGGAGTTTGTTTCAAGCTTGCCGAGCGGTATGCTGCCGTTTTTGTAGTCTGCGGCCATCTTCTTCCACTCCTCGACCTTGGGGACGCCGGCGGCTGTGACTGCCGCCTGCGCGTCTGGCACAGCCTGCCCGGTTGTCATGTCCCGGATCTCAATGAAGGAGACGGGAATCAGACCGGGGCCGCCCAGCCGTGTGATGGGCTTCGCGACGAACCACTCGGGGTTCGACTGCGCGATGACTATGATGGCCTCGCCCTCCTTCGCCTCGAGCTCGTCGGGCCTCTCTGCCTTGAAGTCGTAGATGACGATGCCGTAGACCATGGCGCCCTGCTTGCCCGAGCGCGACAGGCGCATCGACGGCGGCATCATGTCCTGGGGGTTGCTGGGGCTTGTTATGCGCTCTTGGTAGCCCGAGTCGTGTGGCTGCTGCGATTGCTGTTGCGACGACGATTGCGGCGTGGAGGCGCGCGGCGCGGAGCTCCCGCTGTCGCGCACTGTCTTGCCGACGCCCTCAAAGTATGAAACGGGGACTAGGCCGCGGGTGCCGTGCAGCGGGTTGCAGGCCTCGTACCAGTCGGTGTCGTTTTCGCGGCCGACGACGTGCAGAAAGTCACCCTGCGAGAAGCTGAGGTAGCCGGCGTTCGGGTTGGGGTCGGAGGGCGTGTAGTCGTAGAGGGCTTTGATGACCTGTGGAATGATGGCGTTAGCGTCGCGCTCGCACCCAGTTAGGACACTGCGCCGGCTGGTGAAGGAGATGAGCCGCACAGAAAGCACGAGATGCGGCTCCTATCCCTATCTTTCACACTCGGTGCTGCGCCCGTGGCCGTTGCCGTCTCCCACTGGCCATCCCTTTGCTGACAGGGCGCGCAAGTGCTGCCCGGCTGGTGCGTGGTGTGGGGTAATTGAGCGGACGTACCTTCTTGGGCGGGACTATGGCTATCGCATCTTTGGGCGGGATGGAGATGTGGTGCGGTCTCGTGTCCTTCTCCCCCTTCATCGACCGGCGGAACTGCAGCGACGCTGTTAGCACATGCGCGCGGGTGACTCGAGCCGCCGGGGCGCCAGTGGCGGGGCGCTCACCTTCATAGTTCGGGCTAGGTGCACGCGACAGCTGTGGTGGTCAAGGTGAATGTAGGCTATCTGCGCGTAGGTGTAGGTGAAGCCCGGTGGTGGAAAGCGGCGCAGTCGGCGTCGAAGACTGACGGTGACGGGCGGGCACCCAGCACAAGAAGCAGCACCAGATTCCGCGCCGTGGGAACAGACCAAGTACGGGACCGAAAGACTGGCGTGTGCGGGGACGGCTTGGGCTTGTGCTTCACCACTTCAAGACCCTAATAGCGGATCAACGTCTCCGGCAGCGAGCGGATGTCGTCGTGCGCAGCACTCTTCGTGGTTGCAGCGGGCAGCAAGAAGTGAAGCGGGTCTGCTCTGCACTGTCGCGAGGGAATCCTGGCTGTCACTACACTTGGCAAATCGTACTCGTGCTACCGCCTTTGGGAAGTGGCGGCGGAACTGCGACTCGGCCTTGATGCGCTCTCTTTGTTCGGGCGTGTCTGCGTAAATGCGTGACGTTGACGAAGCCTGGCAGCGTGGACTGTGAGACTGCGAGGAATGAAAATATGCCCGAGTGTGGAGCACAATTACACCAGCCCTGGCTGAGGCCTCCACCCACCATCGCGTGCCCAATTGCAGCTCCACTATCTGGCCTGTCAAGGTACCGTAGCTTTACAGTTCCGCAGTCCGCAGGTACGCTTTCGTGGAAATTATGCCTTCCTGGCCAATCACAAACATCACGCACTAGACAATAGTAAAGCCAACCATACCGGAAGATGTCATAGGGCTTATGCGTGCGTGGACTCAGCGCGCCGCATCGCGAGCCCCCAAGACCAAAATATCACGACGCGGAAACTACGCGGTACGCGTATAAGGGCAGCTTTCGTGAACCAATGTATTATGAAATGCTACGAACGCTTTTAGGGTATACGCGCCGTTGACCCAACCTCTGCACCAATCACAGCCACCAGGCCCGCTTCTCCTGCGCCATTGGCCCTCGTCCAGCGCCTCCAACAACTACTTCGCAAAATGTGGCTCTGGAGGCGATGGTCTTGAGAAGCCACTACTACGGCGAAAAGACTGCCGAAAAGTCGTCCGATGCTCGCAGATCATCGCAGCAGTCGTAAGATGCCGCCCCCACCCCGCGCACGATAATGCCGTGCTTTCAACCACGTGTAAGATTGGGTAGGTCAGTGCCCAGTATGTGACACATGTTCCACCGCAACCGAGCCTCCGGGTCCTGCCTCTTCATCATCTTCTCCTGGGTAGCTGCACACAACCCACAAACTTTAAATCTTCAACTTCAGTTTGTGCTCTACTCCAGGGCGGGAATAACGTATTAGAGGAAAGGACAGCTTGGATCCGACAGCTGTCGACGTTTTCTGAGACGTGCAACGTATGAAACAAGAGAACTAGAAGGTTCGTTGCATCGAACGCATCAAGCGGATACCCCGCGTTCCGTGGATTTGACATCGGGAAAACGAAGCAACTGATACCGGGAACTTGCTGTTTGAGACACTGCCCCTTGGGCGGGCAGATGTGGATGACGTACGCGAGTGGCGCAGGGAAACGCAAATACGTATAGGGCCACGGAATCGGCATGGTGTAAGAATAAGGATGAGAAGGTAGTCTGCCGCAACGGTTGTGGGGGCTCATATCTGGCCTTTGATGTCTACTTTGCGAAATGCGGCGGCACGAAGGCCCTCGAAGAGTGCGGCAGCGTCTCGAATTTTCACACGGAATTGCACGCCATTGTCTTCGTCGGGTTTCTGCTCGATGATATTTTGTGCACCATGGGATTCGATAAATTCACGACACGTATCATCGTTGTCGAAGCCGAGTTCGTCAGTGAGGAATCGCAGTGTTACGTTAGCATATCTACGCTAAGTTAGCCAGAACACCTATGACGGATGGGGCTCGACTCACCCTCTAGAGATGTTAGCGAGGGCTGCGAGCCGCTCACGTTCAATGAACATGTCCATGAGGTAGCTGCCCATGTTCTCGGCTGCGAGATACAGCTTGAAAAACTTGTGATAGTTGCCAAGCGCCAGCGCGGATCGGACGTCGAGTGCATGCTTGATGTACGGTTGTTGTTTGTCTGCGAGGGTTAATTCAGCCAACATGTCGTTCATGTCGGACTTGTTGCACGTGTAGACGATATAGAGAATGCGGTACGCCTTGAACTCTGCCGGTTTGCCCTCCAAGCCTTGCGCATAGAGTGCCTTGAGCTGCGTCTGACACTGGTTATACTCACCCAAGTCCCCCTTTTCTAATGATATCCGTGCGTGGATCTCGTAGACCTTTACAGTAAAGGCCGCCTTGATATGTTGAACAGTGAGATCCTGGCGGAGAGACTTGAATTGGTTGCAAATATAGTTGTAGTTCTTATCAGTCTTCCACTTTTGACAAAGCATGGCCAGAGTCTTCTCCAGTACATGCAAGGGCCGAACGGTCTCCGGCTTTGGCGGAGCTGTGAGTCGGAAGTAGCTCTTCTCGAGACTTTGGTTTGTTCCAACGACTGGTGCGTTGTTCACATCATCCTCGTCTCTCCGTGGCGAACCCCATGGCGGGGTGGTCTTGGTGCCGTTGTTGCCGAGATTAAATCGCTGTCGCCTCTTGTCCAGATCGGCTTGATCAAACTTACTAAAGGCGTCTGCGGCGGCTGCGTTCTTCTTCTGGCGCTTGTCGGTATGGGCTTCTCCAAAGGTCATGCGTGATTCTAGGTTAGTCTTGCGCCATGGTGGGATTGAAGTCTGCGCTTGCTGTGTGGCTAGCTCTTCCGGATCTTGGGATTTGCGCTTCTTCGCTGGCGAGGAAGAGAGAGGGTTAGTGTATCCGTTGGAGTCTGCGTGGGAGGCAGAGTGTGTGCCATTGGTGGTTTGAAGCGCAGCTAGTCTCCGCTCGTTCTGCAGAATTTGCTGGGGAAGAGGATGATTCGGCCAGTCGTTTGACTCTTGTGCACCGCGCTCGGCAAAGAAGCTGATAGTCTCCTTTAGTTTGGCCTGCATCTCCGCGTTGGAGATGCCTTCAATGGCGTTCGCAGGGTCAAAGGCACGTCGCACGTAGTCGCGCACCGCAGGGGGCCACTCGACCTTCTTCGGCTTCGAGCTGGCAGCACCCATATCTGACTGCGGATATCTATCAGCCTCGTCATTGCGGCGAGGAAGAGCGTAGAGACGTACGAGCCCGATTGCTGGGGCGTGGGCGGGCTGGAGGGTGGTGCGTGGAGTGACTGCGTTGTAGGCGGGCGGCTGCACTGGCCGTGTCCACGCCGCCGTCACGGAGGGCAAAGACATGATGAGTGGGAGCCAGCAAGAGGCGAGGTGAATGTGACTATGAGGTGAGCAATTTACAAGTGGAGGCCTGCGGGATTCTAGAAGTGTGCGCGAGGGAGGGATGACAACAGTCGCGGTGAGAGTGTGGGTGAAGCGAAGGCATGTGCGGATCAGATGATCAAGGCAGGCAGTCTTGGCAAACGCCAGCCGTGTGCGCGCTAGCCGCTTTGGCCATGACGATGATGGGCTTGGACGCGGTGCTTGGGTACAGAGAGCCCGAAGTCTGGCAGCCATGGACATTGTTAGACACCACGCGCAGATGGTCTGAATGTTCCTGCACCAGCTCGACCTCACCACCGCACTGCGCCCGTCGCTCCTGCCGGAGGAGACTCTGCTATTTGTTCAAGATGCCGTGGGGCTCTACGAGGGGTAACGCGCCTCCCGTCCACGACTGTTTTGCTGCTAATCAGGCATCTAGGAAGTTCAAGATACCGCAGTACCAGCATGGGCAGGCCTATTTGACCTCGCACCGCGCGTGCTACGTCGACCATGCCGAACCCCGCAAGAACTCCGTGGCCATATTCCTCAAGGATGTCGAGAAGACCGAGTTCTATGTATGCGCCATTGACCTCGTGTTGAGAGCTCGCGGTAACTGACTGAAGAAGGCCGGCTTCCTGAAGTCTTCGGCAAAGATCACGCTGTATCCCAAGCCTCTGAAACAGCTCACCCGCACTTCTGCAATACCCGCGCCGGCCAGTCCATCGAACGGGACACCACCGCGACATGGCAGCCCCGCGCCAGCACCACAGCAGAGCGCAACGTGGGTATGCCCAATCTGCTCTTTCTCTAACCCCGTCCCGTCGAATTTCGATCCTGCGCTGGCCTCGCGCACGCCCATACCGCCGTGCCTCGCTTGCGGCATCAAACCTCCAACTGTGCATGTTGTGAAGGCAGCGATAGCGGGCATATCGAACAGACCACCTCCGGGGCCACCACTTAAGGATAGCAAGTTGGGGAACTCCATGCCTGTACCGTCGGCAAATGGAATGGTGTCATGTCCGCGATGCACACTAGAAAATCATCCGTCCTTGTCCAACTGTGAGATTTGCGGTGCGCCTCTATTGACCGCAGTAGACAGAAGGCTCGATGCAGCAAGAGACATCGATAGATCGGCGTCGCCCGGACCGTCGTTGACTACTGCACTGCAAAGTGAAACGCCTGAGTGCATCAAAATCTCCTTTCGTCAAGGGGGAGAGAAGATTTTTCATGAGCGTTTGAAGAATGCTCTTGTACAACGCAAATGGCTCCTTCAGAGCGCGCCTCCAATTCCCAAGCCACGGCCGGCATCTGGAACGTTCGATGACGCTTACTCAAAGCACTCCAATCAGTCGTCGGTAGAGGTCGAACGACCGAGAGTCGTGGGAATAGCAGGACTCGAACGACGTGGGTTAGAACAGAGGCAGAACAATGAAGCCATGATCGGAAGCGCTTTTGAGGACCTGGAGGCGCTTATGACTTCAGCTAAGGAGATCATCGCCCTGGCAGAGCAGTTCGCGTCTCAGGCAAACTTGGGAACCAATGGCAACTCCGAAGCCAGTGCATTGGCGTCGCAGTCAGCCTCAGCACTGGGCCTCGTGACAACAAAAGACATGTTGGGCACTGGCTCTGGCTCGGAGTCTCTCTATGTTTCCGAACTATCACGGAATTTGGCAGAGTGGCTCACGGACGACACGCGCGGCATACTTCGCAAAGAAGGTGGCATCATGACCCTTGTGGATCTTTGGGCCGTTTTCAATCGCGCAAGAGGCGGCGTGGAACTCGTCAGCCCCGCCGAGTTTGAAAAGGCAGCACGCATGTGGGACACATTGAAACTCCCCGTTCGCTTGCGACAGTTCAAGAGCGGTCTACTTGTCGTGCAGGGTCGAGATCGAACCGACGACAAGACCATTGCCAGTCTGCTGGCATGGCTCAAGGGCTTGCACCATGACCCACCCGCTACTGATGTCACATGGGACTGGCAAATGTACGGCCGTGGCGTCACTGCACAAGAGACTGCGGAGCGCTTCGGATGGAGTGTTGGTGTAGCTACAGAAGAGCTGGAAATGGCTGAAGAGGCTGGTGCGCTGTGCCGTGAGCAAGGCCTAGATGGCTTCAGATTCTGGGAGAATTGGCTTGTCAAGCTATCTGAGGCGCCTAGTATTGGGTGAACGCGAACAATTCCGATCACAAATTACACTAAGCACTTTGCATGCGTCGTTCATGCTTGTCCGTGGGTACTCAGGGTCGACAGTCCAAGCCCGATGTGACTTCGCAAACGACTGTTAGTGTTATTGATGTGAAGAGCGAACGCACCGACTTCGAACTCGATTTCATGATTAAGGTTCTTCCTTATTTCAAGACCCAGTCTTGCGCGACTGCTACGCGTGTTTAACAAATGGTACTCAGCACTGGAGAAAGAGCGAATCGACAAATTTCAATGTTATACTTCTTGTGTGAAGTCCATAGTTCTGATCACGATCGTAATTACAGCAATGATGGAAGCACATCGACGTTCCTCTTTTATGACCCCTGCTGTTGAGTTTGTGCTAGGCTCAGGTAAGCAAGGCGTGCCACAGCCGAAAAGCACCGTTATCAGGCGGCCAGTGCTACCAACCCCTTGTGCGGAGGTTTCGTTTCAGCCTCATCACCAAAAATGACATTGTCGACGTTAGACATCATATTTATCTTTGCCTTTCCCGACGGCTGACCATGCGAGGTTCATCACCTCATAGAAAGAGCCATGACAGCAACGACGTCAGCATGAACACCCTAAACAGGACCACCAACACAGACGAAGAAGCGCAACTGCTCGGCACACAAGGGACACGAATTAGCGATGATATCTTATCATTGCATCGTCGACGAGGGCGACGGCCAGGGCTTTGGAGTCTATTGCGTGGGCCCGAACCACCTCGAGTCCATGCCATCCGGCCCATGTTTCCAACCCTTCAAAATATTCCGCCCAGGCTACTGGCATCGGTGAAAACCGACAAGAAGATTCTACTAGTCGCAGCATTACTTGTGTGGTTCATTATATTTGCCGCCTCGCTGACAAGCCAACTTCCCGTCAAAGATGCTGCTGGCGAGTACGTTTTGAATCTTGACTGCGTTGACACCCTCTGGAAACGGAACAACGAATGCGGAATTGATGGAGTAAACTGTCGCCCTTTCGGTAATCGCACTTTTGCATTTCGATGCCCTGCAAAATGCAGCGACGTTCGGATCCTGAACCCGCACCATGTTGGATCGACTGACGTAAATTACCGTTCTTTGGTCATCGGATCTGGACCGTACAGAGGCGACAGCTTCATCTGTGGATCTGCACTGCACGCAGGAATCATCAATGATGCCAAAGGTGGCTGCGGCAGGGTGAGTCTCGTTGGCAGGCACGGTAGCTTTGCGAGTTCCAAACACCACGGCATCGACTCCGTAGCATTCGACTCCTACTTCCCACTCTCCTTCACCGTGGCTTCTGATGATAGCTATCGATGCAGTGCAGATCCACGCTCCTCGTTGCTCTTCATCTCAGTAATCGTCACCGTTGCTCTTGCCATCTTCTCAGCAACTCCCCGAATATTCTTCCCCATCTTCATCATCATATTCGCGCATGTAAGCTTTGTATCCGATCCACCACAGGCATCACACCTCAACGTTACCGTGTTGCCGGACCATATTTCTATGTTTGCGAAACGACTGCTTCCTGCAATCTTCATCGCGCTTTTTGTGTACCGCAAAATCGTCAAGCGCACGCTTTCAGGCATCACGGCTCAGTTTGAGAAGGCCCTCTTTTGGCTTGGGGGATTTTGGATAGGAGCTTTGTCAAATTACACCTTTGACTGGATACCACTCGCGCGACTTACGGCTCACGACTTGCAACACCAACCTGGGGCCAAGCTGGCGTTGGCCATCATCATCATTATCCTTGTGGTAATCATCGTAGGCCAAGCCTACGCATTCTGGCTCGAAGGGCGCTTGCCCCGCTACCTTCGTCTCTACGGGTTCTTCATCACGGCCATACTAGTCTGTCTGGCGATCCCTGGTGTCAATCTGCGCATCCACCACTATATACTTGCGCTGCTTCTGTTGCCTGGTACTAGTCTTCAAACCCGGCCATCACTATTATATCAAGGAATCTTGCTTGGCCTTTTTGTCAATGGGGTAGCTCGATGGGACTTTGATTCCGTGTTGCAGACCAGCGAAGCCCTTCGCGGTGACGCGCTACTCGAATCAAGCATTCCAGTCTCTTACTGGCCCAATATCAGCGCCAGTGCTGAAGGTCTCGTTGCAACATTTCAGTGGGTACCGCCGGCAAAGAACTACGATGGCGTCAGCGTGCTTGTAAATGACGTAGAGCGTAGCCGTATTTTCTCTGATGATGAGCAAGATTGGATTCTGAAGAGGTTCGAATGGTCACGTCCACCAAGTCTTGAAGCCAACGAATACTTCAGGTGGGCATTTTTGAAGAATGGACGTACGCTGGACTACTCTAAGGCTGGCACATTGTTCGGGAACGGCACCTGGGAGCCAGAATCACTCAATTGATACACGCTCGTCATTGTGCAAAAAATGCGCAGCTCGGTGCGATCCAGTGGGACCTGGTGTCTCATAAGTCCGGAAACAGTCCGCGTGTAAGCACCGCGAGTTTTACCAGATTCACTAGTTCGCACATCGATGTCGACATTCGATACCCAAGAGCGGCATGACTGACCCTCGCCATGTCTCAAGTACAAACATTGTCCAATCAAGGCCACCCACTTCGCTCGCTTAACCTCGATCAACGCCACAGCCTCATCAGTCCACTAGCATGGCCAAGTGAGGCTGTACAAAACACAAAGAGCACCGCAACCAATTGCAGCACAACACCGTCGATCCTTACGTGTCTGTCTCCAGTCGCTCTACGGGACCGGACTTGGCGAGGCAGATCATGGCGTGCGTAGGTGGTATCCAGGATCTGCGTCTTGTTGGACGCCTGACAGCCTTCGTATCCCAAGGCTGTGTGGAGCAAGCGCGAGGATATAGAAGAGCGACGGTTCGTCTCGAGAGATTTTCGATTGGAATTGCACCATACCTCATACTCTATGACCATATATTCTTCCTCATCCAGCCAGTACTTGTAATAGACTTACCACGAAGCCTCTTCGTTCTCCGTTGTCAAACCTAAAACTTGAATCCTCACCATGGGCATCCTCACACCCTTCACATCCCCGACTGACCCGCGCTGGCACTCCTTCCCCCGCCACCATCACACTATCTTCCTGGTCAAAAACCTCATCCTCGTCCTCTTCACCATCCTCGTCATCGTCGAGTACCCGCTCTTCAAAAACTGGTGGGAAAACAGCCCTTACTCGTACCACAAAAGCTGGGAATGGGCACCGTAACTCTGCCCACTCCCAAACTACGCAAAGTTTCACTAACAAGCTGCGCAGCTACCACTTCTGGCTCCGCATCGGCATCGCCCTCATCCCCGACGTGCTCGTCACGCTCGTCACACTCGTCCTCATCCTAAACCCGCTGCACCACTCCACATACTCGCTCCACCCGGTTTTCGCACTCGTGTCGTCGTTCTGTATGATGGGGCTGTACGTTAGCGTGTGCTGGCTCAATCCGTTGATCGCGCTGTCAAATGAAGTGGGGTTTCATAACAGTCAGATTTGGGAGAAGATTGTGTTTGCGGAAACGGGGTTTGAGGCCATGTTGTGTCTGTGCTGGATTGGCATGTTGGTGCTAAGTTGTGTGGCGGTGCATAGGTGGAGGTCGGGTAGGAGGGGTGGGGTGGTGAGGATGGGGAGGGTTGAGGCGAGGGGAAGTGAGCAGGGAGGAGTGTAGATTGGGTATTGTTGATATGTGTGGTGGCCACAGTGGTGCTGTGTTATGAGAGGATGATATACGAGGGTGTTGTCATGGAAGGTGATGTTTAATGTCTAATGGTAATATGTGTGCCTATTAGCACTCGTTGAGATTCAAATGATTCACATCGAGCTGCGTTCCTGATGTACTGGGCGATCACCTGATGGAGTTCTGAAAGAGGCAATCCTGCTTAACTTGACGTTTCGACATGTGGCCATTCGAGTATACCTAGATGGTTAACTGATCCACCGTCAACATTAGCCCTTTCTTGGGCTCTATCGCCGCTGAGGCTAGATCTGTCGACAGGATCGTCCAACAGCGATCTTACGCGACGCGTCATCTCACGACTGTACTTGCTGTTCCTTGATAATTATATGCGTACACGCACCAACCAGATTCGCGTCAATGCACATCTCAACGATGCCGGCGAAAGCTTGATATTCCATACATTGAGGACTATATCATCCAAAGCGCTGCGGTACCACCGACCGAATGCCATATACATGCCTCATGCTTACGAATTCTCATCTCGTCACTATTGTAAACACCTTCGTCACCACTTCGTCATAGAGTTACTAGTGGAATGTCTATGTTATTGTTATTCATATTAAACTTTTATGTTAGATTATTAATTAACTTCATCACTACTTGCATATCAGACGCTTTTCGACACGGATATCAATGACTCGGGACAGAAAGTTGAGTACGAAGACAGTCATCCGAGGACATTCTGCCACATCATTTTTGCCTAAGATTTAACAACCTGTCCGCTGAGATGAGGAATCGTATTGCCCATATGAAATTGCCAATCCCTCCTAGAATTGCGGACGCATCTTCAATCCGCAGACCAGAGCCGTGCTCGGTGCTCTGCATCATGTGGCTGCTATCGATACCTTAGGTACCGTGAAATACTTGGAGGCATCGGATTTAGTGTTCTTCACTATAGTTGGTTGGAGGGATTCTCAGCAGAGGTTCACACAGTGAAGAGGGGTACGCTTGGGAATCGCTGGAAAATGTGATAGTGACGCGACCAGCAATCAAAGCCTAGTAAAAGTAAACGCTGCCTTCGGAGGCTTCGGGAATATCTGCGCTGCCAACTTTGCGTTATGCAACATTTTTGGACATACTCATGGCGAAGTCTGGGCTCATTAAGTCTCAAGAAGGCTTTGCTATCGCATAACATATCGCCTCCGAATAGACAGAAGACCAGCTCCAACCCAGATCATTGCCCATGTGAACTACTCATGTATGATTGTGTAGGTATGAAGCATCTTCACAGGGATATGCGCAATGAATCACGATACGTTCTTTAAAATTGACTCATCCAATACTTGGGGTTACTGTGTACACGTTTTCTCCCTATGCATGTCTCTTGGGCCGTGCCGTGCTTGCAATCCGTCCAGGATGATCCGAAAGGGTTGGCAGTGGAATAAGGGCGATCACTTCATCAACACTCGGACTTAACTGCAAATTCTCTAGCAGTTCAGCCATTCCAAGACCTCCCTAGCCATTTCCGCAAGTGGCAAGTTATCGGACGACACCATGAACCTACCATTCACCACCCACTTGAGGATACGTTTAGTGGGATCCGGCAACGACACTCGAGCGCGCTGCTTCATCACCGGGTGACAAGTAAAGACCACTATCTCAACATTATCCATGACATTGATTCGCCACTCCGCGCTCATGCTTCCTCCATAGAGTGCCCGACTTATGTTTGAGACACAGCGCTCACATGCTGCGAAGTCAATACTATCTACAGTCGCTTCGCAAGCTACAAGATGCCGTAATGTATGCAGAGCCGGCTCAGGGCGGGGAGTCAACTCAGCAGCCAGACCGGGAGCCATACCGGTCGTCGTCTCAGCGGCAAGATCGAATGTAGCATGAACTAGGGTCAGGGCAGCCGCAAGAGGGAGCTGTAGCTGCTCTGCGGTGGCGTCACGGTCCATGAGAAGGTTGATGATATTGAGATGTCCATTGTTTGCTGCAAGACACATCGCCTGTCCCATGGTGTAGCCTGATGGCGAATTGTTGTCTCGGGTGATGATGTTCGTTTCGAGTAGACATTTGACGACGTCAGTCTGCCTGGCGATGAAGTTGGGACGCAGATTGTCGCTCGGATGAGCATGATAAGCGGCTAGAAAAGCAGCCCGGACATCTGCAGAATGCTGTCCGCATGATTCCAATGTTACCGACCGCAGCTGAAGCAGCGAGTACGTCTTGCCAGGACTGATCCTCGGTACCCAAGTATATCAATTCCTCCATGCCAGTGACTGCACAATGTTGGAGGGAGCAGCTCAGCGCCAGCAAACGATCGAAGGAGCAAGAGTTCGTGGCTGCCATTGTTCTCCAGAGATTTTTGAGAATATCGTCTGGTTTGGCAGAGGACATTCCGATCTGCATGTCTTTGGCCACTTTACGGAGAATAGTCAAGTATTTCAGGCTCTGCACCACGAGGTGATAGAACATGGTTGTACAGGACAGTCGCCAGGTTCACCTTCCAGAATGCATAAATAGGAGGCTTGTTCGCAGAGATTTGTGACACCGAAGCAAACAGAGGGATGGGATACTCCGCCTCTAACGCCGGCGGAACTTGCGTAAGGAGCTCGTGACCCAGTCGGGACAGCGAAGGTTCGACATATAGGTACCGCACGAGCACGGAAGAGCTCTGGAAGTTCGGCGGTAACAGCGAATGCATCGAGCACTTGATTGAACATCTCACCTGGAAGGTCAAAGGGACGCATGGTATTCGTTTTTATGCTTGGTTGCATAGTGATGGCACAATAAGGTGTCGATGAGGTTGCTGCATGGAGAGTTTTGTTGGCGGTTTTTGTGTTGAAGCGTGGTTGCGGATGATGGATCAGAAGTTAGATAGAGTATGGAATTATAGGGAGAAGAGCACATTTTATATCAGCAGGGTCAGTACGGCAGCCTACGCGGACAATCATTCGTGTCGGCGAACAGCGTGTGCCTAGCTAAAGAATCGCGGGTCACGTGCATCGTGGTCGGGTGTCATATCGCGGACGCCTTTAGGAGTGACTCGGTCAACACACGAGACGGCAACGGCTGCAAGCAATGGATCTGGTAGATGTGAGGAGTCGGAAGGGAGTTTTTCAGGGCAGTGGTAGTGTTCATGGCATCGCGTCGCTCGTTCACTGCTGATGGGCAGTACGTATGTTGCAAGACGATAGGCAACGACAATGGCGAGGAGAGCAGAGCAGAGCAGAAGAAAGCAGACACGCTATTACAGTGCTATCGTATCCCCCGAGAATCCACATCATATGCACATAATCCTCGCGACCAAAGCCCAACCTGTCCACGGCGCAGGACCGCGAACAAAAGACCTATACGAAACAATCCCAACCTGCATGGATCTGTACATAGCTAACTCCCAGCACAACTTTCTACCCGCCCAGATTGCTACCAAAGCTCCCCCAACCCATCCGACCTCAAACCCAACACCGAACTCACCGAGGCCAAAACTCCACACACCCATCCCATGTATGACACCCAGCACTACACACCTTCCTACATTGCCCCCAACAACCCTTCTCCAAGACCTAACCCCCCTTTCGTATCCGCACTCGATTCAGTGCAGCACGCACAGCCGCCCATCTTCCCTCCCCACCCACACAACCTGGGGCAGAGCATTTCCTTCCCCCACGCCCAGTGTATCAGCCCGATCAGAAGCCATACGCGCGCCCCAGCGCGTCGACGATGCGGTAAAGCAGCTTCGGCGACGTAAGTCAAGCATCTCACGTCCTGTTGCCCAGTCAGACGTCGTCTTCGTCTCGGCCGGCGGGCGTTCTTCATGGCCAGCGGGCGCAGGGACGTTGCGGTGTAAGCGTACTCGCTCGCTGATCGGGGTTGGAAGACTCACGGGATGGGACGAGAGAGGCGGAGTTTTACAGTCGATGGCGCTGCGGGCGTGGGCCGGACATGGCTGGAGGGATGCATGTGGTTGGGGGTGGAGTGTTGTGGAGACTGAAGCATTTGGATATAGTCGGTGGGTTGGTCTGGTGCTGGTTAGGGAGATGGTGATTAGGATGTGAGTGTGAATGTGAATGTTCGTGGTTGGAGATGCGCTCATGTGTTCGGACTTGTGCGGTGGTCCAGGCGACGCGTTGACATTGCGAAGGGGAGTGAAAGTGCGGGAGAGGAGGAGTTGACCACTCCGTGCCATTGCAGAGGGCATGTTTCGAACATGGATCGTGACAATTCAACTGCTTGGTCGTCATAGTGCGAGGTAGAGTACATTGCAGTGAACGTATGTTGCATGTAGCAGCCGCGCGTGAGCGAAGCTGACCGCCGCAAGACAAGACGCGACATAGCGTATGTTCAACATTGCACTGTTGCTGCTCCACAATGTACCAAGATTAGCGAGGTAGTTCATGGCGGCGACAGCTTTACGGAGGTCTCGTGGGCGAGTATAAGTATCTCAAAAGGCCTCGATTCATAAAGTTATTCGCAATTGAGCATCATCGCCTTAGCAGACAACTACCGCCTCCCAAACTGCGGCCAAACCGAGCGAGTCAAAGGCTCTTGCACGCACATTCTAAGGGGCATGCCGCAGACCCTGAACTCGACGCCGTCTTGACGCCGCCACGGAGCCACCCAGCGCGACAAGGATAACCGTTGACAACTACTCAGTGCTGGCAGTAGGCTTGCAGCATACCGATCGTCATCGTCTCCGACATTCAGGGGCTGAAGCTGCCTTGGTACGGTGCTCCGGCCCTGCATCTGCCGTGGGCTACGCCGGTCCCTTTCACAGCAGCAGAGCAGCTAAACTAGCGCTGAGCATCATTCGATGGCATTCTAGCACGCGCTAGATCGCACAAGAAGCCTGTTTCTGCTGTGATTGAGAGGCAACGATATGGAGACCGGTCAGGCTTGCCGCACGGCTCAGCTGCGGCGAGGACGGCAAGTTGGACACCCGATACTCGGCAGCTGTCATGGAAGCCGTCAGTTGATCGGGTACGAGAGACGTGTTTGACCAGATCCTGCGGATGTTATGGTGGCTCAGGCGCCAGCAACCAAGTTCCGTGCTTGAGATCTGGGTGCCACGGTAGAGATGTGGGTTTCCTGCCTGAAGAGAGCTTGATGAACAGCGCACCTCGTAACTACGAGGGACTTGACAGAGAATTGGTGTCAGTCTAGGACTCGCTAGAAAGATGTAGCAGCGCAGAGCGAGGATCCATTGCCATGCCTGAGCCTCGCGTGTGCCTGAAGTCCGATCAAACAAGCGCAATGATCTCCGCCTCTAATCATGATGACACTGCTGTTGGGACAACACTGCGTGCTGCGAGGATTTTCCCCATGCAAACCACAGCGACTAGCGATTCTGATCAGCCACGATGCCTTCTTTCCTAGTGCCTGAGCCTGCTACCGCCATTCAAGGACATTGCTCGCAGAAGAGGATTACGACGACTTACTTGAAGAGCCTGCCGTCTCTCGGATGCTGTGCTCAGCTCACACAGGTCACAAGAATCTGCAGGATCCAGGGGCTGCTGTTGATCTCTAGATATCACGCCGACGATGAACAATTGGACGCCAGAGAGTCCGAATAGTGGTATGGTGATGAGTGCACCGGCCTCGCATAGATTGATTTTGGTGATAGTATATCGGATTCAGCCGCCGATTGCTTAGGCCAGGCAAACTCACGCGATGGCCAGAGGTGGCGCTTGGCGCGCTGAAAACAATACGGCATCTAGATGCTGCGGAACTGTGGCGCTCTTGATTGCCTGATCCCCAAGAATCTTTTGCATCGTCGCGACGCATTAGGCAGCGAGCACCATACCTTGTGACGACGCTCGTGCTGTCTGCACGCCATGAGGACGCCTAGGGCTTAGTCTGGGACCACAGAAGCAGCATCGAGCCACTCAATGACCGTGACAAGTGGCACTACTGGGGACGATCCCAACGAGTGCAAGCCAGTTGGTGCTTCTCAACAGCCATGCTGTTTGCTTCCACCACATCCGCACAGACCAATCGTTCGTGAGCGCATCGGAGGGGTCGGTGAGTTCTACAGCGGATCCCGTTGTACGCTTTGTTCTCGGGACATGGCCGAGAATGTTGCTCAGAGGCAGTCTGCAGATAGGCACCCGCATAGAAGACTGACTTGGGTCCGGAATATTAGGGGCGGATCCAGGGACCAGAATAGGCGCAAACTCGTCTTCTGTGTATTGAAACGACTCGAATAGTCCACCGGTCATTCCCTCACTCACAGTAGTAGACGTGGAACATGCCGTCTTTGTTGCGACAAGGGTGGCAAAAGCAGAGCTTTGGTTATCGGCACATTAGTTCAACGTGTGAGATAATGTCTAGCTAACTGACGTTGTCATGGACGCCGATTGGCGAGCGAACGTGGCGAGTTGATTGTTTCCTGGATGCTTCGGCCGCGCCGTGACACACCAACGTCTCGCTACCGATCTTTCGTGATGCAGTTCAACCAAAGATCGATATGAGCGTTCAACGTCGCTCACAGAACTAAACTCGAGGTGTGGGTCACTACTGGCCAGTATGTACAGGACGACTTGTTCCTTTTCGATTGCGCGTGGGCAAAGCGTTACAGGTCTGTCGAACATTAGCCACCACAAGATTGGAAAGGACCAGCAACGGTGGAACGGCCACCGGTAAGCCTCATTTCCTCACCGTGTGTTACTCAAAACTGACCACTGCGTCCATGGATCATGAAAAATTGCTTCTAGTGTTAGTCCAAACGTTCCAATGGATCCACGAGACCCATCGTACGAGTTTCTGTACAGTATTTAGCGTGTTCCGTTATCCGCTGAATTGGAGATGTCTGTCTCGAAGACGCAATGACGACCATAATGACCCAACGTCAATCTACCTGGCGTAGTGTATGCGCCCGAGGCTAACTCAATGTTGAGAAGGCGGCGACTTAGCTGAAAGATTGGGATGAAACGCCCCTGCGAGCCCAGACCTGGTGCCTACCGTCACTGTGGTTTCGAGAATATGGGAACCACCCACATTTAGGTGCGGTAATCAGGAAGCCACGGGCGCAACTCGTCTCATAGCTTACTGGTAGACAATGAAACTCGTTCACTCAAGAGAAGTATCTCGAGTCAAAGGGCCCAGCCCCGATGCCGGGCTGTTGGATTGCACCAAATCGAAGTAGTCACTGTTGCTCGAAACGAGCTGCGCGACGAGCCTGAAGAACTATAGACGAGACGGGAAAAGTGATCTGCTTTGGTGATTGCAAATTTTCATTCAGAGGCGGCCCGTGCCGCTGTTAGCAGACGTTGCTCTTCGACCAAGAGCACAGCATCGCGTCAGACTATGATGGAGGTCCACAGTGGGGATGGGTTGATCAGGCGGTCCGATATAAGCAGAACTGTGTAACGGTGCATACGCAATATTCGGAGGTAGCATCCAGCCCAGGCGATCTCGTCTATGCCAGACTGCTTCGAGTCGGCTGAGACATTGGGAAATGCAGCGACCCGGGTCCTATTTCTCCCGACGACATTCGAAGCTGATGCAGGTCGCCATGAGTATGGCGGCCACTGACAGGTCCCTGGGCAGCTTCTCTCGGCGTCACGGGATTGCGGGAGGCTGCAGCCCAGTGTGCCCCAACAGCGGATGCCCTGCAGCAGAGGATAAGATTAGGTGACCTCGTGACAAGCTGCAGAGCCAGTTCAAGCTGTGAAGTCCTGAATACCCGCTCAGCCACCATCTCAGTGAGTTCCCAACGGGCTGTCGTGCCTGTGTGCGGTGATGGACGCTGGCAAGTGCCGTAGGGCCTGAGGCGCAATATCGCGGTGGGGCACTCGGAGACTAAGCAGCAGCCCTGCTTCTGCATTCTCCATGGAGCTGCGTCAGATGACAAGCCCGGCGAGGAAGTCGAGGAGTGCGGCTGGGTCAGTCTCAGATTGGCTCCTGCGGCCAGCCCAGCAGCGGTTCGCGGGCAGAGGGCGATCGCGGAGCAGCGATTGGCCCCGCGCGCTGATGAGCTGCGCGGTGGTAGGCAAGGAATGCAATGCGAGGCTTAGATAACTCGGCGGCGGTCAGCCCCGAGTGGTGGGAAGGCGGGCGGCCGCAACGTGCGAGACACATGAGCGCGCTGGAGTCTGGGACGCAGATGTCACCCTGCGCGCGTGGTTATCGCTGGCCAGCAAGGGACGCGCTCTGCAGTCATGATGTTGTCGGCGCTCCGAGGCATGGTGGTGAGAGGGTCTGGGAGGTTTGGGTCGGCTGCTGCACGGCGGAAGCAGCCAAGCCCGCTAGCGCCGCGAGGGGGAAAGCGCGCGCTCGGACGGGGCAGGAACAACCGCGGGCGCTGCACGTCACCAGGCGCTCCTTCCCCAATCCGCGCCCCTGCACACCCATCCCTCCTTCCCACATCGATCATGTATCGCCGCGCTCATCGCGAGCAGTGCGCAAGGGAGAGGGAGCCGCCGAGCGCCCCATGATGCCCATGCCCACTTCTTCCTGCGCAGCTCACCGTTCACCGTTCCGTTCACCCTCGCCCGCTCTCGCACTAGCACACACGCGCTGCACGTCGGCGGCCGCACCTGTCGCCCGCCTCGCCCAGTCTGTCGCGCTCTGACGGGCGCTGCTGAGCGAATGCGACGCCCTGCAGCTGCGAGCCAGCGGCTGCGCTGGCAGCGAGTGGCTCTGCCTTCATTCGGAGCATTGCGCAGTGGACCGCTCTGTCGGGTCGCGGTGCGAGTGTGTGCCTGCGGTGAGGGCAGCCCGGATCATGGCCATGGCGCAGTGAGTGCTCTAGCCCAAACACCCCAGCCGATGCAACCATCGTCCACACTGATCGCTCTGATCGCTCCAAGCACGGCATCCGCAGCGAGATGGCCGTGGCGCCGTGCTGCGTGTGCGTGGCTTTCCCCCCTCGACCTCCAGACACTCGACCGCCGCCATCGCCAGTGCGGCCAAGCAGCGCGCCGCGCTGTGACAGGTAACGGGCCCTCGAGCCTAGCTTCTCCTTGTCCTCTAGTCTAGTCTAGCTCTCCTTCTTTCACCGTCCACCCGCGGGACGACCTGTCGCTTCCCAGCGGCTGCCGGCCCGTGGCGCTCTCCCACCAGCCTGCTCTTGGCCCGCCCGCGCAGCGCTGATGACTGGACGCCGCGGGGACTGGCCGCCCAATCGACGCGCGCTGTGGCGAGCAAGCAAACTCTGATCATCTGTTCGCTTCATGGGTTATAATGGGCGGCTGATCGAGATGAAACATCATGGGCCCGCCAGTCCGGGTCACGTCCTGCCGTGTCGACTCGGCCCCCCATTCGAGAGTGGTGTCGTGGTCAATGTTCCTGCATCGCTGCTGCACGGGACTGTGATGCCTCTGTCTGACCAGCCAATCCATTGCCTCGACCCGGTGGGTCAGAGCTCCCGCGGGCAATTGCGCCCACTCTTCCGGTGCAAGGAATGCGAGGCGCTGCGTGGACCAGCAACTATTCGAGAAAGATGCGAGCCTGGGCGCTGGGGCAAAGCATCCCTCCCTGACTTCTCGGAGATATAGAGACGCTGCTTTGGGAAAGGTTCGCTGCTGCAGCTTGCCAATGCTACCGTGGTGCTAGAAAACGGTCATGGTCTGAGCAGGGCGATACGATACGGATCATTTGCTTTGGGGCTGAAATCTTGATCCAGCATCCTAACCACCTTCTGAAGCTATACTTGCTTGGTAGGCACTTCTCCTTTCAGCCAAACAACCCGATGAGATCCCCAACCCACTCTACCCTGTATTGAGCAATAGCGTTATGGTTTGCCAACTGTACTTCTACTGCCCTCCCACTGTATGCTGCTCTCGGTTGACCGCTGATCTTTTATCCTTGGAACGCATCATCTCTTCTGGCGTCATCCGTCACTATTCTCTCCCAGCCGCATATGCCCTATCCTTCTCATTGTCTCAAGACTGAAATTCGGTACCCTACCAGACAGCCTCGAAAACAAAGATCACGGGTCTGTCGGACCCCGGCAAGCTTGTGCAACTGCCCGACAGCAACAAGTCAAATTGGACAGAGGCACGGTGCATATATGCTTCAAGCCTTCACTCTTTTGAACCGCGCGAAACTCGAGTTAGGGTTGACCACTGCTCACAATACGCTCCATTCTTGCTCCTTCTTGTCCGTGCCATTGATCAAAGCTTGCTCCACTTCTTCTACAATAGGAGGTCGAGCGCAAGGCAACAGAGGGTGCCTGGCAACTGATCCGTGAGCCCGGCCTCGCAGATCATTGAGCTTTCGCTACAGGTCTGCATCCTCGTCGAAGCAGCCACGATCGAGAATCAATCAACGCCACAGCGTTGCTTTTGGAAGACTGCATACGAACCCTGTAAGCTCCACCCAGATTGCGACATGAGCCCTGTATGATGCAAAGGACTGACAGGTCGCAGCGTAGCGACGACAGCAACTACACCCACACCGCCTACGTCGCAGCTAGAGATTGCAGGGACCAAGCGACCGGACTGTGTGCGTACCTGTCTGTGCTCGAGATTCGAGATCTGTGGAGACTGCGGGAAGAAGCAAAGTGCACCTATCACCCAGGTAGTCCGCGTTGACGGAGCCGTTAACCTCAGGGTTTAAGGTGTCGCGCAGCCGCAACAGGTGACATTGACGCACGCTGCATCGCAGTTCCTTCGAAGCTTCAAATCTGTTAGCCTCCCCCCTCCATTCCCATTGTGATAATCACATTGACAACGCCCTGCGACAGGTCCGAGAATTGATCATCGGTGTGGTGTAAGTGAGCGCATCGCCAAACCAATCTGCTGGATAAAGTACGCATTGCAGCGCGTGCTTGCAATAGCCGCACACCTTCAGGCCGCCGAACATCAGCATTGACGGATTGCAGCCACCAGCGACTCGCAGCGGCAGCTAATCGAGGATCGCGCCCCTGTGCCGGCTAAACCGCCCCAGATTGCCCTGAAGCGAGCCAGCGACGGCATTAGACGAGCCTCGACGGTCTTCACCATCCCGTTTCTGCCACCCTTGCGCGCTTGGCCCGGCATCCCGAGGCATACTACCGCTCACTATCGCGACGGGCCATAGGAGGCGCTGACTCGCTCCCCATCCTGGATCGACAACCAGCGTTGACAGTGGCAGCGAGACTCTGTCAGCAGCAAAGACGGTCGCCACTGCCGGCGCCATTGCGTTCCTACCCAGAGCGTCGGTTCTGCAGCGCAGAGCATCTGAGGCAGGCGTGAGATTCGCTTCCTCGAAACGGGACGTAGTGTCTGCAGGCCGCGACGGGCAATACCAGACCGGCGTTGCGTTGCTGCAACAGCTGCAATAATGAATTCAGGTAAGTCAGCCTTAAACACATCTGCAAACCCATGTCTTGCGAGAGCACAAACCCTCCATCGTTCCCTCCTCCAAGCGCTGCACACTCTAAGCCATAAACTGGTGCCCTTCTCCGCATTCTTCCACAAAACCAACATTCCTCCCGCACTTGCTCTTATATTGCATCACAACGCAGCCAGCGCACTTGCTTGATTTTTCGCTGTGTTTACTGCTACACACTGTGGGTCCGCTGCTTTCCTCCAAACTGCTGTGGTGCGCTCTTGCACGCCGTCTCTGCAGAGCCACCCGATCGCGGAGCCACTTGTATCACGACGTCCTACGCGCGCCTCTTCCCCTTCTCTCTATCGTCCGCCGGTGCACGTTGTCCGTTTCTGTCCCACGTCCTGTTCAACAAGACAGTGTCTGGCACAGATTGATTGGCTGACGTGCAGGATAAGCAGTACTTCACCCTCCTGTGCCATTGTCTTCCGAAAACCCCTTCTCTTCTTCGGAGCAGGAATGCATCGATCAATTCGGCACTCATGCACATCATAGCTCATTTGCAGTTGGCGCACCCGAACAGCTAAGGCGCGACGGGAACCCAGCTCCTTCAGCGACCGGTCTCTTCCAGAGCTCCAGTACAAGCCGTTACGGCCGTCCCGACACTGCGTAAGTGACCCCTCTCATTGGTCGTTGTCATCCCGGCCTGGCATGGTAGGGGCCGTAGTGCTGCCTGGCCCTGGCGCCCCCGGCGTGCATCTCTTGACGCCTCTTCGCCAGGTGCTGCCCAAGCTGCTGGCCTCCCCTACCGCCGAACAAACACGTCGTCGATGTCCTTCACCACACTTGTTGTCGCACACGTCCCGGATGCATGGCGCATCTGGTCGTCCCAACAGACCGGTCTGTCACATTGATCACACGACAAGCCTAGCGGTAATGCCGTACCGTCCCTGGTCTGCTTGACAACATATACCGTGCCACCTACATTCTGGTTACGCATCGCTGTCGTTGGCATCACTTTGGCCGATTGGTATTGTATAGCCGATTGACTGACTGGCATCTGTAGCTACCAAGGCACTGCCCTCTCAGACTCGAGTTCTATCAACACCTCACCCAGCTCCAACGCCTCAGCCTACTCATATGCATCTTACCCTGCAACAAGTGTAGCTTCCTACACCAACCACTATCCTCCAGCCAACAACTACTCTTTTGGCTGTGGGTACAACATGACGAGCCTTCGACGAGGTTCCGGAGTGTAAGTTGCCATTGTGGCGCATTCGTGCGTGTAGAACCCGAGGTATCTGCATGACAGCTGACAGCGTCGCTATAGAACTGATCCTTCATCGTCGGCCATGTTACCCCCAACCAGATCACCAGGTCTGGGCAACACCGTGTCACCGTCCATGGGTATCTCGGCTAGAGATAACTATACCACGGTGACGCCTGGCCTACATAGGCATCCGCACACCTTGTCCCCTCGCACTTACGACATCTCTCGATATCACTCACAGCCTGACGTGCCCAGGAGTGTTTTGCCCACCACGATGCCTTTGGCCAACTACCCATATCAACCTGGTGCATACTCGACTCATAACGCACAGAATGAATCACCACCCTTCAATGCGCAGGAGACCTGGGGCACCATCATCAGTGATGGGGCAACGGTTGTGCCGAACATCGACGCCAAGATTGAGAAGGGATTCTTTCTCTCCCCCGACAACACATGGACATGTTACCGGAGAAACTATTTCGCCGTAAACGTGTCGTTCTCACTAACCCCTTGGACTCCCAACGCACGGCTGTATCTTGACCAGAACAACGGCAAGGGGCAGGATCAGATTCAATCTATGGCTGTATCACTTGCAGCAGCTGTTGATGGCTCTGGCGGCAAGACGATTGAGCTCATTCAGCACACGCCGAAGCGTGACAAAGGCCCACAGCTCAAGATGCAGAAGGAACTTTTGGCACCGACCCCGCCTGGTAAGACTCATGAGCATGGCGGGTACGGCTTGAACAACTTCCATCAACCATCAACCGCACCTGGTCCCCAACTACCGTTGCAAACCGACGGCGACTCCTCGCAACAATACTCGCCAGCAAGTCATGCGAACAGCAACTACCAACACAACTTTGAACGCATACAGTTCAAGTCAGCAACTGCGAACAACGGCAAACGTAGAGCTCAACAGCAATACTACCACCTTATCGTAGAGCTTTGGGCAAATGTTCAGAACCCTCGAGATCAAGAGCCGCGCTGGGTCAAAGTCGCTGCTCGATCATCAAACCCTGTTGTCGTGCGTGGGAGATCACCAAGCCACTACCAAAACGAAGGTCCATTGAATCCAACAGCAAGAGGTCCCGGCAGCTCAGGCTTTGGTGGCGCCGGACAGAATGGATTGAGCTCGCGGGGAGGAGCCACGTACTCTACATACGGCAATGGCTTCTCCGGTAGCGGCGCTACAGCAATGGGAGGAAGCACGTATCGCGGCGGCAACACGTATTCTCTTGATCCCAGCCCCGTCGGTAGTCATTCAGTCAGTTCTGCAAGCTCGCTGAGCGGAGGACCAGTCGAGGGCCTTGTCGGAGACCAGCATATCATGGACGACGAAGACACCAAGATGATGGAAGCACCACACGACTATCAGTACTACCCGAGCGGTCTGTATGAAGGGATGCCTTCAAAAGCTGAAGCAACGCTGCCTTTACCCAACCAAAGAGTCGTGAAAGAGGAGTTTCCTGGCCCTGCAGCTATCGCCGCCGGTTGGTCAGTTGGTGGGTGCGGACGATACCAAGGCATGGAGACCAGCCGTGGGTACTACCCTAACGTACATACAAACGCAGGGTACTGAACCCGCGGCAATCACCGTCCGGCCTGCGCTCACCGGTCAACACGGACTCGATCACCGCAGCATGCATCCTATTAGCTGACGTCCTTTCCCCAACGCA